>Ga0068714_10001735_pt1 | contig 30398 bp, 28 predicted proteins | sample MTBNYHSulfiMetaG_FD_62988 | JGI IMG/M metagenome (GOLD analysis project Ga0068714, IMG submission 62988) | Enrichment culture microbial communities from rom New York Harbor, USA that are MTBE-degrading - MTBE-NYH (New York Harbor Sulfidogenic)... | ecosystem: Environmental > Aquatic > Marine >...
CACAACCATCCCCGTCACCGCTGCCTCCACGTGGGGTGAGAACCTCCCGCTTCCCCTCGCAGGTCCCTCTGCGGCAACGGCCTTTCGACATCGCAACGGCCTCTTTCAGCTCCCCCACCCGTCACCATCGGGCACGGGTACGGCTACGGGAAAGGAGCGCGCCGTGGCCCGGGACGCGCGTCAGCTGGGCTTGCCGACCACCAGGCAGGCGTTGGTGCCCCCGAAGCCGAAGGAGTTGGTGAGCGCCACCCGCACCGGCATCTCGCGGGCGGCGTGGGGGACGTAGTCGAGGTCGTTTTCCGGCTCGGGGTTGTCCAGGTTGATGGTGGGCGGTGCAATGTCGTGCTGAGTGGCCAGCACCGCCACCCCCAGCTCGAAGCCGCCCGCGGCGCCGAGGAGGTGGCCGGTCATGGACTTGGTGGACGACACCGCGACCCGGCGCGCGCGGTCCCCGAACACCGCCTTCACGGCACGCGTCTCGACCCGGTCGCCGACCGGGGTCCCGGTGCCGTGGGCGTTGACGTAGTCGACCTGGTCCGGGTTGAGGGCGGCGTCGTCCAGGGCGGCCCGGATGACCCGGATGGCGCCGTCGGCGTCCTCGCACGGCGCCGAGATGTGGAAGGCGTCGCTCGACATCCCGAAGCCGAGCAGCTCGGCCAGGATCGGCGCCCCCCGCCGGCGGGCGTGCTCGAGCTCCTCCAGGATGACAATCCCCGCGCCCTCGCCCATCACGAACCCGTCTCGGTCCCGGTCCCAGGGGCGCGAGGCCCGCTGCGGGTCGTCGTTGCGCGTCGACAGTGCTCGCATGGACGCGAACCCTGCGACCGGCATCGGGCTGATCACGGCCTCTGCGCCGCCGGCGATGATCGCGTCGGCGTAGCCGTGGCGGATGTAGAGGAGGGCGTCACCGACGGCGTGGGCCGACGTCGAGCAGGCGGTGCAGGTGGCGCTGTTGGGCCCTTTGGCGCCGGTCATGATGCTCACCAGGCCGGAGCACATGTTGATGATGGCGCCGGGGATGAAGAACGGGGACACCCGCCGGGGGCCGCGGTCGCGCAGGGTGTCGTGGGTGCGCTCGATCAGGGGCAGGCCGCCGATGCCCGACCCGATCACCACGCCGACCCTGGCGGCGTTGGACTCGTCGATGGTGAGGCCGGACTGGCGTAGCGCCATCTGCGATGCGGCCACCGCGTAGTGGACGAAGAGGTCGAACTTCTTGACCTCCTTCGCGGGCAGCCAGTCCTCGGGGTTGAAGCCCTTGACCTCGGCGGCGATCCGGACCGGGAAGTCGGTGGTGTCGAATCGGGTGATGGCGCCGGCGCCGCTCGTGCCCGCCACCAGACCCTCCCAGGTCGGCTCCGTGCCGATCCCGAGGGGGGAGATGAGGCCGAGGCCGGTCACCACCACCCGACGCGTCATCTCAGGAGCCCACCCGCTGTGCGAGGAAGTCGATCGCGTCCTTGACGGTGGCGATCTTCTCGGCGGACTCCTCGGGGATCTCCACCCCGAACTCCTCCTCGAATGCCATCACCAGCTCGACCACGTCGAGGGAATCGGCACCGAGGTCGTCGACGAAGGAGGCCTCGGGGGTGACCTTCTCGGCGTCGACGCCAAGCTGCTGGACGATGATTTCGACAACCCTTGCTGCGACATCCATGGGAATCCTCCACTGCAGAACTCGGCTCGTCTCTGAGCGCGTACGTGATAGCACACAGGTCAGGCGTGTGCAAGCCCCGCCGTTGAGCGCCATTTTGACTTGACATCAGCCGCAGAAAGTTATATTCAGCCATTGATGATGATAATCGGTCGGAGCGAAGGGAGACTCTCATGGAAGCGTACATGACCGCCAAGGAGGCTGCGGACTACCTCAAGCTGGCCGAGCGAACGCTGGTCAGGCTGGCCCACGAGGGGAAGATTCCCGGGGTCAAGATCGGTGGCCAGTGGCGCTTCCGCCGTGCGCTGCTCGACGAGTACCTCGACACCCTGGCGGCGGAGTCGGTGGTCACCGCCGGGGCCGCCCCGGCGCAGGTGATCGACGCGCCGCTGGAGCAGGTCCTGACCGTGGAGAGCATCATTCCGGACCTCGGAGTGCGGGACCGCAACGAGGTGATCCACACCATGGTGGAGCGGGTGTCCGAGCTCGGCCTGATCAAGGACGAGGTGTGGCTCGAGGCCGCGCTCCAGGCGCGCGAGCGGCTGGTGCCGACGGCGGTCCCGGAGGGGGTGGCGTTCCTCCACGCCCGGCGCCGGGCGGCTGACAAGTTCCCACACCAGTTCATTGCCATGGGGCGCTCCCCGGAAGGGGTGCTGTTCGGCTCCCCGGACATGGGCAAGACCCACATTTTCTTCCTCCTCGCCCTGCGCAACGACGCGCTTCACGTGCGCTGGCTGTCGCGCCTGGCGTGGATCGTTCGTCACCCCGGCCGCCTGGCACGGTTGATCGAGTGTCAGACGGCGGAGGAGATCCACGCCGCTCTGATGGAGGCGGCAGCCAGCCTGCCCGCGTCGCTGCGCCCGACCGGCAAGGCGGCGGGGCGGTAGGGGGAGACGGGGTCGGGCGTGGAGAATCGAGCCCGGTGAAGGTTGCCCTGATCGGCACCCACGGGGTGGGCAAGACCACCCTGTGTTTCGAGCTGGCCGCGAGGCTCAAGCGTCGCGGCGTCGACCTCGAGGTGGTGCGCGAGGTGGCACGTCGCTGCCCACTGCCGATCAACCAGGAGACCACCGTGGCGGCGCAGGAGTGGATCCTGCACACCCAGATCGTGTGGGAGATCGAGGCCGCCTCGACCCACGAGTTCGTCATCTGCGACCGGTCCGTTCTGGACAACTACTGCTACCTGGTCCACGCGGCGGGGAGCTCCCCGGTCTGGGAGCGCCTGCTCGACCACTGGCTCGACACCTACGACCTGCTGGTCCAGGTCCCGTTGTGGCGCAGGCCTGCCTTCGACGGCGTCCGCGCCGTCGACCCCTCCTTCCAGGCCGAGGTCGACCGCATCCTCGAGTCCATGGTGGTGACGCGCCGGCTCGTCCCGCTGCGCCTCGAGCCGGGGCGCCGCGGTGTCTGGGGTCGGGACATCGTCGAGCACCTCCTGCCCCGGCTCGCACCGACCCTCCCCCTCTTCCCGGCGGACGAGCTCGACGTGGACCTGGACGGTTGAGGGCGCGTTGACAGGACCGAGCCGCCGGTGCCACGATCGGATCGGGTGAGCCCTCGCGCATGACGGGTCACAGGGAGGGGCGATGAAGCTGGGCTTCTCGCGTCCGCGGATCGAGAACCTCGACCGCTATCTGGCGGACAGGGAGTACGACAAGGCGCTGGCCGCGGTGGCCGGAGAGCTTCGCAAGAACCCCCGTCAGTTCAACATGCTGCTCCGCCAGGCCGAGATTCTCGGGCTGGCCGGGAACCGCCAGCAGGCCATCAGCGTGTACCGCGAGCTGGCAGAGAAGTACGCGAGGGACGGGTTCTACGCCAAGGCCATCGCGCTGTACAAGAAGGTGCTCCGGCTGGCGCCCGACCTGGAGGAGGTGCACGCCGAGCTGGCGCGCCTCATCGAGGAGGACCGGCAGTCCCGTCGCCCGTTCGAGGAACGCATGGCGGCAGCCGCGCGCACCGTCGAGCCCCCTGCGGAGGCCCCCGAGCGACCGGCCGAAGAGTTCAAGGAGCTGCGGGCTTCGGCGCTGTTCGCCTCGTTCAGGGAGCAGGCGCTCGAGCAGATCCTCACCTCGACCTCCCTGCGCTCCTACCAGGAGGGGGACATCATCGTCACCGAGGGGGAGATCGGGTCGAGCCTGTTCCTGATCGTGTCGGGGGAGGTCAAGGTGTTCACCCGGGGCGAGCGGGGCGAGCACGTCCCCCTGGCGGAGCTCGGCGCCGGCGATTTCTTCGGTGAGGTCTCCCTTCTCACCGGCAAGCCGCGGACGGCCACCATCACGGCCAAGAACGCGGTGATCGCCATCGAGCTCTCCAAGCACGACGTCGACCGCATCTCCGCGGAGCACCCCGAGGTCCGCTCGGTGCTCGAGGATTTCTACCAGCGCCGTGCACACGAGACGGTCGAGGCGGTGATCCGGAGGATGCGGGGGGAGTGACCGATTCTCCCGGACCGCGGTGATCGGAATCCCCTCGTCGTGCGAACGGTTGGCGGGGACGTGGCAGTGCGGCCGATCCTGGTCTTCGGGGACCCCCGTCTCGGGGCGGAAAACGAGCCGGTCGAGGAGTTCGGACCCGTTCTCGAGCGCCTGGTCGCTGACCTGTTCGAGACCGCGTGGAGCGCGCCCGGCCTGGGCCTCGCGGCGCCCCAGGTCGGCGTCAACCTCGCCCTCGCCGTGGTCGACCTGTCGGTGGGCGGCGATCCTTCGGCGCGGGTCGTCCTCGCCAACCCCACGGTGGTTTCCGCTGCCGGGGCGATGACGGTGGAGGAGGGTTGCCTGTCCTTCCCCGGCGTGTTCGTCACGCTCTCGCGGCCACGCAAGCTGGTGGTCCGCGCGGCGGACCAGGTCGGACGGACGCGCCTGGTCACGGGTGAGGGCCTGATGGCCCAGGCCCTGTGCCACGAGCTCGACCACCTGAAAGGGGTGCTGCTGTCCAACCACCTCGGCGGCATGCAGCGACGACTCCTGCTGCACAAGGTGGCGCGGTTGCGACGGGCCGGTCGCTGGGGGGCTGGCGACGGCTTCGGTCCCCCCCCGCGGGGTGGGCGCCGCGTCTTCGGGTGACCGGATTCAGGCCAGCCCTCGCGCGCCAGCCAGGCATTCCCTCACCGGCGCCCCGCCGGGAGGGCGGAGGACTTGACAGCTGACTGCTGACAGCTGACTGCTGGTTCCGGGTCACAGCCCCCTGGGCAGGTCCTGGCGGGGGTCGGCGGCGTAGAGCTCGGAGACCTTGCGGGCTGCCTCCTGTCCCGCGGGGGAGACCACTCGGGGGACCACGATCTCCACGGTGTACAGGTGGTCGCCGAACGCGCGGGTCTTCATGTTGCGGAGCCCCTTGCCGCGGAGACGGAAGGTCCGTCCGGAGTCGGTCCCGGGGGGGAGCTTGGCGCGGACCGGTCCGTGGATGGTGCCGACCTCGATCTCGGCGCCCCGGTAGGCCTCGGGAAAGGTCACCGGGACCGTGGTGTGAATGGTGTCGCCGTCCCGGCGGAAGAAGGGGTGTGGCCGCACCTTCACGCGGACGAACAGGTCACCCGTCGGCCCGCCGTGCGCCCCCTCGGCGCCCTTGCCCGCGATGCGAATGCGCTGGCCGTCCTCGATGCCTTCCGGGATCTTGATCCGCGGGCGCTCGGTGGAGATGACCACCCCCGTACCGTGACAGGCGCCGCAGGTGCGACCGGCCACGGATCGGGAGCCGCCGCAGGCCGAGCACACGACCTGTCGCTGGACCGGGACGGTGACCGAGGTCCCGCGGGCCACGTCGACGAAGTCGACCTCGACGACGAGCTCCTGATCCGAGCCGCGCTGCTGCCGCCTCGGTCTCTCCCTGCCGCCCCGCCCTCGCCCGAACAGCTCCCCGAAGAGGTCGCCGAGGTCCTGAAAGCCACCGATGTCGTCGACGTTCACCCGAAACCCGCCGGCGCCGCGCCATCCGGAGCGGGCATGACGGAGGGGGTCGGCATCCGCTGACGGATCGCCGTCGACCCGGCCGAAGGTGTCGTACTGCTGCCGCTTCTCCGTGTCGGAGAGGACCGAGTAGGCTTCCTGGATCTCCTTGAAGCGTTGCTCGGCGTCGGGATTCCCGGGGTTGACGTCCGGGTGATGGCGCCGGGCCAGACGGCGGTAGGCTTTCTTGATGTCCGCCGCCGAGGCTCCCCGGTCGACCCCAAGAACCTCATAGTAGTTCCGTGCCATCTCCACTCCTCCCCAGAAGAAATATGAGCGCGTTCTTGTAAAATTTCAAGATCCCCAACATTTCACATCCATGAGGATTCCGGCTTCAGGCCGGCGCCCCGCCATCAGGCTCCCACCCGTCGAGGGGGCGAGGTTCCTCGTAGATGGGTCGAGCTTCGAGGGACCGCGCGCGCGTCGTGGACCTGGACCTGGTCTTGGACCTGGTCCTCGTCTTGGACTCTCTGCCCTCTTTGAGGGGCGCGCATGGGTCCAGGACCAGGTCCAGGTCGAAGTCCAAGTCCAGGTCCAGGTTGAGCGACGATCTTCCGCTGCGGCTTGCACGCCTCGACGGGCCGGGGCGCGCCCCGCTAGAATGAAACCCGGATCGGGGTCGGGAATCAACCATGGCGGGTACCGCGGGCAGGGGAGGACGCAGCCGGGGGTGGCTGGTTCCCCTCGTGCTCGCTGCGGTGGTGGCGGCCCTGGCCAACACGCCGTGGGTTCTTCCCGCGCTGCTGCCGAAGGTTGACGGCGTGCGCGTCGTCCTTCCCGGGCCGCTCGGCCAACCCGGCCTGAGCGTCTTCGCCAACGGGGTCGCGGTCGTGCTGCTCATCTGGTCGGTCGTGCGGATGATCGGCTCCTCGAGCCCGGCCGAACGCCTCGCCCGACGAGTCCTGAGACGCGGTGACGTGCTCGGGGCGGCGGAGGTCTACCTCCAGGCCGGGGCGAAGCGGCGAGCGTTCCAGCTCCTGAAACGGGGCCGGGCGTGGTCGCGGGCGGCCGCAGTGGCTTCGGAGCTCGGTCTCGACGACGAGGCCGCCGACCTGCTCCGGCGGGCCGGAGGCCGCCACCTGGCCGAGGCCAGCCGCCTGTACCGTCGCGCCGGCGACACGGAGGCCGAGCGGCGCGCGGAGCGTGAGTTCGCCGAGTGGTGTCTCGCCCAGGGCCACTTCGACGAGGCGCTCGAGGCGTGGATGCGGGCGGGGGACCCGCAGCGTGCGGCCCGGGCGGCGAGGGTCTCCCTCAACGAGGGACGCCTGCAGCCGTCACATCCCTCGTTCAGGGTGGCAGTCCGCGCCGCCGAGGAGGTGAGGGACCACCAGCTCCTCGCCCGGCTGCACGAGGCGGAGGGGGCGTGGACCGCTGCCGCGCGTGCCTGGAGGATCGCGGGGGACCACGATCGGGCCGCCGAGTACTTCCGCCGCGCCGGTCAGCTGGACGAGGCGGCCCGGGAGGAGGCCGCCTCCGGCAGGCACCGGGAGGCCGTACTGCTCAAAGTGCGCCACCTGGGGCAGACGGTGGAGCGGCTGCAGCGACTGGCCGCCAGTGGCCGCGGGACGACCTCCGAGGCGGTGCAGCTGAAGGTGCAGCTCGCCCGCGAGACCGACCCGCTGCTCGAGCAGGCAGCCGAGCACGGGCTCGAAGTCGAGATCGTCTCCCTCCTGAAGGGTGCCGGGCGGGTGGACGAGGCCGTCGAGCGTCTGTCGGCGCTGGGTCAAGTTCACGCCGCGGCCGACCTCGCCCAGGAGGCGCAGCGGTGGGACCTCGCGGCCCGTCTCCACGAGCGGATGTCGCGCTTCACCGAGGCGAGTGACGCCTGGGAGCAAGCAGGCGACCTCGAGCGGGCGGCCCGCTGCGCCGAGCGGGCGGGGGAGGACGAACGGGCCCTCGAGCTGTTCCGGAAGGTGGGCAAACCGAAAGAGATCGCCCATTGCCTCGCGCGCCTGGGCTACCTGCAGGACGCGGTGGTGGAGCTTCACCGCGAAGGGCTTCTCGGTGACGCGTGCGAGGTGCTGCGAACCTACCCGGGTCCCCTCCCGGACGCCCCCGACGTGGTCCTGGACATCGCCGAGTGGGCGCGCGCGAACGCCTCGCTGCACCAGGCGATCGCATGCCTGCAGCGCGCGGTCGTTGGCCTGGCCCTGCGTTCGAGCCGGGTCGGCCCCGCGATCGCACTGGCGCGGCTTCTCCACGAGGCGGGCGACTCGGCCGCGGCCCTGGCGCAGGTCGAGCGAGTGCTCCGCTTCGACTACGCCTGCGAGCCGGCGCAGCGGTTGAAGCGGGAGATCGCCGCCGAGCAGCGGGCAGGGGACCCGTCCTCGACCCTCCCCGCGGCGGCGGGAGATGCCGTGGTCGAGGCGCCGCCGGCCCCGACCACCGCAGAGCAGCGGTACGAGATCCAGCAGGAGCTCGGACGCGGGGGGATGGGAGTGGTGTACCGGGCGCTGGACACCCGGTTGCAGCGGGAGGTGGCGCTCAAGGTGCTGCGGGCGACCTCCGCCGAGGAGACCGCCCGCCTCGAGCGCGAGGCGCGGGCGGCGGCGACCCTCAACCACTCGGGGATCGTCACCGTGTACGACTTCCAGCCGGGCTTCGGCGGGCACTTCATCGTCATGGAGTACGTGCCGGGCGAGCCCCTCGACCAGTTGATTCGCAGTGACCGGGAGCGCATCCGGCAGTCGCTGGTCACCATCCTGATCCGGCTGGCGGACGCGGTGGCCTTCGCCCACAGCCGCCATGTGGTTCACCGGGACCTGAAGCCGGGCAACATCCTGCTGACGCCTTCCCTCGACGTGAAGATCCTGGACTTCGGCATCGCGGCACGGCTGGACGTCGACGGCCCGCGGGAGATGCAGGTCTGCGGCACCCCCTTCTACATGTCCCCCGAGCAGATTCGAGGCGAGACCCCGACGCCGGCGTCCGACATCTACTCGCTCGGGGCGACGGCCTTTCACCTGGCCACCGGACGGCCCCCGTTCCCACGAGGGGACGTCATCAACGCCCACCTGGAGCAGTCGCCTCCCGACCCCCGCGAGCAGGAGCCGGAGCTCCACCCGTCGCTGGCCAGGATCATTCTCCGGTGTCTGGCCAAGGAGCCCTCCGAGCGGTACCCGTCGGCCTCGGCGCTCCGGGAGGAGCTTCTCCCCCTCGAGCGGGCCGGGGCCCAGGTCCGCGACGCGTGAGCGGGCCACTCGCGCCGGAGGCGAAGTTCCTCGCCCTCTTTCTGACCCTCCTCGCGCTCGCCTTCTCCGTTCTCTCGCTGCAGGCGGTGGACGCCGCGGTGGTGGCGCCGTACACCGGGGCGGTCGCGTCCGCGGCGGGGGCGGTCCTGTCGCTGCTGGGCGAGGACGTGGCGGTTCGGGGGTTCGAGATCGTCTCCCCCCGGTTCTCGGTGGCCGTGTACAACGGCTGCAACGGGTTGGTGACCGGCGTCATTTTCGCCTCGGCGGTCGTCGCCTTCCCGGCGACCTGGCGGGCGCGAATGATCGGCCTGCTCACCGGCCTGGTCGCGCTCCAGGTCGTCAACCAGGTGCGGATCGTCTCGCTCTTCTACGTGGGGGTCTTCCTGCCCCGGTTCTTCAACGAGGCTCACATCCTCGTGTGGCAGTCCGTCGTCATCCTGTCCGGGGTCTGCCTGTGGCTGCTGTGGGCGCACCGGTATGGGAATCCAGCCCGCTGAGCCCCTTCGCGCGGTGCTGCTCCGGCTGCCCGTCACCCTGCTCCTGGCGATGCTGGTCTGGCTCGCGCTCCGACCCGCTCTGGACCAGGCCGTGGCGTCCCTCGCCGAGGCGCTGATCCGCGCTTACGAGGTCCCGCGGGTCACGCGACTGGTCGTGGACCGTCACTGGGTCGGGGTACGCCGCGCGGACAGCTCGGCGAACGCCGACCTCCCGGCCCTGCCGTTGACCGGGGTCCACTTCAACGCCGTCGTCCTGCTCGCCCTCGCCTTCGCCCTGCCGAGCCCCTGCTCCCGCCGGCAGCTCGAGCGGCTCGCCATGGCCTGGGCGGTCCTGCTGCTGACCCAGGTCCTCAACCTGGTCTTCGAGGTCACGAGCCTCTACGCGACCCGGTCCGGGGCCTTCAGCCTGGCAAGCTACTCAGGCCTCGAGCGGGACCTCCACGGCTTCCTGCAGGTCTTCACCGACCTTCCGGTACGCTTCAGCGCGCCGTTCGCGCTCTGGTACGGCTTCAACGCCGACGTGGTGAGCAGCCTGATCGGGGGTGGGGGGACGTCGGGAACGGGAACGGGGAAGGAGACCGGTACCCGATCTCACCGGCTGCGACGGAGGTAGCGGTAGTCGGGCAGGTCGTACTCTTTCATCTTCGCGATCAGGGCCCCGCGGGAGAGGTTGAGGACACGGGCCGCCTTGCTCTGGTTGCCCATGGTCCGGCGGAGCACGCGGTCGATGATGAGGCGCTCCACCGCCGGCACGACCGTCTTCAGGTCATCCTGTGACAGCAGGGCGGCGCTGGCGACGCCCACGTCGTCGGCTCCGTCTGCGCCGGCGGTGCCCCCGCCGGCCGGAACCAGACCCCGCACCATCTCGCCGTCCGGCGTCGCCGAGACCAGCCGGCGCAGCTCGCCCACCAGCTCGGTCATCTCGCCGTCGAAGGTGTGCTTCAGGAGCGAGTTCAGGGTCTCCAGCTCGATGCCGCGGATCTCCTTGCGCTGCTCCTCCGCCACCGCCTCCAGTGTGCGGACCATCAGCAACGGCAGGTCCTCACGGCGCTCGGACAGGCTTGGGAGCCGGAGGATGTGGTGGTGGAAGAGGTTGAAGAGGGTCGAGTCGATCGCCCCCTCGCTCAGGAGCCCCATGCAGTCCTGTCCGGTGGTCGCGATCCAGCGGATGGACGGGCCATAGGCCGAATCCAGGTCGTGACGGATGGTGGCGGCGGCCTCGCGCTGTAGAGCCGGTGACAGGAGGTGGGCGTCGCGGATCACCAGGGCTCCGCCCCTGGCCCGCTGGATGAGGCTGCCGGGATCGCTGTCCGATTGACCGAAGAGCTCGAGCCGCTGTGTCGTCTCGTCGTTCGCCCGGGCCTGGAAGGCCTGGACCGGCAGCGACCGGGACGGGTTGAGCGAGGCGACCAGGGACGCCACAAACATTCGGCCCGACCCGGGCCTCCCACAGACCAGGATCGGGTCGAAGGTCCGGGCCGCCTCGACCACCCGCTCGCGCAGGACGCGGATCGCCTGCGAGGTGCCGGGGAGCTGGTCGTCGGTTCGTTCGCGGGCGCTCGACTCCCAGGGCCCGAAGACCGCGCCCAGGCGTTCGACCCGGTCCCAGTTGACGGCCAGCATCCGGGCGAGCTCGCCCAGGACCAGCTCGTCGTCGGCGCGGTTGTCGGTGTCGGTTTCGACCACCACGTAGGCCACCGACTGCAGGGGACCCGCAGGGACCGGGAAGATGAGAATCTGCCGGGCCCCGAGGGCCAGGAGGCCGAAGCGGCCGGTCTGAGCCAGCTCGTCGAAGGTGCGGGCGGGGAGCCGCGGCAGCTCGCTGGTCCAGTGCGAGACGATCGGACGGAACCGCCCGTCCGGGTCGGCCGTCGCCAGCAGGGCCTGTCGACCACCGAAGAAGCTCTCGAGCAGGGTGCGGAGCGACGGAATCAGGTCGGATCGGACCCCGGACCCGAACGCCTCGACCATGTGCCGGCGCCCCTCGGCCAGTCGCGTGGGCTCGCTGTAGAGCACCACCTCGGCCCGCGGTCTCTGGGCGGGGGTCACCGGCGGTGGCGACGACGTCGAGGGGGACTCCCCGGCGGGCACGGTCGGGGCCTCGGCCGTCGCCTCTGCGCTGACGTCCTTGACGGTCAGGGTGGCGGTCCCGATCCTGATTCGGTCCCCAAGGCGCAGGACACCCCGCGACCGACGCTCGCCGTTGAGGACCACGATCTGTCGATTCTGCCCGACGAAGGTGTACAACCCGTCCTTGTACTGGATCACGATGTGGCGGGGGGCGACCCCCGGCGCACGGATCACCACGTCGTTCTGACTCGAAGCTCCCACCGTGATGACCGGCTTGGACAGCTGGTAGGCGAGCTCCGACGGACCGATTCCTTCGATAGACAGCGTCACCACGGCGGCGCCTCCCTTGCTCTCCTACTGAGCACACATCCGCACGCGCCGAAAGCCGGCTGTGCGAGATCAATTCCTGTGATTGACTCCACTTGGTCAACCTGTCCCGAGAACCGGTTCTGGACTGAACGTGCTGCTTCCGCACGGAAACAGCGGAATCACCACCAGAACATATATCGTAGGCGACTCGATGTCAATCTTCAAAACAGCCGAGGCCGTTGCGATGTCGAGAGGCCGTTGCCGCAGAGGGACCTGCGAGGGGTAGCGGCAGGTTTCACCCGAGCGGCGGCGACAGGAGTCAGCGACAGGGGCAGGGGCAGCGGCAGCGACAGCGACAGCGGCAGCCGGCAGCGACAGCCGGCAGCGGCAGCGACAGCGACAGCGACAGGGGCAGCGGCAGCGGCAGCGGCGGCGAGTGGCGGTGGGGCTGACCGTGCCGGTCGGTATGGTCACCTCCGGGTCGTCCATGCCGCTCGATCGGACCTCGACCTCTTCGACCAGGTGCGCGCCATGACCTGGCGGCTGCTGCATCCGCGAACGTGAACGGTCCCCGCGAACGCGGTCGCGACAACGCCGCCCCTGCCCATGCCGCCGTCGCTGTCCCCGCCCCCTCCCGCCCTCCCACCAACCCCGCGGCGGGTTTGCCTGCGCGCCCCTCGGCTCGAAATCCCCACTGCGCACCCCGCTGACAGGTCACGTCTGCAGGACGACCCCGCCGAGACGGCTCACCAGGAGGACCAGCTCCTCGAGGTTCGGGAGGGCCTCGCCGTCCCGATCCGCCACCAGGACCCCGGCGACCGCGGCACCGGCCCCGAGGGGGATCACCGCGGTTTCAGGCGACAGGCGCTCGAGCCCCAGCAACCGGGCGAGCTGCAGCGCCCCCCCCCCGTCGGGGTCGATTCCAACCGACGGCTCACGCCCTCTGACCACCCGTTCCAGCAGCCCGACCCCTCGGGGCAGCGCGGTCAGCCCCCGCGACAGCGGGAAGCCGAACCCGGCGCGACACCGGAACGCGGTTTCTTCGACCCGCAGGACGGCGCCGCGCAGGAACGAGTCGGCGGCCAGCTGGAGCAGGGTTGCCATGGCCTGCTCCGGCTCCGCCTCGTGCAGGAGAGCGTCCACCAGCTCGGAGACCGACGTGGCGACGTGCGAGTCCTCGGCGCCGCGTCGGGAACGGAGCTGGCGGTTCACCACCAGGGTCAGGTCGCTGAGAAAACGGTGCAGGGTCTCACCGCCGTCACCCAGGGGGGGCGGCATCAGGAAGGCGACCCCCGCCTCGATGAGACGGTGGACCCAGGTGGGGTCGCCGAGGGGGCCGATCCACACCACCGGGACCGGTCGCCGGCCGCCGCTGGCTCGACGCACGAGGTCGGTCCAGTCGCCCTCCTGGCCCACCCGCGTCACCGACAGGCGGTGGTGGACGATCAGCAGGTCGAGGTCCTCGACCGGGACGGTGGCGGGAGCGCCGAAGAGCATGACCTGCCACCCGCGCTGGCGCCAGTCGAGCTCCAGAGGCCCGTGCCAGGGCCGCGGGTCGGCGGTCACCACCCCCACGTGCTCCATGAGGAGCTCCTCGGGCGCCGTCGCTTCGAGCTCGGACAGCAGCTCGTCGAGGGGGTTGTCGGGGGGCGACGATGGGAGCACGCTGATGCTCGTGGAGCTGGCTTGCGGTGAGAAGTCGATGAGGTTGCCGGCCGCCAGCTTCTCGAGGTCGACCTCGGAGGAGAAGGGGCTGCGGCGCCGGACGGCCCACGCCTGGGCGGCATCGGCGTAGGCGGTGAGGGGCAGGCTCGGTCCGGCCGGGAGCGCGATGTCGCAGGGGTCGAAACGGTAGTGTCCTCGTGTGCTGGCGAACACGCGGGCGGCGCGGGCGAGCTCGTCGTCCGTTGCTGCCGCCGCCCGGCCCTGGGCGACCTCGAGGCGCAGCGCGTCGAGCTCGGTCGTGAGCTCGAGGACGCCGCTGGTCGCGCTGGCGGACAGCACCCGCAGGAGGGTGAGGGGGGGGAGGTCCGTGAAGTCACCCGAGAGGCTGCGGTTCATGATCCCACCCCGCTTCCCGCTTCGAGGTCGAGGTTGATTGTGTTGAGGGCGCCGAGACGGAGCTCGACCCGCCGTCGCTCGAGGATGCGGCCGTCGAGCTCGACGGTGAGATGCCACACCCCGGGCAGCAGGTGGGAGAAGCGACCCTCCGGCTGCAGCAGGCTGCGGCGGGTCTCGCCGGCGGGTCCCGTGAGCACCGCGGTCGGCCACCGCACGGGGATGCCGCCGACCACCCGGCAGACCAGCTCCGAGCCCTGGTTGGGCCGCAGCCGCCGGCCGTTGTGCTGCGGCAGGAGGTCCAAGGGAGCGTCGCGCAGGAGCACGGTCTCCACCTCGGGCGGGTCGGTCACCGCGTCGGAGAAGGCCAGGTGCCGGGGGGTGACGACCCACAGCCCGAGCGTCGGGTCGGTCGGCACCCAGCCCGCCGCCGGGAGACGGCACTCGACCCACCGGTGGGGCACGGGGTCCCCCCGGTCCACCAGCAGCCCGCTGACCGTGCGCGCCTCGAAGCCGGCGGCGAGGAGGAGCCCGGCGGCCACGTTGGCGAGGCCCGAGCAGCGGCCTCGGCGCCGGCTCAGCACCGACCAGGCGTCCTGGGGCGCCTGGTCCTCAGGGTCGAGCCGGACCCGGGCGGTGACCCAGTCGAGGACGGCGGTCGCCGCGTCGAAGGCGCCGTCCTCGGGCCGTACCCGGTGGGCGAGGTTGCGCGGGAGGACGAACCCCTCCGGGACCCGGCGCGGCCCGGCAGCGAGCACCGTGGCGCGGGTGCCAGTGGCGCCGATGGGAGCCCACGACGTGGCGACCTGGACCACCGTGACCCCGTCCGCGTCGGTGGTGACGGTCTGGAGGTGCCCGTTCGCAGCCGACGAGACGGGCAGCTGACGGCCGCGCACCCGGTAGACCGCCTCCTGTGCCGAAAGCGGGCCGGGCGCGAGCCCGAGGACACCGAAGGCCGCCACTGCCGCGCACAGGCGCCGAGTGAAGCGGCCGGCGAGGGGCCGACCGTCCGTCATGTGCCTCCGGTGATCCTCTTCACGAAGCCGTCCAGCACGCCGTTGACGAACCTCGCCGACTCCTCGGCGCCGAACTTCTTGGCGATCTCGATCGCCTCGTCGATGACCACGGCGCGGGGCGTGTCGTCGTGGAAGAGAATCTCGTACAGGGCCATGCGGAGGATGTTGCGGTCGACCGCGGCGAGCCGTTCCAGACGCCAGTGAGCGGTTTGCAGGTCGAGCTCGCGGTCGATCTCGGCGAGGTGCGCGAGGGTGCCCCGCAGGAGCTCGTCGGCGAAAGTGGAAACCGACTCCGGGGCACTCCTCCACGCCTCGAAACGACTCTGCATGTCCTCGGGGTCCATGCGCGTCAGCTCGTGCTGATAGAGCAGCTGGAGGGCCAGCTCGCGAGCCTGGCGCCGCATCCCCATCAGGGATTCCCGGACAGGCCCCGGTACAGGCGGGCCATCTCGACCGCAGCCAGGGCCGCGTCCCACCCCTTGTTGCCGAGCTTGGTGCCGGCCCGCTCGACCGCCTGCTCGAGGTTCTCGGCGGTGACGACGCCGAAGGTCAGGGGCACCCCGGAGCTCATCGCCGTGCTGGCCAGCCCCTTGGCGACCTCGGCGGCGATGAGGTCGAAGTGGGGGGTCCCCCCGCGCACCAGGACCCCGAGGCTGACGATGGCGTCCCAGTCGCCGGTCGAGGCGAGCTTGGCGGCCATCAACGGGATCTCCCAGGCGCCGGGGACTCGGAAGACGGTGATGCTCTCCTCCTCGGCGCCGTGGCGCAACAGACAGTCGATGGCGCCGTTCTCCAGCCGAGAGGTGAGCGCTTCGTTGAACCGGCTGACAACCAGCGCGAATCGCAACCCACGGGCATCCAGCTTGGCTTCGATCACCTGCACCGTCGTTCCCTCCAGAAGCACCATTCTACAGCGCGACAGCCGCTTTGCGTCCCCGCGTCGTCGCCCGCTCCCCGTCGGCCCGCCCGTTCCCGGCCTCCGCTAGCGGTTGCGGGAGGCGCCGGCTCGAATGGCGCGGCGATTCGCACCGGGTGCGATACCATCGTTCGTGGAGCACGGTGTGACCAGGGTGAGGCAGCTGCTGGACCTGTTCGGGGGTGCGACCCGCCTCAGCGGGCAGACGCTGGCGCGGATGGTCACGCCCCCTTTCGAGCTTTCGGAGACGGTGCGCCAGCTGGACCGGATCGGCGTCGGCTCGCTCAACCTGACCAACATCACGGCCCTGTTCACGGGAATGGTCCTCGCCCTGCAGATCGCCTACACGCTGACCGCGTTCGGCGCGAAGATGTATATCGGCGAGGTGGTGGCCATGGCCCTGGTGCGGGAGCTGGGGCCGGTGCTCACGGCCCTGATGGTGGGCGGTAGGGTGGGGTCGGGCATCACCGCCGAGCTCGGGTCCATGGCCGTGACCGAGCAGGTGGACGCGCTGCGCTCGATGGCCTCGGACCCGGTGCGCAAGCTGGTGGTGCCGCGGGTGTGGGCGACCCTGATCGCGCTGCCGCTGCTCACCATCCTCGCCAATGCGATGGGCATTTTCGGGGGCATGGTGATCGCGGTCACCCAGGAGGGGTTGAGCCCGACCTTTTACTTCAGCCGTGCCTTCCGCCTCATGGGCTTCGACGACGTCGCCTCCGGGCTCGGAAAGACCCTGTTCTTCGCGTGGTTGATCGCCATCATCGGCTGCCACAACGGGATCAACGCCCGCGGCGGGGCCGACGGGGTCGGGCGGGCCACCACCAACACGGTGTTCGCGTCCGCCATCGGCGTGCTGGTGTCGGACTTCTTCCTGACCAAGCTGTTCCTGAGCCTCTAGACATGGCCGAGAGCGTCATCATACTCGACGGAGTCTCCAAGGCCTTCTCGGGCAAGCCGGTGTTGAAGGGCGCGAACCTGAGCGTCGACCGGGGGGAGACGGTGGCGGTCCTCGGCGCCTCGGGGTCCGGCAAGTCGGTGACCCTGAAAACCGTCAACGGCCTGATCCCGCCCGACCGGGGACGGGTCGAGGTGCTCGGGGAGCCGGTCTCCGAGATGCGCGAGTCGAGACTGTACCCCCTCCGCCGCCGGGTCAGCTACCTGTTCCAGGGGGGGGCGCTGTTCGACTCCATGAACGTCTTCGACAACGTCGCCTTCCCCATCCGCGAGCATCTCGAGCTGGACGGGGACCGGCTGGCGGCGCGGGTCGCCGAGCTGCTCGCCGTGGTCCAGCTCGGGAACGTCGAGCGGTTGTTCCCACCCGAGCTGTCCGGGGGCATGCGCAAGCGGGTGGCACTGGCCCGGGCCCTGGCCCTCGACCCGCAGATCATCCTCTACGACGAGCCCACCACCGGTCTCGACCCGGTGACCGGCCAGGCCATCGCCCGCCTGATCCGCGACCTCGACCAACGCCTCGGGGTGACGTCGGTGGTGGTGACCCACGACATCCCCCTGGTGATGGCGGTGGCGGAGCGGGTGGTGTTCCTCCACGATGGCCGGTTCGTGTTTTCGGGGACCACCCAGCAGGCGTGTGAGGACGCGCCCGAGATGGTGCGGGAGTTCTTCGCTGCCGGAGGCGGCCATGCGTGACGAGACCAAGCGAAACCTGAGGGTCGGCCTGCTGACGGTCGCGGCCCTGGTGGTGCTGGCCGTGGCGGTGCTCACCATCGGCGCCCGCCAGCAGCTGTGGGTGCGCCACACCCGCTATGCGACCACTTTCCGCAACGTCGGGGGGCTGCAGCCGGGTGCGGCGGTCAGTCTGCACGGAGTGACGGTGGGGTTCGTGAAGCGGATCGAGCTCCCTGTCGAGCCCGAGTCGGAGCGAATCCGCGTCGAGTTCTCGGTTGACGCCGCCTACACCGAGAGGATCCGGAAGGACACCACGGTGCAGATCAAGACCGTGGGTCTGCTCGGCGACAAGTACCTGGAGCTGCGGGGCGGTGCCGCCGGGGAGCCGCGGATCCTCGAGGGCGGTCTGATCCAGGGCAAGGACCTGCCGGAAATGGCCGAGTTCGTCGACCGCGGCGAGGACATGGTCGACAACCTGCTGGCGATCTCGTCCAGCCTCAAGGTCATCCTGCGGCGGGTGGAGGCGGGGGAGGGGCTGATCGGGGAGATGACCAGCGCCCCGGGGAGCGGGGAGCGGGTGCTTGCCAACCTCAACGACACCGTGGTGGCGTTCCGGTCCGTGGTCGAGCGGGTGGATCGCGGCGAGGGTCTGCTCGGCCGCATGGTGGTGGACGACGAGCTGGCCGCGGGTCTGATCAGCGACGTGCGGGGCGCGTCTCTGGCGGTCAACCGCACGGCCAACCTGGTGGCGGACGACCTCCTTCGGCAGGGGACGCTCTACTCGGCCCTGTTGCAGGACCCCCGCGGCGCCCAGCTGGTCGTCGAGACCCTCGAGGCGATGCGGGACGGTACCCAGGCGCTGGCGGCGGCTACCGAGGAACTGGCCAGCGGCGACGGGACCCTGCCGCGGCTGCTCGCCGACCGGGAGTACGCCGACGACTTTCTCGCCGACCTGCACGGCCTGGTGCGGTCCCTCCACTCGGCCGCGGCCAAGCTCGACCGGGGCGACGGGACCGCCGGCGCCTTCCTCAACGACCCGCAGATGTACGAGGACCTCGAGAACGTGGTGCGCGGGGTCAAGTCGTCCAAGGTCACCTCGTGGTTCATCCGCAACCGCCGGGAGAAGGGGGAGAAGCTCGCCGCCCAGGAGGAGGCCCAGGCGGCTGCCGCCGGCGCGCCCTGACCCGATCCCCCGCCCGCCCGAAATGCAAAGGCGCAGCGCGGGCGTGTGCCCGCAACCCAGCGCTCCCCACTGTGTCATCCCGAACGCGAGGGCAGCGAGCGGAGGGATCTGCCCCAACGGAGGGATCGCCTTCGTCGAGGCAGGTCCCTTCCCTCGCGTTCACACGGCACAGGCCGTCGCTTCGCGCCTCCCCCATGACATGACGCGCGCTCCACCCTCGGTCGACGTGGTCGTCGCGGCGGAAAGCTCCTTAGCGGCGCTGTTGGAACGGTGCACGGCTGGGATCTGAGGCTCGGGTTCGGGGTGCGGGCGGCCGGCGGCCGGCGGCAGGATCAGGATCGGGATTGGGAGCGCGATGACCCCGCTCCCGCTCCCCGTCATCCGAGCCCCGCCGCCTGCGGCCCGCGGCCCGTCATCCGGGATCGGGCGGCCGGCGGCTGGTGGCGGGACCAGGATCTGGGGCGGGAGTGCGACGACCCCGACCCCGCTCCCCGTCACCCGGGTCCTGCCGCCTGCGGCCCGCCGTCCGTCATCTGGGATCGGGCGGCCGGTGGCCGGCGGCGGGGGCAGGATCGGGGGCGTGCATGCCGCTGTCGGGGGCGTCTGGGCGGGGGAGCGTGCTGGCTCATGAGTGAGGAGTAGGCGGCCAGCGTCCGCCGGTCAAGGGCAAGCTCGCTTCGCTCACGGCCTGCGGCCGCCCTTGACAGCCGGACGCCGGCCGCCTTCAGAACAACCATGAGCCAGCACGCATCCCCGCCCAGACGCTCCACCGTCAACCGTCCCGACCTGCCTCGCGGCCGCGCCGGCCTCGTCGCGCTCCAGCTCGCGGTACACGTCGCGACCTGCGTCGCCGAGCTCGTGCTCCCGCGCGGCCTTGCCCACCTCAAGGATCACCTGGTCCGAGCAGCCGACAACACGGTGCTCAGGCTCTCGGAGGCCAGCGGCCGCACCCTCGGCAACCGCCGTCAACACCTCGAAGCCGCTTACGCAGAGAACCAGGAGGTCCAGAGCGACCTCCTCCTGCTGCGGTCACGCGGCACCGCCGTCCCGGTCGCCGTCGTTGCCGAGGCAGACCGGCTCGGCGGGCTCGTCTACGGGCTGCTGCGGGCAGAGGACCCGAGCCGGTAGGGCGGTGTTCCCCAGCGGAGGGAGCGCCTTCGTTGGGGCAGATCCCTTCCCTCGCATGCGCTCGGGACAGGCTCTGCCCTGCAGGCTCCTCGGGATGACGGTCAGCCCGGGAGCGCTTCTTCGCCAGTGCCCTCCTGCGTCTTGGCATTCTTGGCGTCTTCGCGGTTCAGGCTCCCTCCGCGCACCGGGGTCAAGGCCACCATCAGCGTGCAGGGGCGAGAAGTGGGTTGCGGGCGATGCCCGCGCTGGGTCGTAACGCCTCCTTGCGTTGCTCTCGGCTCAGAAGTCGGTGCGTTGTGGCACGATTTTCACCGCAGAGCGCGCGCAACTTTTGCGTTGGCAGGGGCATGACATCGTCCGCGATGCCAGGTCTTCCGGGGCGTTCGAGTCCTCTCCGTCTCTGCGTCTCTGCGCCTCTGCGTTCAACCGGGCGGGCGGGCGGCTCCTCGCCTCCGGGCGGGAGGGTGGTTCTGCGTCTCACTCCTTGCGCCTTTGCGCCTTTGCGTTTCGTCCGAGCTCGACCGTCGCGGAACTCCGGGCCGTTGGGTTGCGGGCAGCGCCTGCGCTGAGCCTTTGCGTTCCTCTCCCTACGGCGCCACCGGGGCGATGAAGGTCGGGTCGCCGGTCTCGTCGTCCACCACCGAGGCGTAGCAGGTCCAGAAGGTCGGCGAGCCGCTGACCAGGCGAACCACGATCCACCCCCCCTCGACCGGGGTCTGGACGCCCATGGCGCCGAAGATGTCGGTGATCTGGTCGAAGGCGGCGCTCCTGGTGAAGGGCTCGGTGGCGAGGACGAGACCCTGCTCGTTGTGGAGCGACACCTCCACCGTGTAGGTCCCGGAGGAGGCCTGGACCAGGCCGAGGTTGGTGCGGTAGCGGTCGGGGACCGAGTGGGCCATGGGCAAGACCAGGCGCTGGGGCGCCGTCACCCCGTCGAGGGGCATGGCCTGGATGCCCTGGCCGTAGGTCGCCCCCCCCGGGGCGAGGTTGTAGGTTCGGGAGGTCACCACCGGTCCGGGGGCGTCGAGCGAGACGTGGAGCAGGCCCGTGGTCGGGTTGAGCTGGAGGAGCGGGTCGTCCACGTAGTATGCCGACTGGCCGGGCAGGGTGATCGGCCCCAGGAGGGTCGCCCCGGGCCAGTCGGTGCCGCGGGGAACGTAGAACACAGTGGCGGTGCGCGTTTCGGTGCCGGGGTTGACGATCTCGAGCTGCGACTTCCAATTGGTCTGGTTGAGGCCGGGGCCGGAGGCCGCCGCCGGGATCAGCCACCGCGCCACTCCGGCGGCGGTGGTGACGACGAGCTCGGCCACGCACTGGTTGTCGGTCTCCGACGACTCGTTCACGAGGTCGGAGTGGTCGATGAAGATGCCGAGGTAGTAGGTGCCGGGGGCGAGGTCCGGGGCGAGACGGGCGATGACGTACTGCTCCCCCGTGTCGTACCCGTTCACCCAGCCGCCGATCACCGTGCCGGTTTCGACCAGGGTGTCGCCGGGCCCGAGGGTGGGGTCGGTGGATAGGTAGACCCGCCACTCGAAGGGGAGGACGGTGGAGGAGCCGGTGTTGCGGCCCCGCCAGGTGAGCTGCACCTCGTCGCCGGGCCGGGCGGTGCTCGGGGCCACCGAGCAGGGGCCGGCGACCAGGTTGGGAACGGTCTGCACGCCGGTCACCGTCATCCTCTGGGACACGGTGTTGTTGTCCTCGTCCTCCTCGACGACCGTGTTGGTGTCGTCGAGCGCCACGCCGAGGTAGTACCGCCCCGGAATGGTCCCCTGCGGGATGGTCACCGACACCGAGCCGGCGAAGAACTGGTTCGGGTGCTGGGCGTTGCTCTCGGTGACCCGGGAGAGGAACGTGTCGTCGGCGGTGGAGATCACGCTGTCGGTGGACAGGTAGAACCCGATCGTGAAGGGCCCACCCACCGTGCCCGTGCCGTCCACCTCCCCGAAGTACTGGACGATGAGCGAGCCGCCCGGGTCAGCCTCGGCGGGGTCGAGCTCCATCTCGACGGCGACCAGGTCGATGGCTGAGGCGGGCAGCGCTGCAACGGCGGCGGCGGCAAGGGTGATCGCGACGAGAGCGACGTGGCGCATGGGAACCTCCTCGAGCTCCGGTGTCCTCTACCCAACGTAAAGCGTCAGCGGGGGGACCGTCAATTCCCTGTCGGGTCGCCGACCACCGCGGCCTCGGCCAGTCGGCGGCCGTCCGGGGCGAGGGTGAGGAGCGGGCCCATCGGGCTCACCAGGCCGCGCTCCTCGGCAACCCGTGCCACCCGGGAGGTCGCCGACGGTGACCAGCGGAGGTGGCGGTGCAGCTCGAGGGTCCGGCACTCACGGTCGGCGTCCCCCAGGGTCTCGTGCTGGAGCAGGTGCACGAGCAGCATGCGCAGCCGGAAGTCCAACCGCTGCCGGGCCCGACGCCGGGCCTGGGCGAGCAGTCCGCGCCGGGGCGCGACCAGGAAGGTGACGGCAAACACCAGACCGGCAGCACCGGCCATGGCGCCGGCGATGGAGACGTCGAGGGTGACCGCCACCCGCTCGCCCAGCGCCGCGCTGCCGGCGGCCGCAGCGGCGGACAGCAGGAGCATGGCGGAGAGCCGATCCGCGAGCAGGTAGGCGGTGGCGGGGGGGGCGATCATCAGCGCCACCACCAGCACCGAGCCCACGGCGCTGAACGCGCCGACGGCGGTGATGGAGACCAGGCACATCAAAGCGTGGTGGAGGAGGCCGGGGGAAAACCCGAGCAGAGACGCGAGGCCGGGGTCGACGGTGGCGAGCTTGAGCTCCTTGTAGAGCAACGCGACGAAGGTCAGGTTGAGGGCGAGGACCCCGCCCATGGTCCACAGCGAGGTGGGGCCCAGGTCGACCCCCGCCACCGCCAGCCGGTCGAACGGGGCGAAGGCGAGGTCGCCGAGGAGGACGACGTCGGTGTCGAGGTGAACCCCGCTGGCGTAGCGGGAGATGAGGATCACGCCGAGGGAGAACATCGCCGGGAAGACCAGGCCCACGGCGGCGTCCTCGGCCACCAGGCCGGTGCGGTGCAGGGCCTCGATGAGGGCCACGGTGAGCACGCCGGTGGCGGCGGCGGCCACCAGCAGGAGCGGCGACGACAGGTCGTCGGTGATGAAGAACGCCACCACGATGCCGGGCAGGATGGCGTGGCTGATGGCGTCGCCGACCAACGACACGCGGCGCAGCACCAGGAAGCAGCCCGGGAGGGCGGCGGCCACCGCGGTGACCACCGCGATGAGGAGGATCTCGGCCCCGATCGGCATCAGTGGTTCCTCCCGTCGACCTCCTCGCGGTCGAGAAGTCGGCGGGCCTCGCGGCGGCCGAGCAGCGTGGGGGCCCAGCGACGGTCGTCGCCCTGGCGTGCCAGGCCCCGTTCCGCGAGACGATTGAGGGCCTCCTCCACGTTGTGACCCGGCGGGCTCATGGTCCGCAGCACGGCCAGGTTGTGACCGTGGTCGGGGTCGTCCGCATGCTGGAGGGAGAGGGCGTACAGGTGCATCAGCACCGGGTCGAGGGGCGGCACCTCGCGCAGTCGTCGAAGCCGGAGCCAGCGCCAGAGGAGTCCCCGGTCCGGCGCCAGCAGCAGGGAGATCGCCACCACCAGCGACAGGAGCAGGACGATGGTGGGGCCGGTGGGGAGGCGGGGCACGGTGGAGGAGATCACCGCCCCCGCGACCCCGGCGACCAGGCCGATGGCGCCGGAGGCCAGCACCATCGCCCCCAGACGGGCGGTCCACTGTCGCGCGGCCGCCGCCGGGGCCACCAGCATGGCGCTCATGAGCACGACCCCCACCGCTTGCAGCCCGATCACCACCGCGACCACCAGGAGCACCCCGAGCAGGGTGTCGAGCCGTCGCATCGGGAGTCCCAGGGAGGTGCCGTAGTCAGGGTCGAAGCTCAACACCTTGAGCTCTTTCCACACCACGAAGAGGACCGAGATGGCGACCGCGCCGAGGACGGCCATGACCTTGACCTCGTCCTCGAGGAGGGCCGCGGCCTGGCCGAACAGGAACGAGTCGAGGCCGGCCTGGCTGGCGTCCGGCCGCTTCTGGACCACGGTGAGCAGGACCAGCCCGAAACCGAAGAACACCGCCAGGAGCATGCCGAGGGCGGCGTCGTAGGGCACCCTGCTGCGGCTGGTCACGGCCCTCACGGCGAGGATGCCGAGCCACCCGGCCAGCGCCGCGCCCAGCATCAGCGTCAACGGGGTCTTGCTGCCGGTGAGCAGGTACGCGAGCACGATTCCCGGCAACGCGGCGTGGCTGAGCGCGTCCCCCAACAGGCTCTGGCGGCGCAGGACCGCGAAGCTGCCGAGGGAGCCGCTGGTGGCGCCGAGGATCGCCGCTCCGGTGGCCACCACCCGGAGAGTGTGGTCGGCGAGCGGTTCCACCTCAGTCCCCCCGGGCCGCGTGCTGGGCGACGATGCCCACCCGGCCGCCGAAGGTCAGGCGGAGGTTCTCCTCGGTGAAGACCTCCGCGACCGGGCCGAAGGCGATGGCGCGAACGTTGACCAGCAGCACCCAGTCGAAGTACTCGGCGACCGTCTGCAGGTCGTGGTGGACCACCAGCACGGTGTGACCCTCGCCGGCGAGCTCCCGCAGCACCCCGACGATGGCCCTCTCGGTCGGGGCGTCAACCCCCTGGAAGGGCTCGTCGAGGACCAGCAGCTCGGACCGCTGGACCAGGGCGCGAGCGAGGAGCACCCGCTGCTGCTGCCCCCCTGAGAGCTGGGCGATGGGCCGGCGGGTGAAGCCCGCCATGCCCACCCGGTCCAGGGCCTGGAGGGCCTGCCGCCGCTGGACCGCCGACGGTCGCCGGAACCAGCCGAGTTCCCGGTAGGTGCCCATGGTGACCACGTCGAGGACGTCGGTGGGGAAGTCCCAGTGCAGGGTCGAGCGCTGGGGGACGTACGCGACCCTGCCGGTGGGTTGGCGGATGGCCTCGCCGAACAGGCGGACCTCGCCAGCCACCGGCGTCACCAGCCCCATGATGGCCTTGATGAGGGTGCTCTTGCCGGCGCCGTTGGGTCCCACCACCGCCATCTGCACCCCGACCGGGACCTGGACGTCGACGTCCCACAGCACCGGCTGGCCGGTGTAGGCCACGGTCAGGTCCTCGACCTCGACGGCCCAGCGCGGGGTGGACGGGTCAGGGGGGGCGGTCACGGTCCGGTGTCCCCGTTCGAGGTGAGTGCGCCGACGATGGTGTCGACGTTGGTTCGGACCGTCCCGACATAGGTGCCGGCCGGGGTGCCAGGGTTGCCGAGGGCGTCGGAGTAGAGCGCGCCGCCGATGCTGACGGCGAAGCCACGGGCGGCAACCGCCTCCTGGAGCGCCTCGACGAAGCGTGGCGGCACCGAGGTCTCGACGAAGACGGCCGGAACCCGTCGTTCGGCGACGAAGTCCGCCAGCTGCTGGACGTCGGAGGTCCCCGCCTCGGCGGTGGTGTTGACTCCGAGCAGGCCGCGGACCTCGAGGCCGTAGGCGCGGCCGAAGTAGGCGAACGCGTCGTGGGCGGTGACGAGCACGCGGTGCTCCGGCGGGACCTCCGCGACCCGGTTCCGGACCCACCGGTCGAGGGCCAGGAGCTCATCCCGGTAGGCTCGTGCCCGCTCGGCGAAGAGGGGGCCGCCGTCGGGGTCGAGCTCGGCGAGGGCGGCGCGAACGCAGTCGACTGCCTCCAGCCAGAGGCTCACGTCGAACCAGACGTGCGGATCGTGGACGCCGGGTGAGCCCGCGGGGTGGATCAGCCGGTCCGCGGGCACGCACTCGGCCACGGCGACGGTGGGGGTGCCCCGCCGCCCCATCTCCGCGAACAGCTCCGACATCTTTCCCTCGAGGTGGAGGCCGCTGTAGAAGATGGTCCGGGCTGACGCTAGCCGCCGGACGTCGCCCGCGCTCGGCTTGTACAGGTGGGGGTCGACCCCCGGCCCCATGAGCTGGTCCACGGTGACCCTGCCCGCGGCCACCGATCGCACCAGGTCGGCGACGATGGAGGTGGTGGCGACGACCGACAGGCGCTCGGTCGCGGCGCCGGATGGCGCGCCCCCCTGCCAGCCGCAGGCGAAGGCGACCGCGGCCAGGACAGCCAGGGAGAGCGCGCGCGACCTCACGAGTCCTACTGTAGCGGGATCCCCCCGCCCGGTCGAGAGGAGATCCCCGAGGCCGTTGCGATGTGGGCCGTCCGAGCGGTCGATGCCCGATGGAGGAGCCTGCAGTCCAGCACAGGCCGTGACAGCGACAGCGGCAGGGGGCAGCGACGGCGTCAGGGACCAGGGACAGCGGCAGGTGGCAGGGTCAGCGACAGGAACAGGTGCAGCGTCGTCGCGACCGGGATCGGGGAGGGGGCCGCTCCGGCAGCTACCCGTGAAGCGGCATGGGCGACCCGGGGGTGACTATGCCGCCCTCGCCGCCACGGTCAGCTCCACCGCTGCGCGCCGATCGTTGCCGCTGCCGCTGCCGCTGCCGCTGCCCCTGCCACCTGTCTCTGCCGCTGCCGCCGGGGTGAGAACACCCGAACCGCCTCCCCGGTAGCACCGCCATCCCCGCCACCGTTGGCTCCGTCCGGAGTGAAGTCCTCCCGCCACGCAGCTCAAACTGCTCTGCGGCAACGTCCTGTGAATAGTGCAACGGTCTCCCCCCGTGAGCCAAGGCACGGCGGAGATCGTGGTAACCTCGAACGGGCTCGCGAGCCCAGCGAGGAGTGAGCCATGTGCGACAACGAGCTTCTGATGCGGGGCTGCACGCCGATTCCTGCGGGCACGCCGGCACTGGCCGGGCACGACCTCGAACACCTGCTCGGCCACGCCGAAGGGTGGGAGGTGGTGGACGGCCACCTGACCCGGACCTACGAGCTCTCGGACCACTACGAGACCATGGCGTTCGTGAACGCGGTGGCCTGGGTCTCCCACCGTGAGGACCACCACCCCGAGCTGGTGGTGGGTTACCGCACCTGCACGGTGCGATACCGCACCCACTCCATCGGCGGACTGTCGGAGAACGACTTCATCTGCGCCGCCAAGGTGGACCACCTGGTGGAGTGAGTGGGCCGCCTCGTCGGCTGTCGCTGGGCCGGGCTCGCTGCGGCGACGGCGGTCTGCGTGGCCCTCGCCTGTCAGCCGGCGTTGCCGGACCCGCCCGTCCTTGGCGGCGCCTACGCCCGCCTCGGGTGCGGCGGTTGCCACGGGCAACGTGGCGAAGGGGGGCCGGCGGCACCGCCACTGGGCGACCTCAACCGGCACTGGGACGCGGGTCGGCTGTTCGCCTACCTGCGCGACCCCGACGCGGTCAAGGCTGGGGACCCGCGGCTGGCGAGCCTGTCCGGGGAGTACCCCCTGCGGATGCCGGCTGTCGCCCAGGCCACCGACGACGAGCTGCGGGAGCTCGTCCGGGCGCTGCTGGCGGAGTGACGGGTTCGGGGAGAGCGGGGAGGGACCATGCGCGAGGAGAAGATCGACGCCCTCGGTCGGTGTGAGGTGTTCGCCGAGCTCGGTCGACCGACGCTCGAACGGCTCGCGGAGGTTGCCTGCCCCCGGCGCCTGGACCCCGGGCAGCACCTGTTTCGCCGCGGGGACCCGCGCGACGCCCTGTTCGTGATCGTCGCCGGCCAGCTCGAGGTCCTGGTGGGAGAGCCCGACTCCTCGGGAGCGGTGTTCGTGCTCGGGCCCGGAGAGGGGGTCGCCGAGGCCGCGCTGATCGAGAGGTCACTGCACGCGGCGTCGGCCCGGGCGCTGGGCCCGCTCGAGGTGCTCGTGCTCGACGCCTCCGAGGTTCGCCGGCACCTCGTCGGGGACGGCGAGGCGGGTTGGGAGGTGCTGAGCCAGGTGGCCCGCGTGGTGCTGCGCCGGCTCCAGTTCTCGGTGGTGCGGCGGGGAGGGTGGGACCTCGTGTACCGCGGCGGCGCGACCCGGACCGAGCACGACCTGCTCGGGGACCGGGAGGTGCCGCTCGACGCGCGGTACGGCATCCAGACGCTGCGGGCGGTCGAGAACTTCCCGATCACCGGCATCCGCCTCGCCCACTTCCCCCAGCTGATCCGCGCGCTGGCGATGGTCAAGCAGGCGGCGGCGCGCGCCAACCAGGCCCTCGGCCTGCTCCCGACCGAGCTCGCCTCCGCCGTCGACCGCGCCTGTCAGGAGATCGTCGACGGGCACTGGCACGGGCACTTCGTGGTCGACATGGTCCAGGGTGGGGCGGGGACCTCGACCAACATGAACGCCAACGAGGTCATCGCCAACCGGGCGCTGGAGATCCTCGGGCACGGTCGCGGCGAGTACCGGTTTTGCCACCCCAACAACCACGTCAACCTGTCGCAGTCCACCAACGACGCCTACCCGACGGCGGTCCGGCTCGCGGTGGTGTTCAAGCTCCAGCGCCTGCTCGACGCCCTCGCCGAGCTCGAGGCCGCGCTGGCCGCGAAGGCGTCCGAGTTCGCCGACGTGCTCAAGATGGGGCGTACGCAGCTGCAGGACGCCGTGCCCATGACCCTCGGCCAGGAGTTCGGCGCCTTCGCCGTCACCACCGGTGAGGACATCGCCCGGCTGCGGGAGACCGCGCGGCTGTTTCTCGAGGTCAACCTCGGGGGGACCGCCATCGGCACCGGCATCAACGCCGACCCCCGGTACCCCGAGCTGGCGGTGGCCGAGCTCGCACGGATCAGCGGGCTCGACGTGGTGCTGGCCGAGAACCTGGTGGAGGCCACCCCGGACACCGGCGCGTTCGTGATGTTCTCCGGGGTGCTGAAGCGGGTCGCCGTGAAGCTCTCCAAGCTCTGCAACGACCTGCGTCTGCTGTCGTCGGGGCCGCGCTGCGGCCTGGGGGAGATCAACCTCCCGCCCATGCAGCCGGGCTCGAGCATCATGCCGGGCAAGGTCAACCCGGTCATCCCCGAGGTGGTCAACCAGGTCGCCTTCCAGGTGGTGGGCAACGACCTGGCGATCACCCTGGCCGCCGAGGCGGGCCAGCTCCAGCTCAACGTGATGGAGCCCGTCATCGCCTACAACCTGTTCCAGTCCCTCGACATGATGGCCGCTGCCGTGGGCACGCTGACCGGCCGGTGCATCCGCGGCATCACCGCCAACCGTGACCGGTGCCGGGAGCTGGTGGAGGGGTCGGTGGGGGTGGTGACCGCCCTCGTCCCGGTGATCGGGTACGAGGCGGCAAGCCGGGTGGCGAAGGAGGCTCTCGAGTCCGGGCGCCCGGTGCGCGAGATCGTCCTGGAGCGCGGGCTGGTCGCGGCCGACGAGCTGGAACGGCTGCTCGCCCCGGAGGCGATGACCCGCCCGCGGGCGCTGCCCCTGCCGGCTGACCCTGCCCCTGCCGCTGTCGCTGCCGCTGCCGCCGGGGTGAAATCAGCCGAGCCGGCTCCCTGGCAGCATCGCCTTCCCCGTCACCGTTGACTCCGTCTGGGGTGACAGCCCCCCACCACCCAGCGCAGCCTCCGCTGCAGCAACGCCCTGGCGACAGCGCAACGGCCTCCCCGCCGGCCGGGGTTGCATTCAACCGGGAAGGGCGGTTATCATCTTCTGTGGTAAGGCACCTGGAGCAACCGAGCCCTTGAGTGGAAGGGTGTTGATTTCGTCGGGAGGTGGGGCATGAGGATGTCGCGGCTGCTGTCGTTCCTGATGATCATGGCGCTGGCCGTTCCGATCGCGTCCGCCCAGTCGATGGTGACGGTCTACTCGAACGACTTCGAGGGTGCGGTCGGTCTGGAGTGGTCGAAGCGTGTTCGCTCCACCACCCCGATCGGCAACCGTCACTTTCTGGGTGAGTTCAGCGGCGAGCCGGTGTGGCTCGCGCTCGGCGACCTGCCCGACCACTGCCGGGTGACGGTGAGCTTCGAGCTGTTCATCATCAACTCCTGGGAGGGGTCGGTGGGGTGGAACGCGGGTCCCGACGTCTGGGACCTCAACGTGTCCAGCGGCCCACCCAGCCAGTGCCCGCTCGAGAACCTCCTCCACACTTCGTTCGCCAACTGCCAGTGCGACTACCAGGCGTACCCCGCCACCTTCCCCGAGGCGTACAACCCCGGCCTCACCGACGCGGACGAGGTCAACACCCTCGGCTACGACGTGGACTCGGTCTACGAGCTGACGTTCAGCTTCTTCCACGATGCCCCCGAGCTCTACCTCCAGTTCCAGGCTTCCCCCGACCTGCAGGACATCGACGACGAGAGCTGGGGCATCGACAACATCACGGTGCGGATGGACACCGACCAGCGCTACTGCTGTCGGGCGGTGCGGAATCTGCCCTCCGGGTACGGCGCGGGCGCCGTGGCGCCGGTCTACCTCGGGGTGGAGCCGAGCCCGGGGACCCAGGCGTGGGTGGTCGAGGAGGTCCCGCCGGTCGGTTGGGTCGTCGACTACGTCAACGACGGCGGGTCGTTCGAGGCCAGCACGGGCAAGGTCAAGTGGGGGCCGTTCTTCGACGACCAGAGCCGGCTCCTGGTGTACAGCCTGCAGGCGCCCGCCGACGCCTCGGGCGACGTCGTGTTTTCCGGCATGACCTCGTTCGACGGCGAAAGCGAGCCCACCTGCGGCGAGACGGTGCTGTCGCCGGGCGGCTACCACCCGGCCGACCTCGACCATGACTGGGAGCTGGGGGCCGACGAGGTGACCGCGTACGCCTTCGCGTGGGCCGAGGGGGACCCCTGGACCAACGACTTCCAGCCCATCAGCGCCCAGCTGGTGACCAACGCCGGCTTCCTCTGGCGGTCGGGCGAAAGCTACGCCTACGACGCCACGGTCGCCCCGCCCTGGAGGCCGACCAGCGGCGTCGCCGCGGCGGGCGGCGTCGCCAGC
>Ga0068714_10001736_pt1 | contig 30392 bp, 30 predicted proteins | sample MTBNYHSulfiMetaG_FD_62988 | JGI IMG/M metagenome (GOLD analysis project Ga0068714, IMG submission 62988) | Enrichment culture microbial communities from rom New York Harbor, USA that are MTBE-degrading - MTBE-NYH (New York Harbor Sulfidogenic)... | ecosystem: Environmental > Aquatic > Marine >...
CTACGGCAACGTGCTCAATCGGTACGGCAGGGACCGCGTCCTCTCGCTGATTCACGACGCACAGGCGCGGCACGGAATCTCGGTCAGCATCCTCGCCAGTTGGGAGACCCCCTCCGAGAGCTTGGATCGCTTTGGCCGTGCCGTGCTCGAGTCGTGGGGCTTGGCCTCCGCGAGAACGCTTCTTGCCGTCTTCCTCCGTCAGAACGACCGCTGGCAGGTGACGGTCCTCGCCGGGGCGGGGACAGCCGCCGCCTACCCCGGCCTCGCGGACAGGATCGAGGCGGGCCTTCATGATCTTGTTGCTCACGACCGGATCGAAGAAGCGATGGTTCAGCTGTTCACACTCCTCGACGCCGAGCTTGCCCCGAGGCAGGACGCGGGGCGCTCGACGGGCCACGTCGGACGGACCCTACTGATCCTCGTTTTCATTCTTGGGATCGGCGCGCTCGCGGTGCTGATCCACCGGCGGGTCTGCCCGCGGTGTGGTCGCTTTCTGCGGGTCCGCGAGGAGCGCGGGTTCGGTCTCTACGGACGCAGGGATACGGTATACTACTGTTTGCGGTGCGGATACACCCGCACCCGCAGGAGAGGGCCAGGGGGTCGCGGCCGGTAGGTTTCTCTTGAGATCGCCGGCTGAGGAAAGTCCGGACTCCACAGGGCAGGCCACTGGGGAAACCCCAGCGGGGGCGACCTCGGGAAAGTGCCACAGAGAACAGACCGCCGATGACCCGCACCCGCGGGTACAGGCAAGGGTGAAACGGGGGTGTAAGAGACCCCCAGCGTTCCGGGTGACCGGGCGGCTGGCAAACCCTGGCCGGAGCAAGGCCAAGTAGGAAGGCGTTCGAGGGCTGCCCGCCCGAGCCTTCGGGTAGGCCGCGCAGTGGAATGGCCCCCCACGACAGAATCCGGCTTATCGGCCCTCTCCTCCTGCTGTTGCCAAGCAGCCTGTCGCCTTGCCGCGTCTTGTTCGGCCAGGAGACCGGCCGTATACTTTCGAGGAAACCGTGTGAGGAGGGACTCCCGATGTACTTGTGGGGCCTGCCGTTCTTCATGGGGCCCAGCATCCTGATCCTTGTGCCGGCGCTGATCCTGGCGATCTACGCTCAGTATCGGGTCCGTTCGACCTACTCCCGCTACGCGCGCGTGCGGACAGGCAGCGGGTTGTCAGCTTTGCATGTTGCGCAGCGGATCCTCCAGGGCGCCGGAATCAGCGATGTGTCGATCGGCCAGGCGCGCGGACGACTATCCGATCACTACGACCCGCGCACCAAGGTCCTCCGCCTCTCCGACCCGAACTCGATCTCCGTGGCGGCGGTCGGGGTGGCGGCGCACGAGGCCGGACACGCGATCCAACACGCGCGGGGGTATGCCCCGCTGTCCCTGCGCACGGCGATCGTCCCGCTCGCGAACTTCGGATCGCAGCTCGCCTTCCCCTTGTTCTTCATCGGGCTCCTGTTTCGCTACCAGCCGCTCATCACCGTAGGGATCTTCGCTTTCTCGCTTGCCGTTCTGTTCACCCTCGTAACGCTTCCCGTCGAATTCGACGCGAGTCGCCGGGCCGTGGTCTCCCTTCGCGAGGCCTCGCTTCTGAGCGACGAGGAGCTCGGTGGCGTGAAGGAGGTCCTGTTTGCGGCGGCACTCACGTACGTGGCCGCCGCTGCGATGGCGGCGCTGCAGCTGCTCCTGCTCCTTAGCCTCAACCGTAGGCGATGAAGCTCTCGCCGTCCCTGCTCTCCGCCGATTTCGGGGCGCTCCGCGCCGAGGCCAAGCAGGTCGAGCCGTTCGCGGACTCGTTCCACTTGGATGTGATGGACGGTCACTTCGTCGACAACCTCACCTTCGGTCCCCCCGTGGTCAACGCACTGCGGGACGGGATGTCGAAGCCGTTTGACATTCACCTGATGATCGATCGGCCGCTCGTCTACGCGCCGCGCTTCATCGTGAAGCTCAAAGACAGCATCACCTTCCACGTCGAGGCGGCCGACGATCCGCGGGAGACGATTGCGGCGATCCGCGGTCTCGGGGCAGCGGTCGGCGTGTCGCTCCGTCCCGGGACGCCGATCGCTGACATCCTTCCACTCCTCGATGCGGTCGACCGTGTCCTCGTGATGAGCGTCGAGCCGGGGTTCGGTGGGCAGGGCTTCCAGCCGCAAGCGCTCGACCGGATTCGCGCCCTGCGGGAGGCGATCGGCTCACGGCCCGTGATGATCTGCGTCGATGGCGGACTCAACGTCGAGAACGTCCACGACGTGATCCGCGCCGGGGCGGACATGATCGTCGCTGGGTCCGCGATCTTCGGTGCCGCGGATCGGCGCGCGGCGATGCGGGCATTGCGCGAGGCTGCGGGATGACCGACGAGGAGGTCATGCGGATCGCTCTCGACCTGGCACAGCAGGGCGAGGGCGAGGTTAACCCGAACCCGCTCGTGGGCGCGGTCGTCGTCCGCGAGGGTGTGGTGGTCGGCCGCGGGTTCCATCGGCGGTTCGGCGGGCCGCACGCGGAGGTCTACGCGCTGGAGGAGGCCGGCGAGGCCGCCCGCGGAGCGACAATCTTCGTCACCTTGGAGCCCTGTGTTCACCACGGGAAGACCCCGCCGTGCGTGGATCGCATCCTCGCCGCGGGGATCGCGCGGGCGGTGATCGCTTGCAAGGATCCCAATCCGCTGGTTGACGGCAAGGGGATCGCCGCCTTGCGTGCGGCCGGGCTCAACGTGCGGGTGGGGGTCCTCGAAGCCGAGGCGGCTCAGCTGAACGAGCCGTTCTTCACGTTCATCACGACGGGCCGGCCGTTCGTCCATTTGAAACTCGCGATGAGTCTGGACGGGAAAATCGCAACGGCGAACCGCGACGCGAAGTGGATCACCGGGCAGGCATCGCGGACGCGGGTCCACGAGCTGCGACGGCGGCTGGCGGCGATCCTTGTCGGGGCCGGCACGATCCTCGCCGACGACCCCTCACTCACCGTGCGGCTGGTCCCTGGCCGCAACCCGCTGCGTCTCGTTCTCGATGGCGCCGGCCGGACGCCCCCGGCAGCCCGGGTCCTGCGCGAGGCCGGTCGAACGGTCATCGTCACCGCCATCATGCCAGAGGCGACCGAGGTGGCGCTGCATCAGGCGGGAGCCGAGGTCTGGCGGCTCCCCGGTTCCGGAGCGCGCGTCGATCTGGCCGCCCTCCTCGATCGCCTGGCCAAGGAGGGGATCGATTCGTTGCTTGTCGAGGGCGGTGCGGAGACCGCGGCCTCGTTCCTCGAGGCCCACCTGGTCGATCGCGTCTCGTTCTTCATCGCCCCGATCGTCCTCGGGGGGCGCGACGCGATCCCTGCGGTGGGCGGAGCAGGTGCGCCCACAGTGGCCGCCGGTGTGCGGCTCCGAGGTCTTTCGGTCGAGCAGATCGGCGAGGACGTCCTGCTGTCGGGGACCCTCCTCTGAGGGTCCGGACTACTTGATGCGGAAATCGCGCGTCCCGCCGGCCAGGCTGGCGCCGCCGTAGTCGATCGTCGCCAGCGCACGGTAGATCCCGCCGGAAAGCGGGGTCGATGACGGATCGGCAACGGTCAGGTCGCGGGTCGCGCCGGGCAGGATGGGGAATGTCCCGATCGACAGGCTACGCACCACCTCACCCATCTGGCTGATGATGTCGACGTTCCCCACCGGTCGCAGCTGGATATTCCCGGTGTTCTCGAAGGACACGCGCAGGGTGAGCGGGTCCTCGCTGATGAGGCTCACGCCGGTGATCCGGCCGGCTCGGTCCTCGGTTCCCGGAACGGTCTCGTAGACCTTGACGCCGAAGCGCTCGACCGCCAGAACGGTCGTCCCCTGCCGCTCCTGCGGCCGCGGCGATCCCTCGACGAAGATCATCCCCCAGTTCGTTCCGGACGCGCCGGCGGGCACGCGGACGGAAAACGTGACCTCCTGCGACGCCCCGGCCGGGATCTCGAGCTGCTGCGGGTCGACCGTGATCCAGTCCCCGTTCGAGTGGGTGACGGTCGTGAACTGCGCGCCCTGACTGTCGAGGCTCGTGACGGCGACATGCTGAGAGAAGACCTCATCGACGCGCAGGCCCGTCACATCCTGCCGGATGAGGATGTGGAGCCGCACGGTCAGGGTGCGCGTCGCCGCGTCCGCCGAGTCGACCTGGCGGATGACGCTCACCGGGCCGGTGCCCGACGTCTGGGAGACCGGCTTGCCGAATTCATCCGTCGAGAGCGTGTCCGGGCCGGCGACCGGCACCTGCGACGCGGGGCTGCCGGTCATCGCGTGTCCCGTCACACCGATCGAGTCTCCGGGCAGTACTACCCGGTAGAGGACATCGAGCGTCTCACCGGCCTTGAACGTGCGGCCGAACAGCCAGCGGGCGCCGTTGAGCGGCAGGAAATCGTTGTCGCCGGACGGGGTTCGCGTCCAGTCGCCGAGGTAGATCTTCACCTGCTGCGCCGCAGACTCGTTGTTGATGACCTTGAACGAGTAGGTTCCGGTCGAGCCGGCCGCGAGGTGCAAGTCGAACTCGATCTGGGAGATCTGGAGCGCGGATGCCGCCAAGCCTACGAGGAGGATCGCCGCCGCGAGCAGGGCAACGAGTCGGAGTGGTCGCCGCATGATAGCCTCCTTGGCGATGAGACGCCGGGATTGTGGGGAGAGGATCCCTCGAAGGGCAAGGCATCGAAAGGACATACCGACCGCTACTGGGGGCCATTTTCCGTGAACCGAGGAAGAGGGACCCAGGGGCCGGGGCGGACCCCGGCCCCTGGATGCGATCGTCTTCTTGCCTAGCTGGCGGTGACGGTGTAGGTGACCGTCGCGGTGTAGCTGCCGGGGTTCATCGAACGCAGGTTATTGAGGGTGTAATCCACGTTGACGGAGGCGTCGCCCTCGCCCTGCGAGGTCTCGAGACCGACCGACAGGTACTTGCCCCCGTTGCCGGAGACAGAGTAGGTGAGGACCCAGCTCGTGTTGCTCTTGACGGTGAGCGTGTTCGCGTTGTCCGCGGTGACCGTGTCGAGCGTGGGGTCGATCGTCCCAAAATCGAAGGCGGGATCGTTGATCGAGAGTTCCACGTACTTCTCGACGGTCCAGCTCACCGTGTCGCTGACGCTGTCCTTCTTGCCGTTTCCGGACGCGGCGAACGCTGCGATCCCGGTCAAACCAATTGCCAGAGCCAGCACCAACAGGCCGACGAAAAAGCGGTTCATCCTCACTGAGAGCACCTCCTGATGGTTTTCGAGCGCGACTAGCGGCCCGGCGACCATTAGGCGAGCTGCGGGAGCCCGGCGGTCTCCGCGAAGGGAGATCCGTGGCTTTGCGTCCCGGGATCGCTCCCGGTTTGCCTTTCACTCAGTGCCCCTTGTTGGGGCGCTGCCTAGAAGGTCCGTAGCTTTGCGTCCCGCCCTTTCGGACGGTTTGCCTTTGTAGGCGCTTCTCGGTTGAGGATTGCGATTTGCAGCGGACCGTCCGCCGCAATCTTCACATCTCTTCTTACGCCTCGGTTCACTTGTCAATGAGCTACACTTTCAATATGCCTGCACCCGCCACATCCTAGACATAAACACCGTGTGACAGATAGAAACACGTGTCATACTGTTCCTTCGGACGGCCGAGCCCGCCTTGGAGGCCTCGGGATAACCGGCGATCGGGGCGGGATCCCATTCAACAAGGGACAGGCGGTCCGGCCGCTTCGCTCACGCGACCTTGCAGCGTCATGCGGGCTGTGTCGCCTCGCCTCTCTTCGGATGGACTCGTGGTGTCTTGTGGCCTTGTGCGGGGGCTTGAGGGGGCTAGAATAGGCGAGAAGGGGGGTCCGATGAGAAGCAGATCAGGGTGGATCGGTGGTGCGATGCTACTCGGGGTCCTGGTGCTTGCCGGCTGTCTGCCGGTCGCCTCGCCGGCCGAGGTCGCGGGCGGGTGGACCGGGACGCTCACCTGGACCGGCGCTCCGGTGCCCGGGATGACGATGCCGCTCACGCTCGACCTGACGCAGGCCAACCGGACGATCAGCGGCGAGGTCGGGCTGATGGGACCAGGATCGACGCCGTTCTCCCTGTCGATCACAGCGGGAAGCGTCGATGGGAAGACCGTTTCCATCGCGGCCTCGGGGACGCTACAGGCAGGTTCCGGATCGGTCCAGGTGTCGATCACGCTCTCCGGGGAGTGCAACGGGACGCACCTCACCGGGACCGGGACACAGACCAACGGTGGCGTGTCGTACGCCTTCACGTGGGAGGCCGATCTGACCGCCCCGCCGCCCGACGGAGAGTGACCGGTGCGAAGCGGGCGAATCTTTGACCTCAAGCGGTTCGCGATTCACGACGGTCCGGGGATCCGTACGACCGTGTTCTTCAAGGGCTGTCCGCTCTCCTGCCCGTGGTGCCACAACCCGGAGGGGCGGTCGCCGGATCGCGAGCTGTTCCTGCGATCGACGCGCTGCACGTCGTGTGGGGCGTGTCTGTCAGCCTGTCCGGTGGGAGCGCTTCGGCGAACGGACGGGACGGTTGAGGTCGACCGGGCCCGCTGCGTGGTGACCGGGAACTGCGCCGCCGCCTGCCCGACGGGCGCGCTGGAGATCGTGGGCCGGGAGGTGACGGTGAGCGGGCTGCTTTCGACGCTCGAGCGGGACCGCCCGTTCTACGATTCGTCCGGGGGCGGGGTGAGCGTCTCTGGGGGGGAGCCGTTGGCGCAGGCCGACTTCCTGATCGAGCTGCTCGCCGCGTGCCGGGACCGGCGGTTGCGCACCACCGTGGACACGAGCGGCTACGCGCCGCGCGAGGTCGTCGACGAGGTGGTCGGCCTCGCCGACCTCTTCCTCTACGACCTCAAGTTGATCGATCCGGTCGCTCACCGACGCCTCACCGGGGTCGACAATGAGCCCATCCTCGAGAACCTGCGTGCGCTGGCCTCACGCGGCGCCGCGGTCGTGGTTCGGATCCCGGTCGTGCCTGGCCTGACCGACGCACTCGACAACATCGAGGGGATCGCCCGGTTCGTCGCGTCGTCCGGGATCCGGTATCCGGTCGATCTACTGCCGTACCACCGGGCGGGAGTCGACAAGTTCGCGCGGTTGGGCATCGCCTGCGACGTCGAGTCCACCGAGGTTCCGACCGACGAAACCATGGCGAGGCTTGCGTCCGTGTTCCGGGAGTATAAACTGCACGTGATGGTCGGAGGGCGGCCGTATGGCGAAGACTGAGCGGGTCGAGCGGTTGCGGGAGGAAAGCCTGGCGGCGACGCCTTGGCTGTGTCCGGAACGGGCGAAGCTCATCACCGACTTCTACAGGGAGGATCGAGGCCGGCACTCGGCTCCGGTGACGCGCGCCCTGGCGTTCAGACATCTCCTCGATCACAAGGCGGTCCACATCGGAGATGGGGAGTTGATCGTCGGCGAGAAGGGGCCTGGCCCCAAAGCGGTTCCCACGTTTCCCGAGCTGTGCTGCCACTCGCTCGACGACCTGGAGATCCTCGATTCGCGCGAGAAGGTGTCGTTCTCCGTATCGGAGGACACTCGGCGCCTGTACGCCGAGGAGATCATCCCCTACTGGACGGATCGAACCATGCGTGAGCGGCTCTTCGCCGCCATGTCCCCGCAGTGGCACGCCGCCTTCTCTGCCGGGGTGTTCACCGAGTTCATGGAGCAGCGCGCTCCCGGTCACACCGTCCTCGACGACAAGATCTACCGCCAGGGGCTGATCGACCTGAAGCAGCGGATCGCCGAGGCGATCGACCGTCTCGACCAGTTCAACGACCCCCGCGCCTACGACAAGCGCGAGGAGCTCCGGGCGATGGCGATCGCCGCCGATGCGCTCATCACCTACGCGCGTCGTCACGCGGAGGCGGCACGCAGCCTGGCGGCAAGTGAGACGGACGCGCAGCGAAAGCGGGAGCTTCTGCGAATCGCGGAGGTCTGCGACCGCGTCCCGGGGCGCGCCCCGCGCGACTTCTGGGAGGCGATTCAGGCGTACTGGTTCGTGCACCTCGGGGTCACGCTGGAACTGAACACGTGGGACGCGTTCAGCCCGGGGCGGCTCGATCAGCATCTTCGTCCCTTCTACGAGCGCGGCCTCTCGGAGGGGACGCTCACGCGTGAGGAGGCCGAGGAGCTCCTCCAGTGTCTGTGGATCAAGTTCCACAACCAGCCGGCGCCCCCCAAGGTCGGGGTGACGGCGGAGGAGAGCGCGACCTACACCGACTTCGTCACGGTGGATCCCGGGGGGCTGACGCCCTCGGGAGACGACGCGGTGAGCGACTTGAGCTACCTCATCCTCGACGTGGTCGAGGAGATGCGGCTGATTCAGCCCAATGCACGCATTCAGGTCTCGAAGAAGAACCCGGACCGGTTCCTCGCGCGGGCCGCGGAGATCATCCGGACGGGGTTCGGGCAGCCGTCGATCTTCAATGCCGACGCGATCGTGCAGGAACTCGTGCGCCAGGGCAAGTCCATCGTCGATGCCCGCTGCGGCGGGTCGAGCGGCTGCGTGGAGACCGGCGCGTACGGGAAGGAGTCCTACATCCTATCCGGCTACTTCAACCTGCCGAAGGTCCTCGAGATTGCGCTTCATGACGGGGTCGACCCGCGCAGTGGGGAGCGGCTCGGCCTCGAGACCGGCGATCCCCGGACGTTCGACTCCTTCGATGCGGTGTTTGACGCCTACGAGGCGCAGCTTCGACACTTCGTGGACATCAAGATCCGCGGCAACAATGTGATCGAACGGCTGTACGCGACGCAGATGCCCACTCCGTTTCTGTCGCTTCTCGTCGATGACTGCATCGAGAACGGTCTCGACTACCACGCGGGCGGGGCACGCTACAACTCCACCTACATCCAGGGGGTCGGCCTGGGCACGATGGCCGACTCGCTTGCCGCAATCAGGTATCACGTCTTCGGCAAACGGGCTCGCACGATGGATGCATTCCTCGCTGCGCTTCGTGCCGACTTCGCCGGCGACGAGACGCTCCGGCAAGAGCTCGTCAACAAGACGCCGAAGTACGGAAACGACGACGATGACGCGGATGACGTGATGAGGCGGGTCTTCGAGGCGTACTTCGGCGCCATCGACGGGCGGCCGAACACCAAGGGCGGGCAGTACCGGATCAACCTCCTGCCGACCACGGTCCACGTGTACTTCGGGTCAGTGGTCGGGGCGACCCCGGACGGCCGGCGGGCCGGGACGCCGCTCTCGGAGGGGATCTCCCCGGTGCAGGGCGCGGACCGAAGCGGTCCGACCGCGGCGCTGCGATCCGCAGCGAAGATGGACCACCTGCGCACCGGAGGCACGCTCCTGAACCAGAAGCTCACGCCGAAGCTTCTCGCTGACAGGGACGGGGTGGACAAGTTCGTCAAGCTCGTGCGGGGGTACTTCACCCTCGACGGCCACCACGTCCAGTACAACGTCGTCGATGCGCAGACCCTGCGCGCCGCGCAGCGCGAACCCGAGAGGTTCCGCGACCTGATCGTCCGCGTGGCTGGGTATTCCGACTACTTCTGCGACCTCGGCAAGGCGCTGCAGGACGAAATCATCGCCCGGACCGCGCACGAAGAGCTTTAGCCGGCTCGCGGCGCACGCGCCCGACCGGGTAAGATAGGGCGCCAGCCTGTTCACAGAGGGGGAAACCATGGTTCGAGTCCGCTTCGCGCCGAGTCCGACGGGGTATCTGCACGTCGGCGGGGCACGTACGGCGTTGTTCAATTGGCTCTACGCGCGGCACCACGGCGGCGCGTTCGTCCTGCGGATCGAGGACACGGACCAGGAGCGCTCGACCGAGGCATCGATCGACGAGATCCGTGGAGCGATGCGGTGGCTGGGCCTCGACTGGGACGAGTACTACCGTCAGACCGAGCGGACGGCCCTGCACCAACAGGCCGCGGAAACGCTCCTCGAGAAGGGCGCGGTCTACGAACGGGACGGGGCGTGGTGGTTCCGCGTCCCCACACAGGGCGAGACGGTGGTCCACGATGACCTCTTGGGTGACGTGGCGTTCCAGAACACCCAGCTCGAGGACTTCGTGATCCGCCGCTCCGACGAAAGCTTCATCTACAACTTCGTCGTCGTGGTCGATGACGCGGACATGCAGATTACGCATGTGATCCGCGGTGACGAGCACCTCAATAACACGCCGAAGCAGATCCTGCTCTACCGCGCGCTCGAACGGCCGACGCCGCGGTTCGCGCACCTGCCGATGATCCTCGGCCTCGACCGGGCGAAGCTCTCCAAGCGCCACGGGGTGACCTCGGTCCTCGAGTACCGGCGTCGCGGCCTCTTGCCCGAGACGATGATCAACTTCCTCGCGCGGCTGGGATGGTCGCACGGCGATCAAGAGGTCTTCGCGCGAGACGAACTGGTCGCCCTGTTCGGTCTCGACAGCGTCGGCAAGTCTGCGGCGGTGTTCGACGAGGCGAAACTCCACTGGCTCAACCAGCGCCACCTGAAGGCGGCCGATCCCGGCCGGTTGCGCGCCCTGCTCGAGCCGTTCCTTCTCGAGGAGCCCGGCATCGATCGCGCGATGTGGGAGGCGGCCGACCCCGCTCGAATCGAGCGCGGGATCGATCTCTTGCGCGATCGGTGTGCGACGTTGCGCGACCTCGCCTCCGTGATGACGATCCTCTTCCCGGTCGAGCTCTCTCCCGAGGAGCGGCTCACGCCGACGGCGGCGGAGGCCGGCCTCCTCGCCGCAGTCGCCGGGCGGCTCGCCGCACAGGATCCGTTCTCGCCCGAAGGGGTCGAAGCCGCGATCCGAGGGGCGCTGTCCGAGAGGGGAGCGAAGCTGAAGGCCGTCGCGAAGTACATCCGTATGGCCGCGACCGGGCGCGCGGTCGGCCCGGGCCTCTTCGACATCGTCTCGGCGATCGGCCGCGATCTCGTGGTCGATCGGCTGCGGCGATTGGCCGGGAAGGCGGGCTGCTGATGCGATGCATTGCGGTCCTCGTCGGTCTGTGCCTGCTCTTGGTGGTCCCTGCGCTGGCGGCGCAGGCCGACCTGCGGGTCGTTGACTCGATCCTCGGCCTCACGACGGCGTACCGGCCTCAGGCCGTGCTCGTCACATCGCGCCCGATCGCGGGCCTGGATGAACCGTCCTATGACGGCACGCCGCTCTACGCGACGATCCCCTTGAACGGGGAATCGTTCCCGGTGGTCCTCGATCGCACCAGCGACGGCGCGGTCCTCTACGCGGCGCGTGGGGCGGATGAACCCCTCGAGCGGATCGATTGGGACCACGTGACCGCCTCGGGGATTCGGACGGCCACCGTCGCCTTTGCGGTGACCTACGGGGGGACGGAGCGCCCCGAGCCGTACACCGTCCGTCTCATCTGGGATCCCCACACCCCGGTGGTGATCGTCTACTTCCGCGATACGTACCGTACGGGGACGATCGACCTCGGCGCGCAGACCTACCGGGTTGCGCTCGTTGACGAGAACACCGACGGGCGCTACGACGACCTCGGGGCGGACACGCTCTACATTGACGTGGACGGCGACGGCCAGCTTCTGACGACGAGCGACTCCCACGAGCGCTACACGCCCTCCGAGCCGTTCAACATCGCGGGCACGGTGTACCGTGTCGCCGGCGTGACGGCGGACGGCTCGCAGCTGTCGATCGTTCGAAGCGACGAGCAGGTGGCGGAAAAGCCGCCGCTCGAGGTCGGCTACCCCGCGCCGCCGTTCTCGGCTACCGACACCGTGGGGACCGTGATTGACCTCGCCGCGCAGAGGGGGCGAGTCGTTGTCTTGGACTTCTGGGCGAGCTGGTGCGAACCGTGTCGAGAGCTTCTGCCGACGATCGAGGCGATCCACGAGGACCTCGCATCTGCAGGGGTGAGCGTCATTGGGATCGACGTCGACCGCGACCGCGCCGCGTTCGACGCCGCCGTGACGGCGTTCGACCTTGCGTACCCGCAGATCTACGACGGACTCGGAGGCCCGGTCGCTGACCTCTATAGGGTGTCGGCCCTCCCGACGACCTACGTAATTGACGGGGACGGCGTCATCCGCGCCAAGGATCTGCGTGGTGAGGCACTGCGCAGCGAGGTCGAGGCGATCCTCAAGCAGAAGGAGTGAGTCGCGGGTGAATCAGCGGTGGGTGGCTCTGGCATCAGTGCTCGTTGCCGTGCTTCTCGTGGCGGTTGCCGCCGCCGCCCAGGGACCGATCCTCACCTTCACGGTGGACCCCACGACGGTCACGTTGCCGCCCGGTGGGACGGCCGGAATCGAGATTGCAGTCCAGAACGGATCGGTCTACACGGCCGACGACATCGCCATCTCCGCGAGCGGGCCCGATGGCCTGTCGACGACCCCGCCGGAGGCCGACCTGAAGGTGCTCGATCCCTTCCAAGACGACCGTCTGGGGCTGACCCTCGTCGCCGCCGACGGGCTCGCGCCGGGAACCTACGACGTTGACCTGCAGGTCGTCTACACTTACTGCATCGATGTCAGCTGCTTTCAGATCGTGGACACGCTGCCGGTGACGGTGGTCGTCGAGGCGGGCGCGGTCTCCGGGCACGCGCCGTCCACGGCCGGGCCGTCGCCCTGGCGGTGGGGCATCCCGCTCGCAGCGGTCGTTGTGCTTCTTGTCGCCGTGGGGCTCTGGATCTTCATGCGCCTTCGGGTCCCACTCTATGTGGTTCTTGGCCTGGTCGTGATCGGGGGGCTCGGCTATGGGGTCGCGCTCCGGCAGCAGGAGCAGGCGCAGGGGATCGCGTCCGTCCTCTGCACCTCGTGCGTCGGCATCGAGGAAGCCCGCCACGAGGCGCCCACCCTCTCCACGGCCACGGTCGCGGCGCTCGAGGGGCTGAGAGAGGATGTTCATCTGATCGTCTTCTACGCGCCGTGGTGCCACTCGTGCCCGTTTGCCGAGGAGATGGTCAAGGAGATGGCTGCGGTGACGCCGCGGTTGACCTTCGAGTTCGTCAACGTCGAGGACAATCGCTCGCTTGCTGCCGCAAACGGCGTGATCGTCTCCGAGCGGACCGTCGTTCCCGCGATCGTCCGCTCGGAGGGCGGCGAGGTGGTCTTCGGGATCGAGAACCTGCAGGCGCGGCTTCTGACCCTTCTGGGGGTGGGGCCGTGAGGCTCTCTCGCCTGCGGCGGATCCACCAGGGCCTGGGACTTCTTCTGGGGGTCTTCGGGTTCACGGGGATCGGAATGACGCACCTCATCTTCCCAGGGCTCCACTGCTACGCCTGCCCTCTCTCGGTGACCATCTGCCCGATCGGCCTGATGCAAAACCTCGTCATCTACGGGACGGTCCCCTATTTTCTGGTCGGCACGCTCGTTGCATACGGCCTCTTCGCCGGGCGGGGGTTCTGCGGCTGGTTCTGTCCCTTCGGGTTTCTGAACGACCTGCTCTCGTTTCGAAAGGTGCGCATCCAGCGCGTGGCCTCGTTCGGGAAGTTCGTGGTCCTGATCGGAACGATCCTCGCGGCCTGGGGATTCGCGGACACGATTTTCTGCAAGCTGTGCCCGGCGGCGTCGATCGAAGCGTCCATCCCGTACCTCTTCATGGGGATCGCCCAGGTGAACCGCCCCTTTTTGATCCACATGGGGACCCTGGCCGGCACGCTCGTCGGGATGGTCCTGATCGCGCGCTTCTGGTGCCGGTACCTCTGCCCGATGGGTGCGATCCTGGCGCTGTTCAATCGGGTCAGCTTCCTGCACCTCTCACTCGACCGGCGAGCCTGCTCTCAGTGTGGCGTCTGCGGCGAGGTGTGTCCGATGGGGCTCGAACCGCATACCGAGTACGACGATCACAACTGCATCAAGTGCGGCGCCTGTACGGAGGCCTGCTCGCTCGGTGCGCTGCACCTTAGGTTGTCCCCGCAGGTCGGCGGGAAGGATCGACAGGGAAGTCGCCAGCCGGGAACCGATCCCGGGCGACCGGCTAGGGGCGGCTCTGCATGAGCACGAGGCCGTAGACGGCGAGGGTGATCAGGACAGCGAGTCCAGCCGCGAGGAGGATCGCTGCGGTCGGCGCCGGTGCCCCGGCGGCGACCGTGTAGGCCGCGATGTCCTCGGCGACAGGAAAACCCGGACGGGATGGATCCTCGGCCCAGATATCCCAGGTCCACGTGCCCAGATCGGCCGCTGTGAGCGCGGCGCGGCTCCACTCGTGCGACCCGTTCGAAAGGACGATCGGCGCGGGGTAGAGGCTGCGACGGGACGAGGTGAACGAGACCGCGGTTCCGGGTGAGGGGGTCGAGGACGGGTAGTACGCGTATCGGATCTGGCCCTGGGGGTCGATCACACGAGCGTAGAGCAGGACGGCCTGGCCCGTGCTGCCGCTCACCTGGATGATGCGGCGTTGCGTGGTGTCGGGTGCGACGGCGGCGCCACGCGGCGCGAACGACAGGGTCAGCTGGAGGCCGTGCGCGGGCCCGGTTGGAACCGGTCCCGAGACGACGACATAGCGATCGATCGTGTAGGCGCCGAACACCCCGTGGTCGAGCGTCGTGGTCACCCCGTGCGGATCGCTCGTGTCGTCATTGTAAGGATCGAGGATCGTGTAGGTCGTACCGAGCTTTCCCGTGATCACGATCCAGTGGCAGTCCGAGGTCTGCGTCGTCGTCCCGTGACAGTGGCTTCCCCAGTGAACGCCGCAGATCACGGGGTAGCCCTGGGCGAGGGCCCGGTCGATCGTATGCTGCGCCGCCGCGTCCAGGCCCGTCTCGCGCGTGTTCTCGTGCATGCTGATCCCGATCTGCGAGGGCAGTGCGGTCCACTCGAGACAGCACGATCCGAGCGGGTCGGTCGAGCAATGGCCGTACCCGCCGTGTATCCGCAACCAGTCGTTCAGGATACCGGGATCCATCCCCCGCCGGGCCACGCCCGTGCAGGACGCCGCCGCGGGCACGGCCAGGGAGATGTCGTAGTAGGCGAGGACCATGGCGAAATCGGTGATCAAGCAGCCGGCGGTGGCGATGCGGTCCGGGCAGCCCCCCGTGCCCATGGGGCAGCTGCCCCACGTCCCGGATCCGTCACGGTAGGCCTGATTGAACGAAGGAACCGCCAGGTGGGACGCGGCGTTTGCCGACACGGCCGAGAGCACAAGGATCAGGGCGAGCACGAGGAAACGACGCGCGCGGTGATCCATCGACGAGCCCTATCCCCCCTCCCGTTCGCGGATCGCCTTGGCTGCGATCAGTCCGCTCACAGCGGAGTAGACGATTCCCCGGCAGTGGCCGGAGGCGTCTCCCGCTACGTAGAAGCCCGGGATCTGCGTCTCCATCGACGGGCTCACGGAGTAGCGGGTGTCGTAGAACTTGATCTCCGGTGCGTAGAGCAGCGTGTTGTCCGCGGTGAGGCCTGGGAGAATGGCGTCGAGCTGGTCCAGCCCCTCGACGAGGTTGACCACGACCCGATCGGGCAGCGCCATCGGGATGTCACCGGGGGTGGCGTCGGCGAGGCTCGGCGCGATCGTTGCGCGCGCGATCCGCTCAGCGGTCGAGCGGCGGCCGCTGCGCAGGTCCTTCAGCCGCTGGATGATCGGCTTGCCGCCGCCGATCGTGGTCGCCAGCTTGGCGATCGCCCGGCCGTACTCGGTCGTGTCCTCAACGGGGTCGGTGAGCTCGATGTGCGACAAGAGGGCGAAGTTCGTGTTCGGCGACTTGCGCTCGTTCTCCGCGTGGCCATTCACCAGCACGAACTCGTCGTAGGTCTCCTTGACGACGAAGCCGCGCGGATTCGTGCAGAAGGTCCGGACCATGTCATCGTACGTCGCCGTGCGCACGCGCAGTTTCGCGTCGTACATCACTTGCTCGATCGGAGCGTAGATCTCGGCGGGGAACTCGACGCGCACACCCACGTCGATCGGGCCGTAGTGCGTCGCGATGCCGAGCCGGCTCGCCTCCTCGCGCAGCCAGTACGCCCCGGCACGGCCGGGCGCGGCGATCAGGTACCGCGCCGCGATGTCCTCCGTACCGTGAAGCAGGAAACCATCGTCTAGCCGCTCGATCCGCTCGACGCGATTCTCGAGGGACGTCTTGGTCCCCTGCTCGACCAGATGGCGGTAGAACCGATCGATAATCTGGCGCACGGACGAGGTGCCCATGTGCCGCTGCCGTCCGCTGATGAACTCGATCCCGAACTGGCTCGCAAGCTTCTTCAGCTTGAGGAGGGCGGCCTCGTCCTCGCCGGAGTACTTCTCCGGCGCGCCGAACTGGGTGAAGGTCGCGTCGACCTCGTCGATGAACCCCTGGATCGACGCCTCGTTGCGGCCGAAGCTACCGGGGTCGCCGCCGATCTTCGGGGTCAGATTGAGCTTCCCATCGGAAAAGGCCCCGGCGCCACCCACGCCGTAGCAGAGGTGGGTCCGCTGCGTGGGCTCGCCGCCGCGGTCGATCAGCACGGTCTTGAGATCGCTCCCCAGGAGTTCCTTCGCCGCGAACAGCCCGGCGGGCCCCGCTCCGAGGATGGCGACGTCGACGCGCGTCACAGGAGGACCTCCCGCAGGTCCACCGTCTGCTCGACGACGAGATCGGGCGCGGCGCCATCGGCCGTCCGGCCGTCCCGATTCACCCAAGCGGCCTGCAGACCGGCCGCCTTGGCGCCAGCGATGTCTGTTGGGAGCGAATTCCCGATGTAGATGGCCTCCCCAGCGGGCCGATCCAGGCGATCGAGCACAAGCTCGAAGGCGACGGGATCCGGCTTGTGAACGCCGACTTCACCCGAGATCACGATCGCGTCGAAGAACGGCTCGATCTGCAGGTGGGCGATCTTCGGCCGCTGCATGTCGGACGGACCGTTCGTCAACAGGCCCAGCGAATAGCGGACCTGCAGATCGCGCAGAAGCTCGAGGACACCGGGGAAAAGGCGGAGCGACGGGAAGCGGATCTGGGTGTAGTGAGCCGTTAGCTCGGAAGCCAGCCGCGGATCGGAGATCTCGCGTTCCTCGAGCAGTCGCGCCATGATCGCCTCGCGCAGCGAACCGGCCCGGTGGCCGTCGATCGAAATCTCCTCCCACAAGTCGTCGTAGCGTGCTGCCGCCGCATCGAGGTCTCCGAGTCGATCGGCCGGCTGGCCGGTGCGGCGAAGGGCCTGCGCGAGCGCATCTCGCACGGTCGTCGTGTAGTCACAAAGCGTCCCGTCGAGGTCGAACACGACAGCACGCACCGGGTGAAGCGTCATCGGGTTGAACCGCTCCTCTGTGTTGTTTATTCTGTGGTGCTAATCCGCTTGTCATGCGGCCGAGAGCAATCATAGGGGCAGGTTCACTGGAAGTCAAGGAGCGCCATGCGCATCATCGCTGGGAGTCGGCGCGGACGGCGGCTGGTCGCTTGGGAGGAGGCCGGGATTCGGCCGATGCGCGACTTCGTCCGCTCCGCCCTGTTCAATATCCTGGCCGATCTCGTCCCACAGGCGCGGTTCCTCGACCTCTTCTGCGGGACTGGAAGTGTGGGCCTGGAAGCCCTGTCGCGCGGGGCCCGTGAGGCGGTCTTCGTCGATCGCTCGGAAGCCGCGTGCGCGATCGTCGGGCGCAACCTCGCCGAACTCGGGCTCACGGAACAGGCCAAGGTGGTGACCGCCGACTTCGCGGAAGCGATCGACGGCCTGGCACGGCGCGGGCGGCGCTTCGACCTGGCTTTCGTTGGACCGCCGTATGATCGCGGTCTCGAGGCCTCGGCGCTCGATCGACTGGGGGACGGGCGGATCCTCGCCCCGGACGCCGTTGTCGTGTCCGAGGTCCGCAAAGGGACCGCGATCCATGACCGTCACGACCGGCTGGCCCGGATCGACACTCGCACCTACGGGGACAACGTCCTCGCGTTCTTCCGGCTTCAGACCGCCCCGGGTTGCACGGACTCCGATGGTGAGTAGAATGCGGAAACGCCCTGTACGGGGAGGGAACGGATGGCGGCTCCACTGATCCTCTTGACGAACGACGACGGGATCAACGCGCCGGGACTGATGGCGCTCAAAGAGGAATTGGATCGCGTGGCGCGAGTGGAGGTCTACGCGCCGGACCGCAACTGGTCGGCGGCGAGCCGCACCATGACGTTCCACAAGCCGCTGCGCGTGAACCGCGTGCGCCTCCTGAACGGCACGGTCGGGCACACCACGAGCGGGACCCCATCGGACTGCGTGTCACTGGCCCTGCTCGGGCTCCTGGATGAACCCCCCGATCTCCTGGTTTCGGGAATCAACGCCGGGCTGAACACCGGCCAGGACATCAGCTACTCGGGTACCGTGGCTGCGGCGATGGAAGGGGTTCGAGGGGGGATCCCATCGGTGGCTGTGTCCCTCGACGTGGCGCCGGAGCGCGCTGAACTGCCCGACTACTCGGTGGCAGCGACGTTTGCCGCACGTCTTGCCGACTTTCTCCTGCGCACGAAGCCGCTTCCCTCGGGGATCGTGCTCAATGTGAATGTGCCCCAGTTGCCCCGCGGCCGACCGCCCGAAGTCCGACTGACCCGCCTCGGCGGGCAGGCGTTCGACAACTACCTCGTCAAGGGAGAGGATCCGCGCGGCCACACGTACTACTGGATTACCGGGGATCCGCTGACGCAGGTTCCCCCCGAGGCGGAGGGGACCGACATGGCCGCGATCGCCAACGGCTTCATCTCTATCACGCCGATTCAGCTCGACATGACCGAGCACACCCTCGTCAAGCAGCTCGCCGACTGGGAAACGCGCGACTGGTTCAGCGCGGAGTGATCTTCGGAGTCCAGGGTCGAGGGTCGTGAGTCGAGAGTCCAAGCCGTCGCAGGCCTGCTGCGCCCCTACATGAAACGGAGCTTCCGTAGGAGAGGAGCTCGTTTCCTCCCGATCTCGTAGGTCCTGAGGCGGTCATGCCGTTCGGATCTCCTTGCCCCGTGCAATCCTGTTGCGCCGGGGCATCCGGCCGCTTGCGCAACGTGCTCTGCGGATTCCCTTGTTCGAGATCTTCGTGGTGGATGCGCTCATCCCGAGCCGGATGGTGGGCCGACTTCAGGATCGGTCACCACGAAGGTCACGAAGTGCACGAAGACACCGAGCTGAGCAAGAACGACGCGGCTCATACGAGGCGACGACCGTTGGGATGACCCCCGACGCTACAGCGAGAGGATGCTTCGCAACGGTTCGTGGACCGAGGACTCGTAACTGGCGACTTGAGCCTGTCCTCTCCAACGCCGTACGTTTCTCCAACGATCCCCCGGTCGACGAATCCGCCGCGCGACGGTCAATCGCCGGGCGCACGCAAGGTGCGCCCCTGCGCAGGGACGGGCTTCTCGTTCGGGGATCTCGTCTCCACGCCGTCCTCGATCGTCCCTTTTCGCGTTCCTCGGCTCGCCTGCGGTCGCTCCTACTGGCTGCTGACCCTGGCCCTTGATTCCTGACTCGCGGCTCCTCACTCCCGACTCGAGACTCTGGACTCGCGACTCGCTACCTGTCCTACCCTTTGATGATCATCCACGCGCCGGCCAGGATGAACAGACCGCCGGCCACGTAGTGCACGACTCGCGCGAACTGCGGGGGGATCGAGCGGGCGAAGACGGTTCCCAAAGCGACCGCGAGCGCGGTGGAGAGCAGAAGCGCGCTCGCGGCGCCGATGAAGACTGGCCAGGGAGACGCCGACTCGCTCGACAGGCTGAAGGCAGCGATCTGCGTCTTGTCGCCGAGCTCAGCGAGGAAGACCAATACGAACGTGGAGAGTGCGATGCGCAGCAAAGGGACCTCCTTTCCCTCTGGGTGTCGGCTCCAGATCGTGCCGCGCTTTGTGGCGTTCCGGCAGCCGTCGTACACTGTAGCTGGGAGATGACCATGGCCAGAGTTTACTACCAGTTCTACACCAATGTCGTGTACCGGACGTGCCCGGAGTGCCTGGCGCACCATGGCCGGATCGAGAAGGACCCACGGGCATTCCCCGCGTGTCCAGAGGGTTGCGAGTACAAGATCCTCGAGATCCCCCACAAGGAGCTCAACCACTACAGGGACCAGGCCGTCCGCATGCAGGAGGCGGCACAGGCGGAGCTCTCGCGGCGGGCCCTCTTCGAGCAGGGGCTGGCGCTTCTTGGGAACGACAACGAGCAGGCGATCGACCTCCTGACGCAGTCGACGCGGATCGACGTGTACGTCCCGGAGGTGGAGCGGCTGGTCGGCGAGAAGGCAGACGTCCTCGGTGCGGACGGCGAGCTCAAGGCCCGGTTGCGGCAGCTGTTCGCCCGGGCCTACTTCGTGAAGTTCGGCTGGCCGCGCTACGAGCGTCTGCCCGAACGGATGCGGCTCGCTCGCGAGAAGGCGGGGATCGCACGGATCAAGGAGCTTCTGCAGTGACTCCCCGCGCGCTGTCCGCGAGTGAGCGCGGGGTTCTCTGGTTGGTCGGGCTCGGTCTGGTCGCCACCGGACTGGTCCTTTTCCTTCCCCGGGGCGGCCCGGCGCCGGTCCTGCGCGAGCCGATCGTGCTATCCGGGACACGCGTCGTTGCGCCGACGTTCCTTCTCGAGGCACCGCGCGTCGATCTGAACACGGCAGACGCACAAGCCCTCGCCACCCTGCCGGGGATCGGCGACGTCCTTGCCGGCCGGATCATCGCCTACCGGGCGGCGCACGGTCCGTTTCGCTCGCTGGAGGAGCTGGACCGAGTCACCGGCATCGGTGAGGCGCTGATTGAGGGGCTCCGCGGGGCGGTCACGCTCGGCGATTGACCGAGCGTGGCCTGCGCGCCGCGCCCACCCTAGATCATCTCGAACATCTCCTTTTCCGCGCCGCAGTCCGGGCAGGTCCAGCCGTCCGGCAGGTCCTCGAACGCCGTTCCCGGGGCGATCCCGGTGGTCGGATCTCCGGCCGCTGGATCGTAGATGTACCCGCAGATCGTGCACTCCCACTTCTCCATCGTCTCACCTCCTCACGTGTCTTGGGCCTCCGGGGGCTTCGTCTCGGCCGCGTCGGCCGGTGCGGCCTCGGTGACTCCCTGAGCGTCCCCCGAAGAACCGGCGGCCGCCTGGGTCTCCGGCTCCTCGGATCCCGGATCCGGGATCTCGAGCTGTCCCACCCCGTTCCCGGGGTCGTCGGCCTCCCCGGCTTCACCCACATGAAAGCGGAATTCCTCCACGCTCTTCAAACCGAAGTGGCGCAGGAACTGATCGGTAACGTGCAAGAGCAGCGTGCGGCCGTGATCCTCTGCGCGGATGAGCCGTCGTTCGAGGAGCTCCTGCACGTGCCCGTAGGCCTTGTTGCCACGCGCCTTGACCAGATCGGCCTGGGTCATCGGATGGTTGTAGGCGATCATCGCCAGACTCCGCAGGACCGGCGAGGGGATGTCTTGGTGTGGTGCGAGGTGCGCCACGGTGTCGATGTAAGGCCGCTTGACGCGCAGGAACGCGCGACCCTGCTCGTGATGCAACTCGATCCCGCGCTGCGGCGTGGCGAGGTCCTCGGCGAGCGTGTCGAGTAGCCGCTCGACGTACGCCACGGAGACACCGTCCAAGAGCTTCGCAATCTGGCGGTCGGACAGGGGCCTCGGCGACAGGAAGAGGGCCGCTTCGACCAGGCCGAGGTCGGTCGTCGCGACGTCTTCGTTGTTTGGCATCGCTCGTCCTCCCGCTTGAGGCCCGATCGCGCGGTCTACCCTTCCTGTGGAAGGCTGATCAAGATGTCGCCGAGGAACTCCTCCTGGGTACAGGAGATCTCGCCCTGGGCGGAGAGGTGGAGGACTTCGAAGAACCGCTCGATCCGCTCCTCCTTGTCCCCTCGTTCGAGGAGGCGGAAGAAACTGATCGCCCGCACCCCGGAGAGCAATCGCTTGATCCGGTCGAACAGGCTGAGGAGTCGCTCGCCGAAGCCGTCCCCCCCGATCTGGAACTGATCGAAGAGGGCGTCGTCATCCTCGGCTTCGATGCGCGACCGCCGGCGCGCCGCGCGGCGTGAGTTCACCCGCATCGCCGAGGCCAGGGCGCGGCACAGGTCGTTGAGCGTCACCTGGCGCCGCGGCTGGCGCAGGAGCGGAAGGGAGAATTCCGGAGGCGGAGCGGCCGGCTCGTCCCAGGCCGCCGCCTCCTCTTCCACGGCCTGCTCGAGCTCCTCGAGCAATTCGTTCTGGGGCTTGGGGCGGGCCGCGGCGAGCAGGTTGTCGGACTGCATCCGCAGGAGGATGGAGCAGGTCAACACCATGCGGCCGGGGATCTCGAAGTGCAGCTCGCGCAGCGCCTCGATCATGTGTCGATAGCGCCGCGCCAGCTCAGCGACGTCGATGTCCCAGGGATCCATGTCCTGGGTCAGCCGTCGCAGCGTTCCTTCCCAGCCCTCCCCCAGCAACTCATCGAGGGGGATCTCGGCGATGCCCATCGCATCCATCGATCGTGCTCCCTTAGTTCAAGTTGAGTGCCAGTATCTGCGAGACTCCATTCCGAATTGTCACCCCATAGGCTCGGTCCGCGTGACGAACTGTTTCCTCGTTGTGTGAGACAACGATCACCTGGATCCGTTGGGCGTAGTCCTGCAGCATCCGTGAGAGGCGGGTGATGTTCATGAGGTCGAGCGCCGCGTCGATCTCGTCGAGGATGAAGAACGGCGCGTGCTGGTACTCCTGAAGGGCGAAGACGAACGCCGTCGCGACGAGCGCCTGCTCGCCGCCGGACAGGGAATCGATGAGGTGCGGCTCCTTGTCGGGCGGATTCGCCTTGATCAGAAGGCCCGAGGAGATGTTCCCCGACTCCTCGAGCTCGAGCGCCGCATCGCCCCCTTCGAACAGGCGGCCGAAGATCCGCCGGAACTGGCCGTCGATCGTCTCAAGGGCCTCGAGGAATCGCTCGCGCTTGCGCTCCTCGATCTCCCCGATCAGCCGTTCGATCTCGCGCTTCTCGTTCTCCAGCGCGTCGACCTTCGCCTTGAATCCCTCGTACTCCTTCTCGAACGCGGCGTGCTCTTCGATCGAGCGCATGTTGACGGGTTCCAGCTTTCGCAGGGTCCGCCGATTCGACTCGATGCGCCGTTCGAGTTCGTCGATCGTTCCGTCGAGGTAGTAGGACGGATCGTGCTCTTCCTCACCCAGCGCCTCGAGCTCCGCCTGCGCTTCGGCCTCCTGGCGCTCGTAGCGGGTCAGGCCGCGCCGCAGGTTCTCGAGTTCCCGGTAGGCGTCGCGCCGCTTGTCCCGCAGCGCACGGAGGGCGTCACTGTGCTCGCTGACCGAGCCCTTCGCCTGCTGGTCCTCTTCCTGCTTCCGCTTGAGCGCGTCCTCCTGCTCCGACAGCTCCTCCGCCAGGCCGCTCACTTCGCGTTGCAGCGCCGAGGCCTCCTTCTCCAGCTTGACAATCTGCTGGCGCCGCTTGGCCGTGTCGAAGCTCGTATCACTCTTCGACTCCGCCGGCCTGCGTCGAGAGTCCGGCCGCCATCCACCGGTCAGCGCGCCGCCGCGGCTCTGCAGGTCCCCGTCCAGCGTGACCGCGCGGACGCCGTCCACGTCCCGCAGCGCCTCGAGGGTCTCGGCGACGATCGTGTCGGAGAGGATGTACTCGAAGGCCCGCTGGTACTTGGCATCGAAATCGACGAGGTTGATGGCGTAGTCGATGACGCCGGACCGCTTCAGGGCGTCGGCGGAGGCCAGGCTCTTCCGTCCGGTCACGAGACGGTGCAACGGGAGGATCCGGGCGCGTCCGAGGCGCTGCTCCTTGAGGAAGTTGATGCAGTCGATCGCGGTCTCGCGAGAGTCGACGACGAGGTCGTTCAGATGACCGCCGGCGGCGGTCTCGAACGCGACCTCGAAGCCGTCCTTGGGCTTCGACAGGGAGGCGATCGTGCCGTACACGCCGCCCCGCTTGCGCTCGAGGAGGGCCTGGGTGGCCCGATCGCGCCCCGCCGCGGTCCGCGAGCGAGCCGCCTCCGACGCCTTGATCCGCGCGACCTCGTCGATCATCTCCTGGAGGTTGCGCGCCTGCTGCCGCTTCATCTCGATCTCGCCCTGTTTGCTCAAGATCTGCGAGCGCAGCTTCTCGACCCGCTGGACGAGCGCGATCTCTTCTCCGCCTTCGAGGTTCTCGCGGATCCCCTCGAGCTCCCACTCCTTGTTCTCGACCGACAGGTCGAGCTGGGTCACCTCTTGCTCGAGCGTCGTGATCCGCTGCGCCATGCCGGACCGTTCCGTGCGGGCGCGCTCCAGCTTCTCGACGATCCGCTCACGGCGCCGGTGCCGGATCGACGCCTCCAGTTGTGTCTGTTCCTCCGTGAGGCGTTGGTGTTCGAGGGCGGCGTCGCGTTCACGGGCGAGGGCGAGCAGCCGGCGATGTCGCTCGGCGAGGAGGACCCGGTGGGTGTTCAGCTTGGACTTGACGTCCTTGAGCTCCTCGATCGCCTTCTTGCGCTTCTCGTCGTAGACCGCGATACCGCTGACCTCGTCGATGATCTCGCGGCGCTTGAGCGGACTTCGCTTCAACACCTCGGTGATGGTCCCCTGGGCGATCAACTGCTGGCCGTCTGGGTCGATGTTCGCGGTCTGAAGGATCTGGTCGATCATCGCTCGTGAGCAGGCCTTCCCCATGAACGTGTAGGTCGACGAAGCGCGGGTGATCCGGCGTCCGAGCACGACCTCGGGGGCCGCGCCGTCCTCGAAGAACCGGTTGAAGACGCCGTCGCCGTTGTCGAGGTACAGTATGACCTCGGCGTGATCCGCCGGCGCGTGGCGGTCACCGCCGTTGAAGATCAAGTGTTCGAGGCGGTCGGCTCGCAGCTGTGACGACCGGCGTCCCATCACGAAGCTGATCGCGTCGAACAGGTTCGACTTGCCCGCCCCATTCTCGCCGACGACGGCGGTCATTCCCGTGAAGAAGGGCACGACCGTTCGCACCCGGAACGACTTGAAGCCGGACATCTCGAGCTTGTTGATCTTGGTCATCGCTCGCGGGGATCCCTTCGGTTCGCCGGGAAGAGGTCGAGCTGCTGGATCTGCGGTCGGGAGTCGGGCGGATGCACGTCGCCGTCGAGCAGCTGCTCGATCTTGAACCGGTTGTAGTCGTTCGGGAGGGAGGTTTCCTCTTCCCATCGCATGATCGACGGGATGGAGACACCGAGCTTCTCCGCCACCGTCCGCTTGCTCCACCCGCTCTCCAAACGGAAGCGCTGTAAGCGCTGTCCCAGACTTGGCATGATCCCCCCTCTCCTCGGTTTACGAATATAACTTCTGTTACGCGATGCTGCAAAAAAAAGAGGGGTATCGCTACCCCTCTTTGAACGCTCAATCCCCCTCATCCCATCATCTACTGACGTCCGAGGAAGCCCCAGACCAGCGCGCCGATCCCCGCGAGGAGGCCGACGATCGACACAAAGGTCAACGTCGAAACCTGGTCCTGGAGGTCCTTCAGCTGCGATCCGCCTTCGAGCGACGAGATGCGCGCGTCCTGATCGGCGATCGCCTTCTGGTTGGCCTGGATCGCGGCCTTGTTCGCCTGGATGTCTCCCGACAACCCGGCGATCGCCTGATCGAACCCCTCGAGCTTGGCGCGGTTGTTGTCGATCTTGATGGCCAGCGCGCTCATCGATCGCTCGAGTTCGAGGACCTTCTTCTTGAAGGTGCCCACATCTTCGTCTTCGAGGGCCTTGACGCGGGTCTCAAGGGCGTCCTGGCCGGACTTCAGCGCGGAGATGTCGGCCGTCGTGCTGGCCTTGAAGGCGCCGATGTCCTCGTTCTCAAGGGCGGTGACCCGGTCGCCCAACGCGGAGAGGTCGGCCGCCAGACTCGTCTTGAACGCGGCGTAGTCCTTCTGCGAAGCGTTGAACTGATCAACCAGCCCGCTGACCTTGCCGGCCAGTGCGGAGAGGTCCGATTGTGTGTTCGATAGGCTCGCGTTGAGGGCGTCACAGCAGGAGTGCGCGTAGTCGGACAGCGAGGAGAGCCCCGATTCCAGTTTGGCGAGACGATCCTGCGTCGTCTGTTGCACCCCACCCATCTTCTGCACGGTATCCTGCAAGCCGACGATCTTCCCCTCGGCGCTCTTCAGCTCCACGGAGATCGCCTTCACAACGTCCTGTAGGTCACCCAGGCTGCTGTTCAGGTTGTCGATGCCGCCCATGTTGCCCTTGACCTCGGTGATCAGCTCGGACATGAACGACTGCAGGTTCCCGAACACCGATTCCATCGATGCGATCTCCTGCTTCAGAAGATCGCTGTGGGTCCCATTCGCCGCTTCGGCCGCTGCGGTCTGCGCTTCTTGCGCGTATCCCACCGCCAAGAAGAGCACGAGCGACAAGGCGACAATTGGAACCACAAATAGCGCTTTCTTCATGGTGTTCCTCCTTTTCTTCTCGGCTCGGTGTGATCAGCATAACGCGTAAGCCGCCTTGCCTAGCGGACTGGCGATCCGGATCGGGGAAGATTTTGTCAGGTGAAGGAAAGACAGTTGTCTCATTTCCCTCTGTTCGGCGCTTCGAGGCACCGCGAGGGGACTGCGATCGGCCGCGGCTCCGGGTTGAAGCGGATTGCACCCTTTGCTAGAATGACGTGATTTTCGCGGGGGAAGGCGAAACGGAGTCTCACTGGTCGGATCAAGACAATCGGCCCGTCGGGAGTCATCCACGGTACGAATCCGCCTAGAAAAGGGGTGCTACAAGCGATATGAGTGCACTAATCATCGTCCCAGCGGTGATCTCGGTGTTGGCGCTCGCAAGCGCGTTCCTGTTCAACCGGTCGGTCGTCCGAAGGGCGCAGGGGACGGATCGGATGAAGGAGCTGCAGGGACACATCCGTTCGGGGGCGTTCACCTTCATGCTCGAAGAGGCGCGTGTGATGGGGATCACCATGGTGATCATCGGGGTCATCCTGTGGGTCCTCTTCTGGTGGCAGATCGCCGTCGCGTTTTGGATCGGGTCGCTCTTGTCCATGGCGGCGGGCTTCATCGGCATGAACGCGGCCACGCACGCGAACGCGCGCACCACCGAAGCCGCCCGCAACTCGTTCAAGGACGCGCTCAATGTCGCGTTCTCCGGCGGGAGTGTCATGGGCCTGTCCGTGGCGGGCCTGGCGGTGATCGGGCTCGTCATCGTGTTCGCCCTGTTCCACAAGTGGTTCGAGCCGAGCACGCTCCAGATCGAGACCCGCTACCTCTTCGGCTTCAAGTCCGCGGGGGTCAACCTGATCCGGGGGGCGCTGATTGTCAGCGCCTACTCGATGGGCGCTTCATTGATCGCGCTGTTCGACCGCGTGGGCGGCGGCATTTACACAAAGGCCGCGGACATGGCCGCAGACCTCGTGGGCAAGATGGAGATGCACATCCCCGAGGACGACGCGCGCAATCCCGCGACGATCGCCGACAACGTCGGGGATAACGTGGGGGACGTCGGCGGGCTGGGCGCCGACCTCCTGGAGTCGTTCATCGGCGCGATCATCTCGGTGATCGTGATGATGCTCTACCTGTACGTGGGGCGCGGCAACGAGAGCCTGCATTCGATCATCAGCCGGCTCGGGGTGGCCTCGCAGTTCACGACGGGGGACTTCTGGTGGCTCGTGCTCGCGCCGCTCGTGATCGTCGCTGGCGGCATCTTCTCCAGCCTCATGGCGATCCTCTACATCCGCTTCTCGCGCCGCCGCGAAGGGATGCAGGGCGTCCTCATGAACGGCACCCGCCTGGCCGCGTTGCTCACCGCGGCGACGACGTTCATCTTCTGCTACTTCTCGCCGGTCGGGATGAACATCTTCTACGAGGTGATCCTCGGATTGGTGGCGGGGACCGGGATCGGGTTCTTGTCGGAGTACTTCACCTCCTCGCGCTACAAGCCCACGCGGGCGCTCGCCCGGTTGGCGCAGAACGGCCCGGCGATCGCGGTCACCGAGGGGATGGCGGTGGGCATGCTGAGTACGCTCTTCCCGGTGGTGCTCATCGCCGGGGCGACGATCGGCGCCTACGCGTTCGGCGGATTGCTCGGCGTGGCGTTCACCGCGATGGGGATGCTCTCCTTTGTGGCGATGACCGTTTCCGTCGACACGTACGGACCGATCGCTGATAACGCAGGCGGAATCGCGACGATGGCCGGTCTTCCGCCGAAGGTTCGGGAGCGGACGGACAAGCTCGATTCGATCGGGAACACCACCGCAGCGATCGGCAAGGGGTTCGCCATCGGCTCGGCCGCCTTTGCCGCACTGGGGCTGATCGCCTCGTTCATGTGGTCGGCGATCGGCAGCGCATCCGAGGTGCTGGCGCCGCAGCTTCCGATCATCGGTCAGGTCGCCGCGAGCCTTTCGCCCACGGGGTCGGCGATCGAGGTCGGCGCGTACGTGCTTGCTGGTCTCATTCTCGGCGCGATGATCCCCTATGTCTTCTCGGCGCTCCTGATCCGCGGGGTCAGCCGCACGGCCGGCCTCCTCGTCGACGAGATCCGCCGGCAGTTCAAGGAGAACCCGAAGATCATGTCCGGGGAGGACCCAGCCGACTACAACCGCTGTATCAGCATCACCGCCCACGGCGGACTGAACAAGATGGTGCTGCCGGCGCTGATCGCGGTCGTGACGCCGCTTGCCTTCGGACTGATCTTTGGCCGCTACGCCCTCGGCGGATTCCTCATCGGCGGATTGCTCTCCGCGATCCAGCTGGCCCTCTACTGCGGCAATGCGGGCGGCGCGATGGACAACGCGAAGAAGTTCATCGAGGAAGGGAACTACGGAGGGCCCAATTCGGAGGCACACGACGCGAGCATCGTCGGGGACACGGTCGGCGATCCGTTGAAGGACACCGTCGGCCCGTCGCTCGACATCCTGATCAAGCTGATGAGCGTGATCGCGTTGGTCTTTGCGTCGCTGTTCCCGCTGTATCCGATCTTCATGTAGGCGGCACGGGCCGTTCGAGTCCGAGGAACGCCGGAGAGGAGAGTGCCATGGAGACCCCGTTTCTGATCGGCGAGCGGGTCTATCTTCGCCCGCTGGACGAGAACGACGTGGATCGATGCTTGGGGTGGATCAACGACACCGAGGTGGCCCGCGGTGTCGGCCGCAAGGGACCGATCAGCCGGGAGCAGGAACGCGAGTGGGTCCTCGGCCAGTACAAGACCCCCTCGACCTTCTCGCTCGCGATCGTCCTGAAGGCCGGGGATCGCCACATTGGCAACTGCGGCCTGCACGAGATCGAGCCCGAGAACGGGCGAGCCGAGTTCGGGATCCTGATCGGCGAGAAGGCGCAGTGGGGCAAAGGGTATGCGCCGGAAGCGGCCGGCCTGCTGTTGCGCTACGGCTTCGAGGAGATGGGGCTCCATCGCATCGACCTCGAGGTCTACGCGCAGAACGAGCGGGCGCAGCGCGCGTACGAGAAGGCGGGGTTCGTCCTCGAGGGGCGCCGCCGCGAGTCGTACTACTCGCAGGGCGCATTCCACGACACCCTCATCATGGGGATCCTGAAGCCGGAGTGGGAGAGGTATGCAAGCACCGTTCTGGAGTGACGAGGACCGACCGTTCATCTACTGGGGTCTCGGCTTTGCGCTCAACTTCAAGTGGTTGGCCCGCCGGCTGGGTTTGGTCAAACACCCCGAAGAACCGCCACGCGACGTGACCGGGGAGCCGGCCACGGAGCACCGATCGCGCGAGGAGCGGCTGCGGGAGCAGGTCGAGGCGTCCAAGTACGAGGAACGCCGCTAGCTCAAAGACGTCGAGTCGGCGCGCCGCGGGCATCGCTTGCCCGCTCGCCGTGCGCGCTCCATCTTCCCTAGTTCCCGCTCGACGCCAGGCCGCCGAGCACGACGCCGATGAGGGACAGAAGCTCGTTCGCGAGGAAGTAGAGGATGAACCGTGTTGCGGGGTCGGGCGGGTAGGCGGCACCGTGGAAGCGGATGGGCGGCAGGGCGAGCAGGGCGTACAGGCCGAAGTAGGCGGCGAGGGTTGCAGCGGGCGTGATCGCGCCGGCGAAGAGGATCTCCTTGAATCGGCCACCGAGCAGGCTCAGTGAGACTCCCACAGCGGCTGGAGCAAGAAACGCAGCCCAACTGAGGTGACACGGGCCGAAGACCTGCAGGTCGGACGCGATCTGCAGGGCGGCCGTGGCGCTGCCGCCGACGGTCATCATCGCGAGGCGCTCGAGGAGCAGGATGCGGCGTCTCATCTCACTCCCCCCCTGTCTTCAGCGTGAAGCGCCACTCGAACGGCACCGCCAGGTCCTGCGCTCCCAACCGGGTCGTCACGCGGAGTGTCGCCTCGCCCAGCGCGACGAGGTGATGCTTGCCCGCGGCGAGCGCGGCGGACAGTCGCTCGCGGTAGAGCGAGTGCATGACCGAAGGAGAGGTCACTGCGTTTGGCGATGCGGTCAGCGGCACCTCGTTGCCCCAGTAGGAGTAGCGTCCGACATAGATCCCCTGGACGGCTCGATCTCCCTCGGTGACCGTGCCGGCACGAGCGTCCGCCACGACAAGCGTATAGGCCAGCGCGACGAACGCTACGGGTGGCGCGTGCGGGGGGAGAGCGAGTTCGAACGAGAGCGCGACGTTGAGCTCCTCCGGCGTCTCGGAGCGCGTCGCGCCAAGGAGCGTGACCCGGG
>Ga0068714_10001737_pt1 | contig 30374 bp, 26 predicted proteins | sample MTBNYHSulfiMetaG_FD_62988 | JGI IMG/M metagenome (GOLD analysis project Ga0068714, IMG submission 62988) | Enrichment culture microbial communities from rom New York Harbor, USA that are MTBE-degrading - MTBE-NYH (New York Harbor Sulfidogenic)... | ecosystem: Environmental > Aquatic > Marine >...
TATGTACTACCTTTGAGAATGAGAATATCTGCAAAGACGGCCGGCGAGCCTGGGTTGCATGGGCAAATAAGCCAATCTATGATGAACGGAGAGACATTACCGAAATCCTTTCTGTCGGCCACGACATCACTGAACGCAAACTTATGGAGAATGAGCTGCAGTTGTTGGCTACAGCGGTGCGCAGCTCGAACGACGCGATCATAGTACAGGGCCTGGAAGGCAATATCATTTCCTGGAACCTCGGAGCAGAGCGTATATATGGATATAGTGCTGCCGAGGCGGTGAAGATGAACGTCAGCAGGTTTATTCCTGACCATAAGCACAATGAAATGACGTCACTGGCCGGCAGAGTTGTGAAAGGGGCGAATGTCGAGTCTTTTGAAACGCAGCGCCTTTCCAGAGACAACCGGGTACTGGATATCTCGCTGACCGCAACATTGCTGAAAGATGAAAAAGGGAAACCATTCGCCATAACAACAACCGAAAGGGATATCACTGAGCGCAGACTACTGGAAAAAGAAATCCTGAACATAACGGAAAGAGAACGAGAACTGATAGGCCAGGAGATGCACGATGGCATAGGCCAGCTTCTTACCGGAATTGCCTTTAAGTGCAAAGGGCTGGCGCTGGAACTTAAGGGTAAATCAGCAGGAGCGGCAAAGGACGCCTCGATAATATCAGGACTTGCCAGCGAGGCGATCGCTCAAGTGCGAGATATCGCCAGGATGCTTTATCCCATTGATATTGAAACGGGTGGTCTGGCATCGGCCCTGAAAAAGCTCGCGTCCAACGTGGAAAAGACCATGGGAGTCAAATGTCGACTCCAGTGTGATAAGTCTGTCTCGCTCAGGAATCTTGTCGAGGCAAAGCAGATATATCGCATTGTACAGGAGGCAGTTACCAATGCGTTGAAGCACGGCAAAGCGAAGAATATCAGTATAAACCTTCGTTTTACCAGGAGGGGGACTGTGCTGTCGGTAAGGAATGACGGTCTGGCTTTCCCGAAGTTGTCACCGAGAAGGGAAGGGCTGGGGCTGAGGATCATGAAATACCGTACAGACCTAATAGGCGGTTCTCTTGATATTCGCAAAGGCGACAGGGGCGGAACGGTTGTTACCTGCATTCTCCCGAATGGCAGATAAGGCTACCAGGGACTCATCGTCATATGACATTGAAGAAAACACAGGTTCTTATTGTGGATGACCACCCTGTGGTACGAGATGGACTTACCACAATTATCAATCATGAACGAGATATGAATGTGTGCGGCGCGGCTGACGATGCTCGCCAAGCTCTGAAAGCCGCCACTGCGTTAAGGCCTGATGTGGTCGTCGTAGACATATCTCTGAGGAATTCAGACGGGATTGAGCTGACCAGGAGTTTTAAGGCGAAACATCCACGATTGGCTGTCGTAGTCCTTTCGATTCATGATGAATCCGTGTACGCCGAGCGAGCCCTTCTGGCAGGCGCGAAAGCTTATCTGATGAAGGATGCTGCTTCTGAGAGTATTGTCAAAGCAATCCGCAGGGTTTTGAGCGGCGAGATATATGTCAGCAACAAAATGTCAAACAAGCTCCTCCATAGCATTGCGGCAAACAGAGCCGGTACGAACAAGACACCAACGGAGAGCCTCAGTGACCGCGAATTCCAGATTTTCAGTCTCATTGGCGAAGGTTATAAGGCCTCCCAGATAGCGGAGCGGCTCCATTTGAGCACAAAAACCATTGAGACTTATCGCTCACGCATCAGGGAAAAACTTGATCTATCGGATTCTGGTGAGCTTTTGCAGTATTCCATAAAATGGGCAAAGGCAGAGGACAAAAAAATAGAGTGAGAAACAAGAAGTCTCGCCCATAAAGAGCTGCAAGTCGAGCCAGAGGAGCTCTTCGTACACTCAGATGAGTCCGGTTGAAATTGTGGTAGGGGAATCGGGGCATACCGCACGAGGGGCGGGATGACAAGAGAGTGGGCAGTGGTCAATAACAGGGCCGCCGGCGTGACTTCCAGGCGAGTGTTTCACGTTGTGAAGCGCGCCTGTTCTTGTGTCCAGCGGAGTGAGAGCCCTGCTGGATGACATGGGCAGCGCAGCAGAAAAACGATTGCGTGATTGGGGGAAGCAGGGCGGGTGGCTCATATCTTTCTAAGGACGAGGCAGGCGTTGTGGCCGCCGAAGCCGAACGAGTTGTTGGCCACCACCTTGATATCGGCGTTTCGGGCAGCCTTGGGAACATAATCAAGGCCTGCACACTCAGGGTCGACGTTATCGAGGTTCAACGTCGGCGGCACAACTGACTTCTCGATCGCCTTGGCACATATCACAAGCTCGACCGCGCCGCTGGCACCAAGCAGATGCCCAAGCGAGCTCTTTGTCGAGCTCACCAGGACTTTGCCGGCGTGAGTGCCCATAACCTCACGGATGGCCTTGCTTTCAGCGGCGTCATTCAGCTCGGTGCTTGTCCCATGGGCATTTATGTAGCTCAAGTCGGCGGGATTGACGCCCCCGTCGGCCATTGCGGCTCGCATGGCATCGGCTGCACCATCGCCGTCAGGTCTGGGCGCGGTAATGTGGTGCGCGTCATCGGTAGCACCATAGCCAATCATCTCGGCATATATCTTCGCCCCGCGTTTGCGGGCGTGTTCGTATTCCTCGAGCACGACGACTGCGGCACCTTCGGCGAGGACGAATCCGTCGCGGTCCCTGTCAAACGGCCGCGAAGCAGCCTGCGGGTCGTCGTTGCGAGTGCTGAGTGATTTGAGAGCACAGAATGAGGCCAGTCCAAGTGGCGTCAGGGCAGCCTCCGAGCCACCAGCGAGCACGACATCGCTGCGACCGTACTGGATGGTGCACATCGCCTCGCCAATCGCGTGGCTGCCTGATGCACAAGCACTGACAACGCAGATATTCGGGCCCTTAAGGCCGTAGAGTATGGCGATAGTACCGCTTGCGGCATTGCCCATTAGTTTGGGGACACAGAAGGGAGAGACTTTTGTCGGACCCTTCTGCAGGAGACGAACATGTTGTTCCTCTATTTCCTTCAGGCCGCCAATGCCGCTTCCGATGATGGCGCCGCATCGCTTGGCGTCCTCTTTCGCGAAATCGATGCCGCTATCGCGCACGGCATCAACCGCTGATGCTGCCGCGAACTGCGTGAACCGGTCCATGCGCTTGGACTCCCGCACGTCCAATGTTTTGGCGGGGTCGAAGTTCTTGATCTCGCCGCCGAACCTGACCGGATAGGCTGACGGGTCAAAGGATTCGATGGCGGAGATGCCGCTGCGTCCCTCGCAGAGGCTGGTGAAGAGCGAGTCCGCGCTCTGTCCGAGCGCGGTTATACACCCCATCCCCGTAATCACGACTCGGCGCCGGTTGATAGCCACTATCAGGCGTTCTCCTGCTTCTTGGTCTTTGCAGCATTGATGATGTAATCGATGGCGGCACCAACAGTCTGTATCTTCTCGGCCTCCTCATCTGGAATGCTCATATCGAATTCATCCTCGAATTCCATCACCAATTCAACCGTGTCGAGCGAATCGGCGTTGAGGTCGTTGATGAACGATGTCTCGCGAGTGATCTCAGATTTGTCCACTCCCATTTGCTCGCTTACGATCTCTATGACCTTGGCTTCAATCGCCTGGACATCAATCTCATTACTCACTTGCATCTCTCCTTATAAATAGGATTTGTCTCTAGGAAAGTGCGATTTAGCGCAATCGCAACCGACCGGTCTGTACGTCCGTGTTTGGGCGGAAATATACCAAAACGCACCAAAACTGCAAAAGAAAATTCCCAAAATCTTCGGTCTGGTTCACATGGCCATGCCGCCATCCACGCGGATGACTTCGCCGGTGATGTAGCCGGCTTCATCGCTGGCCAGGAAGGCCACGGCGCCGGCGACATCTTCGGGTTGACCCTGCTTTTCCATAGGAATAACGGCGATGGCAGCCTCCCTGACCTGAGGGTGCAGGACCTTTGTCATATCGGTCTCGATGAAACCGGGAGCCACGCAGTTCACTGTAACGCCTTTCTTGCCGACCTCGCGGGCCAGCGACTTGGACATACCTATCAGGCCTGCTTTGCTGGCTGCGTAGTTGGCCGAGCCTCGCTGCCCCATGACGCCCGCCACAGAGCTTATGCTGATGATCCTGCCCCATTTGGCGCGGAGCATGGAGCGGACGGCGACCTTCGAGGCCATGAAAGCGGCACGCAGATTTACCGACATCAGGATGTCATAATCCGGTTCATCCATCTGCATCATCAGCTTATCGCGAGTTATGCCGGCGTTATTGACCAGAATGCCTATTCCGTTGTGTTTCTCGGCGGCATCCTCGATGGTCTTTGTGAGGATCTCGGTCTTGGTGATATCTATGCAGGCAGTCTCAACGGTATAGCCCTGCTCTTTGACAACCTGCAGGAGCTCTGTAAGCGCCTGTTCGTTGAGGTCGATGGCCATTACGTCACGACCCTGCTTGAGCAGGGCAAGCACGATAGCCCGTCCAATGCCGCGTGCTCCGCCAGTTACGATCGCAAATCTCTTATCCGCCATGAAGTGTCTCCGTACCTGTTATACAATCCAATCGGGTCAAAGACCTTTGAGTGCTTCGGCAGTGCCGATGTCTATGACCTTTGTTTTCCTGTTTATCCGCCGCATGAGACCGGTAAGGACTCTGCCCGGACCTATCTCGTAGAAACTCTCGACGCCCTCTGCGAGCAACCGCTCCATACACTTCTGCCATAGTATGGGCTCGATGAGCTGTTTTGTGAGGCCATCGGTTATCTGCACTCTGTCAGTGTAGTAGTCAGCGTTCGTGTTGGCAATCACCTTTGTCCCCGCTGGGGCGGAGATGTCGGCTTTCCCCAGGGCCTGCCTGAGCGCATCGGCTGCAGGCATCATCATCGACGAGTGGAAAGCGCCGGCTACCGCGAGTTTGACAGCTTTCATCGCCCCTCGTTCTTCTGCCAGTTTCGCTGCTCTGTCGCATGCACTCACGGAGCCGCTTACAACGATCTGGCCGGGGCAGTTGAAATTGGCCGGCACAAGCAGCTCTCCCTGTGCAGCGTCAGTGCATATCTTTCTGATGGCATCTTCGTCAAGGCCGATGATGCTGACCATCGCACCCTTCGAGGCATCAGCGGCTGCCTGCATAGCTCTGCCGCGCTCGGCAACAAGCCTGAGGCCACTATCGAAGCTGATGGCACCGGCAGCATAGAGGGCTGTGTATTCGCCCAGGCTCAGCCCTGCGGTCACATCCGGTCTGGAGCCTGCCATGGAAGGGCGGTCCTTGAGCACTTCGAGCATCGCGGCCGAGGTGACGAAGATTGCAGGCTGGGAGATGGCGGTTGTGTCAAGCCTGTCCTGAGGGCCGTCAAAGCATATCGCGGAGAGGTTGTAGCCGAGTATCTCATTGGCGTGGGCATAAATAGCGGCTGCTGCAGGGAAAGCCTCACTGACATCTTTGCCCATGCCAACGACTTGCGAACCCTGACCAGGAAATAAGAAAGCTGTTTTCATAATTAGTCCGATGCCCAGGCTGCCGCGATGGAGCCTAGACTAAAACCTCACGATGTTGGCGCCCCAGGTAAGGCCGGCGCCAAAGGAAACAAGGATGACCGTGCTGCCGGGGCGTATCCGGCCGTTCCTGCAGCACTCGTCGAGTGCGATAGGGATTGACGCAGCCGATGTGTTGCCGTAATCAGCGATGTTGACGTATATCTTCTCGTCTGGGAGATTCAGCCTTTTCGCGGCTGATTCGATTATGCGGGCGTTCATCTGGTGTGGTATGATGAGGTCGATGTCATCGAGTGACATTTCGCTGTCTGCAAGCGCCTCCTCGACGACTTCGACGATGCGCCTAACCGCAAGCTGGTATACTTCGCGACCATTGATGGTCATATAGATCTTGCGCGGGTCGTCGAGGGGTCTGGTGCTGGGATATCGGGAGCCATAGGCTTCGCAGTGAAGTGGGGCCCATCCGCCGCCATCGGCGGCCATCCGGCTGTAGAGGACTCCGGCTTTGCTGTTGCGGTCGGCCTGCTGCAGTATCGCTGCACCTGCTCCGTCACCGAAAAGGATGCAGCTGGTGCGATCGGTGTAATCCGTTATCCGGCTGAGAGTCTCGGCTCCTATGATCAGGACGTTCCTGTGAGCACCTGAACTGACGAGTCGTTCCCCGAGGGTAAGGGCATAGATGAAACCGCTGCAGGCTGCATTCAGGTCGAAAGCCCATGCGTTGGAGGCACCCAGGGAATCCTGGACGAAGCAGGCTGTCGATGGAAAGACCATCTCGGGAGTTACGGTCGCGACGATGATAAGGTCGAGGTCCTTGGCACTGAGGCCCACCGTCTCCATGGCGATACGTGCTGCGTCGGTAGACAGGCTGCTGGTTGTCTCACTGTCCATCGCGATGCGGCGGTTCTTTATGCCCGTGCGAGTGGTAATCCATTCGTCGGAAGTCTCGACCATGGACGACAGGTCCGCGTTGGAGAGAATCCGCTTCGGGACCGCCGCCCCCGTAGCTGTCAGAACGGCCCGGTATGGGCCGTCGCAGACCCTGGACTTATTCTTCATCCGTGAACCTCACGCTGCTGTTTTCAAGATACTGGACTATCTGCTCGTTGATATGTCTGCTGGAGAACTTCCTGGCAGCCACTATGGCGTTGGTGATAGTCCTGGCTTTGCTCGAGCCGTGGCAGATAACTGATGTGCCGTTTACGCCAAGCAGAAGGGCACCACCATATTCGTTGTAATCGTATTTCTCGTAGATCCTCTTCATCACGGGCTTGAATTTCATGACGAGCATGAGGCTTTCCTGCATAAGCTCGTGCCTGATCGCCTTGAAAAGACCTTCGACGAGGCCCTCGGCCAGCTTCAGTACGACGTTGCCGACAAAACCGTCACATATAGCCACGTCGCATGCGCCCTTGAAAATGTCACGCCCCTCGATATTGCCCACGAAATTCAGGTTAGGATCCGACTTGATTAGATGCCTCGCCTTCTTGACTATCTCGTTGCCCTTCGCATCCTCTTCACCGATGCTCATGATGCCTATACGCGGATTGGCAATGCCGAGGATGTGCCTGGAATATAGAGAAGACATGACTGCGTACTGGTAAAGGTTGATGGGCTTGCAGGCGATATTTGCGCCGACGTCACACATGGTGACGGGCCCCTCGAATGTGGGGACGACGACGGCGATGCCCGGCCTGTTCACGCCGGGGAGGTTCCTCATTCTCATCTGACAAGCGGCAACGCAGGCGCCTGTGTTGCCGGCTGAAATCACCACGTCAGTCCGTCCGTCGGCTGCGAGCTTGGCCATGACCGCAATGGAGCTATTGCGCTTCTTACGGAGTGCGTCGATAGGTGACTCGTCCATTCCGACGACTTCCTGGGCGTCGACGATCTGCACCCGGCCGTCACCAGAGCTGGATTTGGGGAGATGTTTCTGGACGGTCTCCGTCGGCCCGACAAGTATGAGTTCATCATCTTTGTCCAGAAGGCCGAGGGCATCGACGGCACCGGCGATGATCTCGCCTGGCGAGTGATCGCCGCCCATGGCATCAATGGCGATTCGCATATCTAGCTGGCAGCCTCCTCGCCGAGCTTCAACGTGGTCTTGGGATTGACATAGCCGCAGTTGTCGCAGGCAGCGTGGGGCAGTTTCGGGTTGTCGCATTTCGTGCAATACGAGTAGTTTATCGCTCTGAGCGCGTGGTGCGACCTGCGACTGCGGGTCCGCGACTTGCTCATCTTCTTTACCGGTAACATATTCTGCTCCAAAGGCTCAATAAAAGTGACGCGAATGGCTGGCGGTGTGTAATGGCGACCATGAAAAGTCGTACATAGACAGCTACAGCCTTGAATCGCGACAAGAAAAGACGAAAAGTGAATAGATAGTGGCCGCCAATGCCTTTGTCAAGCGAATTTTGGCAACAGCAATATCAGTTTTTCTTCGACTTTATTGTTGAAATGACGGTGGCAATAGTATAATCTCAAGCGTTGTATTTTGCCGGGCTGACAGTACGCCTGTGCGACGGAGTCGCACATAACACATTTATGGAGGAATGACAATGGCGCTGTATAAAGGCAAAAAAGCTCTTTATGAAGCTATAACGACCAGAAAGCCTGAGCTTGGTCAGAGCAAGAACACGGTCAAGCCTTTGCGCCCGGCGGCGAAGCCGGAGGGGAAAACAGCTTCGTCGGGCCTTTTCCGGTGGCCACAGAAGCCCAAGTTGATACAGCATTCCGGCGGCAGGGTGGACATATCGCTGACCATCCCTGTGGCGGTAACTGTGGGCTTTGTCGCTCTGGCTCTGATGCTGATAGTGTTCCAGATAGGTAAGTTCGCGGCCGGAACGGACGAGCCGATAACGACCTCGGCAGTCTCGAGCGTTGAGACGCCGGAACGTGGCGAAGTGGTCGCGCCAGCCAGCCCTGAAGTAAGGATGCCGGCGGCGACGCCGGAGAGGCAGCAGGAAGCCCAGAGGCCTTCAGCGGCTGCGAGCAACAAGACCAACTGGATAGTGATACAGCAGTATCAGGTAGCCCGCGACCTGGAGCCGGTGAAGGAGTACTTCGCCAGGCACGGCATCGAGACGAGGATAGTGTCGCGGTTGTCGCGAGGCCGGCAGATGTTCTTCCTTGTCACTGCCGAGATGTTCGAGAATACGGTCAGGCCCGGCAGTGACGGCTATGAAGTGCTGCAGCGGATAAGGAAACTGGGCGCCGGCTACAAGGCGCCGCCGCAATATGAGTCGTTTGCGCCGCATCTCTTCGGAGATGCATATGGCGAGAAGGTAAGTCAGTAAAAGGAGAGTTTTGTATGTCGATAGATCGTTCGCTGAAAACGAAGGGCGTTCTGGCGCGTCATCGCAATGTTCTGACGCGGGCAGAGCGGCTTACGATACTCAAGGACCAGGATCGCTGGCAGGAGGGCGACTCAGTCCTTGGACTGCCTAAGGTAGCACACAGGAAGCTTGCGACAGGAAAGAAGACCGCTGAGGAAAAGGCTGCGGAAGAGGCCGCAAAGGCAGCCGCAGCAGCAACCCCCGGTGTGGCAGCGCCGGCAGCAGGGGCAGGACCTGCGGCAGCAGCGCCCGCGGGGAAAGCCGCGGCTGCTCCAGCAGCCAAGGCTGCGGCAAAGCCTGCAGCCAAGTCCGGCGGCAAGTGACACGCACCTCACGGTGTCTGGGATAAAAGCGGACGCCGCCTGGGGAACGTGCGAAACGGTTCCGATGGCGGCGTCTTGTTTTGCGCTTGGAACGAGGCTTATATGGAAAAGTACCTTGCACAACGAACTCAGCTGATAGATGCCAGCGGCATCCGCAGGATATGGAATATCGCGGCAACCATCAAGGACCCGGTGGATTTCTCAATTGGCCAGCCTGATTTTGATGTCCCCGAAGCGCTCAAAGACGAAGCGATAGAAGCGATACGCGCCGGCCATAATCGGTACTCGCTTACAGCGGGCGATGAGCAACTTAGAACAGCCATACGGGCGAAAGTTACAGCCGAGTTCGGGTGGACTGAGCCGGCGACGATGGTTGCCAGCGGTGTCAGCGGAGCAATGCTGCTGCTGTTTATGAGCATGATCGACCCCGGCGATGAAGTCATCGTGCCGGACCCCTATTTTGTGATGTACAAACATGTTGTCCGTATGCTCGGCGGCAAGTGTGTGTTCGTCGATTCATACCCCGATTTCCGTCCGCCGGTCGACAAGATAGCGGCCGCCATTACAGACAGGACGAAGCTCATCATCGTCAATTCCCCGTGCAATCCGACCGGGGCAGTCTATTCTGCGGACGAGCTCAAGGGTCTTGCAACCGTTGCGGCGAGAAAGAACGTGCTCGTCATGAGCGATGAGATATATGACCAGTTCTGCTATGACGGCCCGTATCACAGCATGGCGAGTTACTATGAGAATACAGTACTGATGCGCGGCTTCAGCAAGTCATACGGGATGCCCGGCTGGCGCCTGGCCTACGTTGCCGTGCAGAAGCATCTCAAGCCTCTTGTGGATGAGATGACCAAAATACAGCAATACACGTTCGTCTGTGCTCCAACCCCGTTCCAGATGGCTGCCATCAAGGCGATGGATTATGACATGACAGATACCATCAAGGCGTACAAGCGAAAACGTGACCTGGTATATGAGGGTCTGAAGGACAAGTTCGATGTTGTCAAGCCGGCTGGTTCGTTCTACACATTTGTCAAGGCGCCCGGGAAGTCTGGGGCGGAATTCGTGGAGAAGGCCGTACGGAACAAAGTCCTGGTGATACCCGGTAACGTATTCAGTGAGAAAGACAGTCATTTCCGCATAAGCTACACGACAACAGATGACAAGATCGCCAAAGGCGTGGAGATACTCAGAAGTCTCGCATAGAAAAGCAGGGGGTATTGGAAGATTTGAGAGCAGTTTACTCTTGTCATAGGAGGGGTAGCGGGCTAGAATCTCCAGCATGAGAACTCTCGTTCGTACCCTTATGCTTGTGGCCTTTGTGCTGCTGGGTATCCGGGTGTTAGCTGCTACAGAGGAGCCCAACCAGCCGGCTGGCACACGGAAGACCGCCAAGGCAACGGTAATCTCCACCAAAGGTGTGATAGATGATGGTCTGTATCATTCGATAAGGCGCCGTACCGAGCAGGCGCTTGAGGACGGCGCGACATACGTCATCTATGAGATCGGAACCTATGGCGGCCGGGCAGATTCTGCCGACGACATCTCCAAGTTCTTCATCCATGATGTCAGTCCCCGCGCTCGCACTGTAGCCTATGTTGTCACTGAAGCTATTTCGGCTGGTGCCATGATAAGCGTCAGCTGCAATGACATAGTGATGCGCGAAAGCACTACGATAGGGGACTGTGCCCCGATTCTTCTTGAGGGGAAGCTGGAAGGGGTGGAACGTGAGAAGTCGGAGAGTTTCATCCGTGCGGCCTTCCAGAGAGCAGCCGAAGCCAATCATTACCCGCCTGCCTTGCTGAAAGCTATGGTCAGCCAGCAGGTCGAGGTGTACCGCGTGAAGAATCTGGAAACCGGCCAGATGGAGTTCCTGGAGGGTGACCGAATGCCGGTTGACGCCAATGTCTGGGACCTGAAGAACAAAGAGCTCATAGACAGCAAGGACACGATCCTTACTCTGACGGCCAATCAGGCCCAGGAATACAACGTAGCCAGGGCTGTTGTGAAAGACCTTGCAGCTGTAGTGACTTTCCTCGAACAGCGCGACAATGTGACATTTGAGAACGCCCCCGCGATACTCGAGACGAACTGGTCCGAGGAGATGGTGCGGTGGCTCAATTCACCGACGGTGACAGGCATCCTGTTCATGGTCGGTCTGCTTGGCATATACATGGAGCTTCAGACACCCGGCATAGGCCTTCCCGGGCTTGTGGCGGCCCTGGCGTTCCTGATCCTCTTTGGCAGTAAATACCTCATCGGTCTGGCAAACTACGTTGAGATAGCCGTGTTCTTTGTGGGCCTTGTGCTGCTGGCCGTCGAGATATTTGTGCTTCCCGGGTTTGGCATCGCAGGGGTGCTGGGCATCATATTCATCGTGGCGGGCCTCTTCGGTATGCTGCTCCCCAATAGCCCCGGGCAGATCCCCTGGCCGCGGTTCGATTTCGAATGGAACATGCTCAGGAACGGCCTGATGTCGCTGGGTATCGGTTTTGCCGGATTTGTGGTCATTGCCCTGATCCTTGCCAGGTATCTTCCGAAGTCCAGGGCATTCTCGGGTCTGGTGCTTGCTGCTCCAGGCCCCGCCGCTCAGGAGGCGGTCAGCATGACGGCACATCCGGAGCAGCCCGTGGAGCTCAAGGCGGGGGATGAAGGTGAGGTACTCACTCCGCTGCGACCCTCCGGTAAGGCAACGTTCGCGTCCGCTGTCGTTGATGTCGTGGCGCAGGCAGAGTTCCTCAAGAAAGGGCAAAAAGTACGCATTGTCGCTATTCACGGGAACAGGGTCGTTGTAAAGGCTTGTTGACGGGGAGTACCATGGTCTACATGATAATCATCGCGATATGCTTGTATCTGGCGGCAGCCGCACTCATCATCGCCGAGGTGTTCGTACCAAGTGGGGGGATCATCACGATATGTGCCATAGCTTGTCTGGGCGGCGGCATAGCGATATTCTTCTCGCAGGGCGGGCCGGTCGCAGGATGGATAGGGATTGGTGTCGCCGTGGTGATGTTGCCCACGGTATGGATTATCGCATATCGGCTCTTTCCAAGAACCAGACTCGGCAAGAGCGTCATTCTCGCCCCGCCAAAGGGCCAGGAAGGCGGCGGCGTTCCCGATGCCGAGAGCATAGGCAAACTCCTCGGTGCCAAGGCTGTGGTGATCACGCCTCTTCGTCCTGTTGGAATGTGCGATTTCTCTGGCGAGAGGCTGGAGTGTGTTGCCGAGAGCGGCTATATCGAAAAGGGCAAGACTGTACAGGTTATCCATGTGGTCGGTACTCAGCTCACCGTGCGGCAGATTTGAGATGACAAGTGAAATGGCTGAGATGGGGTCGTCACTTTCCGGGATATGGTTGCCAGCGAAAAGTCTTGAATTTGCAGCCCGGAGCAGCTATCCTGATGATATGCAACGATAGACTCTGGGAACGGACGGCCAAGCTGACCCTCAGAGTTTTTCAAACAGGTTTAGAAGGGAGCAGAAAATGAGCATACCATTTGTGCCGGTTCTTGGCGCTAATGCCCAGACAACAGTAATCCTCATCGTGATGCTGATACTCGGGTTTATAGCCCTTATCTTTGTTCTTCTCATCGGCAAATTCTTCAAGCTCTGGCTGCAGGCCAAAGTCTCACAGGCCGATGTGAAGTTCAGTGAGCTCATTGGCATGTGGCTGCGTCGCGTTGACTCCAGAACCATTGTCATAAGTCGTATTACCGCAGTCCAGGCCGGTTTGCAGATAAGCACCCGCGAGCTTGAGAGTCATTATCTGGCAGGGGGGCGGGTGCCCAATGTCGTTCGCGCTCTGATAGCTGCCAACCGCGCCAATATCGCACTGACCTTCAAGACTGCTACAGGCATAGATCTGGCCGGGCGTGACCTGCTCGATGCCGTCCAGACGAGTGTCAATCCGAAGGTTATCGATTGCCCGAATCCCAGCAAGGGTAAGGACACAATAGATGCGGTCGCCCAGGATGGCATCCAGCTCAAGGCCAAAGCGCGTGTTACTGTCCGCACGAATATTCAGCGGTTGATAGGCGGAGCCACCGAGGAGACGATCATCGCTCGTGTCGGTGAAGGCATAGTCACCAGCATCGGCAGCTCCATTAACTATAAGAGCGTACTTGAGAACCCTGACATGATTTCCAAGGCTGTGCTGGCAAAGGGTCTCGATGCCGGCACTGCGTTCGAGATACTCTCGATCGATATCGCCGACGTCGACGTTGGCGAGAACGTTGGTGCTCAGCTACAGGCCGCACAGGCCGAGGCTGATAAGCGCCGTGCCCAGGCCGAGGCAGAGAAGCGCGCTGCGATGGCCCGTGCGCGCGAGCAGGAAATGCTTGCCGCCGTGCAGGAGAACCGGGCAAAGGTCGTGCTGGCGGAAGCCGAAGTGCCCAAAGCCATGGCGGATGCGTTCCGCAGCGGGAACATGGGCATCATGGACTACTACCGGATGAAGAACATTCTGGCCGATACGGAGATGAGAAGCTCTATTGCCAAACCTCCAAAGCCTGAGCAGAAGACATGATGGGCTCACTGCATAACACCGTCATCCTGGCCGATGCAGGAGAAGGCTGGCTGAAGTTCATCTTCCCGATCATAATCGCCATATTCTATGCGATTGCGGCGATCTCAAAAAGCCGCAGCCAGAGTCAGGATGAAGCCGCCGAGAAGAAGAGCACTCAGCCGTCGCGACGGCAGGGGATGCCTCAGCAGGAGCGACAGCCTCGCGGCAGGGTCCCTCAGCGTCCGCTACCCAATCGTCCTGTTCACCCGACACAGCCCGGCACGCAGCGAAGGACGCCTGTTCCGCAAGTACCTGCGCGACCGCGGCAGGTGCCTCAGCAACCAGTGCTAGCCCAGCAGCGGCCGCCTGCTCTGGTTACGCCGCCTGAACACCGTGTGACCGCTGACAGGCTTGACCGAGGTCTTCAGGAAGAACTACGTCGCGCTGAAGCCGCAAGAGCTGTGGAGGCAGCCAAAGTGCAGCGTGTGGTCGAAGCCCCGTCTGCGCGCGCAGTTCCACCTTTCCGGGACGTTGTGCGCGCGCATGACATTGAGGATACAGGAATCGGACTGCGAGGTCTCGACCTTCGCAACCCTGCGAAGCTTCGCGAGGCAATACTTCTTCGCGAGATACTCGGCACGCCGCTCGGGATGCGCTGATAGTTGGCAGGGGTCCTACGCTTTGGACCTCAGTGGGTTTCCATACTTATTCAGATGTCCTATCGACTCCACCCGGCGCTTAGGAACATGTAGTCGGTCCTCAGAGTCCAGATAGTATTTTATCCCATCCGTCCCGCGACTCTCGTCTACGTCCTCCATCACAGGCGCCTCCGCCGGGTATCCAAGAGCTATCAACGTATCTATGCCCAATCTACTAGGGATCTCCAATATTCTACAGATCTCATCCCTCTGTATCGCCCCCATCCAGCACGAACCTATGCCAAGACTCCATGCCGCAAGCATGATATTCTCAGCAGCCGCTCCAACGTCCGCTCCCGCACCACGCTCCCCGGCAACGTCCTTCCTGACCAGAATAACGATATACGCCACCGGTTCCTGCCCAGGCAATGGGTCTCTCCTGGGCCGCACATACCCAGCCCACGCAACATTAGCAAAAACCGCCGCACGCACAGCAGGCTCATGAACCACGACATACTCCAGTGGCTGTTTGTTGGCTGCCGACGGCGCCCGCCGCGCAACATCCACCAACTCCACCAGAAGCCCGGGATCGAGCTCTCTCTGCGTGAACCGCCTTATGCTTCGCCGCGTCTTCATTGTGTCAAAAACATCACGCATCCCAGTACCTCCCAAGTGCAGTCTCTGAGGGTTTACACGAGTATATCGTGCCTATAGTAGGACTGAATCATCGCGAGCTCAAGCGTAATCGCGGGAGAAACATAACGTCTTATAATGTATGTTATGTTTCATTCAGCAGACGAAAGATGTGATTCTCGATAGCGCCAAGCCGGTCGGCCTCTTCAGGCCTTCCGTGCAGCTTCGCGGGTCGTTGTCTCGGCCAGATCGCGGAAGACGCATTCGGCACGGTCCAGAAGGCCCATGTTTTCGAGAACAACGCTGATATGGGAATTTGCGTTGGGGCTTACGAAGTTGCTTGCCATCCAGCCTTGGAGGCCCTCGACAGCGTGTGCGAATTGCTGCCTGTCGCAGAATAGCATTGCTGTCCTGTAATGGAGGTCAGCTATCTCCCGGCTCGGTGTATCAGAGGTGCCGAGTTGGGCCATCGCTTTCTCGGTCTCGCCGCATTCGATCAGGCTGAGGCAGAGCTTCGTGCGGGCGCGGTGGTATGTGGGGTTGCTGGTGAGAGCCGCCAAGAATGCTTTTGCGGCGTGGGTAATCCTGCCACGGCCCAAGAGGAGGAGGCCGAGGCGGTACTGCAGGGTCGCACTGTCCGGTCTTGCAACGGCCTGGCGCTCGTGGGCGGCCAAAACAGCCCCGAGAAGCCGAGCATCCTCGGCCTCTGAACCGACAGGGCCCTCAAGCCCCGTTATCTCACGGAACTGCAGCCTCGCTGTCTCCATGAACAGGAGTGTGGTGTTCTGTTGAATAGCTGCGGCAAGCGACAGGGTATTTTCTGCTTCGCGTGCCCTGCCAGCTCGCTGCTGTGCCATAGCCAGGCCCATGTAGACATCGACTATCTGCTCGTTGATCTCCGCTGCGGCATTGAAAGCTTGTGCGGCCAGAGAACACTGCCCAAGATTCATATGCGCGGTGCCGAGTTTGATGGTGGCCTCTAGAAATTCGGGGCGAAGCCTTATGGCCTTCCTGTAATAGACAATGGCTTCGGTGAACTCCCCACTGACAGCCAGAAGATCTGCCAGTTCTATACACACCTCTGCATCCTCGGGGCGCTCCTCGACTCTGTCACGCAGCTGCATAAGCGCTTCATCCGCCTCGCCTGATTCAACAAGCACCTGTATCTCCTCGTCCTTTTCGGGCAGGTAGTTGTCAGGGTGTATCAGGATGGCACGACTGAATGTATCAATCGCGTCTTGTGACCGGCCAACTGCAAGATATAGATGTGCCAGTATAGCCAGACTTGAGACATCGTCAGGGTATTCATCAGCTATAAGCTCATAGTGCTCAATAGCCCTGCTGTACTGGCCCTGGCGGAAGTATATGGCTGCGAGCCGCTGGTGTGGCAACTGAAGATAGTGCTTGAACTTGATGCAGTCCTGATAGAATTCAAGCGACTCAGCCTCATGCCCAAGCCGTTCGTGGCAGTATCCGAGTGCGTACAGGGCCATCGTGTTGCCCGGCTCGCGGAAATATATTGACTGCAGTTGCGTCATCGCCTCCTCGAGCCTGTTCTGGTGCATCAGCACGATCGCCGCTGCCATCCGACCCAAACTGCATTTCTCATGTTCGAAAAGATAGAATCTGAGCTTCTCGTCCGCCCTTTCGAGCTCCATCCCGGCGATGTGCCCCAGAATCTCCTCAAACTCCCGGCCTCCGTCGCCTGAAAGGCGCCTTGGCGCAACGGTGCTGAGCCAGTGCCACATCAGATGTGCCGTGTTGACCGAGATGCCTTTGCCAAGTATCTCAAGTAGTTTACTCATTCTTCGCCGGTCCGATAACCCAGATGATCTCCAGTATTCACCCAGTCTATCGACCCGGAAAGACAGGCACTTAACCCCCCAGACCTTGCGGAAGGGCCCTCAAACCCCCTTTTCCCCCCTGCCGTGATACCTGTAACGACTGTATCGCCCTTCCCACACTCAGCTGTTAGGTTGGGTCTCCTTCTCCAACTGGTCAAGATAAGCCAGAGTCCTATCCAACCTGTCGCTCAGATGTTTGATCTTCAGCATGGTCCTTACCCTGGCGATAAGCTCCCATCTGTTCACGGGCTTACTCAGGAAATCATCGGTCCCGCAGTCAATGCCTCGCTCAATGTCTCCGAACTCATTGAGGGCCGTCACCATGATTATGGGAGTATCCTTGATTTTGGGATCATTACGCACCTGCTTGCAGACCTCGAAACCGCTCATCTCCGGCATCATTACATCAAGAAGAATAAGGTCCGGCCTCTTATCCCGTATGACCTTCATCGCCTCCGCGCCGCTGTACGCAGCGAGTGTCTGACATTCGATATCCTCGAGATATGCCTGTATCAGTTCGAGGTTCTGCTCGTTGTCATCTACGACAAGCACAACCGGTTTTTTGCTCTCGTCGAGCTCGGGCCGGGACTTTTTCATGCTGTACTCCGTTCAGATCTGCAGCGCTTTGATTATAGCTCTGCAGAAGGCCGGCAGGTCACCAGGTTTTCGCGACGTTATGAGCTTGCCATCGACAACGCACTCTTCGTCGACATACATGGCTCCTGCGTTCGTTATGTCATCCCTGATAGCCATGAAACAGGTGGCTCTTCTCCCTTTGAAGGCTTTCGTGCTGCAAAGTAGCCAGCCGCCATGGCATATCGCCGCTATCAACTTGCCGCTATCAACCATCTCATTGGCAAAACGAATAACATCGTCGCTTCGCCGCATGAAGTCAGGCGCATACCCGCCCGGCACGACCATGCAGTCATAATCGGCGGCCTTTACTTTGCCGGCTGCAAGCTGGGCATCGCACGGGTAACCTTCTTTCGATTTGAAGGTGGTGGCTTGTGCGCCGACCAGGTCCACCTCGCAGCCTGCCTCAAGCAGCCTGTAATATGGGTACCAGACCTCAAGTACCTGATACATCTCATCCACGAGTACCGCGATTCTTTTCTGTGTGGCCACGCTAACTGCTCCTTTCAACTTCTCGCTCCACGAATTGCCGCACCTCCGGCCTCATATATATCTGCTCGAGGTCCACCGTCCGGGCTAGAGCTCTTGCACATACCGCTGCCCGCTCCATCGTCGCGCCCTGCGAGTCCAGAAACACGATGTTCCTGCCTCGCACACTACACACCCCTCCCCCGCCGCCACCCATAGCATCGACCCGGACCTCAACGCCGGCCTTCTCAAGCAGCTGCATCAGCTCATCCAGAAGACCCTCGGTATTCATCCTAACATTCCACAAAACAGATACTTATACCACTACGACCTCTGCGGCGCCGTGCTCTCCGTGAAATAAACTCTGTCAATCACCCGCTCCACTCAAGAAATCCTCAAGACAGGGTCGATAACTATAGTGTCCTTATGATACTCTGTAAAAACAAAACGTCGAGTGTTTTTTGCCCTTGACGCTCTGAGCAAGGCAGGAGAGTAACTTGGCTGGCATTATCGCAAAACGAGCCTCGCTTCATCGGGCTGTCGCAGCACATGCAGAGCAGAATGAGTTTCTGAAGTCACAGATGGACCGCATTCAGCCGCTGGCCTCCATCGGCCTTGTCTCGTCCATGATCGCGCATGAGCTGAACAATATCCTTACCCCGCTTGCCAATTATGCCCAGTTTTCCCTTGATCACCCGGAGGATGTCGAACTTCGGGAGAAGGCTCTGCGCAAAACAGTCCTCAACTGCGAGCGTGCCTGCAAAATCCAGCAAAGCCTGCTGGCCCTTGCGACGGGCCAGCGGCAGACCAGGACTTGCGTCAACCTGAAACACCTTATCGAGGAGGTTTTCACGTGCCTGTGTCGCGACTTCCGCAAGGAGAAGATAGAAGTTGTCATAGACATCAAGCCTGAAATCGAGGTCACTGTGATTCCGGCCCAGATACAGCAAGTTATCATGAATCTGGTGCTGAACGCGCGGGATGCGATGCTGGATACAGGCGGAAGAATCACCATCAATGCCGCGAGCTGTGATGAGAAGGCTATAGTGACTGTCTCGGACACCGGTCGTGGCATTGACGCTGCCATCCTGCCGACGATATTCGATCCGTTTGTGACGACCAAAGCCGGCCAGGATTCGCAGACTTCACGCTCTGGTTCAGGTCTGGGGCTGGCTTTCTGTCGGGAAGTCATTCAGGCCCATAATGGAGCGATTACTGTAGAGTCACAGCCATCTCGCGGCACTACCTTCCGGATCGTCCTTCCAATCTGAGCTTTCTTCCTGTAGAATAACACCCTCATCAGGTTGCAGTACCTGGCTGCATATCCGTGCGGAAGAAACACAGTGCAAGTTGTCCTGGAAAATCTCGGCAGCGTGTTGGTCATGCTCATACTTCTGAGCCTGTCGGCTTTCTTCTCCGGCTCAGAAACCGCTTTCTTCAGCCTGCCCCCCCGCCAGGTGCGCAAGCTGAAGACTTCAAACAATCGTCTCGCCCAGCTTGCGGCAAGGCTTCTCAGCACGCCGCAACTGCTCCTTGGCAGCTTCCTCCTCTCCAATCTCATCGTCAACATAGCCTATTACTCCATCGCATCGGTAATCACGGCAAATATCGGAAGGGCCTATGGAGGTGCGGCGGGAGCCGCCTCCGCACTGGCGACCTTCGGCATGCTCGTGCTCTGCGGCGAGATGCTCCCCAAGTACTTCGCCTACACCAGCAACGAACGCATTGTGCTCTTCTCCGCCCTGCCTGCACTATTCCTCATGCGTGTGCTTCGGCCAGCCCTTTCAATGTGCAATTTCCTACTCGTCGAGCCGGCGATACGACTTATCATCCAACCATCGCAGAAGAAGACGTACATCAAACGCAATGAGCTGCGTTTCCTCATAGAATCAAGCCGCCAACAGGGTCTCATATCCGCCGATGAGAGCGAGCTTCTCGGCGAGGTCGTAGATTTCAACAGTCTCAAGGTACGCCATGTCATGCGACCGCGCGTCGATATGGTCTGCTGCGATGTGAAGCTCTCCTCCGATGCCTGCCGGCGCTTCCTCAGCAAGCACGATCTCACGAAGATACCCGTGTACTCCGGCAACATCGACAACTGCATCGGTATTGTCTATCTCCGGGACCTTCTGCTGGCACCTGACCAACCCCTGAAGGGTCTCGTCCGCAAGCCTCAGTTCGTTCCGGAGCAGAAGACCGTGGAGTCGCTGCTCGAATTTTTCCGCACTACGGCCACAGATTCGGCCATCGTTGTCGACGAATTCGGCGGCCTTGCCGGCTGGGTACGTCTCGAAGATGTCGTCGAAGAGCTCGTTGGCCCGATTGACGAAACCACTGATGTCAAATCCATCGAGCAGCTGGGACCCCTCAAGTATCGTTTTGCCGCTGCTATGCCCATACATGACTGGGCCGCAGCCTTCGGCCTCGAGTCGGACGATACGCGACTGGCCACCATCGGCGGGCTTGTGACCGCACTTATCGGGCACGTTCCCCGGCCGGGTGATGTCGTAAACCTTCGAAATCTCCGGTTCGAGGTTGAGACAATGCATGGTCATCGTATCCAGACCGTCGTGTTAACGCTCGAACCCATCGGCAAAAAAGACAACAACGGAGCGCAATCATGACAGTGATGCTCATATTGCTGGTCCCTGTCCTGATAAGCATGGAAGCCTTTTTTGCCAGCGTCGAGACCGGAGTGTATCGCCTGAGCAGGTTCCGCCTACGGCTTGGGGTCGAGCAGAAACGGCCTCTCCACAGGCTGCTTGCCAGGTTGACACACGATAACCGTGAGCTTATCCTCACGTGCCTCATCGGTAACAATATTGTATGCTATCTTATGAGTGCTACGGTTACGTTTATCTTCATCAGCAACAGCGTCGATCCCCATCGCGCGGAGCTCTATAACAGTCTTGTCACAACGCCGCTGGCATTCATAATGGGCGAGCTCATACCCAAGAACATACTCTTCTATCGCGCCGACATCCTGATGCCGATGGCCTCGCCGGTGCTCTGGTTCTTTCACAGGCTCTTCAGGTATCTCGGCGTGATACCGGTACTGAAAACCGTTGCAGGTGCCTTGAGTCGTGTGACGGGCGTAACGACCGCGCCTGAGCTTGCGCCTGCTGCCCAGCGGCATCAACTCTACGAGATCATAAAAGAGACTCGCGATGAGGGATTCCTCAGCAGCGTTCAGGCTGCCATCATGACCAGGCTCGCCAATATCCCCGCCATCCATCTCGATTCTGTCATGGTGCCGATGTCACGCACACGTATTATAGACGTCGGTACTTCGAGGACATCGCTCCTGGAAGAGCTCAGGACCGCTCCCTTCAGCCGCCTTCCTGTGTACGAGAAGTCGCGTGACAATATCATCGGCTATGTCGACGTCTACAAGGCCCTCTGCTCCGATGTAGACTTCGCCGACGTCAGGCAGTTCGTCAGCCCCCTTGTTACCTTCCCGTCCTCAATGCCCGTCATAAAGGCTATTAACGCCATGCGGCGGGACAACAGGAAAATGATACTGGTCAGCCGCTCTGCTTCCCCCCAGCCGTCAAAACCTCTGGGCATCGTCACGATGAAGGATCTCGTAGAGGAGCTTACGGGCGAGCTTGCTGAATGGTAGGCGTTCAGTCCTGTGCGTCGTCTATTATGGCCTTGCAGATATCGTTGATCGCGTCACGCGTGCTGCCGGCGGCGTTGTTCGTGATTATCGCGAATATGTAGTCACCTTTTTCGGTTACGCAGACTCCAGAGAAGCTCTTCACTCCTGCAATATACCCCGTCTTGCCAAGTATCCTGCCCTTGTACTTCGCTTCGCGGAACCACTTCGCCGCCGTGCCGTCCTCACCGCCCACAGCCAGCGAATCCCTGAACATCGGCCAGTCCTTCGTCCTGTATACCGAGAGCAGCACCCTCGCAACTGCGTTGGCGCTCAGTGTGTTCTCCTCTGACAGGCCGCTGCCGTCGTCTATATTGAACTCGGTCTCCTCGACGCCAAGCCCCTTCAAAAACCGGGTCATTTCCGCCCTGCCGTTCGCCCAGCTGCCCCCCTTGCCGCCGTTCGCCCTGGCACCCAGCGTCTTCATCAGACATTCCGCCGCCAATCCGAGACTATCTTTGTTACACCTATTCAGGACATCGACAAGTGGCGTTAAGTATGTAGCTATCGTCGTGATGTTACTCCCATCGGTGCCGGCCTCGACAAGATGGCCCAGCGTCTTCACCCCTGCTCGATTCAGCCTCTCTGCCACCAGCGTACCCATGAACGCCGCCGGGCGCTCTACCGTCACTTTCATCGGCAGCGTCTCCTTATTGCACCGTCCGCGTGCCAGTATGTCATTGCTGCCCTGCTGCCGCCACAGACTTACAGTATCCGCTCCTTTTGTCGTCGTGGTCGTGTTGTTGGTTATCGTCACATAGTTCGTCTCCGGCTCCACCAGCAGACTCGCCTTTGACCCACCCGTATCCTTCGCCACCACCTCGATGCAGTTGGCAAAGAAACCCAGCCCGCTCACCTCCGCCTCGTACCACTTGTTGAACTGGTTCCTGGGCCAGTTCGGATGCAGCCGCTCATCATCAAAAACCGTGCTGTCGACGATAATGTCATCTATAGTACCCTTTCCGTTGGCCCTGACCGCGCGCACTATGTCATCCAGCACCCAGAACGCCTTTCGTCCTCGAGCTTCGTCTGTCTCCTTGTCTCCCAACAAGGGGTCGCCGCTGCCGATGATAACAAGGGTATTGCCCACCAGGCCTACCCGTGTTACATACTGAAAATCCGAGCCAAGTGCTGCCAACGCTGCCGCTGTCGTCACTAGCTTCATGTTTGATGCCGGCACCAAAGCAGTCATTGAGTTGCGCCTGTATACCACCTTCCCACTTTCGGCCTTAACAACCTGGACAGAGAATCTCACTTTCTTCTGCGAGGGTCGCCCTATTATGGAATCGATATCGCTCCTCAGGTCACCCATTGCCGGCGAGCATATGATCGTTGTGCCCGCCAGCACCAACATCCGTGTCATGGTGTTCGTAATCATACCCGGTTTCTAACAGAATCGGCCCCTGCCTTCAAGGCCAAAGGCATTTACACTTGATAAAAACATCGGCAAAGAGATAATCAGTTTTTGAATCTTCGCATCGGTGAAAGGATTTCGGAATGAAAATCGCATGGTTCGACTGCTTCGCCGGGGCCGCCGGAGACATGATCACGGCTGCAATGCTCGACGCCGGTCTTGACCCGGAGCTTCTGCGGGCCGGCATTACGACATTGGGCATAGAAGGCCTGAAGCTCGACATTGCCGAGACACAGCGATGCGGCCAGCGAGCTATCCTCTTCAAACCATCCGCGCCCGACCAGCACCACCATCGCCATCTCGCCGACATAATCGCGATGATAGATGCCAGTTCCATTACTCCCGCGGCGAAGAAGACCGCAATAGATGTCTTCAACACACTCGCGCGCGCCGAGGCAGCCGTGCATGGCACAACGCCTGAGCACGTGCACTTTCATGAAGTTGGTGCCGTGGATTCGATCGTCGATATCGTCTCAGCAGCCATCGGCTTCGACGCTCTTGAGATCGCCCAGGTCTATGCCGGTACGCTCTCAGTCGGCGGGGGAACCATAAAGGCTGCACATGGCACAATGCCCGCTCCGGCGCCGGCAACCGTCGAGATACTCAGGGCCAAGGGCGCACCAGTGAAAGCCGGCCCGGAGGAGATGGAACTGCTTACCCCGACAGGCGCTGCTATTCTTGCCACGGTCGTCGAGAGCTTCACTCCCCTGCCGCCGATGACTGTATCGGCGATAGGATGTGGTGCAGGAACGTACAACTCTGCGAAGTTCCCTAATATCGTACGCCTTTTCATCGGCGAAAGACTCGCCCCGGATGAAGAGACCGCCGACACGATTTGCCTGCTCGAAGCCAATATAGATGATGCAACCGGCGAGATGCTCGGTTCCGCAATTGAAACGCTGCTCAAAGCTGGTGCCCTAGACGTGTACACTACCCCCATCGGAATGAAGGGCAGCCGCCCTGCCGTGATGCTCTCCATCATCTGCCGCCCGGGAGATGCCGACGCCCTGCGAAATCTAGTCTTCTCGGAAGGCCTGACATTCGGTATTCGTGAACAGACAATGCGCAGAACCAAGCTCCGCCGAGCCTCTGTCAAGGTAGAGACGGAGTACGGGCTGATCACAGTCAAAACCGGAATGTTGAACGGGAGAGTCGTGTCAGCGAAGCCGGAGTTCGCGGATTGTGCGGCGGCTGCTCAGAAGTACGGGATTCCTCTTCGGTCGGTTCAGACGGCTGCTATGTCTGCCTATAATGCGACCCGCTGACTGCCGCCTAGTATCGGTACCTGAGCCACCAGGCAAATACCCCTGCCGCAGCATAGAACAGAACGGTAACGGCGATCGCCGCTCCGACCAGCGCCCCTGAGTTGCTCTTGCCCGTAGACCCGGTCTTAGCCTTACTGCCGAATCCTTCAGGGAAAACGGCACAGCCGCCTATCAGACCCGGCCATACCAGCGAAAGCCACTCGTTGTAACCGATATTGACAAGCCGCATCTGGGTCACGATGAACATCACAATCGCTGCGACGACGATCCACGCAGCGGCCACTATGCGCACCATCCCCGGTCTATGTCTTGCCATCATGCCGAGCACTACAGCGACCAGTGTAACACCTGCCAATGCGCTGATGAATATCAAACGACCTGCTCCACCGGCGCCTTCATCGGGCTCATCGGTCCTCTGGGGGGCGGCAGTGGGCACAGAGACTGGTGCGGAGGCCGCCTGAGGGATTATCCCAACGGGTCGCGGAGGAGCCGTTGGCGCTGCAGGTGTTGGTTCGGCGACTGGCTCTGGGGGCACTGGAGGCGCGGGAGCTGGCTCAGCTTTGTGAAGGTCGGGAGCGGGCACGGCAGCCGGCGTCGTAGAGGCCTCGATGGGCGCGGGCGCAGCTGGGTCAGGAGTTGGGGCGGGGATTATGAAGCGGTTTCCACAGGCGCATTTGGCGCTTCTGCCAGCAAGCTCATCGCGAACCTTGTAGGCCTTCGAACAGGACGGACACTTGCACTGGATCATGATACCCTCCGATGCGGTCTGACAGAGAAGCCCACCGATTGTAGGCTGCATTTTACGGGAACATCCGGGAGATGTCAAGCTCATGGAGATGGCTGCGCAAGAGGCCATAGGAAATGTAATGGCTGCGCGGGAACGGTGGCCAAAGTGTCCTAGCGCAGAGGGTAGGACATGCTGTAAGTCGTCAGTCTATAGCAGGTTACGAGTGGCCAGGGTGGTGCTTAGGACACAAACCCGAGATAAGTCGCTTAGAGAGTCTGGAATCACTAATCTCTTCCGCCTCGGCTGGTGACTGTCGAGGTAGCCATTTTCCCCCCGGTTTTATTCCGCCGGCTCACAACTGTCGACTGACGACTCTCGACTTTATTTCCCCTCCAGCCAGTGCTCTACCACGAGCGCCACGTCCACGATGTCTACTGTGCCAGACTCGTCAATATCCGCCCGGTAGCACCACGAGTTTCCGCTTGAGCAACTCTGGCCCCACCAATCCGTCAGCATGGCATAATCGACGAAGTCCACATCGCACTGGCTGTCAAGATCGCCAATGCGATGCCAGTCGAATTCGTAGGCACCCATATCGACGACTGCGATTGAGTCACAATCGCCATCGACCATTCTATCCCTGCCTTCAAGGTCATCGGGCTCTGTCACAACGGTGTTGCTGCCTGTGTCGATACATGGCGACCCGACTGTCAGTCTCATATCGCCACCGGATAGACTGACAAACATCGGGTCCAGTGCAGTATTGCCCTCGCCTGCCACGCCTCCCGACACACAGCTATAGCTGACGTCGACAGTGCTTGTCAAAGCCGTAAGATCATACGGCGAATTGCCCCATACGATGGAGTTGACCATGGCAAGGTTGGTGTTATCGCACGCAATGCCGCCAGCCGTCCCAGCCATGCCGCTGTTGCCGGCGATCGTGCAATTGACCAGCAGGAGGCTGCAGTGAGTGCCGCAGACCGCGACCCAGGGGCCTGAGTTATGCGATATGATGGAATTGCGAATTGCCGCGCTACCCGAATCGACGAAGATGCCGCCAACAAGCCCGCCGGTTGCAGCGTTGTCGCTGATAACACAACTATCAATGGTCACAGACCCGGACTGGCAGTATATCCCTGCAACATACCCGTGATTCTCCCGGATAATGCAGCGGCGTATCGTAGGGCTGCTGCCGATGCATGCAACAGCGCTTCCGGCGACGACATGCTCCTGGCCCCCATCGTAGCCATGCATGACCGTGAAGCCTTCCACTATGGAGTTGGCATCCTCGCCGCCGTGGAAATACAGGGCCCTGTCCATGCCATTACAGTCAATGATAGTAGAGGCGACTATGGCCGGGTCGTTGGGGTCAGTACCTCTGAGAGTGATCGCCTTGCCACCGAAGCCGATATTGCGATTTCCACTACCTGTGTAGGTACCAGGCAATACAACGACAGTGGTCTCATCAGGTGCTGCATCGACGCCATCCTGAATACGTCTGAACGGGTCGCCGTATGTGCCCGAGCCGGGATCGTTAGGCGAGGCAGCGTCCACATAGGTCAGAAGCGATACTGGGATTATGGTATAGGTCGCAGATGCGATACCACTTGGATTCCAGCCTGTCTTCCACGCCTTTGCCTTCAGCGTCAGACTCTGGTCGACAAGTATCGCGCCCCCTGAGGCTATGACTGGGTCGCTCTCGGTGGGGTCTATCCCGTTGGTCGTGTAGTGGATAATGGCATCCGCCGTCGCGCAGGTGACCTCAACATATTGCTCCGAACAATACACCCCGCCGCCGGGAGCGAAGACAGGGGCCGTAACCTTGAGGCCTTCATAAGCCCCCATATCCACTGTTGGCGTGCCATCATCGTCATCATCACTGATGCGAGGCAGCCCATCAATATCTGTCGTCACACCCGCCGGTACAAGCGCATTGCTGCCCTCATCGAGGCATGGTGAGTCACCCCTCAGCCGAAGGTCCCCATAGTCATCATCAGGCGTGCCCCACGTCCCGTCAACTCCCGGGCTCGGATTGCGTACGAACTGCGGGTCCGCGTTTATATTGCCCATACCAGTCTGAAGCGGGGAAATATCACTGTACGTGATCGTATATGCTACATCTTCGGGATCGGCGCTAAAGTTCGGACCGCCGTTACCCCACAGAATGCAATTGCCCAGCTCGACTATCGCCGGCTCGGTGGAATAGAACATGTCACAGTACAGGCCCCCGCCCGCATTACCAGTGAAAGTGCAGTTCCAGAAGTCCGCAGCGTCTGTACGACAGAAGACGCCTCCGGCGCCGTAGTAACTCTCGGCATTACCGACAAACTCGCAGTTGGTGAACTCCGCCGCCCCACCGGGTGTATCCAGCCATACCCCGCTGACACCGTTGCCACGGAACTTGCAGTTCAGTACAGCGATACGCGTGGAAAAGAACCATGCATGAAGCCCGCTCCACTTGTTCCGTTCGAACAGGCAATTCCTTATATTCGCGTCGTCAATATAGCCCCCATAGAGAAAGATACCCATGCCATAGTTATCCCTGAATGTGCAGTTCGTTATCTCAAGACTGCTGCCCTCGCAGTAGATGCCACCCCCTCCCTCGTAGAATTCTGGGGAGCCGCTCCAGTTCCCACCCATGATGGTGAACCCGTCCAGGATGAGCGTGATATTGTCAGGCTGGTAGAACACCGCGTACGCATCGCCATTGCTGATCGCGCCGTCGCCGTCGAGGTCGCCGCTGAGGATAGTAACGTTGTCCTCCCAGTCGCGCTGGCTGAGGCCCGTCTCCGTGCCTGCAAAACCGCCATATATCGGCACACCATTCTTCGCACGGAAGTGCTTGCCGCGATCCCCAATCCCAAGGCCGTAGTCACTGGTCGGCTTGTAAGTGCCCGCCGCTACCCATATCTGGTCGCCCGATACCGCCGTATCCAGCGCACCCTGAAGAGTCGCCTTTGCTGTGGCCCACGAAAGACCGTTAGCATCGTCGCTCCCGGCCGGCTTAACATGTATCGCACTGGGCAGGCAATAGACGCCTGTCGTAGTATCGCTCGGTGACCAGGTGACCTTAAATGCTTTCGCCTTAAGAGTCGTCGCGGGCTCGACAGACACAAAGACGCTGTCACCTGACGCAATTGCGAGGTCACCTTCAGTCGGGTCAGTCCCATCGGTCGTGTAATGGATAACTGCATCGGTTGTGGCACAGGTAACAGTGACATCCATATCTGCCCCATATGCTCCGCCAGCGGGCAAAAACACCGGTGCTGCCGGCTTCAACTCATAGTACCCGGATTTCACATCGCTTGCAGCCCAGCCCTCTTTCCAGGCTCTCGATTTCAGAGTAAGACTCTGAGCTACATATACGCTTGTACCGGATATGATAACCGGATCACTCTCAGTCGGGTCGATCCCATTTGTCGTGTAGTGCATCGTCGCACCCAGTGTCAGGCAACTCACAACAACACTCTGCGGCGTGTTGTACACACCGGCATGGGGATTGAGAACGGGCTTAGGGAGAATTGGGGGCACTTCTGCCTCGGAGTAGAACAGGGTCGGATAAGACCCAGCCGTAATCTGCCAGTAGTCATCTGTGCCATTGGTTGTCTCGCCGACAAAGTCCCATCCGGCGGAGAGGAAAGTATTGATGTCCTGCATCTCGGCCGTCGTCTTGCCAGTGCCGCCTGCGCTCGTTATCCTGCCTGAGGTCTGTTTGTCCCAGAAACAGCTCGTCACCGGGCAGTCGCAGCTTTCGTCCAAGGAACCGATAAACCCACCTATGCAGAACCTGCCGCTGACGAAGCCGGTCGAGTAACATTTGGCCACAGTCCCTCCGCTCCCAGAAATCACACCCAGGAAACCGCCCACATGCCACACGCCTGAGGCTCTACCCCTGGCGTAGCAATTGCTGATTCTGACGGAGTCGTCATACCCCGCAAAGCCGATAAGGCCACCTACGTAGTACTCTCCTGACACATCCCCCGTTGCATGACTCTGCACAATCGAGCCGCCATAGTGGGCGCCCACAAGACCGCCGACAAAATCGTCCGATGCCGCGGCTGTCGCCGACGATGAACAGCGAATGATAGTCGTGGCCTGGGTGCATCCTACAAGCCCGCCCAAGTACGCGAACCCCCCCAGAGAACCCGATACGTGACAATTGCTTATAAAGCTCCCTTGGCTGAACCCCGTGAGCCCCCCTATGTACACTGAATCCTCGACGTTTGTGCCCGCGCGCCCGACTATCGAACAACCAACCATCGTCACGTTTTTGATGATGCCGCTGGAGCACCCAAACAACCCCAAGAAATCGTTTCCGCCTACTGTGCTGCTTATCGCAAGGCCGGATATTGTATGGTCATTGCCATCGAAGATGCCTGTGAAAGGCGTTCCCTGAAAACCCCTGGCTCCTTCTGTATCTAGCGCTATCACAGCCGTATCGTATACTTGACCCGAAAGGTCGATGTCAGAGGTCATGATAAAGCACTTGCTGAAGTCGGCGGGTGTCGCCCTGAGCGTAAGCAAATCCGCCTTTGTCGCTATCTGATACGGGTCATCCGGCGTCCCGCTGCCGCCACTGTAAGGCAAATCGATTATATAGTCCGCGGACTTTGTCCCACTCGGCGTAAGACCATCCTTCCACCCCTTTGCCTTCAGCGTCAAGCTGTACTCTACAAGTACTGTCCCTCCGGATGCGACCACCGGGTCGCTCTCTGTCGGGTCGATACCATTGGTCGTATAGTGGATAGTCGCCCCAGCTGTGGCGCATGTAACGATCACGTTCTGCTGGCCATAGTACGTGCCACCGTCCGGATTAAAGGATGGAGTCGCCACGACGATCTGGTAATCCGCCGACTTCACAGCACTTGATTGGGTGTTCTTCCATGCCTTCGCCTTTAATGTCAGGCTGTGGTCGACGAGAATACTCCCGCCGGACGCCACAACAGGGTCGCTCTCTGTCGGATCGATACCGTTGGTTGTGTAATGTATGGTCGCCCCGCCGGTCACACATGTCACGACTACATTCTGAGGGCTGCTGAATGTGCCGCCATCCGGCGAGAACTGCGGCGTGCTTACCGCGCCAGATGCAATGGATATGAACAGACTTGATATCACGACCGCCACGGCGAGCAGCCCGTGCGTTACTACCCCAACCATCTTGCGCCCTTTCAAGATCCCCCGTTTCCCGACCGCCACATTTCGTCCCTATCATACCTTTTTTCTACCCCTGCCGTCAACTATTTTCGCGGGTCGCTCGTGTCGAAAACCTCGCGCCTCATGTCTTCTGGCCGGCGGCTGGGCAATTGCTGGTTAACCTGCCCCCCTTTTGTGCCGATTTGACCCTTGACGGGGGATACAAGATACAGGAGCCCGAAAATGGCAGAGCTGACAGAAAGAAGGCAGGAAAGGCGTTTGCGTT
>Ga0068714_10001738_pt1 | contig 30363 bp, 21 predicted proteins | sample MTBNYHSulfiMetaG_FD_62988 | JGI IMG/M metagenome (GOLD analysis project Ga0068714, IMG submission 62988) | Enrichment culture microbial communities from rom New York Harbor, USA that are MTBE-degrading - MTBE-NYH (New York Harbor Sulfidogenic)... | ecosystem: Environmental > Aquatic > Marine >...
ACGGATTGCCTCAACAAGACTCATACGGTGTACCGAGACGAACTCGATACTCTCTTGCGGCCAAATTTTCAGTCATTCAAAAATGTAACTTTTAACCCTTGATTAGTATAACACTGGTTAGCCTTAAGCATGTCTTTCTCCTGCAAAGAGGTGGCGGGTGGGGCTGACGGGATCAGGTTCGAATACCGGAGGGCCAAAAGGATGATCTTAGAGATGCACTGCCATACTGCGGAACATTCCAACTGCAGCTTTGTTAACGCTGCGGCTCTGGTCAGGCAGAATTTCGACAATGGACTGCTCGGGACCGTCCTGACCGATCATCATTATCTTTGGACCGAGGAAGAGATAATCAAGCTTCGAATAGAAGCCGCAGTACCAAGTTTTTATCTCGTCTTATCCGGCCAGGAGGTTACAACGCCTGAAGTCGGTGATGTCCTCGTTTACGGTGCACCCCGTTTGCTAGAGCGGGGGACATCGCTGGTCGACATTCGTCAGGAGTTTCCGGAGGCGGCTCTGGTCTGGGCCCATCCGTTTCGAGGAGAGAAAAATCCCGGCAAAGAGCAATTGCTCTGCAAACTGCTGGACGCCGTCGAAATATTCAGCTCAAACCACACTGTCCTGGAGAGCTACCGGGCTTTAATTGCCTGGCATAAATACAAATTCACGGCTATTGCCGGAACAGATGCTCATGCACTCAGTTATGCCGGAATATATCCCACGGTGTTCGACCACCCATTTACCTCGATTGACGATCTCGCGCTCGAAATAAAGGCGGGTCGCTGCCGCCCCTATTTTAAGGAAATCCCCCGATCCGGCACTTCGGATACAAGAGTGCTGGAGCTTACGATAGGGCTGAAAGGTCGCGAAAAGAAACGCGAAAATATCGTCATCAAGACTCCGGAGAATACTGCCGCATGGGAAAACGCAGCGCGAGCCCAGCTTGTTATGCAGCAAATCTCGGAACATGGCTTTCAAAACGACCGTTTCCGCCTTCCGAAACCTCTCGGGTTAGACAAAGAAAATCTCTCCGTTTTCGAACAGGGAATTCGGGGCAGCAGCCTGTTTGATACGTTGTGCGAAGCATCGCCTGAGACCGCACCGCAATACCTCAAGCTGACCGCTCAATGGCTGGCAAGGCTGCACAATGCTCAGCTGCAAATAACTCCACCGGAAGAATTTCTGCGGGACGAATACAGCAGGCTGGAACGTTACCTTTCAGCCTTCTACCGCGTTAACCACCCGCATACCCGCCGCGCCCAGGAAATAATGGATGCCGTCATCTCAACGGAATGCGTCCTTTACCAGGATCGCCTGGAGACTTTTGTGCAGGGCCACGGAGATTTTCACCCGAAAAACATCTACATCGGCAACAACCTCGATGATGACCCTCAAAAGTGCTTCATCGCCGCTATCGATTTTGACAGTTCCTACTGTATGCCGCGTGCTTTCGATGTGGGAACCTTCCTGGCGCAGTTCCGCAACCAATTTTACAGTCGCCGGGATGTCCTGGCCAAGGTTGATCCTTCTCTTTTCCTCCAGGAATACCTTCAGACGGTGAACAAAACAGATGAGAGCTTCTTATCGCAGGTGGAGCTTTTCAAAGTTCGAACAACCTTGAGCATCTGCTATTTTTTGATCAAGGTGGGGCTGGGAGATAGTGAAAATTTATGGCGGGTGCTGGTGGAAGCTGAGCAAAGTCTTGCTCGAATCGCCGCCGAGGAAGCCGCTTTGCACGTTTAGCGAACATTAATGGGGAATTAGCTCTTCCGGTCCAGTCGACGCCGGTGCGAGCAATGCCGCAAGCGGGTCGGCCTAAGGCTGCGGAATCGTGCGGGGATACTGACGCAGGCGGCACCTTGAGCTTAAACATCAGCTCCAGGTGCCGAAATGAGTGAATCAGCAGAGTGGGCAGCAGTACAGACGGGACCTCAGTTCATGGAGTCGCTGCAGAAGATAGATCCTGGCAGCGATTGCCAGAGCAGATTCACAGAGACGTTCATCCGCTTCAGGTCGAATAACTGCCACGATCAGTACTGGTAGCAGTAGTAAGGGTCGTAATATCCTCTGTATGGGTAGCTGCAGTAATAGGGATAGTAACCCGTGAAGCCGAAAAACAACGGCAAGCCATAGAAGTAGCTACGCCCATAGCCGCGATGTCCGTAGTATTTAGGCACAGCTCGATGCCGTGGGCCACCGTAGTAGCCATGGCTCCCCTTGAAGCCGTGCCTGCCGCCATAAGCATGGCCGCCGCGAAAGCCAGGGCCACCGCTGAACCCGCGACCTCCACGAAAGCTATGCCCACCACCTCCGCGATAACCATGCCCACCGCCACGACCGCCACGAAACCCATGCCCGCCGCCGCCACGACCGCCACCTCCACGACCACCTCCGGCTCTGGCCAGGATAAACCCGGTTTGGTCCGACGAATCAGAGGCTGTCACCGAGCTGTGATCGACCGTTCCAGTTACGCCGTCGCTGGCGCTCGATGCAAAACAAAACGTTGGCAATGCCCAAAAGAGGGCGGCCAATATAAAGAGAAGCGATTTGTTCATCTTGGCTCCTTTGCTACGAAGGGTACTTCAATAATATAGCAATGATTCGCAAATTGGCACGACCCCAATAACTGAATTCCCGGCCTGTATCTTCACGCGCCGCTTCAGACAATTTATGGCGGCATTTTTTTGACTTACAGGACCTCGGTCCGTAAACGCGCGCATAGGGCATAGTGATTGGCAGGGGTGTTTGTAGGATGAAATTATTGAACAGCCGCGCCCGAATTTCTTTTCCGTCGGCGCAGCAGATAGAAGATCAAAAGGATAAAACTCAGGACTGCAGCCAATGCAGCCCACGGACGAATGTGGCTGAAGGCATGATGAAGCAGGTAGATGTTTTCGTCTAGGAAATACAGGCCCAGACCCCAAAAACAGGTCCATAAGAGAGCGCCCAGGAAATTGTAGAAGGTAAACGTCCACCATGGCATTTCCAAAATCCCTGCCGTGATGCCGTTCAACTGGCGCAGCCCGTCAAGGAATCTGGCGATCAGGATGAGACCTCCCCCGTAGCGGGAAAATGAAGACTCGAGGCGCTCCATTCGCTGCTCGTTTACCCTGAGCTTATACAGAACGGCCCGCCCGCCCCAACGCCCCAGGAGATAACCGAGGGTGTTGCCCAACAGGGCTGCTGCAGAAGTGACCAGCAACAATGCGGCAAGACTGAGCTCACCAGCGGCCGCGGCAAAGCTTCCGGCCATAAGAAGGGTCTGGCCTGGAGCCGGAATGCCGAATCCTTCCACCAAAACGGCTACAAAAACGGCGGCATAGCCATAGTGGTCCAGCAGCGGCTGCACCTTTGCCAGATAATGTTCTATATCCTTGACAGAATGATGTTTCTCAGGGGGCGAAGTTGACTCGACTCGACTGATCTCTCTTTCCGGATTGATTTGTGTACCACCCGGCGAGCAGCATAGTGCAGCAAGAAATACAGGTATCAATACAATCCATATCGGTCGTTTCATCTCACGCACCGCCGAGCTAATCGATATCTATACCGGGATCTTTCATTCTAATGACCCTGTGCATCCGTCTGTAGGAGCGGCATCCTGCCGCAAATATCCCGCAGTCGGTCACGTCATTCCCGCGTGTTCCCCGCCTAAAATCCGCTTCGGTCTTTGCAGTTTTGCCTGCCTGTCACAATTCTTCAAAGATGCCCAACTTACGATTCTTGCGACATCGGAACGGATCGAAGATTCTTCCGTTCATGGCAATGTAAATCCCTTCGGAAAGCGACAGAACTGCTCCAACGGCAACCCCGACGTTGAATACGGCATCGCTCGATTTGAAATTGGCGGGCTCCATTGCGCCGGTCAGGACAATGCATTTCCCGCCGATATCGCTCAACGCTTTGCCCGTTTCGATCATCGTATCGGTGCCGTGGGTGATGATGATCTTGGGACATGGTTCGGCGGCCACCCGCTCTCTGATGAGCTGCCGGTCTGTCTCATCCATATCCAGGCTGTCTTTTCGCAGCAGGGACTCAATTTCATACTCAAAGCCGATGGGAAGGCCCTCCAGGATTGCCCGTACACTTGGAAACCCAACCTGATAGGAGCTGAGCGCATCAAAGTAGACTTTATCGATAGTTCCGCCGACAGAAAATATCTTGATCTTCACTCTGCTACCCCCTCGGGCAGAACAATAGAGCTTCGGTTGCAGTCTGATAGCGGACCGGATGGTATGGACATGAAGATCTACGACCGTCTTTTTAGTTTCAGGCTTTCGAAACTCCGGCCTGCTCAAAGGTAAGAACTTCGTTGAAAATGCGCACCGCTCCTTCGATAATTCCCATCGCGAGCGCCGCCCCGGTGCCTTCTCCAAGACGCATTCGCAGGTCGAGTATGGGCTCAAGGCCAAGATGCTCCAGCATCCTGCAGTGCCCTGCTTCCTCCGAGCAGTGACCGGCAAAAATGTAATCCACAACCTGCGGACAGAGAGCATGAGCAATCAGCGCACCGGCCGTTGAGATAAAGCCGTCGATCACCACCGGGCGTCGATGATAGGCGGCGGCAAGAACAGTACCGGCAATGCCGCCTATCTCAAAGCCTCCGACCTTTGCCATCACGTCCAGGCCGTCTTTGGGATCCGGCCGATTGACGTCGACAGCTTGTTCAATGATATCTCGCTTCCTGATCAGGGTGCCGTCGTCCACCCCCGTACCGCGGCCGACCATTTGCTCCACGGGCCGACCGGTCAGGACAGCACCGATAGCCGATGAAGACGTGGTATTGCCGATCCCCATGTCACCAGTCCCCATCATCCCGGTGCCGGCGGCAAAGAGCTCCGAAGCCAGCCGGAAGCCGCTGAGAATTGCCTCCGTCGCCTGCTGCCGGCTCATTGCAGGGCCCTTGACAATGTTTGCCGTGCCACGGGCCACTTTACATACGCGGAACTTTTCGCCCATTGCCCCTGAGGCAGATTCTATATCGGGGATGATGCCCATATCCACCACAATCACTTCGGCATTGACGGCGCGTGCCAAAACATTAATCCCGGCCCCTCCTCGGAGGAAGTTTTTCACCATTTCTCCGGTTACTTCCTGCGGGAACGCACTCACTCCGTCGGCGACCACGCCGTGGTCTCCTGCCATTACGAGAAACGCCCTGGGACTGACGGTCGGCTCCAAGGTTTGCAGCATACCGCAGATACGCTCGGAAATTTCATGCAAACGGCCCAGCGCCCGGGGCGGCATTGCGAGCTGCGCCGTTCGGGCCTGCGCCTTCTCGATCCAGTCTCGCCGAACCGGTTCGATGCTTTCGATGATCTCTTCGATTTTCATTGTTCTACTCCTTTACATTTTCTCTATATCGGCAACTGTATCTCGCAGTTCACTCTTTAATTCAAGGAAATGCTGGATCGGCCGGGGAAAAGGACTAAGATTCAGGTCAAGCCCCTGCACCCGGCTGATTGACTCAAAGCAGCGGCAGTCGCTTTGACTCGCCAAAAGAATGGACGTATCGCTTGGCAGATGAAGCAGCCGGACGTTTTTCAATCCGGCCCCATCGAGCATCGCCGTCAATTCTTCCGTTGAAAAGCCTCGGAAGCGATATCTACGTTTTGGTTCGGTAGCTTCATATCCGGTTGTTTGGGTACTCAACAGGCTGTTCGAGAACATCCCTGACTTTCAGTCATTGCCGCCTGCGCGATAATCACGCCCGGAAAGCATTCGCGGACAGCCTCCTGGTTTCTGCAAGAAGACAAATTGCATGATTGAGATTGAAAGGAACACATACCGCTCCCAGAAATCCGGTATTCCCCTAACTCTTGCGAGTTCCTGTCAGGAGATGAGCGAAAAGATCCGAGGAGCCTTTGTTCGCGCAAAAATCTCCGCACATGGTGCAGACTTTTTGGTTTGCCGGGGAACGGCTTTCACGGATGGCCTTCGCCTTTTCAGGAAAGAAGCCGTGGGCGAACTGCTGATCCCAGTCGCAGTCACGGCGCGCCTTGCTCATGGCCGTGTCCCTGCTCTTGGTGCGCTCGGGATATTTAGCGGTATCGCCTATGTATGCCCCGAGTCGGGCCACTCGCACCCCCTCGATAACATCTTCTTCGTTGGGCAGAGCGAGGTGTTCCGCGGGTGTGATGTAGCAGATCAGATCCGCTCCGTAGCGTGCGCTGTGCGCCGCACCGATGGCCGCGGCAACATGATCGTAGCCGGCCATGATATCGGTTGGGATAGGGCCGAGCATGTAATAGGGGGCGTTGTTGCTCATCTTTTTCTGCAGAATGATGTTTGCTTCAATCTCGTCGATTGCCACATGTCCCGGCCCCTCCACCATCATCTGGCAACCCATCTTGCGGCCCATTTCAGCCAGTTCGCAATTGATGAGAAGCTCCTGCACCATGGCGCGGTCGAATGAATCCATGATTGCCCCGGATCTCAGTCCGTTGCCGAGCGAAAGCACTACATCGTATTTTTTGAGAATGCCGACCACCCGATCGAACTTCTCGTAGAGCGGGTTTTCCCGGCCGTTGGCCTTCATCCAGGCCACCATGGAGGTTCCGCCTTTGCTCACCAGCCCCCCATAGCGGTACCCCTGCCGTTCCAGCCGTTCGATGGTGTAGAGATTGATTCCGCAGTGGATGGCCATAAACGAGATGCCGTCGGCACATTGCCGCTCGATGAGATCGAACAGCATCTCTTCATCGAGCTTGTTGGGGTCACCGTAGCGGCGGGTCGCCTCACAGAAGGCCTGGTACAACGGAACGTTGCCCACCGGGATGTTTACGGCGGCAAGGACTTCCCGGCGCACTTTGTCGAGGTCTCCGCCAACCGAGAGCTCCATGAGCGTGTCGGCCCCGGCGGCCTCGGCGGCTTGAGCCTTTCTTACTTCAGCCTTGAAGTCGATAATGTCTGTTGATGTGCCGATGCTGGCATTGACCTTGGAGCGAAGCCCCGTGCCGATACCGACAACCGTAGCGGGCCGGTTGGCATTGAGTGGGACTACAATCTGTCCTTCCGCAATGCGCCGGCGAATCGTTTCTGGCTCCATCCCTTCCTGTGAAGCGATCTCCCGCATGACCGTCGTGATGATTCCCTGTAATGCCAATTCAACCTGAGTAGCCATAGCTTGCCCTCCGACCTTTTCCTCCGGACACGATCCATCACGCATGCCCGGGCTTTGCTGTTCCGCACCGGGGGACAAAAAAAAATCCCCAAGCGCATTGAAACGCGCCTGAGGATTTGCCATCTCCTCAGATGCAACCGGATGTTAGGTCTTCTGACTTTCGGATCGTCCTACTCGCCGCGCCTTCCCGTCGAAAATCGGAAGTCGGAATTCAGAAGTCGGAAAAACTCGCTCCGTTTCGTCGGACGCTTGTGTCTCTTCACCGTCCGACTTCTGACTTCCGTCTTCTCTCCTCCGTCTCCACAGTGGCTTCGTGCGGCATTCGTCCCCGATCACAGCGGCGGGTCCGTACCGGAATCGCACCGGTTTCCCTGTTACGGCCAAATCGGCCAGCATCCAGATGCCATTTAACTTTCATAGGCTCTATAGAAAAAAACGGCTCATCCTGTCAAGCTTCAATTGTCTATGTGATAATAGAGCGCTTAAGTGTTGGCAGTTTTAGCCAAGCGTGTATATAATCCCATTCCTTTTGAGGGCGGTTGCCTGCTCGCGGCTCCGACCTCATGCCTCGGCCGGCCTGATTCAAATGGATCTGCCGAGACGCAACCTTGCAGAAGCGGATGCTACGATGAAATACACGCGACAGAAAAACCACACCCGATGGAGTGCGAAATTGGAAAAGGCGAACGATACTCAGGCGGCAAAAGAACGGGTAGATGACAAAAAGATCATCAAATCGACCAAGCGAGGGGACCGCGGACAAACCAGTCTCTTATCCGGCGAAAGAGTGTCGAAATCTCATCTTCGCATCGAAGTCTGCGGCAACCTGGATGAATCCAATGCCGCCCTGGGACTGGCCAAAGCTCTTGCCAAAAGTGAGCAGATCCGCAGCATAATCTCGTCCATACAAAAGGACCTGGTTCTTCTGGGTGCCGAGCTGTCGAGTACCGGTTCCGCTCGCCTGGCGGCACAAGTTGAACCGGATCACATTGCCAAAATCGAGGTGTGGATCGAGGATTTGCAGAAAGAAGTGCCGCTGCCCCGCCATTTCATCGACCCCGGCGAGAACCCTGTGAGTGCCGCTCTGGATCTGGCCCGCTCCGTCATACGCCGCACCGAGCGCAGCATGGTCAGTCTGCACGAAGCAGGGGAACTGGAGCGTGCGGAAGTGCTGCAATATATGAATCGCCTGGGATTCCTACTCTATGCTCTGGCGCGGTATGCGGAAAAACTGCCGTGAATCCACCCTCAAAATCAAGGTATGTAGCATGTTGACTTACGGACATGGCGGAAATGTGTGGGCGCTGGCAAAATCAGCCGGATGGGATGCCGGAGAGCTGCTCGACTTTTCCGCCAACATCAATCCCCTGGGGCCGCCCGAATGGCTTCGTCAGCTAATCAGTTCCCGCATCAGCACCCTCGTCCATTATCCTGACCCTTGTGCATCGGTGCTTGCGCAGAGTTTTGCCGAACAGTATGGAATACCTGCCGAGCAGGTTCTCGTTGGCAACGGATCTACGGAGATCCTCTATGCACTGCCAAAGATAGCGCAAAGGCCGAGGGCAGTGATCCCTGTGCCTGCCTACGTCGATTACAGGAAGGTTGCGGAACTGGCCGGAATAGCGGTGCAGAATGTCTTTCTGCGGGAAGAGGAGACCTTTCGGCTCGATCTTTCCGTCCTCGAGTCAGTGCTCCAAGGGGATGAAATCGTCTTTCTGGGCCAGCCCAACAACCCTACCGGTATGACCTTCAGCGCGGAAGCTTTGCGCCATATCGCCGCCCGTCATCCATCCACGATTTTTGTGATCGACGAGGCCTTTGCTGATTTCATCGAAGGAATGGATCGTCTGACCCGCAATCGACCTTCCAACGTGGTGGTGCTGTGCTCGCTCACCAAATTCTATGCGAATCCCGGTCTGCGCCTGGGCTGCGCGATCGCCGATCATGCTTTGTCCGACCAACTGCGCAAAGTCATGCCGCCCTGGTCGGTCAATACGCTGGCGCAGGCGGTCGGCGAAAAGGCTTTACAGGATCACGACTACGCTGAAAAGACCAGGCAGACGGTACGCAAGCTGCGCGAAAGTCTCTCGGAACAGCTGCGTTCGGTGCAGGACCTGACGGTCTATCCCGGTGAGGCGAATTTTCTGCTGGCGCGGATCGATCGCTCGGACATCGATGCTCCCGCCCTGGCTCGGCGATTGCTCGAAAAAGGAATCATGATCCGAGTTTGCGCTAACTATGACGGACTGGATACCCGTTTTTTCCGCGTTGCGGTGCGCACGAAAAAGGAAAACGACCGTCTCCTGCAATCCATCCGGGCCGCCTTCGGATTGGCTCGAAGCACCCCGCGGAAACGGCGCAAGGTGCCTGCCGTCATGTTTCAGGGGACCGGCTCCAATGCCGGCAAAAGCATCCTTACGGCGGCCATGTGCCGCATCCTTTTGCAGGACGGTTACCGGGTAGCGCCGTTCAAATCCCAAAATATGGCTTTGAACTCTTTTGTCACCCGCGACGGATGTGAAATGGGGCGCGCCCAGGCGGTTCAAGCCCAGGCCTGTCGACTCGATCCTGACGTGCGGATGAACCCTGTTTTGCTCAAGCCAAGCAGCGACACCGGTTCGCAGGTCATCGTCCAGGGTCATCCGGTCGGTAATATGGAAGTCGCCGACTACATCCGCTACAAACCGGAAGCCTTTCAGAAGGCTAAGGAAGGTTACGATTCCCTGGCCGACGAGTTTGACGCCATCGTGCTGGAAGGTGCCGGCAGTCCCGGAGAGGTCAATCTTAAACACCACGATATCGTTAACATGAATATGGCTCGCTATGCTGATGCACCGGTGCTGCTGGTGGGCGATATCGACCGCGGCGGAGTCTTTGCCTCCTTTATCGGCACCATGGAAGTGCTGGCCGAATGGGAGCGCCGGATGGTAGCAGGCTTTGTGGTGAACAAGTTTCGAGGCAAAGAGAATTTGCTGGATGACGCCATTGCCTATACGCAACGCCATACCGGCCGCCCGGTGCTCGGCGTCGTGCCGTTCCTTAAAGACCTGGGCCTTCCGGAAGAAGACTCGGTCGGCTTCAAAAGCGGCGCTTTTGACGACCAGGCTCCGCGAGGGGAAGGCGTAGAGATTGCCGTCATCGATCTGCCGCATATATCGAATTTCACGGATTTCGACCCGCTGCGCATGGAGCCCGATGTCCGTTTGCGAATCATACGCTCGGCGCGGGATCTCGATAATCCGGATGCCGTCATTTTGCCCGGCAGCAAGAATGTCATTAACGATTTAAGCTATCTGCGGCGGGCGGGATTCGACCGCCGGATAGCTGAGCTGGCGGACGCAAAGAAGACCGAGGTGATCGGTATCTGCGGGGGATTCCAGGTGCTCGGCCGGGAAGTCGCGGATCCCTACGGCATCGAATCGGGGGGCAAAACCCTGCAGGGCCTGGGGCTTATTCCGGTGCAGACCGTGCTGGCTCGGGAAAAGACGCTGACCCGGGTCAGGTGCACTCATCTGCCGTCGGGAACAACGCTTCAGGGCTATGAGATTCATCACGGACAAACCGAATGCACCGATCTGATCCCCTTGATTCGTCGCCAGGACGGTGAGATCATTGGGGCCGGCACCAAAGATTATACCGTCTGGGGCACCTATTTACACGGTCTTTTCGATGCTGACGAGTTTCGCCGCTGGTTTATTGACCGTCTGCGGGTGCAAAGAGGGCTGCAGGCGATCGGCAAGGTTTGCATGACGTACGACCTGGAGCCGGCTTTCGAGCGCTTGGCCGAGACGGTCCGTCGATGCTTGAGAATGGATGAGATTTACCGGCAGATGGGGCTTAAATGAATGGCTCTTCGCCGATTAGCGGGATTCGGGCGGGTTCAAGTCGGAGACTTGAACCCACCAAGTGGCTGAGTCAGGAGCATATCCTGCTAATCCGCGATGAGCCAAATGAATTTGACAAGAGCCCATGCTTCCCGATGGCACCCTCCTAGACTTGGTGCCCCTTTGAATTTGGAAGAATAGGTGGAACAATGATCACTTTGTTGGATTACGGCGCGGGCAACGTTCGAAGCGTGGTCAACGCCATAGAGAGCTTGGGAGAGACCGTCAAGTTCGTTTCGGCGGCAGAGGACGTAATGGCAGCGGAAAAGCTTGTCTTCCCCGGAGTCGGGGCCTTCGGCAGCATGATGCGCGTGCTTCGGGAAAGAGGGCTGGTTGAGCCGCTGTTGCAGTACCTGCACGCCAATCGTCCGTTTCTTGGCATATGCCTCGGCCTGCAAGCTCTGTTTGACTATAGTGAAGAAGCCCCCGGGGTTCCTGGACTTGGCTTTATCCCGGGCGTGGTGAAGCGTTTCGATATCGACCTTTCGGTTCCACACATCGGCTGGAATGGACTCAAAGTGAAGCAGCCGTCAAGGATTTTCGCCAATTTCAGCGGCAATGAAAAAGTCTACTTTGTCCATTCGTACTATGTAGCTCCCAACGATCAAAACGTGGTCCTGACCACAACCGACTACGGCTGTGAGCTCGTCAGCAGCATCCAACACGGCAACATCATCGCAACGCAGTTCCACCCGGAAAAGAGCAGCCGGACCGGCCTGTTGATTCTGGAGAATTTTCTGAGGCAAAACGGTGAACCGGTGCTACCTCCGCAAAACGCCGGCGAGACCCGGCTGGCTAAAAGAATCATTGCCTGTCTTGATGTGCGATCAAACGATCGAGGCGATCTGGTAGTCACCAAAGGAGACCGCTACGATGTTCGAGAGCATGGAGAAGTGCGCAACCTCGGAAAGCCGGTGGACGTGGCGCGACGCTACTACGAGGATGGCGCCGATGAGATCGCTTTCCTTAACATCACCGCGTTTCGCGATTTTCCACTGGAAGATATGCCCATGTTGGAGGTGCTTCGCCGGACTTCCGAAAATGTGTTTGTTCCGCTTACCATCGGCGGAGGCATTCGCGACTATACGGATGTGAACGGCAAGAAACACTCCGCTCTGGCAGTGGCCGCCGAGTATTTCCGCTCCGGTGCCGACAAGATTTCCATAGGAAGCGATGCGGTGCTGATCGTCGAGCAGTTCCTTGCGACAGGCGAAGCCACCGGCCGCAGCTCCATCGAAGAAATATCGCGCGTGTATGGCAATCAAGCAGTGGTCGTTTCCATCGATCCCAGAAGAGTCTACGTCCGGTCGCCCGATGAGGTCAAACATCGGGTCATCCCGACGGCACTCCTCGGCCCCAACGGCGAGCGGTATTGCTGGTACCAGTGCACGATCAAAGGGGGACGGGAAGGTAGAGATGTCGATGCCGTGACCCTGGCACAGGCTTGTGAGAAGCTCGGAGCCGGTGAAATTCTTCTGAACTGCATCGATCAGGACGGGACCAGTGCGGGCTTCGATCTTGAGCTTGTCAATGCGGTGAAGCAAGCGGTCTCCATTCCCGTAATCGCCTCCAGCGGAGCCGGCAGGGTGGAGCACTTTCTCGAGGTCTTCGCCCAAACGGAGGCGGAATCAGCCTTGGCGGCAGGCATCTTTCACCGCAAAGAGGTCTCCATCGGCGCAGTCAAAAAGTACCTGCACGACAAGGTGGAAATCAGACTTTAGGAGCTTGTCCGTGAATTATCGTTTCATGTAACGCAATCCTCCACAAACTGAATCAGGAAACCTCCATGGCCTATATCCTCCTCAACGACCTCGAGCTGCTGCCCGCAGGTGCCGCGGTTTGCATTGTCGGGGCCGGCGGGCGGAGCTCCAGATTTATCAAAGTCCTCCACCAGCTTCGACCCGATATAACCATCACCGGCTCTTTCCCCCTGGCAGACCCGGATTGGCTCTCTACGGCGGATTTCGTCCGAAAGCTTCCGCAAGCGTTACAAGTGACAGATCTGGTTTTGACAACGCTTTGTAAATCCAGGCAATATTTACAGATTGACAGATTGCTCAAGCACTGGAAAGGGATCGGATTGTTCGTCGTCAATCCGAATTTCTACCATCCTTTTCTCCAGCTGAGTGAAGCCGCCGAAGTGCATCTGGAAAAGCTCAGGGCGGTGCGCAACGCTCTGCCCTATGTCGAAGACAGAGCCATTTACGACCTTGCTGCCAGGCTCATTCGGCCGAAGAGCAACCTGCAAGAGGAATGCTTCATGCTGACCGAGTTATACGCCCGCATGGGCAGGCAGTATTTCGACCACATCAACCGGTCTGCCGTGGAGAGGATAATCATTGAAGGCGGAATTGCCGACGGCTGGGTCACCATGCAGTTGCTCGGAAGCTTTCCAAAATCAACCGTTTACGGCTTCGACCCCGATTCGGAGCTCTTTCAGAAGAGCTATCATAGACAATTTCTACAGGAAAGCGGCCGGTTCCATTACTCACCCTTGGGTCTGTGGGAAAAAAGAGACCGACGCCCCTTTGCGGTCGGGAAGGCATGCAGTTCCTGCATTGCCGGGGAAGCGGTGGCAGCCGCCCAGGGCAATATCGACACCATATCCATCGACGAATTTGTTACCTGTAACAATATATTGAAAGTCGATTTCATCAAATTGGACATCGAAGGCTCGGAGCTTTCTGCCCTTCGGGGAGCGAAGCATACCATCAGCAAGCACCGTCCGCAGTTGGCGGTTTGCCTCTATCATCGCCTGGAGCATTACTATGAAATACCTTCCCTGCTCTTTGAATGCGCGCTGGACTACATCTTGAGGATCGGCCACTACTCGCCTTTTCATGTGTTCAGCGAAACAGTGATGTACGCCATTCCCAGGGAGCTTTACAATTCTCATCAATTTTGACCGATAGCTGCTTGCCGAGGTCGAACGATCTCTGCGGAACTTCTGAAATGTATGCTTTTGCCTACACCTCTGAAGGCTTGCAGGCTACACTCGCAGGTCATCGAACGATTCGACCACCAACACGGCGGCGCCGGTATTTGCCCAGAAATAAAGCTGTTCCGCCGCATCGAGAGGAAGGTTGATACATCCGTGGGAACAGTTGGCTCCGATCACGTCTCCGCCATGAATCCAGACGGTGCCATAGATTCTCAGTGCAAACGGCATCAGAGCAGGGTATCCCAAGGCGCTGCGATAACTGCTGGAGACATGATCTTTGTCTTTGTCGAGCACCTTGTATGAGCCCGCTCGAGTCCATTTTTTCTTCTTGCCTATGCAGGCATAGGTATCGCCGATCAGCTCCCCGTTTTCATACCAGCCCAGAAATGCAATATCTTTAACCAGCAGAATCAATTGCGGTTGATCGGCAGCAGGTCCGAGGCGGGCCGGCATCGGCGACCAGCTGAGATAAGAACGGAAATCGTTCGGCACCTTCAAGACCTTGCTCTTTTGTATGTCCTGCCGAATGTAGGAGCGATCCTTGTGGTTGAGGCGGGCCAGAATCTCCTGGCAGGCGGCGGAGGTCAAAGCGGGATCAGCTTTCTCCAGCTCCAACAGCTCTTCGGCTGTTATCGCGCGCTCGGTCCAGCTTAGATCGATGGGCCGGGGAACAACGGTCCCCCACTTGAGTCCACATCCCCACAGCAGGGCGCATACCATGATGAGCCGAACAGCGCCCCACAACTGGGGGTATGGCCGGTTTCTCCTCTGATAAAGATCGTGATTCATTCTGCTATCCCGTCTTTTCGATTATCGTTCGTCGTAGAGGCTCCCTGGCAGCCGGGAGGCCGGAAGCCAAAATCCCGGTACTGTCGACACAGGCAAGTAGTGTGCCATCCGCTAAGAGCCACTCAGCATCCGGTCCCGTTTGCCGGTTCTTTTTCATCCGCTCAACCGCCGGCACCGAACTGCTTTCGTTCGTAAACGATGTGGACTTTGCCGCCGAAGTTGCGCTGCTGTCGGGTGAGGACCCTCTGAGTAGTGGTTTTGCCCGCTCCTGAGGGACCGAGCAAGCCGAAGATCTCACCCTCTTCGACATCGAAGCTGATGCCGTCGACTGCCGGCCGGCTTTGGCCGGGATAAGCGTAGCTCAATCTTTTCGACGGAAATGGCTAGCGGGAATGGTGTGCACGAGGTGTGGAGGTATGGCGAAGCCTGGTCCATAGGTAATATCCTCATTGTTTTTTCCATTAGAGATTTTATACTATAAAAACCGACCGTCGGTCAATATACCGACTTCGAGTCGGCTCTTCGCTGCAGCGGAAACGCCCTTCAGCAAAACGATCTGGCTAAGGAGCTCTGGGGCTGTCTCCACCTTTCGGCGCCGGAATGGCGGCAGGGCTTTTGTAAGGATATATTATGAATCCAGACAACGGTGGCAGCAGGAATCCATATAAAATATCGGGGGGGTCATTCGTTGGACGTTCGCTCGCAGCTGCGCTCTTTTTGGCTCTTATTCTCTTCTTACCCGCCGGCGATCTATTTTGGACGAAAGGTTGGCTCTTCCTGTTTGTGTCAGTCGTGACGCTGGGTGCAGCCGCCTTCTATCTCTGGCGGGTCAATCCGGAAATCTTCAGCGCGCGGCGCCGGATTCAGCCAGGCACCAAACGTTGGGACCGGATCTTGCTTGGTTTTCTCTTCCCCGCCTTCCTTGCAGTGTTCGTTGTCGCAGGTTATGACGACGGCCGATTTGCGCGGTCCGATCTGCCCCGGTGGAGTATCGGCTGTGGCTATCTGCTGTATGTGGCGGGTATTGTGTTGACCACCTGGGCCGAAGCTGTGAACCGCTTCTTCGAGCCCGGCGTGCGCATTCAGACCGAGCGGGGGCATCGAGTGATCGATACCGGTCCTTATGCCATCGTACGCCATCCCGGATATATGTCGCGGCGTGCCTTCTTATTACCGGCATCGCCCTGTCGCTTGGCTCGTTGTGGGCGCTGGTCCCTGCCGGTCTGGCTTCAGGCTTGCTTGTTCTTCGGACCGTTTGGGAGGACCGCACCTTGCGGCAAGAACTGCCCGGCTACCAGGAGTACACCCAACGAGTTCGGTTTCGATTGATTCCCGGTGTGTGGTAGCAGATTCTTAACCGAGAAAGAAAGGAGACAACGAGAATGCCGCGCGTTGTGAAGCATCCGGAAGCGCGCAAAAGCGAGCTGCTCGACTGCGCGCAGGCGCTCTTTTTCGAGCACGGCTATGAAAGAACCACCATCAACGATATTATCAAAAGGGCCGGCATTTCGAAGGGCGGCTTTTATCATCACTTTTCCTCGAAGGAGGAGATTCTCGAGACGCTCGGCGTTCGACTCGCACAGAAGGCGGTCGAGCGTATCAAGGATGTCCTGGAAGATCCCGAGCTCGACCCTCTTGGCCGCCTCAACGCTTTCCTCACCCGCTCCCGCCGGATGAAGGTGGAAGACGCGTCGATGCTGCGGGCCACCTTCGATGTTCTGTTCCGGCCCGAAAACTCGGTGCTCTACCATCGTCTCAACGCCGCGCTAACTCGGGTGATGGTACCGGTGCTGGCGCGCATCATCGCCCAGGGGCAGGCGGAAGGGGTCTTCAATACACCGGATCCGACGGCCATGGCAGAAATTGTGCTCCAGCTCGGAACAAGCACCCAGAACGCCGTTGCACGAGCGATTGAAGCGGCGGGGACGCCCCAAGCAGCGGCAGCTGCCGACGCACTCGAGGAGCGTCTCCGGCTGCAGGGGATCGCTGCCGATCGTATTCTCGGATTGCCCGACGGGACCCTCGTCTTTGTCGAGCCCGGATTCGTGCAGGCTGTCATGACCGCTCGATGACGGATCGCTGTTCGTTATCCCGCATTTTTACGTCTTGCGTCCGGCATCGCTCGCAAACCAAAAAAACCACTCGCCATACACAGCCTCGCAGCTTTCACTCCAATGGCAAGGTGAAGAAAAAAGTCGATCCCGCGCCGGGCTCGCTCTCCACATCGATAGCTCCCTTGTGAGCCTCAATTATTCTCTTGCTTATCGACAAGCCCAGGCCGGTGCTTGTTTCTCCGCCTGTGGGCTGCGCGCTCAATTTCTGGAACTCTCTGAAAAGCTTTTTCTTTTCCTCGGGGGCGATTCCCAGCCCTTGATCTTTCACCGAAATTCTCGCTTCGCCGTTCGTTTTTTCAAGTCGGATCAGTATGTCCGAATTGGGCGGAGAATACTTCACTGCGTTGGAAAGCAAATTATCGACGACCTGGGCAAGCTTTCTATAATCGACGTTAGCCTTCCCTCTCCATCTGCAATCGAGATGAAGTCGGGTATTCTTCACATGAGCCGCAATCGCGTTCAAGTGCACCCGGTCGGCGACGAGCTTGTCCAGTGAGGCCGGCTTCAGCAGCAGTTCCAGCTTGCCGCTCTCGATCACCGACACGTCCAGAAGATCGTTGATGAGGGTCAGCATATGCTCGCCCGCGTCGTGAATCATCTGCAATCCCTCGCGCTGCCACTCGTTCAAAGGTCCGCTTTCCTTATCCAGTAAAATTTCGCTGAAGCCTCTTATTGCAGTCAACGGGCTGCGCAAATCATGAGCCGCCATGCCCAGGAACTTATTTTTCAATTGATTCAGCTCTTCAAGGCGGATCTTCTGTTCTTCCAGCTGCGTCATATCGTCGATCACGATCAGAATCATCTGCTGATTTTCATAGTCCACATATTTGGTGGAATAGAGGAAATACTTTCTTATCAGCTCACCGTTTATATCGAAATCGCGCACCAGCTTTTCGCGATAAGTTGGAATCTTTTCGGTTAACGCACGCAGCAGAGAGCTCCTTAACAGGCATTCCGAGCAGTGGCTGGTAGTGCCGCAATCCTTGTGCTCGGTAACCATGTAGACGCAGCCGATAGCGTTCCCGCAGAGCTCACCAATAACCTGGTCTTCCTGACGATGAAACAGCGCTTTGAAAGAGTCGTTGAAGCTGCGGACCCGAATCTCCTTGTCAACAATAAAGAGCGCCGAGGTGATGTTTTCGATCACGGTCTGCAAAAAGTCCTTGGATTCCTTCAATTGCACCATGTCAAGCATTGCTATTTATCCTTGGGGCTTGCTGAATGGCTCGGTTTTTTCAAGATGATGCGGCAATCGGCCACCGTCGCGCCCTCCCTTTCCTGATGCACCAACAGCGGGTTAAGATCCATCTCGATTATTTCCGGGTGATTGACCGCCATATCCGAAAGACTGACGAGCAGCTTCTCCAGGGTTTCGATATCCGCCCTGGGCCTGCCCCTGAATCCGTTGAGAAGCTTGAAGCCCTTGATACCGTGAATCATTCGCACCGCTTCTTCCCGCCTGATCGGAGCCAGACTGAATCTCACGTCCTGGAATACCTCGACAAAAATTCCGCCCATACCGAACATGAGTAAAGGACCGAAAATAGGATAGCGGTTCATGCCAAAAATGACCTCTTCTCCTTTAGGAGCCATTTGCTGTACCAGTACGCCTTCGATGGTCGCTTCAGCATTGTATGCCCTTGCCCGTTCCACGATCTTTTGGAAGCCCTCCGTCACTTCGTGCCTGTCCTGCAGCTTAACGAGAACTCCGCCGGCATCGGATTTGTGGATGATTTGATCGGATACGATCTTGAGCACCACCGGGAAGCCGATCCGCTCTGCAATATCTTCCGCCTCTTGAGGGGTTCTGGCGAGCTCTGTGGGGAGCACCTTGAAGCCGTAGCATTTGAGCAGATCGAGTCCCCCCAGTTCGCCAAGATAGGTCTTGCCGGCCGCCAGGGTTTCGCTAACGATTTTTTTTGCCGCCCTGGTGTCGTGATCGAGCTTGTAAGGCTTGAGCGCTTCCCTGTTGAGCCACCTGGAGTATTGGTAGAGGGCGCCGAATGATTTGGCCGCATCCTCCGGAAAGCGAAAAACCGGATATCCGTGCTCTTGCAGGTACTTAACCCCCTCCGAAACGTCGATTACTCCCATAAAGCAGCACAGCATGGGTTTGCGCGAGCCTCTGGCTACACGCACGATCGATTTGGCAATGGCCAGAGCATTGGTCATCGATTGAGGGGTCAGAATGACCAGCGCACCGTCCACCCCTTCGTCTTTTAGTACGGAGGTCAAGGCATGTTCGTAGCGGTCCTGGGTGGCATCACCGATCACATCCACTGGATTGTGCAAGTTTGCCGTGGAGGGCAGGTTCTCGGCAAGCTGCTCGACCGTATGGGGTTGAAATTGAGCCAATTCGAGGCCGGATGATATGGTCATGTCGGTTGCCACGATCCCGGGCCCGCCCGCATTGGTTACGATGGCAACCCGATTGCCTTCCGGCAGCTTTCTGCTGATTTTGCCCAGAGCGGTGGTCGTCTTGTAAGTAAAAGCACTTGCAAAGTCGAACAGTTCGTTTATGGAATTGGCGCGAATGATGCCCGATTGCTCAAAAATCGATTCGTAAACCGCCTCTGATCCGGCCAATGCCCCGGTGTGCGACGCCGCCGCCCGCGCCCCGGCGCTGGTCCTTCCGGATTTAATCACCAGCACCGGCGTGCGCCGACGGCCGGAGGTAATTTCCTTTACTGCTTCAATGAATTCAGGCCCGCGCCTGAGCTCCTCCAGATAGATCATGATGACTTCCGTATCGATGTCTTCATGGAGGTATTCCAGCAGGTCCAGCTCGTCCACATCCGCTTTGTTGCCGATCGAGATGAACTTGGAGAAGCCGAAATCGCGATCGGCCGCAAAATCCAGAACCGAAGTGCAGAGGGCGCCGCTCTGAGAAATGAATGAAATCTTGCCCGGGGCCGGCATGCGCGGAGAAAAGCTGGCATTGAGCTTCACTGAAGGGAGCGGATTGATCACACCCAGGCAGTTTGGACCGACCAGACGCACACCCGCCTCCCGGCAAATGGATACGATCTGCTGTTCGATCTCAACGCCTTTGCCGCCCACTTCTTTGAAGCCGGCAGAGACAATGACGATTCCCTTGACTCGGCCGGCTACGGATTCCTTGACGGCTTCAAGCGCCGCTACGGGCGGCAGGATAATGATAGCAAGCTCCACTTCGTCGGGGATTTCGGCGACTGCAGGATAAGCTCTTACCGATAAGATCGATCGCGCGCTCGGATTAACGGGGTAAAGCGTACCCGTATAACCTCCGCGCAGGATATTCAAAAAGATGTCGTGCCCTACTTTGCCCGGGGTAGTGGAAGCTCCAATCACAGCAACCGTATGAGGCGAGAAAATACAGTCAAGAGCGCTCATGGGGATCTCCTTTTGGTTTTGATTCCTCAGCTTCAGTATGAAAATCCATCACAACGATCACTTCGCCGCTGTCCCCTCTCTGGACCTTCGCATTGGGAAAGTGCTTCTTAAAAACATGAATCATGCCCGTGTTCTCTCTCAAGACATGGGCAATGAAGCCCTTGAAGCCATTCTCTTCGGCGATGCTCGACAACTCGGCGACCAGATGAGAGCCTAATCCCTGGTTCTGATAATCCTCCCGCACCACCAGGGCGACTTCCGCCCGGTCCATTTCACCGGTCGAAGCATAGGAACCGAGGGCAATGATTTCTTTGCGCCCACCCATGGAGACGATTCCAACCAGCGACATATTGTTGCGGTAGTCCACGCCGGCCCAATGCTGCTGTACTGTTTCATGAGAGAAGAGCCTTTTGTAATAGAAAAACCGGTAATAGATCGTCTCTTCTTGCAGGGAGTAGAAAAAGTTGCGGTACGCAAACTCATCCGAGGGCATCAAAGGCCGGAACTCAACAATCGTGCCGTCATCGAGCTGTAAAGCGGTTTTATAGCCCTCGAGAAAAATGAGATCATCCTTGTGGGGAGGCAGCTGATCGGCAAAGATATAGTGCCTTTTCTTAGCGACTTCTATCAATTCTTCGCGAAATTTCGGATGGGCGATCTGGGCCAGTTCCATCACCCGCTGATAGATGCTCTTGCCCTGCAGCTCGGCAATGCCGTATTCGGTTACGACAAAATCGACATCGGCGCGGGTGGTGGCAACTCCCGCCCCTTCGCTCAAATGCGATACGATCCGCGACACTTTACCGTTTTTTGCGGTGGAAGGAAGAGCGATAATCGAAAATCCCCCTTCCGACATGGCACTTCCACGGATGAAATCGACCTGGTCGCCAATACCGCTAAAAAACAGATAGCCCAAAGAATCCGAGCAGACCTGGCCCGTCAGATCGATTTCAAGGGCCGAGCTGATGGATATCAGGTTGTCGTTACGGGCAATGACGGCCGGGTCGTTGACGAAATCCGAGCTGCGGAAATAAAAGATCGGATTGTTGTTGACATAATCGTAAATCTCCTCGGAGCCCATACACAGGGAAGCGACCACACGTCCCGGCAGCAGCGATTTTTTCCTGTTGGTGATGACCTTCTTCTCGAACAAGGGAATGAAGCCGTCGGTGATGAGCTGCGTATGGATTCCCAGATCTTTTTTTCCGTCCAAGTATTTTAAGATCGAATAGGGAAGCTGGCCGAAACCTATCTGCAGGGTGGCCCCATTGGGAATCAGTTGCGAGATGTAGTGTCCTATTCGCTTGGCAATCTCGTTGTCCCTCACGTGCGGGAGATAAGCCCAGAGAGGCTCCTCGTGCAGCACCAGGTAGTCGATCTGATCCACATGAACGAAGCTGTCCCCCCAGGTTCTTGGCATCTTGGGGTTCACTTGAGCGATTACCAGTTTGGAGCTTTCCATTCCCGCCCGAGTGATGTCTACGGAGACTCCCAGGCTGCAATAACCGAATCGGTCGGGTGGGCTCACCTGAATGAGCGCCACATCAAGTCCGATCCGCTTGGTCGAAAAAAGAGTGGGTATTTGTGAAAGGTAGGCTGGTATGTAGTCAACCTTACCTTCAAAGGCGGCCTTGCGCATGTACTCACTGATGAAGAACAATTTCAGCGAAAAACGATTGAGAAAGCTTTCATCGTCTACGTACTCTGCCAGGGTGCCGGAAAGCATCTGATAGACTACAATGTCCTGCAAGCTCGGGTCTTTAACCAGGACCCTGATCAGATGCTGCGGCTCACCACAGCCGGTGCCGATAAAGACTCGGCTACCCCGTTTGATCTGAGAAATTGCATGTTCTGCTTTGACGATTCTATCAGGGCAATTTTCATGCAGCCATTCAACGTGGCCCAAACAGTCGATTTGAATCGGGGAGACTCCGCCCGGCGTCTTTGGAACTTGAAACCTGCGGCAGCTTCGATGGGAACTTTCGTCCATAGTCATGTGTGCTCGTTTCTTAGAATGTATAGCGGTTAAGTTGAAAAACCTGCCTCATGTCTCTTAGGTCTCTCCACATATACTCAGTACCGCAACCCACAAATGGGTGACCAGTTTCCATTCGTCATGCCCGCGCAGGCAAGCATCCAGAAGCTACTCATGGGTTCCTGGCAAAAGCACGCGGGAATGACGTCACTGAGCTTTAGACACTTTATTGGGTGCCGATGTATTCGGTTTACGTCCCCTTAGCAGGTATCGAATCAAGGCATGCAAGTTCCTCTCCAGTCGAATCAATTTCGCTTCATCTACTCGTTGATTAAGCATACTATCATCATCCATCAATCGCCATGAATTTCATACCGACGCTTTTTTCCATTTTTTGTTCCAATCAATACAACATTGGCACTCTTGACAGAGCACACCCGCTGGCCTAGTCTTCATTGGCTATACTTGCCGAGTGCCGTATGGGGCGCCGCTGACAACGAAGAGGATAGTTCTGTGAGCCACAAAGAATGGATCGTTCTCAATCCTTCCGGTACGAGACGGGTGATTGTAACCAAGCAACTGCCGGGACGACGGTGGACGGAAATTTTGGCTAAGGCCGGCTGCCGGCTCGAAATCTACACAGCTGCGGATGCTTTGACCGGTGCGGAGATCAAAGCTGCCATCGGGGAACGATGCGATGGAGCCATCGGTCAGTTGACCGAACGATGGGGTGAGGAGGCGTTTGCGGCTCTCAGATCTGCCGGTGGAAAAGTTTACAGCAACTATGCAGTTGGCTACGACAATGTGGATCTGGGAGCAGCGACAAAAAACCGCATTGCCGTGGGCAATACCCCTGGTGTGCTGACCGAAGCCACTGCTGAGATGGCGGTAGCGCTCACTTTTGCCGCAGCCCGGCGCATTGTCGAGGCCGATGCTTTCATGCGCAGCGGCCAGTTTACAACCTGGCTGCCGACCCTTTTTATCGGCAGGCTTTTGTGGCGCAAGAAATTGGGTGTCATTGGCGCCGGACGCATTGGCTCTGCCTATGCACGCATGATGCTGGAAGGCCATAAGATGGACCTGATCTACCATAGTCGAAAACGAAACATCGAGCTCGAGGATCACATTGAAACCTACAATTCATTTCTGGAAAAACGCGGTGAACAGACAGTGGTCTGTGAATATGCCGAGAAGGTGGAAGATTTGCTGCGCAAAGCCGACGTTGTGAGTCTGCATACCGCACTTGATGCGAGCACACGCCATCTGATCGATGCAGAACGCCTTGCCCAGATGAAAGCAGACGCTATTCTGATAAACACCGGCCGCGGACCCCTGATCGACGAATCCGCCCTGGTGGAACATTGCCGAAAGAATCCGGAGTTTCGAGCCGCCCTTGACGTCTTCGAAGATGAACCAGCAATGAAAGCCGGCCTGGCCGACCTGAGCAATGTGGTGATCGTTCCCCATATCGGCTCTGCGACCAGATGGTCGCGCGAAGGAATGGCTATTCTTGCCGCCGGCAATGTCGCCGGCATCTTGATGGGCTACAGGGTGTGGCGACAGCCCGATATCTCACCTTTTTTGGCGGACGATCCGCCCAAAGCAGCCCCGAGCATTCTGAACTCAAAGGAACTGGGCATGGCCTTTTATTCGGGTTAATAACCCCCACAAACCGATAATTACCATGGCCGGAGTTTTTGTTTGACACTTGAAGCCTTCTAGGCTAGCTTCTGCATGGCCCAATGGACTAAACGTTGTTTGCCGCCGCTCTTGGGTAAGTTATACCTGACTGGCGCGGATTGACGGCTCAGTCCCGGCCTTACACCTCACCAGGTTTACTTCAATTTCGCTCTGTTTCTGCTGTGGACGCTGCAGCTGCACCTCGGAAGATTCAACTTGAGCTGATTTCCGTCACCAACGTGCGACATCCGCAATAGCGAATTACTTCTTGTTCCTACTGAAGCTTACGGGTTTGTGCCTGTGCAGGAATGAGGACCGCGATGCACACGCTGTGCAAAGCGCTCGACGTGGACGCTAATAAGTAAGTTCTTCAGATTCCCAATCCTATATAGCCGAGCGAGCAACAACTCTTGTGCAAGCACTACAGCTTTGGCTTATCGCCGGAGTATCCGATGGAGAACTGATTTATATCTAAATTCAGACGGTTGGATGCTCAGGAAGTCGCGGAGAAATGAAGCAAATGACTGCTGCACTGGCTCAGACGAATGAAATAATCCTCGAACTGCGAAACGTCTACATGCACTTCGGGAGAGTCAACGCCTTATATGGCGTGAACTTCAGTGTGAGGAAAGGAGAAGTCCATTCCATTATCGGTCCAAACGGCGCCGGAAAAACCGTAATGCTCAACTGCATTTCGGGACTCTATAGGCCGCAGCAGGGAAGCATTCTCTTTAAAGGCGTCAATATCGACGGCTTAAAGCCTCACCAGCGGGCCGAGCTTGGCATAGCACGCACCTTCCAGAAAATCGAGCTGTTTAAAGGCATGACGGTTTTGGACAACATACGGCTTGGCCGGCATAGATTGCTGCGCTCGGGGCTTGTGAGCGGCGCCGTATACCTTGGCAAGGCGGCCGCAGAAGAACTGGAGCACCGCGCCTTCATTGAGGAGGAGATCATCGATCTGTTGGAAGTAGCCCATATTCGTCAGCATCTCGTCGGCATGCTCCCTTACGGGCTGCAAAAAAGAATTGAATTGGGCCGGGCACTGGCGCTCGAGCCGGAGATTATCCTCCTCGATGAACCCCTCGCTGGACTCAATCTGGAGGAAGTGGAAGACATGGCCCGCTTCATCATTGATATCAACGAGGATGAAAGGTGGAAAGCAACCTGTGTTTTGGTAGAGCACGATATGGGGGTCGTGATGGATATCTCCGATCGTGTATTCGTGCTGAACTTCGGCGTGCCGATTACCGACGGTACGCCTGCCGAGGTGCAAGACAATCCACAAGTCATCGATGCCTACTTGGGTGAAGAAGACCTCTATGCCACCAGAAGATAGACCAACCAGAATCTACGAACCGACCAGCCTCGATCTCAGTAAAGAGCTAACGATTCCCAAGCTCTTCGTGCAGAAATCAAAGCACTACGGCACCGGCAAAGTGGCCATGCGCGAGAAGCAGTACGGGATCTGGCGTCCCTTCACCTGGCAGGATTACCACATCCGGGTGCGGGAGATCGCCCTCGGTCTGGTCGAAATGGGTCTGCAGAAGGGGGATAAAGTCGCACTGATCGGAGACAATCGGCCCGAGGGTCTGTGGACGGAAATGGCCGTCCTGTGCGTTGGCGGCATTGCGATTTGGCTGTTCCAGGAGAGCTTGCTGGACGAAGTCCAATACATTGTAGACCATTCGGACGCGAAGTTTTTGTTTTGCGAAGGCCAGGAAGAGGTAGACAAGGGTTTATCCATCAGGAACGAATGCCCAAAGCTGGAAAAGCTCATTTGGGACGATTCCAAGGGCATGCGCAATTATCACGACCCGATGCTGATTGCATTGACCGAAGTGAGCCGTATCGGCCGGGAGGTGAACGAGACCAAGCCGGAGTACTTCGAGCAGATGGTGGCACAAGGAGACGGGGAAGACATCGCCCTGCTTTTCTATACCTCAGGAACCACCTCACTGCCCAAAGGCGTTCTTCTCACCCACTATAATATGCTTTCTATGGGCCAGCATTTGATGGAAGTCGATCCGTGCCGCGAGACCGACGACTTTGTTTCTTATCTCCCCTTCGCCTGGATCGGCGAGCAAATGATGTCGATCTCCTGCGGACTGCAAGTGGGTTACACCATCAATTTTCCGGAATCGCCGGAAACGGCCCAGGAAAACATTCGAGAGATCGGTCCCCATGTCATGTTCGCCCCTCCCAGGCTCTACGAGCAGATGACCCGCACGATTCAGGTGAAACATCTGGACTCCAGTTTTATCAAGCGCCTAGCCTTCAGGTTGTCCATGAAAATCGGCCACCATGTTGCCGAGCTGCAGTTTCAAAAGCGGCGCATCCCGATTCACTGGCGCCTGCTCAGGTCGGCAGTCTTTCTGCTGGTGCACAAGAAGCTGCGGGATCACCTCGGTTTGTCAAAAATCCGTTACGCCTACACCGGCGGCGCAGCGATGGGACCCGACCACTTTCGCTTCTTTCATTCGCTGGGGGTCAACTTGAAGCAGATCTACGGCCAGACCGAAATTGCGGGGATCTCCGTAGTTCATCGCAACGCAGATATCAAATTCGATACGGTGGGCAAGCCCATTCCCGGCACTGAGATCGCCATCGCAGAAGACGGTGAGATCCTTTCCAGAGGATCTTCGGTCTTTGTCGGCTATTACAAAAACGAGGAGGATACCCGGAAGACCCTTGCTTCCGGTTGGCTTCATTCGGGCGATCGGGGCTTTATAGACGAGGACGGCCACCTGGTGGTCTTCGACCGATCCAAAGATGTAATGACGCTTAAAGACGGTCGCCCGTTCTCGCCCCAGTACCTGGAAACAAGGCTCAAGTTCAGCCCGTTCATACGAGACGCCTGGGTAATCGGCGACAAGCGCGACTGCGTGGCTGCAGTGGTCTGCATCGATTATGCGGTGGTGGGCAAATGGGCCGACAACCGAGGAATCAATTACACCTCCTATTCCGAACTGTCCCAGAAGGATCAAGTCTATGACCTGATCGGCGGCCAGATCAGGGAAGCCAATAAGGATCTGCCGCCGGCCGCCCGCATCAGGAAATTTGCCAATCTGTACAAAGAATTCGATGCCGATGACGATGAGCTGACCCGCACCAGAAAACTTCGTCGGGCATTTGTCGAAAAGCGCTACGAGGATATAGTGCAGGCGCTCTACGGAGGGCAGAAGAGGCTGCATATGGACACCACCATCACCTACGAGGATGGAAGATCGGTGCGGATCGATGTGGATCTGAAAATAAAAGAGATTGCCGATGCGGAATTGAAGCGCTGAGCGGTTCTCTGAGCAACATCTTTTGCTGCCGTTTTTCCCTGTGGGAATCGATAACGGCTCAGATACTGAAGGCGGGAGGTAGTCCATGGAATTGTTTCTGATGACTCTGGTCACCGGGTTGATGATTGGAGGGATATATGCTCTGGTCTCTTTGGGCTGGGTAATCATCTACAAATGCTCGGGAGTGCTCAATCTCGCCATGGGCGAGCTGACTCTGATAGGAGCTTACGTCACCCTCAGCTTCTACAATGCCGGCGTTCCGTTCCTTCTTTCACTTCTTTTCTCCCTCATTATAGGCTTCGTTCTGGGCATCATAACCGAACGAGTATTCCTGGATAAGCTCATTGGGGAGCCGGTGCTTTCTGTGATTATGGTGACCGTCGGACTCTCTTTTTTCTTTCGCGGCATGGTGGAATTCATCTGGATGACGGACACGCGCGTCTTCACGCCGCCGGTTTTTTCGCTGAAACCTATCACCCTGGGCTTCCTGGTGATAGGACGCGTCTATTTGTGGAGCTTTTTGGCGGCAATCGGGCTGCTGGTGATTTTTGTCGCTTTCTTTCATTACACGCGCTGGGGACTGGCCATGCAGGCGACCGCCGATGACGAAATGGCGGCACTTTCATTGGGCGTGAGCGCCCGCTTCGTGTACGCGGCAGCATGGTCCATTGCGTTCATGGCAGCCGGTGTGGGCGGCACTTTGCTCGGCAACATAAACGGCCTGAACATATCGGTCGGCTATCTTGGCCTGCTGGTACTGCCGGCGGTGGTGCTGGGCGGCCTCAATTCGATACCGGGCGCCATTGTTGGAGGCATTGCCATCGGGCTGCTGCAGAATTTTTCGGGAACTTATCTGGATAGATATTTCCCCGGTTCGGTACGGGAGATCGTTCCTTTCATCTTCATGACCGTTTTTCTGCTGTTCAAGCCTCACGGCTTGTGGGGATGGGAGCGAATTGAGCGAGTGTGACGGCAAATCCATAAGGAATCAAAGGGAGAGATCGATATATGCCATACCTACCCTGCGGCGTCTATCACGAGCGTTACAAGAAGGATCACGCCTGGTGGCAGACCACATTCGTCCGTGCGAAAATGCTGACTCTGGCCGTAGGCGTGCTGGTTGTTTTCCCGCTGCTGGCCGATTCGTATCTTCTGGGCGTAGCCAATATGATCGGCTACACGTTTCTCGGCGCCCTCGGCGTCCAGCTTCTCATCGGCTTCTGCGGCCAGGTGACTCTGGGCCATACCGCCTTCATAGCGGTTGGCGCCTACACCAGCACCCTTCTCATTTTGCAGGTGCCGTGGCCTCAGCTGCTCATCCACAACGGGCTGGTCTATCCGTTGAGTGTCGTTATTGCCTCTCTTGTGGCGGGCCTGTGGAGCGTTTTGTTCGGCTTGCCTTCGGCCAAAGTCAAAGGCTTTTACCTCATCCTCACCACCATGGCCGCGCAGTTCATTACGGTGGATTTTATCATCACCCAGTACGTAAGCCAGATCGGCGGGCGCGGCCAGGCCTTCTCGCTTCCTCCCGGCACCATCAAGGTCGGCCCGTGGACCATCGATAACGACAGGAAAGTCTACTTCCTTATGGTGGGCCTGGTTGTACTATCGACGGTGGCAGTCGCCAATCTGCTTCGAACCCGCACCGGCCGCGCCTGGATAGCCATTCGCGACAACGACGTCGCAGCAGAAACGATGGGCATCAACATTGTTAAATACAAGTTGTTCGCTTTTCTGGTGGCGGGCTTTATTGGCGGATTGGCGGGTGCATTCTGGGTCAGTAATCTGGCCGCCATCAGCCCCGAGCACTTCACCTGGTCGTGGTCGTTGTGGCTGGTGGGGGTCATCTTGATCGGCGGTGTGGGATCCATTCATGGAACTTTTTTCGGCTCCATCTTTATGGTGGTCGTGATGGAGGCATTGACTCTCGGGGTCATGTCTTTGGCGGACATTTACCCTGAGCTCCTGTTGAAGCTGAATTTCGTCAAAGAGGCGGCCTTTGGTCTCGCCATCTGCGGTTTTCTCATCTATGAGCCGAAAGGCCTGGCCTATCGCTGGTGGCAGATCAAGAACTACTTCAACCTGTGGCCCTTTTCATACTAGCGATCGTGTGGAAATCACTGCCTGGAGAAGCCGAGAGTTCGTGAGCCGAATGAACTACGGCGAGGTACGCCGACCAGGAGACTGTCCGACAATATGTAGCGCAGGGCTGTGGCCCTGCTTGGACTGGCAGCCTCAATGGGCTGCGCTACATGAAAAGCGTATTCTCGGACAAGCTCCTGGGTACAGCACCACACAATCAGGTGGTCCGAAATCCGTGTTTGTCATTCCCGCATGCTGCCGGCGGGAATCCAGTGTTGCGCCGTTCTTATATGTGGCTGGATTCACGACAAATGCCCGCGGGACTGACCGGTTCAAAGAGAAATTTATTAATTCAAAGAGAGAAAGGGGTGATAGGGATTATCGGCTTGGGCACGGGATCTGTCATCGATCAATTTTATGGGGGAGTGAATATGAAAGGAAATAAAATGAAATGGGCTGTGGCTGGTGTCGCGGTTGCTCTTTTCATCGGATTGAGCATGACTGCACTGCATGCCGCCGATGAAATAGTGATCGGCTGTCTGTCGGACGTCACCGGGGCGACTTCCGATGTCGGTAAAGATTATGCCATGGGAGTCACCGAAGCAATCGCTTATGTCAATGACATCGGAGGCATTAACGGCAAAAAAATCAAACTGTATCAATTCGACTACGGCTACCGCATTCCCGAGGCGCTGACGAAGTACAATCTCTTTAAGAGGCTCAAGGCGGTCTCCATACTGGGATGGGGGACGGGAGACACGGAATCTTTGTCGCCAACCATCACCAAAGATGAAATGCCTTACATTTCCGCGTCCTATTCGGCGCATCTAACCGACCCCAAAAAGACGCCCTACAATCTTTTCTTTTCAACCGACTACTCGACCAACGCCCGGGCCGCTTTGACCGCCTGGTTTGACAAAAAATGGCCCAAACACGCGGACTTCGAAAAGCGCAAGCCCCGCCTGGTCTGCAGTTATATGTTTGCATCTCCTTACTGCAGCGCGCCTATTAAAGCCATCAAGGACCAGGCCGCAATGCTGGGCTTCGAGGTGGGACCCGATCAGGATGTTTCTCTGCTTGCCCTGGACACCAAGAGCCAGATTCTGGCCATGAAGG
>Ga0068714_10001739_pt1 | contig 30356 bp, 22 predicted proteins | sample MTBNYHSulfiMetaG_FD_62988 | JGI IMG/M metagenome (GOLD analysis project Ga0068714, IMG submission 62988) | Enrichment culture microbial communities from rom New York Harbor, USA that are MTBE-degrading - MTBE-NYH (New York Harbor Sulfidogenic)... | ecosystem: Environmental > Aquatic > Marine >...
CGGATTGCTCGTGATCTTTTATGCGATTATGATCAACACGGCATACTACGTCCATAAAACCACCCTAAAATCATTGCGTTTGCGACTGGAGAACAGAGACTTGGTGAGCCACCTGATGGAATTGAAATCGCAGGCCGAAAAAGCGGTGGAGACTCTTAAAGACCAGATAGCGGAGCGCAAAAGCATTGAAAAGGCATTGCGGGAATCCGAAGAAAAATATCGCATGATTTTTGAAAACTCACCCCTCGGCATCGTTCATTTCGAGCGGGATGGAACCGTCACGGCATACAATGAAAGCCTCGCGAAGATAAGCGGTTCTACCAGAGAGGAATTCATCGGGCTAAATCCCCTCAATTATTTGCAGGATGAGGAGATGAAATCCGCCATTGCGGCCTGCCTTGCAGGCGAACAGACGCACTACGAGGGCCTGTATCGCTCAAGACGCACCGGAGCGCTAACGCCCGTTAAAGCGGATTTTAGTCCTATTTTTGGCGAAGACGGCTCTGTGGCAGGTGGAACAGGAATTATTCAGGATATTTCAGAGCAGAAGAAGGCCGAAAAAGAGCTGGGCGACCAGCTCCATTTTCTCCAGACCCTCATTGATACCATTCCCAATCCGATATTCTATAAAGATGTTTCCGGATTCTACGTCGGCTGCAACAAAGCTTTTGAAACACGCCTGGGACTGCACAAGGATCAAATCGTCGGCAAATCGGTCTACGAAGTTCTGCCTAAATCGTTAGCAGATGAATACCATCGACTGGATTTGGCCCTTTTCAGCAATCCCGGAGAGCAGGTTTATGAGACTTCTCTGGTCTATGCCGACGGAACCAGACATGACATCATCCTGAATAAAGCGACTTACACGAATGTGGACGGAACCCTGGCAGGGCTGGTCGGGGTGAGCGTCGACATTACCGCTCGCAAACAGGGCGAGCAGGCTCTGCGCAGGGCTCACGATGAACTGGAGATAAGAGTAAGGGAGCGCACCCATGAGCTTGCTGCGGCTGTCGAAGATCTGCAGAATGAAATTGCCGAGCGCAAAAAAGTAGAAGAAGCTCTGCGCCTCAGTTCTGAAAAGCTTAAATTATTCGCATACTCGGTGATTCACGATCTGAAAAGTCCGGCCGTGGGGATTTACGGAGTGGCAAATCTACTGCATAAGCACTATAAGGATTTGCTCGACGAAAAGGGGAGAATGTACTGCGAGCAAATCCTCAAAGCTTCTGAGCACGTGGCGACCTTGGTCGAGCAGATCAACTTTTACGTGGCGGCCAAAGAGGCCCAAATCGTGATCGAAAAAATAAATGTTAATGAGATCTTGCGCATGGTCCATGATGAGTTTTCAGCGCAGTTGAGTCTTCGCCAGTTGGATTGGTACGATTTCGATGTTCCCGTACGGATCAAGGGAGACAGGCTCTCCATTCACAGGGTATTCAGAAATTTGGTGGACAATGCCTTGAAATACGGCGGTGAGCAGTTGAGCGAAATAAGAATAGGATATGAGGAAAGGGGAGATTTCCACGTTTTTTCGGTTAGCGATAACGGGGTAGGAATCACCAGAGAGGGCTCGGAGAAGATCTTCAAGCTTTTCGAGCGGGACCGAACTGCTCGAGGGATTTCCGGTACGGGATTGGGTTTAGCTATAGTAAAGGAAATCGCCGAACGACACGGGGGAGATGTTTGGGTTGAACCGGGCTCTGAGCGAGGAACTACTTTCTACATTTCAATTTCTAACCAAATTGGGTCCAGCAGGCCTTGAGCGTCGTTTCGGTCGGACCATATCAGTTCGTGCTGAGGTATCACGGAGGCTGTTCACCCTTCGATACCCCGGTGAACGCAAATACATTGGAAGACGGTGGCCGAAACAATGCTCAAGGCTAACCCGCACTTCGTCCTTGTGTGGACGGCCAGGCGAATGCGTTCCGTTTAAGCGATTCCTTGGATCTTTGTATCAGGACGAGCGGCGGTCGATCATTTTTCTGATCTCCGCCTGTCGTATCCTTTCATCTCTGGCTTCCTTTAGGGAGTAAGCTTCATAGATCTTTTCCAGCAATTGGACAATGTCACAGGGTTTCAGGATGTAATCAAACGCGCCCAAACGCATTCCATCGACCGCTGAATCCACCGATGCATGACCGGTGAGCAACAGCACCTCAATGCCGGGGTTGAGCTTCTTTATTTCCGATAAGGTTTCGATTCCGTCCAGGCCCGGCATTTTGGCATCGAGAACGATAACGTCAAAAGGTTTGTTCTTCACCTCTTCGATGGCTTCCAGGCCACTCCCCACCGTTGTTACATCCAGCTTCCGCTCTGCAAGACGCTTGCCGAGAGTTGTCCTGAATCGTTCTTCGTCGTCTACTATGAGTATCCTTGGTATCGCCATTTCTAAGTCACTCCTTTCTTTTGTTCTGTAGGTATTTCGATGGTAAACGTCGACCCTTTACCTACCTGGCTGCTTGCGGAAAGTGTTCCTCCAAGCTTCTGAATGATACCGTGACAGATGGAGAGACCCAAGCCGGTGCCCTTGCCTGGCGCCTTGGTGGTGAAAAAAGGATCGAAAATCTTGCTCAGATTCTCTTTGGGTATTCCAATGCCGGTGTCGGTCACAGAGATGATTACCGCATCGGTTGGTGCAGCCAGACCTGCTTGTATGGCGGCCTTGTAGACATTTTTTCTAGTCTCGAGAATGACTTCCCCACCCCTGGGCAGAGCATCTATCGCGTTATTGATCAAGTTGAGCATGACCTGGCGCAGCAATGATGGGTCGCTGTAGACCGCCGGCAGATCCTCCTGGTAGCTCTTGGTGAAGGAGATATTGTTGAAAGAGGCTTCGCGCTCGCGCATGCTCACAACCTCATCGATCAGCCGGTTGACGTCCACGTCTTTGAGCACGGAATCCATTTTGCGGGCAAATCTGAGCAGCTTGTGAGTTATTTCCTTGCATCGACCCGTTTGCACTCCGATTTCTCGCAATGAATCTTTGAAGTCATCAAGTTCTTTGATATTTTTCAGATTGTCGCCTTTCATCAAGTCCTGCATCCAGCCGGCCTCTTCGCCGATTACAGCTAACGGATTGTTGATTTCATGGGCGATTCCCGCAGATAATTCGCCGATGGAGGCCAGTTTCTGCGACTGGATGAGCTGCTCGTCCAGCAGGCATTTCTCACTGTCGGCTCTTTCAATCTTGCGGACCAGGAGCTTGGTCGTTAAAAAGGCCACTGCACCAATCAAGAAAGCCCCTATAACGAACGCAGCAATGGCCTTGTTGCGGGTTGAATAAAGCTCTGCGAAGGCGTCGTCAACATCCTGCTGAACGACCAACATCCAGGTATGATCTTTCATCCAGGTTTTGGCCCTGAGTACCTGCAGTCCCTTTCTGTCCACCTGCCATAACTTCACGCCTTCAAAAGGAGCGACATCAATGAAGTCGGCGTCAGTTTTCTCCATGACGTTGCCGCCCATGCGCGAGCGGGTCTGATAGACGCCTTCCTTATTAATGATGAAAGCTTCTCCGGTGCGCCCAAGACGAACGTTTTCCACCAGTCGCCCAAACTTGGCGGCACTGATGGTCGCTCGTAAAATCCACGCGCTCTCTCCTTTCCCGCTTTTGACCGCTATGATGAAGTGCGGCACCTGGCGAAAGCCAAGGAAGACGTCGCTGATGAAGATCTTTTTTTCCATGGCTTCCGTAAACCATGGTGCGGTGCTGTAATTTCTGCCGTGCAGGTCATAGGGGCCGACGTAGGCGAGATGATCGCCTTTAGAATCGATGACGCCCATATCTTCGAAGGCGTAATCGTACTCCTTTTGTAGAGCGTTAAAAACGTTCTGCAGAGCTGCCTGTTGCCTAACCGTCTGCAGCGGCTCCAAGTCCGTGATCACGCGCATGGCGGCGCTTATCTCGGACAGGAACCGGTCGATGGATTCCTTATGGTGCTGTACAATGAAGGTTAGCTGGGTCTTTACTTTCTCGCTGATGGACTTGCGATACTCGTAATAGATGCCTCCGCCGATGGTTGCCAGAGGGATGGCTGCCGCCACGCACAAGATAAAAACTATGTATTGGCGCAACCCGCGGTATTCGTTTATACGTTTGGTTGCCATCAATTCCGTCCTTCAAGATGGGAGCGACAAGCAGGAGTTGACTGACCGTTCAGTGGGCGAGACCCACGTCCACGGTGCAGGCGGCGCCGCGTATAGTAGTCCGACCACGTCAAAAGCTACACACCCTTGTACATCCTCCCAGGTAATGATGCGGCAGAGAAATACGGCCATTACGGCGTGGAGTGTTGGCGTCCAGCCCGGAATGTTAACCGAGGATGATCCAGGCACCATTGAACGAGGTTTTCTGCGTTACTCGCTTCCTGGCACGCTCCACATGGTGCTCGATCCTATCTATTGACTACATCCTCCTCGGCCAATAAGTCTTTTATCCATCCGCCCTTTTCTTTGATGACCGCCAACGGACTATTTACCGCATGCGTTATCCCCGCGGCAAGCTTTCCTAATGCAGCCATTTTTCGGACTGCATGAGGTCCGCGTCGAGGGTCGCTTTTTCACGGTCAATTGGCATCAGTTCATTTGTCATTGCGCTGGCGACAAAGAAAGTTCCGCATACAATCAGTAGCATCCCAGTAAACCAAGGCCAAGAACAAGTTGGCGGGCGCGCAGCAACGGGGTCAATTGCCTACCAGGGTTGCGTCGCCTTTCTTGCCCGCTTGGGCCGCCTTAATCATGGCATCAAAGATCTCGGTATCGATCGGAGCCCGTAAAGCAAAGCTTTAATTCCCTTCTCGGCACATCACTTTGAACTCATGATACGCACTGATTCCCAGCGTCAGCAGGGGCCAGCGAAAACCCTAGGAGCTTGTCCGAGAATGCCTCTTTTGTCATTTCGAACGGAGCGTAGCGTAGTGAGAAACCCGTAAAATCAGTCACTTGCAAGCACAAGATTTCTCGCCTTCGGCTCGAATGACAGTTCTCGGGCAAGCTCCTAGGGTAGTGATCCTGATTTTCCACTTTAGTCTTTTATAATAGCCTATTTCCCTCTGATTCATGGCCCAGTCCCGTCACCTGAAAAATAGACTAATTAGCACCCATGAGGGTGGTCAATCCCTTGCTCTTTTCCAAATGTCCCATTGACGACTGGTACACGGGGCAACAATGGTGCCACCGCCCCGCGGTATGGGGGCCGTTGGCCGCTCTATGTAATGCCTTCCGGCTTTATAAGGTGCGTGACAATGTGGTAAGATGATGGAAAATAAGCATCCGATTGCTTATTTTTTGGTATCTTGATGCCCTGCCAAGATTGGCTTGAGGTATCATTCAGCATCATTGGAACCTCGAAGTCCGCACTCTTGATCAGTCCCGGGCTGGATCTTGCGGGCATACCCAGCCCGAAAAGAGGAAGAGAAATGATCGACTTGTTGAAGAATTTGGTGGAGAGAATTACCCAAGGCTCGGCAAACAACACGGAAGAAAACCCCCGTCAAGCTCTTATTGCCGCCTGTGTCTTGTTGTTGGAGATGGCGACCGCTGATGGCAAGTTCAGCAGAGCAGAAAAAAAAAGGATCATGGATATACTCAGACAGGAGTATCGACTGTCCGATGATGAGGCTGATTCGCTCATCGATGCTGCACACCGGAAACGGGAAGATAGTATAGATATTTGGCGATTCACGAATCTTATCAACCAACATTTTACCACCGAACAAAAACTGCAGGTCATTGAAATGGTCTGGCGAATCGCCTACACGGATGGAAAGCTGGATGCACATGAGGATTATTTAGCGCATAAACTGGGCACCCTCCTGCGCCTCACGCACAATGAGCTCATCCAGGCAAAATTAAAGGTGATTCTGCCCCGATAATCGCGGAACTTGTCCACTAATCGTGAAAAGCCGGACATATCAACTTGAGCATACGGGCTCCAGCTATACCGCCGAAAGGCATTTTTCAAACAAGCTGCAAAATCGCCTTGTTTCCAATTGCTTAATCGAGCATCACCGCGAGATGATTCGGCTGAACAGATGTTGAACCGCATTCCAACCCATTTTGCGTCGCAGGGTCCCCAGCTGGTCCTGAAGGGGAATATCCTTGGGACACACATCCTCGCAGCCGAGCAGTCCCAAACAGCCGAAAATGCCTTCATCTGTGCCGACCAATTCGAAATACTCGATGTTGGTTCTTTCATCGCGAGGATCCAGCATGAATCGGGCGATGCGGTTAAAGGCCACGGCTCCCATGAAGTCTTCGCGCATGTTGGCTTTGCCACAAGCGGCCACGCAGCAACCGCATTCGATACAGCGCTCCAGTTCGTAAATTTCTTCGGCCAGTTGGTTGGTCATCGGCTCTTCCGGAGCTTCGGGATCGAAAATCTTATCCGTGTGGATCCAGGATTCAACCCTTTCATTCATGCCGCGAAACCAGCTGCCGGTGTCAACCGAAAGATCGCCGATCAGCTTGAATACGGGTAGAGGCATCAGCGTGATTTCCGAAGGAAGATCTTTGGTCTTGGTATGGCAGGCGAGATCCGGTCTTCCGTTGATCAGCATGGCGCAGGAGCCGCAGATGCCGGCGCGGCAGCAAAAATCAAACTGCAGGCTCGGATCCTGCTGTTCGCGAATGTGGTTTAGGGCGATGTAAAGGGTCATGCTGTCCGTCTCTTCCAACTGAAAGGACTGCATATGCGGGGTGGATTCCGGATCTACGGGGTTGTACCGAAAGATGTTGAATTTTAGAATCCTTTCCATGACTAGCCTCTCCCTGACGAGTCTTGATATTCAGTAGCATGCTCCATGCTAATTATGCTCCGGCAGATCTTCGGTAATGCCGCAAACTGCAGGGTCTTGCGAACAAATGATTTTGCAGGAGCCGTAGCCCCTTTCTCCCGGGGGGATCTCCCAGATTTTCGAATTAGGCTCATAGGTGAGTGTCGGCAGCGCTTCACCCTCTTTCCAGGTGGCCAACGTCCTTCTCAGCCAATCCCGGTCGTTGCGCTCCGAATAATCTTCCCTGGCATGGCAGCCACGGCTTTCAGTTCTCATCAGGGCGCCGTAGGCCACACACAGGGCAAGTCTAACCATCCCCCTGAAGCGCAGCGCCAATGAAAGTTCAGGATTGGCTCCCGGACCGCTGCTGCGAATCCCAATGTGGCAAGCCCGATCGTGGATGACCTGCAGATTTTCCACTGCTCGCTTCAGATTCTCGCCTGTGCGGAATATGGCGACTCGCTCCATGAGCTCATCCTGCATGGCATTGTGCAGTTCATATAGATTCTCTTTTCCGTCTTTGCCGTCGATGATTCTATCGATCCGTTCCCGGTCCCTGCGCACGGTTGATCGGACGCACGAAGTTTTGAAATCAGTCTCCATGCCCTGTAAGAACTCAGCGATTTTTTCACCGACAATTCTTCCTGCAACGATTGTTTCTGCCAAAGAGTTGCCGCCGAGTCGGTTAAAACCGTGCATGTCCCAGCAGGCCGCTTCACCGGCGGCGAAAAGGCCTTTTAGTCCGTACACTGCGCCGTCCTTATTGGTACGTACGCCGCCCATGCTGTAATGTTGAGCCGGGCGGACCGGTATCATCTGAGTGACGGGGTCGATGCCGAGAAATTTATGGCAGATTTCTTCTACTTCCCGCAGCTTGGTCTTGATATGGTGTGCCCCCAGATGCCGTATATCCAGCCACAGATGATCGCCGTAAGCACTCTTGACTCCCATGCCCTGGCGGATATGATGCATCATCCAGCGGGATACCACGTCGCGCGAGGCGAGCTCCTGCTTGCCCGGTTCATAGATCTGCATGAAGCGATCGCCATTTACATCTTTTAAAGTTCCACCGTCTCCGCGGCATCCCTCGGTGACCAGAATATTGGTCGGGACAATACCGGTTGGATGAAATTGCACGGCCTCCATATTGCCCAACGGAACAATACCGGTATCGAGAGCAATGATGGCTCCACCGCCGTCGTTTATGACCGCGTTGGTCGTTTCCCGGTAAAGCCGACCGCAGCCGCCGGTGGCAATGAGTGTGGCGCGGGCAAGATAGACTCGCAGTTTGCCCGTTTTGAGGCAGCGCGCCACAGCGCCCATGCAGCTCTGCCCGTCATGGATCAGCGAGATAGCTTCAACCCGGTCATGGACCGTCACGCCCAGCTTGACGATCATGTTGTCCATCGTGAAAAGCAAGGTATGGCCGGTGCCGTCGGACGTATAGCAGGTTCGCCATTTGGCCGTTCCGCCAAAATCCCTGGCCGTGATCAAGCCTTCTTTTCCTTTGAGCTCGACTTTTTCGTACTGCCGACCAGCTTTGAAATAGGTACTCTTGCCGGCTACCACGCGGTTCCACGGGATTCCCCAGAAGGCCATCTCTCGGACCGCCACCGGTGCGGTTTCGGCAAACAGGCGAGCTACTGCCTGGTCGCAGCCCCAATCCGACCCCCGGACGGTATCTGCAAAGTGAATGTCCGGGCAGTCGCCTTCTCCCATACAGGCGTTTCCCAGCGCAGCCTGCATCCCGCCCTGGGCTGCGGAGGAATGGGACCGCCTGGGCGGTACAATGCTCAGGCAAATGGCTTCAAACCCTTGAGAAGCAGCTTCAACAGCCACTCTTTCTCCGGCAAGCCCTGCTCCGATGCAGAGCAGATCTGTGTAAAACGTATCCAAATTGCCCTCCTTGGCGCTGAGCTAAACAGATGGAAACGGATGAGCCGTCCGTGTCTTAAACAGCTGCCTTGATGAGGAAGTAGAAAGTAAAGAGGCTTATCAGTCCGATAACGATGAAGGTTAGAGTCAGTTTTTTTTCAATGCCCTGGAAAAATCGGCGATTGGCTCGCTTGATCCAGCCCCATTTCACGCCGATCCGATAGAAGCCGATGCCCACGTGAAGTTCAATCATCGGCAGTAAAATGAGATAGAAAGCCAGCCACCATCCTCCCTGGATGCGGGCTGCGCTCTTGGCTGCGGTAATGGGTAGGTTGGTTAAAACGGTCCACATATGAATGGAGCCCATGATCAGGATGACCATGGCGGTTGCCGCCTGCACCACCCATAGCCAGGTATCCAGGTGATTTAGTCTTAGGCTGTGCTGCCACATTGCCTTCTGCTCTGTATATTTGAACGGGAGCTTGCGCGCAGCCAGGATAAAATGAAGCAGAAATATCAGGGCGATGAGCGGTCCGCCGAGCTGCGCCAGGTAGGTTTCCTCCAGGGATCCGGCGATGGCATTCATGACGCCGGAGCCCAGGTTGATGCTGGCCACCAGGATCATGTGGCTCCACATAAAAAAAATGAGCACCACTCCCGTGAGCATCTGCACAAAGTCGAGGTATGCCTCGCTTCGCATCATTTGCACCGCATCGGTATGACTTCGGCTGGTCATCGGTTATCCCTTCCGGTCGAATGGGTCCATCTAGCCCAAAAGAATAGTTGCCTCTTCGATGCGCCTGGCTATTTTTATCCGCTGTGGACATTTTCGCTCTGCCTCCGAATAGTCGAGGCTGAGCAGCCGATCTCTGGTCGTTTGGTCAATTTCGGCAAACAGGGCTCTGGCTAGATCATGGTCCCCATAGCTCTGATAATACATGTAATAGCGCATGATATCGCCAATTGGTACGGAGCTTGCCAGGCAAGGCTCGCAGATTGCGGTGCAGCCTGCACAGTAGTCTGACGCCGTCTCTCGCGCATAATGTTCCAGCAGGTTCAGCTCTTTGGCAGAAAGCCTTGTCCGGTTTATAGCAGCGGCAATATTGGTGGTGAGAATGCTCATGTTGGGCATTTGCGAGCAGATGCTGGCAATATCGGTGTTCTCCCAAACGGCTTTAAGCTTGGCCTGCTTGTCTGTGTAACCAAGCTTGATAAAACGGTCGGTCAGCTCAAGCTCCGATTCCAGAACCCGGCTGATCCAGCTGCCGCCTTGGGTCTTCATCGCAGTCAAGCCGATACCGGCTTTCGCACAAGCTTCCACGGCGGCCTTCATCTTGTCGGTTTGCATCAGCCGGAAATTGTAGGACATCATGATGCCGTCGATCCAACCGAGCTTGGCGGCATCCATCATCAACTGTTCCATGTTGCTATGGGTGCTGAAGCCGAAGAATTTGATTTTTCCCGCGGATTTTGCCTTTTCGGCCCAAGCTTTTGTGGCGGTGCCGATCTCGTCAATGCTGCGCATGCCATGAATGAAATAGAGATCGATGTAATTCGTGCTCATTCTCTCCAGAGACCTTTCGAGAAGCTGCGTCATTCCCTCGACATCGCGCGAATCCGATTTGGTGACGAGGAAGACCTCTTTTCTGGTATCGGGATATCGTTTGAAGTACTGGCCGATCCCGAGCTCGCTGTTGCCACCTTCATAACAGTCTGCGGTATCCCAGTAAGTCACGCCCCATTTAAGCGCCTGCCTCAGCATCAACTGATTGGATGAGATGTCGAACATTCCTCCCAGGGAGAGAATAGAAACATCAACTCCCGTCTTTCCAAACGCTCGTTTCGGTACTTGAGTGATCTCCGGCTCGCTCTCGGATGCGTTGGCCCGGCTCTGAGCCAAGCTCCCCGCAGCTGCAAGAACCGACCCAGCACCGGCTGTGCCTGCTGCTTTCAAAAAATCGCGACGTGAAAGACCTTTTTCATCGTTCGGCATACCCGCTTCTCCTTGCCCTATTTTTCAAGCTTGTTTCTATCGGCAAACATCAACAGCAACACAATAACCACCAAAGTGCCAAAAAGCGAAAATTAAACAGCAGCTGCAACCAGCTGATTATTTCGCCCGACTTTATAATGATGAGCCAATCGTTTTTCATTTTCCATGCTTCACACCTTAAGTGTTTTCATGGCTTCGTATCTTCGAGCTTCCAGAAGCAGCGAACGGCTCTTGCTTCTTGATTCGTTTTCGGCGGTGATCCGGATTCCCCTGCGGCCGCTTACCGGACATTCATGTTCACATACACCGCACCCGATGCAGCGGGCCGGGTCTACCTGCGGACGTTGCAGTCGGACCTGGATCTCTATAATCGATCCGGTTGCCGGCGTTTTCTCGAAAGGCGCTTGCGGTGCGATCCTAAGCAACCGATCGGTGTTTTCCACGATAAGCCTGCGCTGGCTTTCGCTCTCCAGGGCAGCTCGGATAAAATAATCCCCGCTCGAGTACGCGCCCGGCAGGAGCTTCAGATCGGCAATTTCCAGAGTCGTTGCATCGGCTCGATAGACCTGTAAGACTCCTTCGCGAACGGTGTTGAAGTGTTCTTTTACATGAATGGCTTTGGGGCTGACGGGGCAGTTTTCCTGGCACACAATGCAGGGCTTGTCCATCGCCCATGGCAGGCATCGGCCCAGATCGACAAAAGCCGTGCCCAGCCTTATCGGTCCGAGCTCTGTGAACTCCCCACGGCCCAGTTTCTCATCCAGGGAGATCGGCCGAATAGCTGCGGTCGGACACACATGGCTGCAGGCAATGCAGTTGAGCTGACAGCCGCTGCTACCGATGCGAAAATTCAAGGCGGGCGTCCAAACGGCTTCCAGACCTCCCTGGAGCTCGGCCGGTTGGATGATATTGGTGGGGCAAATACGCATGCATTGGCCGCACTTGATGCAGCGGGACAGAAAATCAGGCTCGGGCAGAGCGCCGGGAGGCCGAATTAGCGCCGGGTTCCAATTCTGTTGCGTGTAGCCGCCAAGGCGCATGATCGGTATTATCGCAATCCCTGAGGCCAACGTCACCACAAACCCGCGTCGGGAAAGATCGGGAGAGGCGATCTCTCCGGCTGCCGACGGAGTGGTTCGAAAACCGATCAGGCCGTGCTTGCAGTCATGCAGGCAGTTAACGCACAGTACACATTCGGCCGTACGGATTTGATTCGTCGGCTCGCAGGCGCCTTCGCAATTGGCTTCGCACAGCTTGCATTGGGTGCATTCGTTGGTGGCTTTGCCGATCCGCCACAGAGCAAAACGTCCCATGACGCCGTAAAGGGCTCCCAAAGGGCAAACGTACCTGCAGTAAAACCGTGGTGATTTCAGATTCAATAAGATGGCGGTCAGGAAAAGCAATCCTATCAGCCAGGCACCTTCGTAATAGCGTTGAGTCGTGGAGAGCAGCTGCGAGTTTGCGTCGACTAAAGGCAGAAGGACCAGGTTGACCGAACGGTGCACCAGGGGAATGGGATCGAGCAGACCGGTCTGCAGTGAAGCACCGATCATGCGACCCATCGAAGAAACGAGCGCCAGAAAGGTCCAGAAGCCGAGGAGAAGAAGCAGTAATCCGGCTGTTTTCCTTTTCTTGACCGAGTAGCCCATGAAATTGAGGGTAATAGACACAGCGGTTGCTATTGCCAGCAGCCACAGTATGGCAGATACGTCGAAAGCCGCCCGCACTCCTTGAGCTATTAGTGTCCCGGCGGCAGCAGAAAGCAGGAACACGAGAAGATAGTATTTAACCACCTGGCCGCCATGGTACCGATTAGCCGCGGCGCGATCCGGCAAGGGTTTGCCTCGTCTACCCAGATAACCCACCACCTGATGCATGGTTCCGAACGGGCAAACCCAACCGCAAAAAAAACGCCCAAGCAGGGCGGTTAAGACGACGGTCACAAGAGCCCAAGGGAGACCGGCGTAGAGAGTGCCGGTGGTGAGCATGGTAGCAAGCGCCACCAATGGGTCGAGCTGCAGGAACCAGTTTACAGGCCAGCCGCGCAGCTGCCACCATGCGACGCCCCAAGAGCTGGCGATGCAGAACCAGAGGAACAAAACAAGAAAAAAAGATTGGCTAATGCGTCTGACTGTAACAATGTTCATACGAATTCCATGTTTGCTGATTGTAGGCGGCAGAAGACTCTGAGGATTCCATCCGTCAAGCTTGTTGCGCTTCGGTGACTGATCGGTGTCTGTACGTGCTTGACCGCGGCGCTTCCGTTGGAGACAAAAGCTGTGAGTCCGCTTTTGATCCGGCTACCCGATACTCTCCCGCACCGGTTTGAGCGACTCGTAGTCGACGGTTCCTGCGCCTGCGGCCTGAGCCTTTAAGAGGTGGGGCAGATCGTGCACGGTTTTACCGAGCAGAGTTGCCCCGAAAGCGTCCGCCGCCACTTGATCGGTACTCACGATCATCGTGTGGGTCTGCTTGAGATCGGCAAGGGACCCGCCCGTCGGACCGTTGGTCATCATGCTGGTCGTGCCGTCCAAAATTACCAGCGTGGGCTTCACCATCATTGCCAGCTCCATGATGCAGTCGTGTATGTTTTGATGAAAAATGTTGCGTCGGCCTCCAAGCAGTCCATACCAGTTTTTCATGGTCATGGATGCGCCGCTGCGATGGTGATCTTTGACGGGAGCAATCCCTATGACCTTGTTTACGCCCTCGAATGGAGCGTATAGAAGAGGCCATTGCCTGATCAACGAACCGCCCTGGACAGTCGTTGGTTGAAAGAAGCTCTTTTTTGGCAGCAGCACCCTGGCTCCGACCGAGCGGGCGGCCTCACCAATCCCGCTCAGAGCAAAGCAGCTTTCAGGATCGTTGATGGGATTGTCGGTAACGATCACAGCCGATGCGCCGGCCTTCAGACACAATTCCGCTACGGCCGAGACCAGTTGTGGATTGCTTGTTGCCGATAGAATGGGCGGTGAAGCAAAAGCGGCGTTGACCTTAATGAGCACTTTATCGCCCTGCCGGATGAAGCTTTCCATCCCTCCTACGGCCTTGAGGCCCAGTTGTACGGTCTTTACCCGGTCATCCCCGGTTACAATGCTCATCCTTGGCTGCAGACCGGCGATGGAAAAAGGGGGCAGGGCAATCGGGCTCTCTTCGGCACGATGACCCGGTTGCGGGCCTTCTCCGTCATACAGCCAGTAACCCAGTGAGCCCGCGGCAGCGATCATCAGCCCAGCTTTGGCGGAGCGATAAACAAATTCCCTTCGGCTCATTGAGCTGTTCTTTTCTTGGTGTTTCATCTGGCAGCTCGCAGTTTATGATAAAGCATCCGGCCGAGCTCTCTAACGGAATCGATGTCGTCAGCCTCATGCACTCCGGCCATGAATTCCCCATGAGAAAAGATCAGTTCATACAGATCGAACACATCGAGCAGTCTGGCACCCGGCACGGCTATGCCCGGCTCGACCTCGACCGCGCCGTTGTCAAGGAGAAACCGGTGATAGGCGGAAGCCATTTCTGCTGCACTCTGTGGTGATTCTCGAACAGAGACGAAAGCCCGCACCTCCTGATCTGCAATCTCGTACTTCGCCGTGAATACGTTGTTCAGGCGACTGAATCCAAATACGTCCGTGGCGTGCAAAGAAATGCTTCCTTCAACCAGCCTGTCGACGGGGAACATGGCCAGTTCACCCAATGAATCCGGAGCGACCGGTTCCTGTTGCACAAAATCACGAGCCAGTGCCAGCATGGTTTCCGTCATTCCTTCTCTGCTTGCTATCATTTCAACGTAGTACCTACCATGGGCGAAAAAGAGAGCGTTTCCAGTTTGATAGGCAAATTGGCTGAAATCGGCTGTCTGCGCATCGGGACGACGCTGCAGGCTGTAAACCGAATAGGCGTTACGCACGTTGCCCATATCGAAAAGGAAGACCTCAAGCCAGGAGTCCGCTTCATCTGGTTTCTGTAATCGTTGGCTCTTCAGGTTTTGAAAGCCGGCCGAAAGGTAGAGCTCAGCCTTGCCGTCGATCTTGTCCGAGAGATTGTCGGAGCCGAATTCCTCCGGTGCGGTGAGGGGCTTCATAAGATCGGATGAAAATCCCTGCAGGACGATATTTCCGTTCTTTGGCGCGGCCTCCGGTTCACCGAAAAGCAAAGATGCCGTGAATGTTTCCTGCTTGAACCGGGACTGCTTGAAAAGGATCCCCATAGCGATGGCAACAAGCAGCAGTAGGATACCAAAGCCGACCAGGGTCTCTTGATTGACTGATCCTTCCTTCATCAAATCCTTTCTTCGGTCTGAATGCATCCCAATACCGGTAGTCTAACGGAAGCTTGAGGTCTATGCCAAGAGCCCGGAGCAGATATCTGTGCACTCAGACCCTGGAATCTCTCTTAGCCGTTAAGGCCTCGATGCAGTCCAACCGGTTGTTTTCCTGAAGGCTTACCTGGTCCCAAAAGGGGAAACCCTTGGCTTGCGAATGTAAACGAACCAGTATACCAGCCCGACCATGATGGCGCCGCCGAAGATGTTTCCGATTGTAACGGGCAGTAAATTAGCCCAAAGGAAATTACCCCAGGTGAGGCCGGCAAAATCGGAACTGCTCTTATGGATCGCTTGCCAGAAGGATGCCGGGGCTCCGGCCTTGATGAAAAGGCCGAATGGTATGAAATACATATTGGCGACACAGTGCTCAAAGCCGGCGGCAACAAAAGCTGCAATCGGGAAAAGAATTGACAGAATCTTGTCCGTGTTGGTGCGAGAGCTGTAGCAAAGCCACACCGCGAGGCACACAAGACCGTTGCACATCATCCCCAAAATCAGAGCCTGCAGGAATTCGAGAGCACACTTGGAGCCGGCGATATTGAGCGCATTCAATCCGATTGCGCCGCCGCCAAAGGTATACTGTTTGGAAAAAAACATGAGCAGCGCCGTGGCGATGGAACCGACGAAGTTGCCGCAGTAAACAATGACCCAGTTTCGAGCAACCTGCCGCACGGCAATGCGCCGGTCCGCCCAAGCCATAACGATCAAATTGTTCCCGGTGAATAGCTCGGCACCGGCAATGACGACCAGAATCAGCCCCAGGCAGAAAACGATTCCGCCGAGCAGCTTAACGACGCCGAAAGGGAGCTTATCGGCAGCTCCCGCGGTGACTGTAGTGGCAAAGATTGCTCCCAGGGCGATGAAAGCACCTGCCATTACGGATAATGCGCTCATGTTGCGCCACCCCATTGAAGCTTTCACTACTCCCAAATCTTCCGCTTTGGCAGCCATTTGAGGGGGCAGCAATGCATCCATACCGGGAAAAACGCTTGGTTGTGAGCCGGTCTGCATATCGTTCTCCAGGATGAGTAGTTACAAGCAATAGAAAAGTGCGGTCAGCATATCCTACAATAACTGGTCCCGACAGTTCCAGTGTGTCCACAGTAGCATTGAGAAAAGCGACGTGCCGATTACAGCTCTATGAAAATGGCTCCTCCTTTGACACAGGTTTCTAGAGCAGATTGGCGGCTTCGCAAGGATTCTGCTGTTAGTCGCCGAGAAGCTTGAGTCCCGCCTCTGTTACCAGAACGACATCGGAAGGAAGCTCGCGAAGATGCTCGGCAAGAGTGAATCCGCGAAGCCTCGCCGGAATTTGGGATGCATCGCACTGATTGAAAAAATCGACTCCAATCTGTGCCTGATATGTTCCCTTCACGCTCAGGACCCGAAAACTGTGGGTCTTGCTTCCGGGATCATACCGGTTTTCTATCTTAGATTCCGGGAATTCTGCCTGCAAATATTCGACAACCGCTCTCACCTTGTTTTCGTTCAGCATATCTGCTCCTCCAGACATTCTCAAGTAGATCTTCCATCGGCAGATTAAGCCCACGCAAAGAAGTCGCAGGCACTTTCAAGAATGGTCTTGATATATCGGGTAGTCACATGCTTGAGCCTTCTGCAAATCTCCGTCCGTTCTGCCCTTCGCCACTTTGAAGGTCGAGATACATTCGGGCATCTGGTAGCGCCGCCTTCCACGGCGGCGCACTGCATCCCCTTAGGGATTAATCCCCTCTATCGGATCAAGGGCGCCGCCGTGGAAGGCGGCGCTACCGTTTCAGGGCAAGCAGCCTCCTGGTCTGGGAATACTTTTGCAGGAGGCTCGCTTATTTGAGGTTTTTACTGCTGATTCTATATCCTCGCATAAAATCAGAGCCATCAAACGTTTGGCACCGAGTCCTCGCTACGGTAAGAGCTAGGCACCATGCAACGTTTTCAGGGCTGTTCAGTGCAGTTGCAGAGCCCTTGAAAAAGAGCCTTCTCGTTCGCCAATAGATACTGCTTCACCCCTTCCCAGGTAGTATTGTTTAAGCTGATCGGATCGGGCGCTTCTTCTGCATCGGCGAAATAAAACAGCGACTTCAGAATATGATGGCAGTTGATCCGCTGACGACCATACTTACCTATTAAGAGCTCTTTCAATTGCGTGGGTTTGAAATGCCTCATGATTTCGATCAGGTCATAAAAGTCCTTTTTTTCGCCCCGCTGAGAGACGGCAATGATCTTCATGCAGGCGATATCCTCAATTGCTGCCATCTTCAGGCTTTCGATTTGTATAGAGGGAGCCATAAGCTCGTATGGATAGTGAAGAAAAGAGACTTTGATTCCATCAATGATGGCATGCACTGTTCCCCTCTGTTCGTTCAATATTCTTCCACCGAGAGACACGACAAGCTGCGCAAGCTGCTCGACATCAAAAGGGGGACGGCTGAACAGATCGAGATCATCGCTTTTTCGATGTCCGAGCTGCAGCGCCAGCGCAGTCCCGCCGCCAAGATAGAATTGTGATGCAACTTCTTTGACTTGCCCCAGGCGCCTGATCAATAGAAACAGTTTTGGATCAATTGCATGTTTAAACATTTGACCTCTTGAGTGGGGATTCCAAGATGAATAGCCCAGTAGTTTGCCGTTTTCCTGTCGAGATTGCGTGATGTTTTGACCACTTTACCGATGTCGGTTTCAGAATACATCCTCAGCAAGGTGCAAACCTCTTTCTCATCCCCGTATTTCAACACCCGCTCTATGATGAACTTCTTGTGAGCGGTAATCTCTATCGACTGAATGTCGACATCCCAAAAAAGCGGCTCCAGTGCATCCAGGCATGCAGCCACGTCAACGGCCATATCTGCTCCCTGTTTAATCCTCTAGCGTTCAAACCATATCTTGCTTATTAATTCTAGCAGATATTGGGAAGCGACTAGAAGATTTTGTGCGGACAATGTTTGGCTACCCGTTGCCCATTAGCAGCACATTTGCTAAACACCTTTGTGGAAGTGCTGGGTGCTGAACATACCACTTATGCTGTTTGGGAGCTTGACGGAGAATACTCTCTTTTGGAGAGCGCTGATGTTCAGCGCGGTTTGGATGCTCCAGATAAGGCGGGCTATTTCCCTGTCGGGTAAAAAGAAAGGGTAGAGCAACGATGAAGCAACGGAGACAACCGCTATGATGAAAATCGGTCTGGGTCATTATGAGGGGCTGGACACTTCGACGACGATCAGCAAGGTCATCGCTCAGTGCCAGGAACAGCTCAAAGGCCATTTGCCGCAATCCGGAATAATCTTCTGCAGCAGCGAGTTTGATCCTTATGAAATGTTGCATGCCGTCAGCCTCAACTTTCCAGGCATCGATTTGATTGGATGCACGACGGCAGGGGAGCTTTCATCCGGGTGCGGGTTCAGCGAAGATTCCATTGCCCTGCTGTTGATTCACTCGGACCGCGTGGAAATCAGATCGGGGCTGGGGGAAGGGCTCTCTAAAAACCCCGAGGCGGCCGTCCGATCCGCGGTTGATCAAGCGCGGCAAAAACTTTCGCGGCCGCCGAGTCTGTGCTTGACCTTGCCGGACATTTTCAACCAGTCAGCAGGTCAAGTCATCAGTACTCTCAACAGTACGCTGGGTCCTGATTGCCCGATTTTTGGCGGATGTGCCGCTCGCCAGGAAGCCCTCGGAAGGCCGATTATACAATTCTACAAAAATGAAATCGTGCAAGATGCCATCCCATTGCTCCTTTTCGCAGGCCCAGTCCGGCATGCCTTCAATATCGCTCATAGCTGGAAGCCGCTCGGCAAGCCTGCCCGGGTCACTCAATCCGAAGGCTGTAAAATCAGAAAGATCGATGACTTAAACGCAGTCGACTTTTATCATCACTATCTTGGCCTGCATTCGGCTCCGGCCACAGCATTTCCCCTGGCCGTGTTCGAGAAGGGGAGGGACGTCTTCTATTTGCGGCAACCGATTCTCTACGATTCCCAGGAAGGCAGCATCACCTTTTCCGAGGCGATTCCGGAGGGAAGCGTAGTTCAAATCACTGAGGGCGCGCGCGGATACATTATCAAAAATACCCGCAAAGCTGTTCAGTCGTTGGCTCCTCTTGCTCCCGAATTCATACCGAGGTTTGCCGTCTCCTTTTCCTGCCTCCTTCGGAAAGAAGCTTTGGGGACCACAGTCGGTGAGGAATTCAATATTCTTAAGAGTGCCCTGCCTGCTAGAACTCCAATAATCGGTTTCTACGGCTTTGGTGAGATCTGTCCTTTGGCTCCCCGGAGCGGAAGCTTCCTCCACAACGCTTCTCTGCTCACCCTGCTCATTGGCGAAATGAGTGAGGGGACCGCCGAAACAGCGGCAGCCGATGAATGTGTAAGCCAAGTGGCAGTATCCGAAGATGGTGATAAAGATGCCATCCAGCTGTGCGGTGTGGAGGAGACGAAGCGCCAGGTTGAGTTTCTCCGAAAGATGTTGGCCCGCTCGGAACGTTATCGGCAACGCCTCGAAAACGTCAAGGAACTGAATGCCTCTCTTTATCGCAAGATCGTGCAAGAAATGGATGCGGCTCATTGCGAATTGCGGGATAAAGAGCATGAGTTGCGCATAAGTGAAGAGCGGTATCGACGTATTGTAGAAACCGCGGCAGAGGGTTTTATACTGCTGGATGAGAATCTTCGTATCAAAGATACCAACGAAGCCTACTGCAAAATGATGGGCTACAGCCGCAAGGAGCTACTTGGGAAAACCATATTTGAAATGGCTTCTGCCGGTTATAGAGAATTCCTGCAAGCGAATCAGGAGGCGCTGCTGGCTCAAGATTACAGGAAAAGGGAAGGGATCTTCACCACAAAGGACGGCCGACGGATTCCCGTTTTGGTCCACGAAAACACCTTGCGTGACGGGGACAACGCCTTTTTAGGTCATGTGGCCTTCATTACCGATCTATCCGAGCAGGTGGCGCTGCAAAAAGAGCTGCTCGTATCGGAGATGCGCTATCGGGGAATGTACGAAAATGCTGTTCAGGGAATGTTTCAAGTTACATTGTCGGGGAAGCTGATCCGCGTCAATCCAGCTTACGCGCGGATGCTGGGCTATGATTCTCCGCACGAGCTGCAATCACAGGATTCGGCTGTTCCGCTATACGACAGTCCCAGCGATCGCGAGCGGATGATCGATGCCGTCAAACAAAAGAGGGTGCTCACGGATTATGAGCTCAAGTTGCGCCGAAAAGACGGTAGTAGTGTTTGGATAATGCTCAACGTGCGCTATCTTGAAGGGGACGGGGACGAGCCGATTCTCGAGGGAATTGCGATCGACAATACTGCCCGCAAAATGGCTGAAGACGAGCTTCGGCGCAGTCGGGAGATGTTTCGCAGTCTGGCCATCCATGACAGTTTAACAGGCCTTTATAACACCCGCCATCTCTACCGCGCGCTGGAGGATTTGCTGGTCGAAAGCGCGGTCGGCGAGCTTCCATTTTCGCTGGTCTTTATGGATATGGACAATTTCAAGCGCGTTGTTGACACGTATGGTCATTTGAATGGAAGCCAGGCTCTGAAAGAGGTTGCTGCAACCATCCAGGAGTGCCTCGATGAACCGGCTTTTGGAGTTGCCTATGGGGGCGATGAATTTGTCGTGGTTCTGCCGGGATTCGACAAGACTCGAGCACGTCGCAAAGTCGAAGAGATCAGAGCAAGGATGAAAGAAACCGTGTATCTTTCAAGCCAGGGACATGCCGTCGGCCTGAGTGCGAGCTTCGGTATAGCTGCCTATCCGGAAGATGCTCAGAACCTGACCGGCTTGCTGGCTCTGGCCGACAAGGCCATGTTTCACGTAAAAGAAAAAGGCAAGGATGCCATCGGGACCACTACTTAAGAGATCTCTTCCCGATGATCTGCTCCTTCAAACATCATTTTTTTCGCGCACCTGCACGCGACCACTTCCATCCAACCTGAGGCGAGATCGCTTTCGTCATTAAGGGTGTGCGGCCTATGAGTCACTATAATCAGGATAACGATCCCAGTGACCCGGAACATCCTTACTATGTGGGAGGAGTCCACGGCTGCCAACCGAATGACAACCTTTTCCAGTCAGTTCTTTCTTGGTCCTGAATGGTCAATAATCACAACTCAAATATCCTCTCCGCTGCTGCATTAATCTCTTTGATCTTTTCCTCATTGTCGCCCGTCTTATCTTGATATCTCATAACAAGCAAATTTTTCTGTTTTCTGACTTTATCTTTTAGATCGTTCAAAATGTTCTTGACCTCATCGTCCGTTGCGTCTTTGGAGAATCTGGGGAAATATTCACTACCAAGCTCAAGTGTTCTTAGATCATCTTTCAATGAATGTGTTTTCATTAATTTACCTCACTCCATTCTCTCTATGTAGATCAGGCGCTCTCTGACATCGTTCACTTTTGCACACCACAAAAGTAAAATTAGTATAATTATCCATTGCCTGGATTTCACTACCGCCTGACAGAACGAGTCAGCCTTGGCCTTTGCGTATACGGCACGGGAGATTTTTCAGATTGGGCGTTCCGAACTCCTTGCCCAGCCTGTCGATGGAGGTGAGCATATTGAAGTTCGATTTACGCCAGTCGTACTGTTCGGCTGGATCGCCTTCGGGGAACCACCAACCGAGATCGGCACTGATCACGCGGGGGTCTACGATGTCGGTCACGCGCGCTTTCTGACTTATAGCCCCATACCTTGTTTCGATGATCATTTCATCGCCGTCGCTGATGCCATGGACCGCTGCCGTTTCAGGATGGATTTCGACGATTGGATCGGGGCGTTTTTCTCTAAGCCTCTGCACCCACCGGTAAGACGAGAGCAGAAAATACTTGCTTTTGGCACTGATTACGACCAGCGGGTAATCGGGGTTTTCCTCTTCCGGTAGACCGGTGAATTCAGGCATCGGCTTAAGCTTGAACTTTTCAGCGGTGCTCAGCTTCAGCTCAACTTTGCCCGTGGGGGTGCGAAAGCCTTTTTCTTTATAAAATCTGAACCGATCGGGTCCCTTCAGATACCCTTTTTCGACAAATTCACGGTAGGTGAGCCCTGAAGGCCTAAGCACATCTTCCAGAAACTCCTCAAAATCGTCGTGCCAGAGATCTGGTGGCGAAATGCGTTTGCCCAGCTCATTCATGATCTTCATATCGGGCCAGCATTCTTCTGGAGGGTCGACCACCTTAGGCCGGGCCAGGATCATGCCATGGCCGATGCCGTAGTGACCGATATCGTTCATTTCATACTGGTGGGCGACGGGTAGGACGATGTCAGCCAAGGCCGCTGTGGGTGTCATAAAGATCTCTGCTACCGCCGCAAAATCGAGACTCATGAAAGCTTTATAGGTCGTCGCACTGTCAGCCCAGGCTACCAGCGGATTAGTGCACATTCCGTAATACCCGCGCACGGGGTAAGGCACTTCTTCGAGGACAGCTTTCCTGAAAAAAGCGGGCGCAATGGTCATCAGTCGCGGGATGACTCGATGATAGGCACTGATCATTTCCTTGCGCTTGTCGGGGATCAGGTCCGCTCGCACGAATTCACCCAGCCCCATGATTTTCGGTTCGTAGGCATTGATGTTGCCGCCGGGCACTTCGAGGTAGCCGCACACCGCCATAAGGCAAACCAGGGAACGGGTTGCATCGAAGGCATTGACATCATGTTCGATGGCATTTCCCCACTGCAGGGCGGCCGGCTTTGCCTCGGCGTACATGCGTGCGGCCTGGCGAATCAGAACGGCCGGAACCCAGGTGATTTCGGAAACTCTTTCGGGACTGTAACTCTTTACGTGCTCGGCTAGATCTTCAAAGCCGTAGGTATGGTTTTGGACAAATTCTTTGTCGTATAGCGATTTTTCGATAATGACATGCAAGAATCCCAATGCCAGCGCCTGCGCCGTTCCCGGTCTCAGCTGCAGCCAGAGATCGGCTCGCTCGGCGAGCTGAGTTCTGCGCGGGTCGACAACGATCAGTTTGGCGCCACTTTTTAGCTGATTCAAAGTGAGGCTGCTGATCTGCCCTTCTTCATTGGTTGCGACGACGTTGCTGGCCCACATGAGAATCAAATTGGTCGGATTGTGCAGATCGGCAACCGGGTAAAAGCCGCAGGTGTGCACTCCGGTTATTTCCCGAGGCGCGTGGCAGACATCCTGGGAGGCGATGACGTTGGGGGAGCCGAAAAGATTGGCCAGGCGGATCTGCACAAAGTGCTCGAGACCTTTTGGCATTCCGACACCGAAGCCCACCGCACGGGCTCCGTATTTGTCCTTAATTTTCAGTAGATTTTCAGCCGTTTCATCCAGCGCCTGATCCCAGGAAATGCGCTGCCATTTCCCCTTGCCGCGCTTCCCTGACCGTTTGAGCGGGTGACGGAGACGATCCGGATGGGTAAGGCGATCCGGAGAAACCCGCCCCTTGTGGCAGGTATAGCCTTTGTTCAGATATCCATCCGGGTTTCCCTTGATATCAACAATTTCATTTCCCTTAACGCCAACCAGCAGAGCACAGCCGCCGTGATCCATTCTTGCGCAGTGAGTCTTGAGCCAGCGAATTTCTTCAACACCCATGAGAATCGAGCCTCCGTTTCGTCAACATTACAAGGAAAAAGATGTATTATATGACAGCACGACATCCAGCAGGTCACGAATAGCACAAACAGAGGGAAAATGCCAATGACGAGAGCAAAGATTTTTTGCTCGTATCATACAATTCCTAACCAGAGCGCGGAGGGCGTGGAGCTTATTATTTTGTTTTAATTATAAAAGTTGCATTTAACATCTGGATTCGCCTGCCAAGCATGATTGCCGGGACATGTCGTTTCACTCCTTAGCCCCAGCCACCCAACCGTCATTACCGCAATGCTGTTAGCGGAATCCGGAATGGTTTGAACAAAAATGCGGGATTCCAATGCCTGTACTGTAAAAGCCCGTCTCTGCGTTCTCTGAGGTAAAATCAAAGGTGAAAACCGCGCGCGGATGATCGCTTTCGTAATTTTCCGAGTACCTGGCCGGCGTATTCGTTGGCTTCGTTTTCGACCGACTGGTAGTCTTGCAGATAATTCAAGGCGAAAGTTTTGATGCCCCAGCGTTCGTATTGTTCGACATGCTTCAATTCGTGGGCCCAAAGCCACACATTATTCAGGCTTTCTTCATCGGAAAATACGATGACATGATCCAAAGTGACAGCCAGGGCATAGGTGTCGGTGTCGATGAAGCGGCGCAGGGCGGCGCCGAGGGTTGGATTCCAGTCGGTAGTGTAGCGCACCTTTTCTAAAAGCTGGAGCTCAAAATAGGGCATCAGTTTGCCTTTAATCTTTTCGGGCATGGGCTTGGCGCTCTCAAGCGCCATATCGCGCAGATAGACGATCACTTCGGCAAGCACCTTGCTGCCGGTTTCTGCAAGGTTTCCGGGAAATTCTCGCGGCACTTCGGTGCCGGAAGGCGGCGGTTGCATTGGTACTTGAGAATTACCGGTTGCTGCCGCCGTGGCATGAAACGCAGCTGTCGTTCCCACCTGCACAGCGTGCAGCGAGCTAACCCAAAAAAGCAGAGCTAAAATGACCGCGGCTGTTGTAAGTATTTTGTTATCGGTCAGAACACGAATCATGCGATCTCTTTCCCTTGCCAGTGTCCATCATCTCATTTTGGAGTGATATTAACAGAGAAATTCAGTATTCTCCAGGCAGGCTGAAATCTTTACTTTTTTCAGCGGAGACGCTGAATGTGCATCAGTTTTGAGAGTTGAGTGTGAGGCCAAACGCGGGCGTTGAATGAAGCGTAAGGAGACGATATGTTCAGTTGTGAGGTCAAGGAGGATCTGGGGGTAACGTGGATCAAGGTGGAGGGGCGGATCGATAGTTTGAGTGCTCCGCAGCTCCAGCTGGAAATAAACCGTTTGATCGCTTCCGGAGAACGGACCCTGGTGGCCGATCTAAGTGCGACCAGCTACATCAGCAGCGCTGGTTTGCGCGTCTTTATGGAAGCCTTCAAGCAGTTGAAAAAAGTAGAAGGAGAAATCTATTTCCATCAGATCACGATGCCGGTCAGGAGCTTGTTTGAAATGAGCAACCTGACCGGAATCTTCACTCTGGTTGAGAGCAGAGACCGGATCAGCGAACTGCTGCACAACAAGAAGCCTTCTATTCCCGTCGTTTCTTCGCTGGTCGACGGGATATCAATCGATTTCCTGGAACGGCAGTCCACTTCTTCGGGTGAGCTTGTCTCCTTCGGATCGCCGGACAAGGTGGCGACCTCCCAGTACTGCGAAAGCGATGTGGTAACGGTCTACTCGGATGAAGCCCAGTTTGCAGCGGGCCTGGCGACACTCGGCGAGCAATACGACGAATACAAGAATCTCTTCGGAGAAGCGATGACCGTGCAGGGCAACTTGTTCTTCTACCCTGCCGTAAACCGTCCAGCAGTCGATTTTATGCTCTGCCCTCAAGGCCGGACGCGGGTTGCCCACAAGTATCTGCACGGTTTCGGTTTCAGCGGCGATTATCGGTACATTCTTTCCTTTGAAGATGCGGACCGTTTTGTGGACTTGAGCCGGCTGGCGGACCTCTTTCTTAAGATCAGTACAGCCAACTTGCTGGGGATTGTTTTGCTGGCGGAAAGCAAAGGCTTCTGGGGGATGAACTTAAAAAGGACGCCCATTGCCGAAAACCGGCCGGCCAACGGTGAGGAAATCTTAACCCGGGAAAATTTCCCTGCTTGGGTCAATTTTCCAGTGGAGCCCGGCGAAATCGGCCATATCGTTGTCGCTGTCGGACTGGTCGTCCGCGACCAGGAGGCGGAGTCTTCACAAGTGCAAAAAGTGGTTGGGAAAGGAAAAAGCTTCCATTTGCACGGCGGAGTTTTCGCCAGAGAGCCGCTCGGCAAGAACATTGAATCGTTCGACCAGGAATTGATCCGCGTCACCACCGAGCTACCGGTATACAAGGTCCAGCATGTACTGAGACAGAGCCGTTTCAGCAGGGGGATGGCCGGAATCATAGAGCTTAGAGGGTAAAGTCCATGGAACTGTGGATCGGTGCGCTGAATCTCGGATTTTTGTATGCGTTCATGACAATGGGGGTATTTCTGACCTTTCGCATTCATGATTTCCCCGACATAACCGTGGACGGCAGTTTCACGTCCGGAGCGGCGCTTGCGGCCGTGCTCATTGCGGCCGGTGTGGACCCGCTGATTGCGTTGCTTGCCGCCTTCGCCATCGGGGCCGCCGCTGGTGCTGTAACGGCCCTTATCAACACCCATTTCAACATCAATGGCCTGCTCGCGGGCATCCTGGTCATGACCGGTCTTTATTCCATCAATTTGCATATCATGGGCCGGTCCAACATCCCGCTGCTCAACCAGAATACTTTCTTTAACTACCTGAGCGCGGCCAATCCCGGGATGCATCCGGAAATTTGGATCGGTTTGGTATTGCTGCTGCTAATGATTGGCTTCTGGCTGCTTGCCGGATTATTTTTCAAAACGGATTTGGGCATTGCCATGCGGGCTACGGGCAACAACCCAACCATGGCCGCTGCCGCCGGTGTCGATGTGGCACGCATGAAGATCTTCGGCGTGGCTTTGGCCAACGGTCTGGTGGGTGTCTCCGGCGGTCTGGTTGCCCAGTACCAGGGGTTTGCCGATATCGGTATGGGCATCGGCACTATTGTGATTGGCCTGGCGGCGGTCATTATCGGGGAATCGCTGCTCCGGAGCCGCTCGCTCTATGTCAAAGTGTTGAGCGTGATCGTCGGGTCGGTCATTTTCCGCATGCTGATAGCGGGAGCCCTTTACCTGGGCATGAACCCGATCGATCTAAAGCTTTTGACCGCAGTTTTCGTGCTGGCGACGCTGATTGCATCGAAAGTCCTGGCCGGCAAGGCGAAGCCCGTGGGCAGGATCGGCCGGGTGAACATCTCCCGGCAGGCGTTTCTGCGCATCATCTACGGGGCTGCAGCATTGATGGTCGTGTTTCTTTTCGGCTGGGCGTATCGAGCTCAGATCCCCGGCGGGGCGAGGCCGTCCGGTCGCAATGTCAAAATCGGCGTGCTGCAGATTTCCGATCACGGCCTGCTGAACATCACCAGAGACAGCCTGATTGAGGAGTTAGCAAAGCTTGGCTGGAAGAATGACGACAAATGCACTATTTACGTGGAAAACGCCAACGGCGACTTGCCCACCGTCAATACCATCTTGGACAAGTTTATCCAGGAACGAGTGGATGTGATCGTGCCCATCTCCACTCCATGCACGCAGGCGGCCATCAACAAAGTGAAGGACCGCCCGGTGGTTTTTGCCACGGTGGCCAATCCTTTCATTATCGGAGCCGGCAAATCCGAAACGGATCACCTGCCCAATGTCACCGGAGTGTACGGCTGGGTGCCGATGGACAAGACCATGGGACTTGTGCGCTCCCTCATTCCCGGTCCATTGAGAATAGGCTCGATCTGGGACCCGGCCCACGCCAATTCCGTATTCAACATCTCTAAGCTGGAGGAGGCGATTCAGGGGAGTCCGGACGTGAGCCTGGTCGGAGCCACTATCAACAACTCTTCGGAGGTTTATCAGGCGGCATTGTCGGTTGTCCAAAAGAACATCGACGCTTTTGTCCTGGTCCCCGACAACATTGTCTATTCGGCCTTTGAGTCCGTGGTCAAGGCGGCCCGCTCCAAGGGCATTCCCATCTTTTTGAGCGATGTGGAGCGATTGGGCGACGGTGCTTTGGGTGCTCTCGGCTACGATTATACCTCGAGCGGCGTTCAAGCGGCGCGGCTGGTCGACCGCGTTCTCAAAGGCGAAAACCCACGCGACATTCCTCTTGAGAGGTACAGCAAGCTCAGCGTCGGGATCAATCTCATCGTAGCCAGGCAGCTGCAAATAAACATTCCACCTGACGTACTCGACCGGGCAACCATCCTCTACGGCGGTGATCGCCCTGTGGCTCCAGCTTCGGCTGAACAAAAGAGACTGGCGCTGTTTGTTTTCAGTAATCAGAGCGCCATGGAGGAGTGTGTCGCGGGCGTTATGCAGGAGCTTCAGGAGAGCGGCATTCTGGAATCGAACCACATCAAAGTGGACCAGAAGAACGCGCAAAACGAATTCCATCTGGCGCAATCCATTGCGCAGGATATTACCCGGCAGAACTACGACTACCTCATCACCCTGTCGACTCCTGCTTTACAGGTCACCGCCCAGGCCAACAAAAAGATCCCGCACGTGTTCGGCTGCGTGAGCGACCCCTATCGCATGGGTGTGGCCGAAAATGCGCAAAGTCATTTGGCCAACGTGACCGGTGTCGCAAGCATGAACCCGATCGCTGAAACCTTTGTCATCATGCGCCAGGTGCTGCCTGAAGCGAAGCGGGTCGGGATCGTCTGGAATCCTGCCGAAGCATGTTCCGAGGCATGCACCATGCTCGCCAGACAAGTGGCGCCCCAATATGGATTCGAGCTTTTCGAGGTTGCGGTGAGCAGGACGGGTGATGTTCTGGACGCCGTCAATTCGCTGATCAGCAAGGGCATCGATGTCTTTCTCACCTCCGGCGACAATACTGTCAACATGGCGGTGAGTACCATCGGGGAGCTGCTCAAGCGTCGCAGAATCCCATATTTTACCAACGAGCCCAATGACATCGGACGCGGGTCGCTGGTTTCGATCGGAGCGGATTACACTGAAGTCGGCAGGGAAACCGCCAAAGTGGCGATCAGGGTCATCAATGGGGAAGCTCCCCAGCAGATTCCCATCCTGGACTTTAGACCGAATAAGATCCATCTGAACGAGGTGCTGGCGAGGGAATACGGGATTGTATTTCCTGCGGACCTGGTCAATCAGGCTGCAAAGATCGCGAGGTAGTGATGATCAAAATAGCGAACCTCCACAAAACGTTCAATCCCGGGACCGTCAACGAAGTTCATGCCTTGAAGGGAGTCAGCCTGGAAATGAAGGCGGGGGAGTTTGTCAGCCTCATTGGCACCAACGGTTCCGGCAAATCAACCTTGCTCAATGCCGTGGCCGGCACTTTTCTGCCGGATTCCGGAGCCATCGAGATTGCCGGCGAAGATGTCTCGAGAAAAATGGACTATCAACGGGCTGGGCATGTATCACGGGTATTTCAGAATCCGTTCATGGGCACCGCACCAGACATGAGCATCGCCGAAAACCTGCACATGGCGTATCTACGCGGCAAAAGGAGCTATCCAAAGGTAGGCCTGAATCGCGCAAGGCGCGAGGTCTACCGCGAGCAAGTGAACCTGCTGGAGATGCAGCTCGAAGACCGCCTGGACGATGTCATCGGCACGCTCTCCGGTGGCCAGCGCCAGGCGCTCACTCTATTGATGGCAATCATCAACAAACCAAAAGTGTTGCTGCTCGACGAGCACACTGCGGCATTGGACCCGAAGTCCGCCGCCCAGGTCATTCATCTCACCAACCGGTTCATCGAGGAGGAGCGGCTCACCACCCTGGTTGTGACCCACAGCATGCAGCAAGCCCTGGAGCTAGGTACCCGTACCATCATGATGAACAAAGGAGCGATCATCGACGATATTTCCCGTGAGGAAAAACGGCACCTCACGGTAAATGACCTGCTGGATAAATTCGCAGAGCTGCGCAAAACCGAGCGCTTGACCGGAGAGATGCTGGAAGAGCTGCGGCGGGAGTATTTGTAGGAAGGCTATGGACCACTAGGAGCTTGTCCGAGAACTGTCATTTCGAGCCGAAGGCGAGAAATCTTGTACTTGCAAGTGGCTGATTTTACAGATTTCTCACTATGCTACCCTCCGTTCGAAATGACAAAAGAGGCATTCTCGGACAAGCTCCTAGGAAACGTGCTTGCCGGTTGAGATAGAAGTGTCAAGGATTGTTCAATGGCCGGCTGGAAACTTCTTCCAGGGTGTACCCCGCAGCGCTTCTGTTCTGTGGTGGAATGTCCCTAGCGTGATCACTACCGCTTTCTCGATCTGTTTTGGATCGTCTGGTTCCACTATATCAAACGCGTCGAAGCGTCCCAGCATCGCGTAGCTGTCATTCCATTTAGATTTGCCAAATAGAAAGAAAATTACGATTCGCCTATCATTTTTATAAAAGCATTAATGACGCAAACCGAGCGTTATAAAAATACTACCGCCTATGTCGAATACGAACTCAGCTTCTCGGTCATCAAGTCCTTGAGTACCCGCGGATTGGCCTTGCCTCCGGAAGCCTGCATGGCCTGACCCATGAGGAAGCCCATAGCCTTGGCAACTCCTTTTCGAAAGTTTTCCACCGCGGAAGGGTTTTGCGCAAGCACGCGATCCACCAGAGCTGCCAGTTCACCCGCTTCCGATACCTGGCGGTAGCCGCACTGCTCTACGATTTCCCCGGCTGATGCGGTGCTTTCCAGGAGCCGTCGCAAGACGTCCCGG
>Ga0068714_10001740_pt1 | contig 30334 bp, 28 predicted proteins | sample MTBNYHSulfiMetaG_FD_62988 | JGI IMG/M metagenome (GOLD analysis project Ga0068714, IMG submission 62988) | Enrichment culture microbial communities from rom New York Harbor, USA that are MTBE-degrading - MTBE-NYH (New York Harbor Sulfidogenic)... | ecosystem: Environmental > Aquatic > Marine >...
TTGCTGGGGACGGCCATGCCCGACAGCCCGGTCCCCGCCCCCCGGGGGATGACCGGCAGCCCTTCCCGGTTGGCCAGCCTCATCACCGCCGAGACCTGGGCGGTGCTCTCCACCCAGACGGCGGCCTCCGGCCGGCTCCGGTTCTGGGAGGCGTCCCGGGAGAAGGAGATTAGATCGATCAGGGAGTCGGTGAAGTTCTCCTTCCCCACGATCTCGATGAGCTCCTGTTTGATCTTCTCGTTCACCTATGGCTCCTTGCGGGTTGGGTTCTCCGGGGGCCGGTGGCCCTCCGCCTCCCAGGCGGCCTTGGCCGCGGCCAGGAGGGGGGCCAGGATGATGTGGAACATCCTGCTGAAGGGCAGGTAGGCCAGGAAGGCCCCGGTGAGGACGGCGTGGAGGTACCAGACGTACCCGTAGATCTCGGTTAGACCGTCCGCTCCCTTAAAGAGATGGCTGACCCAAAGGCCAGCTATGGCGAACCGGCTTCCGGGCGGATAACCGGTCATGCTCATCCTCATTCCTTCCAGGATAAAGCCTATCACAATGATCCCGCCCAGCAAGGCCAGGGCCAGCCGGTCCTGGCCCGGCAGGCCGGCCGGACGGGGGGAGGCCTTCTCCAAAAGCCGGCGGCCCAGGGCCAGGAGGACCCCCAAAATGACCAGGACCCCGCTCAGGTCGAAGAGGGCCGCGGTCAGCCAGAAGTTCTTGTTGAGCATGGGCCAGACAAAGCCCGCCCGGGGAAGGAGGAGGGAGACCAGGAGGGCCAGGAACCCCCAGCCGAAGCGGAAGACAAAGGGCCAGAAGATCAGGCCGTGGATGAACCAGCGGCCCGGGGATTGCTTGAGCAGCCCCCTCTGGAGGAGGCCGTCCAGGAGGAAGCCCTTGAGGGCCGGGATGAGCCTGGCCGAGAAGATGGTCTTAAGCGTCCGGCCGACCAGGTAGCCCAGCTTGGCCCCCAGGGTGGTCCGGCCGGCCAGGGTCCCGGTCAGCCAGACCGAGGCGGCCAGAATCAGCCCCACCAGGAAGACGGCCAGGGCCAGAAGGGTGGTGGTGTCGCCCACGGAGAAGGTGGCCGGGTGGCAGGGCATGCAGATGACGGACTTGGCCGGCAGGACGGCGGCGGCCGCGCCCAGATGGTTGCCGGGGGCGTGACAGCGCCGGCAGCCCTTCTCTCCGCTCAGGTCGGAGAGCTGGTGAACCGAGGACGGCTTCCCGGCGATCCGCTCCACCTCCCAGACCACCTCCCTGGTCAGCTCGTCGCGGAGGGGCTGGACCTGGCCCAGGTGGCAGGCCTGGCAGGAGACGATCAGGTGGGCGTCGTGGGCCTTGCCCTCGTCGTGACGGTGATGGCACTGGAGGCAGTCGCCCGGCCTCTGGAGGTCATGGTCAAAGGCCGCGGCCTGGGGATGGCAGGCCAGGCAGTCGGTCCCGGCGTGGGCGGTCTTGGCGTAGGCGGCCGGGTCGATCCTGGGGGCGGTGTTGTCCGCCCCGCCCTGGCCGGGGCGGTGACAGCGGCCGCAGAGGAGCCCGATCTCCTCCGTCCGCCGGGCCCCCGGCTCGGCCGGGGGCTGGTGGCACTTGAGACAGCCCCTGACCTGGTCGTCGGGCTCGGGCAGGGACTTACGCTCCTCATGGCAGGCCCCGCACTGCTTCTCCTTGGGCACCCCCGGCTTGAAGTCGCCGATCTTGTTCTCCCCCCGGCGCAGGCCGTAGTGGGGGTCGTGGCACAGGATGCAGCGTTCGTAGCGCTCCTGGTCCACATTCTCCCGGGCCCCGTGCCGGCCCTCCTCCAGATCCTCCATCACCTGGTCGTGGCAGACCGCGCAGTGGTCGACCTCGAAGATCTCCCGGAAGGACCTGGTGACGTTGGCCGGGTCGGGGTGGGGGTCCGCCTTGGCCACCCGGTCGTGGCAGTCCAGGCAGCCCATCTGGCCGTGGGCCGAGATATGGCGCCGGGCGGGGTCAATGAACCAGGAGGCCGAGGCCGGGCCGACGATAAGGAAGGCGGGAAGGATGACCGCCGCCAGGAGGAGGAGGGCGGGGGAAGATCCGGACAGCCGGCGTCGTCTCTTGAGTTGATCCAAGGCCGGGCGGTTCATACCTTCTTCCCGCGGCCGGGCCGGAGGAGGGCCGCCTCAATCAAAGGCCGACAATGACGGGCCGCCGGAAGTCCGACCTCCGGCGGCCCCGCGGCCAGTAAGATACGCTCCAAGCCTGGTCCCGGGTCAGGGGCGACCTGAGCCTAGAAGCTCAGCTCGGTGGTCTTGAGCTGGTTGTCGACGCCGGTCACGCCCTTCACCTTGGCCGCTATCTCCCCGGCCCGCTCCCGGTTCCGCCGGTCGGAGACCAGGCCGGTGAGGGTGATCTTGCCCCCCTGGCCCACCTCGACCACGATGTCGCGGTAGGTCAGGGTGGTGATCTCCTTCTTGACCGCCCGCTCGACCCGCTTGGCAAAGCTCAGGTCGGCCAGGACCTTCTTCTGGGCCGGCTCATCCGCCGTGGCGTGGCGCTTGGTGGCCGCGGTGACGATGATGTCCGACCCGTCCTCGGCCGAAAAGTCCTCGGTGTTGAGGATCAGATCGTAGTTGGCCCAGTCGGAGATATTCTTATGGTAGATGGACTCGATCAGGGCCCGCCGCTGGTGGCCGTAGCGTTCCACGTAATCGAAGGCCTCGTCCAGGGGGACGCCTTTGGCCTGGGAGATCCTCTTGGCCCGAAGGTCGGTGGGAGCGACCACCCTGACCTTGAGGACCCCTGGAACGGGGTCCAGGGCAAAGTTGGCCCCCCGGCCCATCAGGACCACGTTGCCCCTCATGGCCAGATCGTAGTTCATGGATTCGAAGAGGGGGGTGTAGGCCGGCTCGCCGAAAAAGAGGCGCTCGAAGAATCCGCCCGGCTTGGTCTCTTGCTCGTAGGCCTGGCAGGCCTTCTTGAAGTCCAGGTCGCAGGCTTGGGCCTCCTGATGGATGACATCCCGGGTGATCAACTCGTAGTCGAGCTTTTGGGCCACCAGGGTTCCGATCTCGTCGCCGAGGCTGCCGATCTGCCTGGAAATGGTGATGATGGCCATGGTTCCCTTCCTCCGCTGGTGCCGGATAAAACCACAACTCGAGAGGTTAAAAAAAAGCGATGGGGGTTATCCCCCCCAGAAAGATTATATAAATTCCGCCCCCAAAGGCAATAAAAGCCTTTGTCCCCGCCGGCCGATAAAAGCTTGGTTTGGCCCTTCTTACGAACTGTTGCGAGCTCGGCCCGCTTGGCCGGACGGGCGTCCCAAGCTGACTTTTAACAGCAACTTGGTATTAAAGGTCAACCGAGCCGCCGGGATGAAGCTTCTCCGTTTTCCCGCGGGCCCCCTTGGGCCGCCGCCCTCGAGGTTCACCTGAAGATAGTAGACCCTCCCAAAGACTGTCAACGTTTTTGAGTCAGGCCCGGGGGCCGGACCTGCTCCCCGGCGAAGGAGGCGAAAGCCGGCTTTTATAGATCAGCTAGCCCTTCTCCAGCCTGGCCCTGATCAGCCTCCCCAGCTCGGCCACGGCGGCCTCGATATCCTCCTTGGAGGCCTGGGAGAAGGAGAGCCGGAGGGTGTTGGCCCCGGAGCCGTCGACAAAGAAGGACTGGCCGGTGATAAAGGCCACGTCGCTGGCCACGGCCTCGTAGAAGAGGTCCATGGCGTTCCAGGCGGCCGGGAGGTGGACGAAGATGAAGAAACCCCCTAAAGGCCTGTTCCAGGTCACCTGGGGCGGGAAGTGGCGTTGGAGCTGGGCCAGCATCCAGTCCCGCTTGTTCCGGTAGTGGTCGATGTTGGCCTTGATCCTGGGCGCCAGCAAGCCCCGCTTGAGGAACTCCAGGAAGATGTACTGGGCCGGGGTGTTGGTGGCGCAGTCGAAGTACTGCTTGGCCTGGGCCATCCGGCCGATGATCCCCGCCTCGCCCACGGCCCAGCCCAGCCTCAGGCCCGGGGTGAGGATCTTGGAGGTGGAGCCGAGATGGATGACCCGGCCGGCCTTGTCCAGGGCCAGGAGGGAGGGGAGATAGGCGCCCTCGAAGCGGATCTCCCGGTAGGGGTCGTCCTCGATGATGATGAAGTCCAGCTCCTGAGCCAACTGGACCAGCCGCTGCCGCCGGTCCAGGGTCAGGGTGGATCCGGTGGGGTTCTGGAAGTTGGGAACCAGGTAGAGGGCCTTGATGGGCCGGCCCTCCTTTTTGAGCCGGCGACCGGTCTCCTCCAGCCGGCCCATGTCCAAACCGTCCCCGTCCACCGGGACCCCGACCATCTCCGCCCCCCGGGAGTGGAAAGAGCCAGGCCCGCCGACGTAGGTGGGCAGCCCCACCGCGGCCGTGTCGCCCTTGTTGATGAAGACCTGGGCGGCCAACTGCATCCCCTGGGCCGAGCCGTGGGTCAGGAGGACGTTCTCCGGACCGAGCCCCTTTGCCCCCTCCAGGGCCAGCCGCTGGGCCAGGAGCTCCCGGAGCTCCAGGAGCCCCTCGGTGGAGCCGTACTGGAGAACCGGGCCGGCCTTGTGCTCCAGCAGCTCGGCGAAGATACGGCCGATCTCCCGGCTGGGGAAGACGGCCGGATCGGGCCAGCCTCCGGCCAGGGAGCGGACCTCGGGCCTGGCCACCAGGGAGCAGATCTCCCTGATGACCGAGGGCTGGGCGGTGAGCGTTTCTTGGCTGTAAAGATGGGCCAGGCGTTCGTCGATCATGGGATCCCCCCCAACCAGCTCCGATCCCACCATAACCGCCCGGGATCACATGTGCAAGCTCCTGGCGCAGACCACCCCGATCCCGGCCTTAATCAGGGCCTGGGCGGTCAGGTTGACCGAGTGGTGCTTGTCCAGGTAGTTGCGTTCCATGGCCTCCCAGAGCCCCTGGGCCAGGACCTCCTTCTTGGGCAGGAAGTAGTCCAGGATGTCCGAGGGATGGTTCCGGGCCCCGTCGATCTCAGGCTCGCCGCCCTCGTGCTTGGCGGCGATGTTGGGCACCTCCTGGGCGATCTCCACCAGCTCCTGGCGGCGGTTGTAGGGCTGGATGACGATGGACTTGAAGGTCTCGGTGATGTGGTGCTCGAAGCGGACCACCTTCTCCAGCCCCAGGGCCCGGCGGAGGAAGGCCGCCTCCCGGATGGTCTGGTTGTTGACCGAGTTGGAGAGGTTGAACCCGATCAGGGAGGTGGTCCCGTCCTCCCGGGAGAAGAGCCGGGCCGCCAGGAGGGTCCAGAGGATGGCGTAAGGGTTGTCGTTGCCCATGAAGACCGAGATCTTGAACTCGTTGTCCACCCCCAGCTTGTGGAGGAGATAGGCGGCCAGAACGGTTCCCGGGTTGATGTTGAGGACCTGGCGGATGCCGTAGGTCTTGTAGTAGCCCAGGTACTCGTCGACCCACTTGAGGGGGTGGTCGTTGGGCTGGCCGATGCCCCCGAAGTAGCCGGTGATGGTCGCCGGCCCGCCCAGGTGGATGTTGGAGCCGTCGGTTCCCTTGGTGTCCAGGGTCTCAACGTAGGAGACGCCCATGATCCGCATGGCCGCGGCCACGGCCAGGGTGTCGCCCTGGTCGGCCACCTGCTCGCTCATGGTCCGGACCCGGATGAACCGGCCGGGCATCAGCTCCCCGGTCTGGATGGCCTGCTTGGCCTGGGTGATGAGCCAGGGGAAGTACTGGTAGGCGCTGATCTCCAGGGTGACCGCGTTGGCCTGGTTGAACTCCTTGACCTCCGGGGCGATCCGGGCCTGGTAGTCGGCCAGGCTGACAAAGGCCCTCTTGTCCCGCTGCTCGGCCAGCCAGTCCAGGTCGGCCAGGTAGGGTGAGCCCATCTCCTTCAGGCGGGCCAGGAGGTTGTCCAGGCTCCCGGCCTGGGCCGCCTGGCGGTTGATCTTCTCCGGGCCGCCGTGACGCTCAACCAGCTCCAAAAGGCCGCTGACCACGGGGTTGTCCGGGTCGGTCAGGACCCGGTTTATCTCCTCCAGCCGTTCCCGGCTGATCTCCAACAGCTTAGCGGAAAGGTCCATTCTATCCCCCATCCCGCTCCAAGCCGTTCCCGGCCCATCGGCCGGGGGAGCGGTAGATCCAGGTTCAGGCCGTACCAGCGCCCGGGCGGGCTTTTCTACCCGGCCCGGGACCCCTCCGGGACCGGAGACCGCCCATTCGGCCCCGGTCCTCATCCGGGCGCGGGATCAGACCTCCTTGAGGAACTTCTCCTGCTCGCCGGCGATCATGGTGTAGCAGTGGTCCATGGTCGGGAAGGTGCCCTCCCGGACCTCCTTGACGTACTCCTTCATGGCCTCGGTGACCACCTGGGCCACGTTGCAGTACTTCTTGACGAACTTGGGGGTGAAGGCCTGGAACTGGCCGATCAGGTCGCTGACGATCAGGAGCTGGCCGTCGCAGTCCGGCCCGGCCCCGATGGAGTAGACCGGGATCTCCAGGGTCTCGGCGATATACTTGGTCACCTCCGGGGGGACCGCCTCCACCAGGAGCAGCCTGGCCCCGGCCCCCTGGACGGCCAGGGCGTCCTGGACCACCAGCTTGGCCGACTCGACCGTCCGGCCCTGGGCCTTGTGGCCGCCCAGCAGCCCGGATGACTGGGGGGTCAGGCCGATGTGGCCGCAGACGGTGATCCCGGCCTCGGTGATGGCCTTGATCCGGCTGGCCACCCTGACCCCGCCCTCCAGCTTGATGGCGTCCACGTCGGCCTCTTTGAGGAACCGGCCGGCGTTGGCCACGGCCTGCTCGTCGCTGACCTGGTAGGAGAGGAAGGGCATGTCGCCCATGACAAAGGTGTTGGGGGCGCCCCGCCGGACCGCCTCGCAGTGGACGATGCACTGGTCCATGGTCACCGGCACGGTTCCGGGGTAACCGTAGACGCACATCCCCAGGGAGTCGCCCACCAGGAGCATGTCCAGGCCGGCCGCCTCGGCGAACTGGGCGGTGGGGAAGTCGTAGGCGGTCAGCCAGGTGACCTTCTGGCCCTCGGCCTTCATCTTATAGAAATCGTGGATCATCTTTTTCTTGGGCACGGTTCACCTCCTGACCCGGGGCTTGCTCCCTCCCCGGGGATGGGATTTGGTGGTTTCGTTCTGGGCCGGTCCGATCTCCACCGGCCAGCCCAGATCCGACTTGATCTCGGAAAAGACCAGGAAAGTTTCCGTCCGGGCCACCCCGGGGATGGCCGCGATCCCCTCCTTGACCAGGTGGCCCAGGTGGTCCAGGTCCCGGGCGGCCAGATGGACCAGGTAGTCGAACCTTCCGGAGATGTGATAGCAGGCCCGGATGAAGGGGATCGAGCGGATCCCCTCCTCAAAGGGCCTGATGGCCTCGGCGTTGGTCTGGCCCAGGGTTATGGAGATCATGGCCTGGACGGTCAGGCCGAGCTTGTTGCGGTCGATCCGGGCCCGGTAGCCCAGGAGGACCCCCTGCTCCTCCAGACGCCGGATCCGCTCCAGGGTGGTGGAGGGGGCGACCCCGAACTCCCTGGCCAGGTCGGCGTTGGGCCGCCGCCCGTCCTCCTGGAGGGCCTTGAGGATCCTTAGGTCTAGCTGGTCCATCTGGCCTTCCGAATAAAGTTTCGAATGGTTCAAGTATAACCGTTGATGATTTTAAGAAGCAAGGAAAAAGGAATTTAAAATGCGGATAATTACCTGATTTGGGTGAACTATCGCAAGCACAAGGCCGGCCGGGGCAGGGGGCCCTGGGGTCCGGTTTCCGGTCCCTGGGCAGGGCCGGGGCAGGGGAAGAGGCTTGCCTTGGCCGGGCCGGGGCCGTTAAATTGGCGGGGCACATCTGTTCGGGTTTCCGGGCCGGCTCCGTCAGCGGCGGGTAGTGGAGGGGAGGTTTTTTGGACCAGCTCCAGAGGGACAAGGGACCGGGAGGCCAGGCCCCGCTCTGGCTGAGCTGGCTGGTCTGGGGGCTGGCGGCCTTCTTCTACCTCCTGGGGTTCTACCAGCGGGTGGCCCCGGCGGTCCTGACCAATGAGCTGATGGCCGACTTCGGAATCGGGGGGGCCGCCCTGGGCAACCTTTCGGCCCTCTACCTCTACGCCTACATGGCCATGCAGATTCCCACCGGTCTCCTGGCCGACTCCTGGGGACCGCGAAGAGTCCTCTTCTGGGGGGCCCTTTTGGCCGCCCTGGGGGGGACGGTCTTCTCCCTGGCCGGAAGCCTCTTCTGGGCCGGGCTGGGGAGGTTTTTTTACGGGGGCGCGGTGGCGGTGGCCTTTGTCTGCTCCCTGAAGCTAGCCACCAGGTGGTTCCCGCCGCGGTGGTACTCCATCGCGGCCGGACTGGGCCTGTTCTGCGGGGTCATGGGCGCGGTCACGGCCGGGGTGCCGCTCCGCCTGGCGGTGAACGCCTTCGGCTGGCGGCCGGCCATGCTGGTCACCAGCCTGATCTGCCTGCCCCTGGCCGGGGCGGTCTGGCTCCTGGTCCGGGACGACCCCTCGGAGAGGGGGTACTTGAGCCGGCTGGACCTGCCCAAGAAGGAGGGCGGATCGCCGGACCGGTTCAAACCCCTGGCCGGCCTGAAGGAGGTCTTGAGCTACCGCAACTCCTGGCTGGTCTCCTTCTCCCCCGGGGCCCTGGCCGGGGCGGTCCTCTCCTTTTCCGGCCTGTGGGGAACGCCCTACCTCCAGGCCAGGTTCGGCCTGAGCACGGCCCAGGCGGCCGCCTTCTGCTCGACCTACCTGGTCTGCTGGGCTTTGATGGGACCCCTGGCCGCGGCCTTCTCGGACCGGGTCGGCCGGCGGAAGCCGGTCTACCTGATCGGGTACATCATCACCACCCTGGCCTGGGCGGCCATGGTCTACCTCCCGGACCTGCCCCTGATCCTCTTCGGGGCCCTCCTGGTCACGGCCGGGCTGGCCTCGGGGGTGATCACCATCAGCTTCGCCTTTGGCAAGGAGTCGGTCCCCCTTCACCTGGCCGGGTCCTCGGCCGGGGTGGTCAACATGGGGATCATGCTGGGGCCCACGGTTCTCCAGCCGGCCATCGGCTGGGTCCTGGACCAGAGATGGACCGGAGGGATGGTCGAGGGGGCCAGGGTCTACGAGCCGGCCGCCTTCCAGGCCGGCTTCGGCCTGATCGTGGGCTGGCTGGTCCTGGCCTGCCTCCTGGCGGCCCTGACCAGGGAGACCCACTGCCGGCAGTTAAGATGAGCCCTTTGGGACCGGACCAAACCGGTCCGGGTTGACCCTTTGGCCGGAGCTCGGATAACTTGAGCGGAACGGCCCGTCCGGGGCCGGCAGGCCAAGAGGGTCCTTGAGTTGGAAAAGGTTGAAGCACGACCCGAAAGGAGAGAGGCGGATGTTCTACAAGGTCAGCGATTCCGGATACAGGCAGCCGGCGGAAGGGATCAGGCTCAAGGCCCTGGTCCACGGGGAGAAGACGCTCATGGCCGAGTTCAGGCTGGCCAAGGGCGCCGTTCTGCCGGTCCACTCCCATCCCCACGAGCAGACCGGCTACCTGGTCTCGGGCCGGATAGACCTGTTGGTGGAGGGGAAGCGGCACCAGTTTTCGCCCGGTGACGCCTGGAACGTGGCCGGAGACGTCGAGCACTCGGCCGAGGTCCTCGAGGACTCGGTGGTGGTGGAGGTTTTCTCCCCGGTCCGGGAGGATTACCTGGATTAGCCCGGATATTTCATGAGTCAAAATTAATGCGAGAGCCGTCTCCCGGACCAGGCCCCCTTTTGTTTACCGGGTCAAGGGATGGGAAGGCCGGGCCAGGGCGCCCCCAAGCCAGCCGGGACGACCCGGTCAGGGATTGGAGTCGATCATGGAGTTCAAGGGCAAGGTGGCCGTCATCACCGGCGGGGCCATGGGCATCGGCCGGGCCACGGCCGGGCTGTTGGTCCAGGAGGGGGCCAAGGTGGTCCTGGCCGACCAGAACCGAACCGAAGGGGCGGCCGCCGCGGCCGAGATGAGCCAGGCCGGTCCCGGGGAGGCCGTCTTTTTTCTGGTCAACCTGGAGCGGCCGGAGGAGATCCGGGCCCTGATCCAGGAGACCTTCAAGAGCCAGGGGAGGATCGATCACCTGGTCAACAACGCCGGAATCTGCCCCTTAAGCGCCCCGGAGGAGATCAGCCTGGAGGAGTGGGACCGGGTCCTGAACATAAACCTCCGGGCGGTCTTTCTGGCCTGCCAGGCGGTCATGCCGATCATGGCCCGGCAAGGCTCGGGGGCCATGGTCAACCTCTCCTCCATCGCCGGCAAGACCGGCGGGGCGGCGGTGGGGGCCCATTACTCGGCCTCCAAGGCCGGGGTGATCTCCCTGACCAAGTCCTTTGCCCGGGCCCTGGCCTCCTCCGGGGTCCGGGTCAACGCCGTGGCCCCGGGGCCGGTGGAGTCCCCTATGACCAGGGCCATGACCGAGAAGGCCAGGCAGACCATGACCGCCAACTCCCCCCTGGAGGGCATGGCCCAGCCGGAGGACGTGGCCCAGGCGGTGGTCTTCCTCCTCTCGGACAGGGCCAGGCGCATCACCGGCGAGATCCTGGACGTCAACGGCGGGCTTCTGATGGATTAGCCCGGATATTTCATGATCAATCTACTGCGGGAGCCATCTCCTGGTTACGACGCTTGAGTTCGGCATTTTGGTCCTCGACATACGTTTCAGGTACGCCTGCGTCCCAAAATACCGAACTGCTGCGCGTCTCACCGACGGATCTGGCCCCCTCGCGACGATTGCTCATGAAAAATCCGGGCTAGCCCCCTCAAGACCGTTGTTGTGGACATAGGGGCTCAACCTCGTCCCCTCAGTAGGCCGGGGTCTCGAACAGGGCGATAACCTCCTCCCGGCTGGAGCGCCTGGGGTTGGCCTTGTGGGTCGGGACCGAGAGGACCTCGTCGACCATCTCCTCCTTCAGCTCGAAGCTTATCCCAAGCTCGTCGTAGGTGGCCGGCAGGTCCAGGTCCAGGAAGAGGTCCCGGACCGCCTCCGGGGCCAGCTTGGCCGCCTCGTAGGGGGGCAGGCCCAGGACGTCCTGGTCCATGTCCGCGGCCACGGCGGCGTACTTGTCCGGGCAGGCGATGGCGTTGAAGTCCATGACCACCGGGAGGTAGAGGGCGCAGGCCTTGCCGTGGCTGACGTGGTAGTGGGCCCCCAGGGTGTGGGCCATGGCGTGGACCAAGCCTAAGCCGGCGTTGGCCCAGGACATGGAGGCCAGGCAGGAGGCCAGGAGCATCTGGCCGGCCGCCTCCGCGTTGGCCGGATCGGCCACCATGGGTCTAAGGTTGCGGTTGATGAGCCTGACCGCGTGGAGGGCCAGGGCGTCGGAGATGGGCTGGGCAAAGGCCGAGACCAGGCCCTCCAGGGCGTGGGACAGGGCGTCGGCCCCGGTCTCGGCGGCGATGCGGGGCGGCAGCTTGGCCAGGAGGAGGGGGTCCAGGATGGAGGTCTGGGGGATCATCCCCGGGCTGCGGATGAGCATCTTGGTCTTCCGCTCCGGGTCGGAGATGACCGTCACCCCGGTCACCTCGGAGCCGGTCCCGGCGGTGGTGGGCACGGCCACGAAGGGAGGCGGGGGGGCCTTGACCGCCTTGCCGGCGGCGTACTCCCGCAGATCCCCCCCGCCCGCCACCAGGACCCCCACCGCCTTGGCCAGGTCGATGGGGCTTCCGCCGCCCAGGGCCAGGAGGGAGTCGCAGCCCTCCTCCTTGAAGAGGGCAGCGGCCTCCTCGGCCTGGGAGACGGGCGGATCGGGCAGGGTCCGGTCGTAGACGGCCCGGGACAGGCCGGCCTCCTCCAGGAGCCCGGCGACCTGGTCCAGGAGCCCGGCCTTGACCACCCCCTGGTCGGTGATGACCAGGGGCTTGGTCGAAGGGCCCAGGGCCTTGGGCAGCCTTTTCAGGGCCCCGGCGCCGAAGATCCTCACGCCCGGGTTGGAGTGCTGGTAGATCAGATTAGGCTTCATGGGGAGCCCCCTTTCCCTATGGGTGTGATACCAAGTTGCATTTTAAAGGCAACTTGGTGCGCGCGTCCACGCGGACGCGCCGAGCTGGCAAGAGCTCGTAAGGCCGGCAAAACCACGCTTTTGCCGGCCGGCAGCTACAAAGGCAACATCTGCCTTTGATTGCGGTATCTAGATGATCCGGACAGGCCCGCTGAGAGGAGATTATCACCCGGCCGAAGAGTGGTGCAAGGGATCGATAAGGGTTGTGGTAATCAGGCCTTCAGGACCTCGATCCGGTGGACGTACTTGACCCACTCCAGGCCGGGGTGGTCCAGGGCCGCCAGGCGGAGGGGGAAGCCATACTCCTGGGGCAGGGTTCGGCCGTTGACCCCGGTGGCCAGGAGAAGCTTGCCCGAGATCGCCTCGGCCAGGCTGAACTCGGCCTGGTAGTCCAGGTCCAGCTTGGCTCCCACCACCCGGACCAAGCCCGCCCGGGGGGAGGGCCGGGCCAGTTCCAGGAGGTGGGCCAGGGAGGGGCCTCGCCAGAGGCCGTGAAAGGCGAAGGCGGTGGGGCAGATGAGGAGGGCGGCCCTCTCCAGGGCCGGAAGCCGGCTTAAGTCTGAGTAGGTGAGGCTCAGGGGTTTGGCCACCAGCCCCTCCACCTTGAGCCGCCAGGAGCCCAGGTCCGGCCGGGGCTGGATGGGGCCGGCCGTCCGGAACCCCTCCAAGGGGGTAATGGGCAGCCGGCTGGGGTCCAGGTCCACGGCGTCCTGGTAGATGAGGTCGCCCAGCTTGGTTTGGGGCGAGAGGACCTCCCTCTCCGGCCCGGCGGCCAGGGCCGGCCTAGTTCTACCCAGCCAGGCCCGGCCCGGTCTCAAGGCCAGGAGGGCCAGCCCGGCCAGCCTGGTCAGAAAACCCCGGCGGTGATCCATTCCCTTTTCCCCGGTCCCTGTCCCCGATCATCTCCGGATAAGGGTTATCATACCCCGTCGCCGGCCGGCCGCTCCAGGCCCAGCCGGGTTTTGAGCCATCTCAGGGGTAGGATCATCAGGAAGAAGGGCAGGGTGTAGAGGGCCGGGAGGAGGGTGGCCCTGGGGCCGAAGAACTTGGCCGCGAAGACCACCACCAGCATGGAGTTGGAGAAGGTGAAGGCGATGGCCCCGCCCAGCCCGGACATCCGGTCGCCGAAGAGGAGCCCCCAGGCCAGCCCCCCGGCGGCCGCGGCCAGGGCCACCAGGATGCTGACCGTGAGGGCCAGAAGGGCCTGGTCGGCCTGGGAGCGGAGAAAGCCGGCAAAGGGGGCGAAGACCCCGGCGTTGCAGATAAAGACCAGGACCAGCATCAAGGGGTAGCGACGCCGGCCCAGCCAGGCCAGGAGAGCGGGGGCCGTCCGCCGGCCCAGAAGGGTCAGGAGAAGGGGGATGAAGATGATCATCCCCAGCATCCGGGCCATGTGGCTGAAGGGGATGGGCAGCTCCTGGCCCAGGAGGAGCTTGGTCAGGCCGGGGAGGGTCAGGGGGAGGAGGAGGGAGGTGGCCACCACCACCTGGAGGGAGCGGTGGATCTCGGCCCCCAGAAGGCCGGCGAAGAAGGGGACCATCACCCCGGCCGAGGTGCCGGCCAGGAGGAGGACGGCCAGGGCCCAGCCGGGAATTAAAAGGCGGCAGACGGCCCAGAGGGCCAGGGGCAAAAGGACCAGCTTGGCCAGGGTCCAACCGGCTACCTGGGCCAGGTCCCGGCCCCTGAGGCGGATGAGGGTCCTGAAGTCGATATCCAGGAAGCTTAAGAAAAGGATCAGGATCAGGGCGTGGCTGATGAAGGGGGTCAGCTCCCCGGCCGGGACCGGGGCGAAGGCCCCGGTCGCCAGCCCGGCGTAGCCGGCCATGATAAGGGAAAGATCCCTAGCTCTAAGCATCGACAGCTATGATCAGCGACCGTCGCTCAATCCGTCCCTGGAGGGGGGTTGAAGAGGACCTGGGGCCCGATGGAGGCCGGGTCCTGGCAGCCGGTCAGGACCATGGCCTGGATGAGCTCGTTCTTAAGCTGGTCCAGGTACCGAGCCACCCCCTCCCGGCCACCGCCGATGGCCGCCCAGGCAAAGGGCCGGCCGATGAGGACCGCGTCGGCCCCCAGGGCCATCATCTTGACCACGTCCCCGCCGCTGCGGACCCCGCCGTCGGCCAGGACCGCGATCCGGCCCTTGACCGCTTTGGCTACGGCCGGCAGGACCTGGGCCGTGCCCGGGGTGTGGTCCAGGACCCGGCCGCCGTGGTTGGAGACGACTATCCCGGCCGCGCCGGCCTCCGCGGCCAGGAGGGCCTCCTCCGGGGTCATGACCCCCTTGAGGATGAAGGGCAGCTCGGCCCGGGAGATTATCCTTTGCCACTCCTCCACGGTCTTGGGAGAGACCGGCTTGCCCATCAAAGAGAGGGTGATCAGGCCGGCGGCGTCGATGTCCACCCCCACCGCCTTGCAGCCGGCGGCCCGGACCCGCTCGATCTTGGCCAGGAGCTCCTCCTCGGCCCAGGGCTTGAGAAAGGGGATGGCCGCCCCGCCCAGGTCCCGGGCGGCCTTGAGGGCCACCTCGATGATCTGGTCCTGGGCCCCGTCGCCGCAGCCGGCATAAGTCCCCCGGTCGGCGCAGCCGCTTAAATAAGCCCGGATGTAGTCCTCCTCCGAGACCTGGCTGGAGAGGTTGAAGCTGGTCCCGGCCACCGGGGCGGCCAGGACGGGCAGGTCCAGGTCCAGGCCCAGGAGGCTGACCTGGGTCCGGGGGCTCTTGGCCCCGTGGATGGTCCTTAGGTTGAGCTTGAGGGCGGCCAGGGCGTCGAAGTTGTTCTTGAACGAGCCGCCGGTGCCGGCCCCGCCCATGCCCGGAACCTCGCCGGCACAGGCCCGGCCGTCGCAGACCGGGCACAGCCGGCAGAAGCCCTTCATCAGCTCCTTGGCCCTGGCTCTGATCTCCTTCATTTCAGCTCCTCGGCTTTAGATAGGCCTGGTTGACCAGGTTGATGGGCCGGCCGGCCTGGAAGGCCCGGATGTTCTCGGCGATGGTGGCCATCAGCCTCTCCCGGGCCTCCCTGGTGGCCCAGGCCAGGTGGGGGGTGATGAGGATGTTTTTGGCTTTGAGGAGGGGGTTGTCCGGGGAGATGGGCTCGCTGGAGACCACGTCCACCGCCGCCCCGGCCAGGCGGCCCTGGTCGAGGGCCCGGGCCAGGTCGGCCTCGTTGACCAGCCCCCCCCGGGCGGTGTTGATCAAAAAGGCGGTGGGCTTCATCCTTCCCAGCAGGTCGGCCTTGACAAAGCCGGCGTTCTCCTCGGTCTGGGGGGAGTGGAGGGAGACCGCGTCGGCCTTGGCGAAGACCTCCTCCAGGGAGGCCCAGCCAAAGGGCTGGTAGCCGGGCTCACGGCCGGGATGGGGATCGTGGGCCAACACCTCCATCCCCAGGGCGTGGGCCAACTCGCCGGTCCGGCGGCCGATCCGGCCGAAGCCGACGATGCCCATGACCTTGCCCCGAAGCTCGATCAGGGGCGTCTTCCAGAAGGACCAGTCCGGGTTCCCAGTCCACTCCCCGGCCTTGACCGCCTGGTCGTGGAGGCCCACCCGGTGGCAGAGCTCCAGGAGGAGGGCCAGGGCGTACTGGGACACGGAGTCGGTCCCGTAGACCGGGATGTTGGAGACGGGCACGCCCAGGGCCCCGGCCGCGGCCACGTCCACGCAGTCGAAGCCGGTGGCGGCCATGGTGATGAACCGGAGCCGGCCCAGCTTCTCCAAAGTCCCGGCCGGGATCTTGGTCTTGTTGATGATCAGGATCTCGGCCTCGGCGGCCAGGTTCACCACCTCCTTGGGATCACAGCGGGGATAAACCTTCAGCTCTCCCAGCCCGGCCACCGGGTCCCAGGGGTTGTCCCCGGGGTTGAGGGTGTGGCCGTCGGTGGCGACGATCTTCATCTCTTTCTCCTTGTCAATAATCGGCCAGCCTTGAGAGGTCGCCCATCCGCCGAGCCCAGGGGAAATCCTGGAGCCCTGGAGACGGTTCGGAATGGGCCTGAGCCGGCTTGAGTGAACCTCACGGACCGGGGCATCATACCAGACCGGGAAGCCCACCACCAAGAGGCTTGCCGTCAGGGGGCGGATGGCCCAGAATGGGCGGGGCCTTAGAACGGGAAAAGGGGGGATGATGTCCATACCTGAGCTCAAGGGAAAGATCCAGACGGTCCTGGGAATAATCGAGCCGGAGGAGATGGGCATCTGCCTCCCCCACGAGCACCTGGTCTCCGACGGGTCGGCCTGGTTCAAGGAGCCGGAGGAGGCCACGGCCAAGGCCATGGCCCGGGCCAAGGTGGGGCTGGAGAGCCTGTGGTGGGTCCGGGCCAACTGGTTCCAGAATCATGACGACCTGCTCCTTTTGGACGAGGAGGAGGCGGTGGAGGAGCTGGTCCACTTCGCCCGGGCCGGGGGCCGCTCGGTGGTCGAGGTCTCCAACATCGGCCTGGGCCGGGATCCTTTAGCCCTGGCCAGGATCGCCCGGGCCACCGGGCTCAACATCGTCATGGGCTGCGGCTACTACTTCGCCGCCAGCATGCCCCCGGGCCTGGAGGACAAGCCCCGGGAGGAGATCACCGAGGAGATGGTCCGGGACATCACCGAAGGGGTGGGCTTCACCGGGATCAAGGCCGGGCTGATCGGGGAGATCGGCTGCTCCTGGCCCCTGGACCCCAGGGAGAAAAAGTCCCTCCTGGCCGCGGTGGAGGCCCAGAAGCGGACCGGGGCCAACCTCAACATCCACCCCGGCCAGGCCGAGGAGGCGGCCTGGGAGATCGTGGAGCTGATCGACCAGGCCGGGGCGGACTTAAGCCGGACCACCATCGACCACATCGACCGGGCCGTGCGGGAGCCGGAGAACAGGCTCAAGCTGCTCAAGACCGGGGTCACTTTGGAGTACGACCTTTTCGGCCGGGAGGGCTACTACCCCCTCTCCCAGCGCCACATCGACCTGCCCACCGACCACCTGAGGATCGTGGAGCTGATGGAGATGGTGGAGGCCGGGTTCCTGGACCAGCTCCTGATCTCCCAGGACATCTGGAACAAGCACCAGCGCCGGCGCTACGGCGGCTGGGGCTACGATCATATCCTCCGCCAGGCCGTGCCGGTGATGCGGGCCAAGGGGATGAGCGAGGCCGAGATAGAGGCCCTCCTGGTCAAAAACCCGGCCCGGACCTTCACCTTCATCTAGCCTATGGCCGGGGATACTCCGGCTCACTCGGGCCAGAAGCGGCGGTAGACCTCCGGCCGGCGCTGCTTGAGGACCGGCAGGGCTTGGCGGACCTCCTCCAGCCGGCTCCGGCCGAAGCTGCCGAAGACGATCTCCTCCTCCCGACCTTTTGCCTGGGCGATGATCTGGCCGTAGGGGTCGACCAGGGAGGAGTGGCCCCAGTAGGGGTAGCCCACCTCCGGATGGGGCGCCCCGCCGCAGGCGGCCAGGTAGACGGTGTTCTCCATGGCCCTGGTCCGCAGCAGGATCTCCCAGTGGGCCGGACCGGAGGTCATGTTGAAGGCCGCCGGGACCAGGAACAGCTCGGCCCCCTCCAGGGCCATGATCCTGAACAGCTCGCCGAAGCGGAGATCGTGGCAGACGGCCATCCCCAGAACCCCCAGCTCGGTCCGGACCACGCCCACCTGGTCGCCCGAGCCGAAGAAATCCGACTCCCTGAAGGTTATCCCGCCCGGGATGTCCACGTCGTAAAGGTGGACCTTACGATGGGTCAGGATCAGCTCCCCCTTGGTGTCGAAGATGACCCCGGTGTTGTAGGCCCGGCCGTCGCCGCCCAGCTCCACCACCGAGCCGGCCAGGTGGATCCGGTGCCGCCCCGCCGCGGCCGAGAGCATGGCCCCGGTCCTTCCCCGGGGCAGGGGGGCGGCCCAGGGAACGAAGTCCGGGGCGTCGTAGGGGGCGTCGAAGATCTCGGGCAGGACCACCAGGGCGGCTCCGGCCCGGGCCGCCTGGTCGATGAGGCCCTCGGCCCTGGCCAGGACGGCCTCCTTCTCCGGCTGGACCTGGACCTGGACCAGGGCGATCTTAAAGGAGTCCATTCTCTTTGTCCTTTGATCTGGAAGGTGGGTTATATAAGTATCAGACTCACCTCCCCGAGACAACGGGCCATCCCCCCGAACCGGGCCCGGTTGACAGGCGGTCGGCGTTTTGGCGTACTAGGGGCTGCTTCCCAAAGGTTACCGACGTGTCCAATACTTTCTTCCAAGCTGGGTAAAGGAGCTGAGAATGGCAATCGAGATCCGGAAGGTGGCGGTTCTGGGGACCGGCACCCTGGGGGCCCAGATCGCCCTCCAGGCGGCCAGTTGCGGATACGAGGTCACGGCCTTTGATCCTGACCCGGAGGTCTTCGGGAGAACCCTGGCCGCGTGCCTGGCCGTGGACCAGTCCAAGGTCAGGAAGTCTCCGGTGGACATCGGCCTTTGGCCCTCGGCGGCCCAAAAGGTCCAGTTCAAGGGCTCCCTGGCCGAGGCGGTGGCCCGGGCCGACCTGGTGGTGGAGGTGGTCCCGGAGAACCTGGAGCTGAAGCTCAAGGTCTGGGCCGAGATGGACCGGGCCGCCCCGCCGGAGGCCATCCTGGCCACCAACTCCTCCTCCATGCCGGTCTCCAAGGTGGAGGGGGCCACGGGGAGGCCGGAGCGATGCCTCAACATGCACTTCTACCGGCTGGAGCTGGGCCAGAACATGGCCGACGTCATGGGCGGGACCAGGACCTCGGCCGAGGTCATGGCCGCCGGGCGGGAGTTCGTCCGCTCCCTGAACCTCATCCCCCTCAAGGTGAACAAGGAGCTCCTGGGCTTCTGCTTCAACCGGGTCTGGCGGGCCATCAAGCGGGAGACGCTCCACATGTGGGCCGGCGGGTTCGTGGACTTCCGGGACGTGGACCGGGCCTGGATGATCTTCACCGGGACCAGCTGGGGCCCCTTCGGCCTCATGGACGCGGTGGGGCTGGACGTGGTCCGGGACATCGAGATGGTCTACTTCAACGAATCGAAAGACCCCCGGGACCATCCCCCGGAGGCCTTGAAAAAGAAGATCGAGGCCGGGGAGCTGGGGGTCAAGACGGGCAAGGGGTTCTACACCTACCCCGACCCGGAGTTCGCCAGGGCCGACTTTTTAAAGCCCTGAGCCCTCAAGGGGGGATCACTCCCCGCAGCCTGCCGCGAGGCCCTGAAAGCGGGGCCAGCTTTTACACCCCGCCGCCTGCGGCGGGGTAGTTACCCGACACCTCAGGCCGGGGGGGCCTTATCCACGGGCCCCAGGCCGCTTTCCGGGTCGTCCATCCCCGGCTCCATGAGCCGGGCGTAGTAGGAGGAGGAGGTGTAGAGGGCGGCCACCGGGTTGTGGCCCAGAACCCGGTCCTTGGCCACCAGGACCGTGACCGGGGCCTGGGAGTGCTTGAAGAAGAGGGAGTCGTGGCCCACGCATAGGCCCAGGACGATATTGAACTCGGTCCCGGCCTGGTTGAGGACCATGGCCTGGCCGATGGGGTTGCACATGGACTCGAACCGGCCCACCCGGACCTTCTCCCCTTCCTTCAGGCCGATGGTCTCCTTGGGCTCGGCCCCCACCTTGCAGACCGCGGAAACCAGCTCGAAGCCCTGGGCGGTCAAGATCTGGGCCAGGGTCCTGGCCTCGCCCTGAAGACCGGCGCAGAAGGCCAGTCCCAGCCTCCGGTAGCCCATCCGGGCGGCGAACTCGCAGATCTCCTGGACCCTGGGTTTGACCGGGTGCATGACGTAGGGGTCGGCCTCCCGGTTGATGTAGCAGACGCCCTCCTGGATGGAGGCCTGGCGGGCGAACTCGGCCTGCTCCGGCCGGGCGTACTCGGCCCTGGCCCGGTCGGCTATCTCCGGGTGGAGGAGGGTGGGGCAGAACTCAGGCCCGGTCCCTGTTTCCGAGCGGCAGATCTTGTCCTTGACCCCGCACATGGCGCAACCGGCCGACTTTTTCTCAGACATCCGGATCACCTCTCCGATCTGGAGGAAGGGAGGTCAGCTCCCCTTGATCTCCTCGACCAGGCGCCGTTGGCGGAGGAAGTAGAGGTCCCTCCGGCGGACCGCCTCCTGCCCGGCCTCCTGGGAGTAGCTGTAGAAACCCTCGCCAGTCTTGACCCCCAGCTTGCCCCGGCTCACCAGATCGGTCAAGACCTTGGGCGCCTGGTGGTTGTCGGCCAGGAAGGGGAAGAGGTACTCGGCCACGTAGCCCCAGGTGTCCAGACCGCCCAGATCGGCGATCTCCACCGGCCCCAGGAGGGACCAGCGCAGACCCACCGAGTGCTTGACCGCCTTGTCGATCTCCTCCGGTCCGGCGATCCCCTCCTCCAGGATATGCATGGCCTCCCGGAAGAGGGCCAGCTGCATCCGGTTGCCCACGAACCCGGGAGCCTCCTTCTTGACCATGATCGGGACGTGGTCGAGCTTCAGGGCCAGGTCGTAGACCGTCCGGGCCGTCTTCGGGGAGGTTTTCCGGCCGGGAATGACCTCCACCAGGGGGACCAGCTCCGGGGGGTTGAACCAGTGCATCCCGCAGACCAGGTCCGGCCGGCGGCAGGCCGAGGCGATCTGGGTGATGGACAGGGCCGAGGTGTTGGAGGCCAGGATGGTCCTCGGGGCGGCGTACCCCTCCAGCTTGGGGAAAAGATCCTTTTTCAGCTCCAGGACCTCGGGCACCGCCTCCAGGAGGTACTGGCTGCCCCTGACCGCCTCCTCCAGGTCGGTGGTGGTCGAGATCCTGGACCTGACCCGGTCCGATTCCCGGCCCTCCACCTGACCTTCCTGGACCATCAGGCTCAGGCCCCTGTCGATCCGGTCCAGGCCTAGCTCCAACTGGCGGGGATCGAGGTCGTAAAGAACGGCCTCCATCCCGGCCAGGGCGAAGGAGAGCCCGAACCCGGCCCCCATGGTTCCGGAACCGATCATTCCCGCCCGGCGGATATCGTCTGCCTTCATCGCTTCTCCTTTTCCGGGGTCCGGCCGCGCCTTGGTCCGGCCTGGATATTTTACCCTTAAGGTTGGCTCAAGGAGGCGCGGCGCGGAACCTGGACAACCCCGGCCAGGGCCGCTTCAAGGCGGCGGCCGCGGCCGCCTGGGCTTAGGTCAAGAGGGTGAAGCCCATCGAGATCGTATCCGATCTGGCCCGGGTTAAAAACCATTATCCGGGGTTATTCCCCTTCTTGGTTATAACCCGTTGTCTTTATGATCAATTTGGTCACCCCTCGGCGGTCCGCGGGGGATTTCCGGGCCTGGCGACCGATCCCCCTGAGGGGGTCACGGCCATCTCCGGGGGAGCGGGCCCCGGGGAGGGAACCCGGAGCGGCCCAAGGGCGGGGCCGGGACGGCGGTCCGGAGGTCGACCTCGGGCGGGGCGGCGAACCAGATGGGGTTGAACCCGGGGGGGGCCTTCCCCGCGGCTCACGGCCGGGCGCCGATGGTGAGTTGAGCTTCAACTCCCTCTGGGTGAGTCGAGGCGGTTGATCCTGGGCCCCGGGCTAGGGTTATCGGGGAGGAGAACGGCAGACTAGATAAATATAGAAATATTATAAATAATGGTATGTGTAAATTAACTTGACAAATTTTCCTGGGGAGCTACCCTAAACCAAAACAGCTTCGGCTAGGGGAATCGAGGGCAAGGTTGCCAGGCACGGACTTCAATCTGAACCGGATCCAGCGCAAGAAGATCTACCGGGAGATCCTGGAGAAGATTTGGCAGGCCATCCTCCACAACGATCTCCAGCCCGGGGACAAGCTGCCCACCGAAAAGGACCTGGCCCAGCAGTTCGGGGTGGGCCGTCCGACCCTCAGGGAGGCCCTGACCGTGCTGGACTACTTCGGCGTCCTGGAGAGCGTCCAGGGCGGCGGGTACTACGTGAAGTCCTTGATCCCGATTCAGTCGCCGGAGCTGATGTCCCGCATCGGGCGCGGCATCAGCCCCCACGACCTGACCGACACCCGGTTGTGCATTGAGCCGGACGTCTGCGGCCTGGCCGCAATGGCCCGGAACGAGGACGACCTGGCCAGGCTGGCCGAAAACATCCGAAGGACCGAGATAACAATCAAAAAAGGTCTTCCCCCCACCGAGGAGGACCATGAGTTTCACCTGGGACTGGCCGAGGCCACGGCCAACCAGATGCTGGTCTCAATCATTGAAGCCCTCATATCCTATAAAACCCAGGTTCTTTACGAGGCCATCCAGTCGGCCCGGTACCGGCACGACCCCAAGCTGGAGACCATTGTCGTGGAGCACCAGCAGATCTACGGGGCGATCAAGGCCGGCGATCCGGAAAAGGCCCGGATGATGATGCAAAGCCATCTCCAACGGGTCAAGAAGGACCTCTTTGCCGATGACGAGTGAATTCCGGCCCGGAATTGAAAGCAGGCCGAAGGGCCCGGTCGGGTGGAGGTGGATATGACCGACAAGCTCAAGGTTCTGGGGATCTGCGCCAGCCCGAGAAAAGGCAACAGCTTCTACCTCCTGGAGGAGGCCCTGGAGGTCGCGGCCGGGTTCGGGGCCGCGACCACGGAGATCAACCGGTTCCACTTCGGCACCAAGCCCTTTGCCCCCTGCGATGCCTGCGGGGCCCACAAGGGCCTGGGGGGCGAATGCCGGATCGAGGACTCCTTCCAGGAGCTGCGGGACCTGTGGCTCGGGGCGGACGTGATCCTATACTCCTTCCCGATCTATCACATGGGCATCCCCGCCCAGCTGAAGGCCTTCATTGACCGGCTGGGCAACTCCCTGGGGTATTACTTCCAGCCCTCCGAGCCGAAGACCTTTTTCATCCCCAGGCTGATGAAGGCCATCGGCCTGATCACCCAGGGGGCCCACCACTACGGCGGCCAGGACCTGGCCCTGAGCTACATGCTTTACCACGCCCTGCTGATGCGCTGCTTCCCGGTCCCCGGAGACATGCCCGAATCATACCTGGGTGCGGCCGGTTGGACCGCCGGGCAGGGCCAGAAGAGCAGCCTCAGGAAGAGGTTCGAGGCCGGGGACGAGGACGCCCGGGGCAGCCTCGCCGCGGTCCGGGGGGTGGCCCGCAGGGCCATGGAGACGGCCTTGATCCTGAGGGCCGGGCTGAGGGAGAGCAGACCGGCTCTCCAAAACGATCCGGACTACGCCTTTGTCTTGAACAAAATCGGCTAGACCGGCCGCGGGCCGGAAGGGATGACGGCCTTCCGCAGGCCGATCCGGCCCGGCTTCGATCGCGGCGGAGGACCCCTGGGAGAGAGGCGGGGACAGATGACCACCAAGGCTGCCACCACCCGGCTCGGCCGGGAGATCACCGACATTGACCTGGCCTTTGACGTCCAGGTCCGGGGGGTGGAGATCATCACCACCCGGCTGGGCGACAGAATCAACGGCATGTCCGCGGCTTGGATGAGCCGGGCCTCGGAGCAGCCCTTTCTGGCCATGGTCAGCGTTTACAAGAAGAACTTCTCCCACGAGCTGATCAGTAAAAGCCGTATCTTTGCCGTTAATTTCCTAGCCGAGGGTCAACAGAGCCTGGCCGTCCACTTCGGCCGGCAGTCCGGCCGGGAGGTGGACAAGTTCCGGCGGGTCGATTTTTTCCAGGACCGGACTGGCTCCCCCATCCTCTCCGCCGGGCTGGCCTACCTGGACTGCCGGGTCGTGGGCGAGCTGGACTCCGGGGACCACACCATCTTCCTGGGCGAGGTCTTGAGCGGCAGGGTCAGGGGAACGGGACCGGCCCTCCGGTACCGCCTCCAGGATTACGCCGAGGCCGCGGCCAGCCCCGAGGGACCCGTGGAGGAGTGAGCCATGAGTCCCCGTTTGAGGGTCAAGGCCACGGCCTGCACCGGTTGTAGGAGCTGCATGTTGATGTGCTCTTTTTCTCACACCCAGGCCTTCAGCTACCAGGACGCCAGGATCAGGATCGAAAAGGAAGAGGCCCTTGGCCGGAGCACTCCCATAGTCTGCCGAAACTGCAAAAAAGCCCCCTGCATCGAGGCCTGCCCCGTGGAGGCGATCAGCCGCCGGGAGCCCGAGGGTTACGTGGTTTTAAACGAGGCGGAGTGCGTCGGCTGCGGGGAGTGCGTTTCGGCCTGTCCTTTTGGGGCGATCCGTCTGGATAAGGAGAGGGGAATCGCCCTCAAGTGCGATCTATGCGGCGGTGATCCCCAGTGCGTCAGGGTCTGCCGGTTTCCGGAGGCTCTGGTGTGGCGCTGAGCCCAAGCAGGGCCGGCCGTTCATCACCCCGGCGGGAGGTGCCTTCCATGCCCCATGCCTTTGCCGGAAAAATACTGGAGGTCGATCTCACCACCGGCCGGATTGAGAAACGACCGCTGGACCCGGACCCCGTCCTGACCTATGCCGGCTGCCGGGGTTTCAACGCCAAGTTACTGTGGGACCTGGTCTCCCCTGAAACCGATCCGCTGGGCCCGGACAACGTGCTCATCTTCGGCACCGGGGTCCTGACCGGAACCTCCGCCCCCACCTCCGGGCGGATCACGATAACCTGCAAGGGTCCGGCCACGGGGCGTTATCTCAAGACCAACGTCGGCGGCCACCTTGGGCCCCAATTGAAGTTCGCCGGGTATGACTACCTGATCATCAAGGGCCGGTCCGACCGGCCGGTTTACCTCACCATCGACGATGAGGAGGTCCGGATACGCGATGCGGCCGGCCTCTGGGGCAAGGATGTCCGGGAGACGACCAATCGCCTGGTGGAGCTGTCCGGGGACCCGGAAACCGAGGTGGCCTGCATCGGGCCGGCCGGGGAGAACCTGGTCCTTTTCTCGGCCATCATGTGCAGCTTCTACAACGCCGCCGCCCGCGGCGGGGGCGGGGCGGTCATGGGCTCCAAGAACCTGAAGGCGATCACCTTCCGCGGGACCGGCCGGGTGACCGTGGCCCGGCCCCGGGAGTTCAGCGAGGCCGTCTTCAGGGCCATTGAAGCCTCCTACGCCGACTTCAGCGCCGAAGGCTCCTACCTCTACGGGACCTCGTCCAGCGTGGCCGCGGTCAATGACCTGGGCATCCTGCCCAGCTACAACTTCAAGACCGGACACATCGAAAACGCCCACAAGATCAGCGGGCCCTACCTGGTGGAGAAAGGCTACCTGAAGCGGCGGATGGGCTGCAACGCCTGCATCTTCAGCTGCCACCGCTACTGCGAGGTCTCCTCCGGGCCCTTTGCCGGGGCCTACGGCGGGGGGCCGGAGTACGAGACCATGAGCGCCCTGGGCTCGGGGTGCGGCACGGTCGACGTGGAGCTGGTCATCAAGGCCAACGAGCTTTGCAACATCTACGGCATGGACACCATCTCCGCCGGCGGAGCGGTCCAGTGGGCCATGGAGTGCTTTGAAAGAGGCGTTCTGACCGAAGAGGAGACCCAAGGAATCAGGCTCGACTGGGGCAACCCCGAGGCCATCCTCGGGTTGCTGGAGCTGATCGCCTTCCGCCGGGGGTTGGGAGACATCCTGGCCGAGGGGGTCAAGCGGGCCGCCGAGAAGGTCGGTCAAGGTTCCAGCCGATGGGCCATCGAGGCCAACGGGCTGGAGCAATCCAGGGTCGAGACCCGGGGCGCCTACGGCTACGCCCTGGCCTTTGCGGTCAACCCCCGGGGGCCGGATCATCTCCATACCGAGGCCCTGGCCGAGTTCGGAAACCGCCCCGGCGGGCGGGCCGTGGTGGCCAAGGCCACGGGGGACGAGAAGTACGCCTTTCCCCGGACCCTGGAGAAGCGAGCCGAGATCATCCGCTGGCACGAGGACTGTTACTCCGCCACCGACGCCCTGGGGATCTGCGCCTTTGCCACCACATCCAGGTACGGGGTCACCCCGGAGATGCTGGCCGAGCTTCTCTCGGCGGCGGTGGGGAGGGACTTCTCCGAAGAGGAGCTCATGGAGACCGGCCGGAGAACGATCAACCTGGAGCGGGCCTTCAACATCCGGGAGGGGGCGGACCGGTCCAACGACCGGCTGCCCTATCGCCTGATGAACGAAGCCCTGCCCCGGTCGGAGTTCATCGCCGCCGAGGACGCCCTGCGGATGAACGAGGACCCCAAGCCGGTGGAGGTCTTGATTAACTCACCTGAGATCTTGAATCAAATGCTGGATCGCTACTATGAGCTCCACGGCTGGGACCCGGTCACCGGCGCGCCCCGTCGGGAGACATTGGAGGCCCTGGGCCTGGGTGACGTGGCCCGGGAGCTGGAGAAGCTGGGGAAGTATGATTGACCGGTCCTCCGGGCTCGCCGGAGGAGGTCCGGCAAGCTCTGTTGGAAGGGGACCCAAGGGCGGGTTTGATCGGGAGCTGACAAGGAGACGGTAAATGGGCGAATGGGCGATAACTTCCATGCAAGAGGTCCAGGATCTGGTCCAGGGATGCTGCTTTATGGGCACCGGCGGGGGAGGCCCGGCGGAGTCTGGGCTGGCTCTGCTCAAGGCAACCCTGGAGGCAGGCCATCCCATCAGGGTGATCGATCCGGCCGACCTGGCCGATGAGGCCTGGGTCTGCACCGGCGCCTTTGTGGGCTCCATCGCCCCGGCCTCGGAGGAGATGCTGGGGCTGAGGGAGAAGCTGGGTCTAGGCCGGAGGGTGGAGCACGAGATCGTGGAGGCCGTCCGCGAGCTGGAGTCTTACACCGGCCTGAAGATCGGGGGCCTGGCCGCCTGCGAGCTGGGCGGGTTGAACACCCCGGCCCCGATCAGCGCGGCGGCCGCCCTGGGGATTCCCATGGTCGACGGAGACTATGCCGGAGGACGGGCCATCCCGGGTTCGGTTCACCTCAAGCTCTCCATTGATGGGCAGAAGATCTGGCCCCGGGCCTTTTGCGACCCCTCCGGCAACGTGGTGGTCATCAAAGAGGCCGTCAACAACGCCATGATGGAGCGGATCCAGAAGCAGCTGAGCATCGCCGCCCTGGACATGATCGGCGGGGCCGGGCACCTGCTGGACGGCCGGGAGGTGAAACGGTTGATCAACCCGGGCAGCATCTCCCGGTGCCTGGAGATCGGACGTCTTCTCCGGCAGGCCCGGGAGGAAGGGCTGGACCCGGCCGAGCACCTGACCCGGGCCCTGGGCGGCTGGGTCCTGTTCAGGGGCCGGGTGGAGGAGAAGCCCTGGGAGTCCAAGCTGGGTTACATGATCGGTCATTTCGAGATGTCCGGTCTGGACGACTACCGGGGCCAGCGGTTCAAGGTCTGGTTCCAGAACGAAAACATGATCTCCTGGCTCAACGGCGAGACCTACGTCACCTGCCCGGACCCCATCTCGGTCATCGACCTGGCCACAGGCTACTCGACCACCAACGATGCCATCCAGCCGGGCGACCGGCTGGCCGTGGTCGGGCTCAAGGCGGCGGAGTACTACCGCCAGCCGGCCGGGTTGAAGGTCCTGGGTCCGGGCTACTTCGGGTTTGACATCCCCTATCGACCCATCGAATCGCTGGTCAAGCCGGCGGGCCAGGGCGCCCCGGGGGCTCCGGGCACCGGCGGCTTCGCCTGGAGCCGGTGACCAGGTTAGGGAAGGGCGGCCACATGGCCAAGTTCAGAGTCGAGATCGAGAAGATCCTGGAGCGGGGCATCTGCAACTTCGGGTTCAAGGTCGGGGATGTCTTTGAGTACGAGGACGAAGGCGTGCCCAGAACCTTTCCCAACTTCTGCGCCTGGGCCTTTCGGGAGATAACCCCGGCCCTGCTGGTCTTGAAGTACGGCGGCAGCTTCCCCTGGGAGCCCGAGCCCAAGGTGGTCCGGATGTGCTGCTCGGATGCCAAAAACCCGGTCGTCTTCAAGATTACCCGGATCGAGCCCTAGGCTTTAGGAAAGGCCTTGGAAATAGAAGAGATGGCTCCCCCGACCATATTGGAGGTCCGAGACCTCCGAACCTACTTCGACACCTTCCTGGGGGTGGTCAAGGCGGTGGACGGGGTCTCCTTCTCCTTAAGCCAAGGCGAGACCCTGAGCTTCGTCGGCGAATCGGGCTCGGGCAAATCGGCCGCCACCCAGTCGATCATCAAGCTGGTCCCCTGTCCCCCGGGGAGGATCGTCGGCGGCGAGGTCAGGTTCAAGGGGGCCGACCTGATGGCCATGACGGAAAGGGAGCTGCGGGCCTTGAGGGGCGGCAAGATATCGACCATCTTCCAGGAGCCCATGACCAGCCTCAACCCGCTGCTCAGGATTTCGACCCATATGATGGAGACCATTCGGCTCCACCAGGGCCTCAACAAAAAGGAGGCTTTTGACAAGTCCCTGGAGATGCTCGATCTGGTGGGAATTCCGGAGCCCAGGAAGCGGATTGCCGCCTACCCCCATCAGCTCTCCGGGGGAATGCGGCAGCGGGTCATGATCGCCATGGCCCTGAGCTGCAACCCGGAGATCCTCATCGCCGACGAGCCGACCTCGGCCCTGGACGTGACCATCCAGGCCCAGATCCTGGAGCTGATCGCCGGCCTGACCGAACGTCTGGGCACGGCCGTGATCATGATCACCCACGACCTGGGGGTGGTGGCCGGGGTGAGCGACCGGGTGGCGGTCATGTACGCCGGACGGATCATCGAAACCGGGCCGGTGAGGCCTCTCTTCGAGGACCCCAGGCACCCTTACACCGTCGGCTTGATGCACTCCGTGCCCCGGCTGGACAGCCGGCCCGAGACCAGGCTCCATTCAATCCCCGGCAGCCCCCCCAACCTGATCGGGATGCCGGACTGCTGCCGGTTCTTCCCCCGCTGCCGTCAGGCCAGGGAAGTTTGCCGGAGCCAGTACCCGCCCCTGTCCCGGATCGACCAGGACCGGACGGTGAGCTGCTGGCTCCACGCGGAAGGGGCCTAGGTGTCAATCCCTGAGCCAATCCTGGAGGCCAAGGACCTGAAGGTCCATTTTGCCGTGGAGAAGGGGCTCCTCTTCAAGCGGCGGATCGGCCTGATCAGGGCCGTGGACGGGGTCAGCTTCCAGATCGGGGAGGGCGAGACCCTGGGGCTGGTCGGCGAGTCCGGCTGCGGGAAGTCGACCACGGCCCGGGCCCTGGCCCTCCTGGAACGGCCCACCGGGGGAGAGGTCATCTTCGACGGCCTGGATCTGTCCCATAGCTCCAAGGCCCAGGTGATCAAGGCCCGGATGGGTCTGCAGATGGTCTTCCAGGATCCCTACGCCTCCTTGAACCCGAGGATGAAGGCCGGGGACATCATCGCCGAACCCCTGGTCATCTACACCAAGCGGGGGCTGCTCGACCTGGGCTCCAAGGGCATCGGCGACCGGGTCGGGGAGCTGATGGATCTGGTGGGGCTGTCCAGAACATTCCGGGGCCGGTATCCCCACGAGTTCTCCGGGGGGCAGAGGCAGCGGCTGGGGATCGCCCGGGCCCTGGCCTTGAACCCCAAAATGATCCTGGCCGACGAGCCCGTCAGCGCCCTGGATGTGTCCATCCAGTCCCAGATTATCAACCTCCTCCATGATCTCCAGAAGGATCTGGGCCTGACCTACCTCTTCATCTCCCACGATCTGGCCGTGGTCAAGTACATCAGCACCAGGATCGCGGTCATGTACCTGGGCCGGATCGTGGAGACGGCCGGCTCGGAAAGCCTCTGCGCCGAGCCCCTCCACCCCTACACCCAGGCCCTGCTGTCGGCGATACCGATCCCCGACCCGAAGATAGAGCGAAACCGGCGCCGGATTCTCCTTCAGGGCGACGTGCTCTCGCCGGATCAGCTGGGACGGGGCTGCTGTTTTAAGGATCGCTGCCCCAGGAAGACGGACAGGTGCGAGATCAGTCAACCGCCTCTGATCAGGGTGGCCGAAGGCCGCCAGGTGGCTTGTTTCGAAATTGGCATGGTTGGTCGCTGAAAAAGGAGAGGAGGCTCAAGAATGGTCAAGAGAATCCCTTTATTCGTTCTGGGCTTGGCCCTGGCGGTGGTTGTTCCCCAGTGGATGACCGCCGGCCTGGTGGGCCCGGACACGGCCCAGGCGGCCAAGGCCGCCCAGCGCCCCGTGGTCTGGGCGGTCAAGACCGAGGCCCGGGGCCTGGACCCCCATCAGTTCGACTATGATTACGATCAAAAGCCCCAACGGGGCGCCCTGGAGCCCCTCCTGGAGCACCGAGTCCAGCCCGACGGGTCGATCAAACTCACTCCGGTGCTGGCCGAGTCCTGGAGCGGCTCGGACGATGCCAAGGTCTGGACCTTCAAGCTGAGGCCGGGGATCAAGTTCCACGACGGCACCCCCTGGGACGCGGCCGCGGCCAAGTGGAACTTCGATCGGGTGTTCGCCCTGAAAAAGGTCCCGGCGGTCCGGATTCCCAAGAACACCTGGCCGGCCGAAGGCGGGATCGAGGCGGTGGACGAGATGACCCTCAGGATCACCCTTTCCCAGCCCTTCGCCCCCTTCCCCGAGCTCCTGGTCAAGAAGTACATGATCAGCCCCACGGCGGCCAAGGCTCA
>Ga0068714_10001743_pt1 | contig 30277 bp, 22 predicted proteins | sample MTBNYHSulfiMetaG_FD_62988 | JGI IMG/M metagenome (GOLD analysis project Ga0068714, IMG submission 62988) | Enrichment culture microbial communities from rom New York Harbor, USA that are MTBE-degrading - MTBE-NYH (New York Harbor Sulfidogenic)... | ecosystem: Environmental > Aquatic > Marine >...
TCCCCGGTCAAGGAAGAGCGGAGTAGAGCCATGCCGGAGAGAGGAAAAGTTTCACCCCTGGACCTGGTAACCTGGCGGGTGCGCCGGATGAACGCCCTCCTCAACGGGCTGGTGATAGGCTGCCTCTCCGGCCTGGGGCTTTTTGTGATGACCATCTGGCTGGTCATCAAGGGCGGGCCGGTGGTGGGACCCCACCTGGCCCTTCTGGGGCAGTACTTTTACGGCTATGAGGTCAGCGGGACCGGCAGCCTGATCGGCTTTTTCTATGGTTTTGTGAGCGGCTTTTTGCTGGGCTACGGGATCTCGGCTCTCTACAATCGGCTGGCCGACCTGAGGAACGGGGCCGGAAGCCGGTGAGAAGGCGGCCGGCCGCCCTCCCTTAATTAAGATAACCCAAAAGCCACCGGCGGCTCCGTTCCCTTCCGGGGGGAGGAAGCCGGGCCGGCGGGCAAGGGGTTGGGGCATCAATCAGCCCGTTTTTTCCGTCGTCATTCCCACCCACGCCCGGCCAGGGCCCCTTTCCCAATGCCTGGGGGCGCTGGCCCTCCAGACCTACCCCTCGGGGGGGTTCGAGGTAATCATCGTCGACGACGGCTCTCCGCCCTGGATGGAGGTGGGCTCGGTTCCGGAGCCGTACCGGGAACGGTTCCGGCTGAGGTTCATCAGCCGGGAAAAGGCCGGACCGGCCGCGGCCCGGAACATCGGGGCCGGGGAGGCCTCGGGTCGCTACCTGGCTTTTCTGGACGACGACTGCCGGCCGGGGGCGGACTGGTTGGCCGCCCTGGAGAGGGGCTTGAGCGGAGCCGACGGGCGGGCGGTCGGCGGCCGGACGGTCAACGGCTTGAAGGAAAACATTTACTCCTCGGCCAGCCAGATGCTGGCGGCCTACCAGTATGATTTTTACAACTCCGATCCAAGGCGGGCCAGGTTCCTGGCCTCCAACAACCTGGCCCTGGCCCGGGAGGACTTCGACCGGATCGGCGGCTTCAACCCCCGCTTCAGCCTGGCCGGGGGCGAGGACAGGGAGTTCTGCGACCGCCTGCTGACGGCCGGCCTTGATCTCGTCTACCTCCCGGAGGCGGTGGTCTTTCACTATCACCGGCTCTCCCTGTCCGGGTTCTGGCGGCAGAACTATAACTACGGCCGGGGAGCCCGCCTCCTCCGCCGAAGCCTGGCCGGGCCGCCGGGGGCCGGGCCGGCCGGGTTCGAGCCGCTCAGGTTTTACTGGGACCTGATCCGCTACCCCCTGACCGGAGGAAAGGGCCGGCGGCCGGCGGCCGCCGGCCTGCTGATGATCCTCTCCCAACTGGCCGTGGCCCAGGGTTTTTTCAGTGAGCTGGTTCTGCCGGAGGCCTCCCGGGAAAGGGGGGAGGGGCGGCCGGTTTAAGGCCCGGCCGGGCCTAACCCGGATATTTCATGAAGGCTGCCCAAAGGAAATGATAATAGGCTGGTAATTCAATCTGTTACGATTGTGTTAAGACGATTTTGGCGGGTGACAGTTTGTATCCTTGGCCTGGTGGGAAACCTTTGGCGGCCTTCACCCTGTGGGCGAGCCGATTTAGCCGCATCTGCTTCGCCCTAGTGACAATCGGCATAGGGTGACTATAGCCTCATGTCCCGCGCCTTGCATCTGCGGCCAACTCGACTCGTGAAATATCCGGGCTAAAGATTTAAAACATTCTGGCTAAACCTCCGGCCGGGCCGCCCGGGGCTCCCTTTTGAGCCCTTCCTTGTAGGCTTCCCGGACCTCCTTTAACCAGGCCCAAAACCCCTCCCCGGTGTAGTCCGGGTAGGTCCAGGGAAGGGGCTCGAACCTCCCCCGGCGAAAGATCAGCTCCACCTCGGCGTGGATCCCCTGGCCCAGGTAGATCCGGTGGGGGGAGGGCTTGGTCGAGGCCAGGACCAGGGAGTTCAGGGAGAGGAGCCCGGGATCCAGGTTGACCCGCCTCCGGCCGTCGGGCCGGGCATAAGCCTCCTCCAGCCGGTTGGCGGCCAGCTTGAGCCCGGCCAGCCGGCCCGGGTCGACCGTCCCCTCCAGGCTGACCCAGCCCCGGCTAAGGGCCTCGCCCAGCTCCGGGGCGTAGAAGTCGGTCTCGGTGAAAGGCCGGACCGGGGAGCGGCTCTCCAGGGGGCCGAAGGCCCGGGCCAGGTCGGCCAGGGCCGTCCCCAGGTCCTCCTCCCTCCCCCAGAGGAGGCCGACGATCATCTTGGCCGGCCGGGGCTGACAAGGGCGGCCCATGGGTCAGGCCCGTCCCTAGAAGCCCACGGCGCAGCCGTCCTTGCGCCGGTCGGAACCGCCCAGGAGGACCCCTTCCGCCTCATCCAGGAGGATGGCCTGGCCGCCGCCGACCTGGTTGATGGGGTAGGGCCCCCGGTCCACCAGGTGCCCCTTGGCCGTGAGCCCGGCCGCGGCCGCCCCGGTGATCCCCTCCTCCAGGTAGACCGTCCGCCCCTCCAGGTGGCGGAAGCGGGGGGCGTCCAGGGCCTCCTGGGGGTTCATCTTGAAGTCCAGGAGGTTGACCAGGAACTGGACGTGGCCCTGGGGCTGCATGTCGCCGCCCATGACCCCGTAGGCCATCAAAAACCGGCCGTCCTTGAAGACCATCCCCGGAATGATGGTGTGCATCGGCCTTTTTCCGGGCTCGAGCCGGTTGGGATGGGCCGGGTCCAGGGAGAAGGAGCTGCCCCGGTTCTGAAGAACGATCCCCGCCCCCTCGACCACCTCCCCGGAGCCGAAGGACATGAAGATGGAGCTGATGAACGAGGCCGCGTTCCCCTCCTGGTCCACGGCGCAGACGTAGACCGTCTCCGAGGAGGGCGGGCTTAAAAAAGGCCCGCTCAGGTCCAGGACCCGGTCGCTCTTGATCCGGGCCCGGGACCGGGCCCCGTAGTCCCCGGAGAGGAGGGTCTGAACCGGAACCTCCTCAAACTCCGGATCGGTGAGGTAATAGTCCCGGTCGGCAAAGGCGATCTTCTTGGCCTCGATGAGGAGGTGGAGCAGCTCGGGGCTGTTGTGGCCCAGGCCTTTTAGATCGTAGCCCTCCAGGATGTTCAACATCTCCAGGGTGGTCAGCCCCTGCCCGTTGGGCGGGAGCTGGCAGACGGTGCAGCCCCGGTAGTCCAGGGTCAGGGGCTCGACCCAGGTGGTGGTGTGGTCCCGGAGGTCCCTGAGTTCGAGGAGCCCGCCCCGGCCGGCCACGAAGCCGGCCAGGGTCCGGCCCAGGGCCCCCTGGTAGAGCTCCTGGGGCCCGTTGGCGGCGATGGCCCTCAGGCTGGCGGCCAGGTCCGGGTTCCGGAAGACCTCCCCGGGCCGGGGCGCCCGGCCCCGGGGGAGGAAGGTCTTGGCCGCCGAGGGGCTGGCCTTCAGCTTCCTCACGGATTCGGCCCACTCGCCGGCGATGACCTCGCTGACCGGGAACCCCTCCTCCGCGTGATGGATGGCCTCCTCCAGGACCTGGTCCAGCTTGAGCCGGCCGTGGCGCTCCACCGCCTGGGCCCAGCCATGAAGGGCCCCGGGCACGGTCACCGAGAGGATGCCTCCCCCGGGCATGGCCCTGAACCCCTGCTCCAGGTACCACTTTCGGGTGGCCGCGAAGGGGGCCCGGCCGCTGGCGTTCATCCCCAGGAGCCGGTTCTCCTTGGCCAGGTAGAGAAGGGCGAAGGCGTCGCCGCCGATCCCCACCGAGTGGGGCTCGACCACATTGAGGGTGCTGACCATGGCCACCGCCGCGTCAACCGCGTTGCCGCCCTTGGCCAGGGTCCGGTAGCCGGCCATGGTGGCCAGGGGCTGGCTGGAGGCGACCATGCCCCGGCGGGCCATGACCACCGATCTCTGGGCGAAGCCGGCCAGCTCCCGTTTCTGGTTGTAGGTGAAGTCCACTCGACCTCCTTGGTCCCCGGAAAGGGACCCGGGCTCCGCCGTCTGGAAGAGCCCTCGCTGATGGGTGAGCCCCCGGGGTTGGGGACAATAGAACCCCGGGGCCCAGGGTCCCGGTCTTTTCAGGGACCGGTCTGAGGGTCCATAAAGGCCGCCGGTCCGCTCTCCCCTGTTCGTCAGGGGATCAGGAGGTCCTCCAGGTCCAGCCGTTTCCTGGGCCCGGGGGCCTCGTCCGGATAGCCCAGGGGAAGCAGGGCCACCACCTGGAGGTGCTCCTCCCAGCCGAAGAGCTCCTTGACCTTCCGGCCGTCGACCAACCGGACCCAGCAGGTTCCCAACCCGAAGTCCAAGGCCCGGAGAACCATGTGCTCCACCGCCAGGCCGACGTTGAAGGCGATCTTGGGCATGACCTCTTCCAGGGTCAGGGTTTCCATCTCCCGGGCCCGCTTGACCAGGATCTTGACCACCCGGTCCTCGACGGCCTTGATCGCTCCCAGGTCCTGGATCCCGGAAACCGTCCCCTGGAGGTAGCCCTTGATATCGGCGCAGCAGACGATGACCACCGGGGCCTGGGCGACAAAGGCCTGGTCATAGGCCGCCCGGGCCAGCTCGGCCCTGGTCTCCGGGCTGGTTACGATCTTGAACCGCCAGGGCTGGGCGTTGCACCCGGAGGGGGCCAGCCGGGCCGCCTCCAGGAGGGCCCGGAGACACTCCTCCGGAACGGGATCGGGCTTGAACCGCCTGATGCTTCTTCTTCTTTCGATGGCCTCCTTGATCGTCAGCACCGTGGTTGATCCTCCTTGGCATCTTTATATAGATTCCGCAATCAAAGACAACCAATGCCTTTGATTGCTCACGGCCAGCAAAAGCGTGGTTTTGCTGGCCTTACGAGCTCTTACGAGCTCTTACGAGCTCGGCGCGCCCCGTGGGCGCGCATACCAAGTTGCCTTGAAAGAGCAACTTGGTATTAGACGCGGCCCCCATTCTTTCATGCCGGCCCACGAGGGAGCAATCCTTTAGCGGGGGGTCGAGCCGGGAGCGGAAAAGGCTCAAGCTTCCCGGGGATGAGGCCGATCTAAGGAGAGGACCGGTCCGCCGGTCCGACCGGCCCGGCAGGGGCGGGGGGCCGGCTTGTCAAACCTAGGGGGGCTGGATATTATTGGCTGACCGGCAGGATCGAGGCCCGGGGTCCGCTCCCCGGGAAAAGGCGGATTCCCGGGTTGGGGGTGAGAGTGGCGGAGACGGGGACCAGTTGACCAGGCCAGCGACCGGAGGGGGCCGGCCATGGCCACGCCCCTAGGCCACGCCCTGGCCGGAATGGCCGTGGGGGTGCTCATCACCGGAAGGCGGCCCCTGATCTCCCCGGGGAGGGACCTCCTCCTCTTCGCCGCCCTGGCCCAGGCCCCGGACCTGGACTTCATCCCCGGTCTGCTCATCGGCCAGCCGGGGGCCTTTCACCATGGGCTGAGCCATTCCCTGGGGGCCTCCCTGGCGGTCGGGCTGCTGGCCGCCTGGTGGGGCCGGCGGCGGTCGGACGCCTTCCGGTGGGGGCTGGCCGGAGGGGTGATCTGCTTCGTCCAGGTCCTGATCGACGCCCTGACCGCGGACAAGGTGGCCCCCCGGGGGGTTCCCTTGTGGTGGCCCTTGAGCTCCGACCACGTCCTTTTCCATCCCCTGTTCATGGATGTTCTCCGGGGCCGGCTGACCTGGGACCTGATCCGCCACAACCTGACGGCCCTGGTCCTTGAAGCGGCCCTCCTGGGACCGCCGGCCCTTCTGGTGGTCCTGGGCCGGCGCTGGCTGATCAGGAGGTCCCAGGCCGGGCCCGGACCGGCCCCGGCGACCCGGGGCCGGGTCCCCGGCCAAAAGCTCGGCCCATGAACAGGAACCTGTGGCTGAAGATACCGGTCAGCGTCCTGCTGATGGCCTGGATCATCCACCGGGTCGATCTGGGCCAGGTCCTGGCCCTGGGCCGGCAGGTCAGGTGGCTCTGGGTGGCGGCGGCTTTCTGCTCCAACCTGCTGGGCTTCTTCATCAACTCCCAGCGGTGGCGGATCCTCCTGGCGGCCCAGAAGATATCGGCCTCCACCAGGCTCCTTTTCAAGTCCTACCTGGTCGGGACCTTCTTCAACCAGTTTCTGCCGAGCAGCATCGGCGGGGATATCGTCAGGGCCATGGACCTGGGGCCCCAGTGCGGCTCCCTGACCAGGTCGCTGAGCATCATCGTCTTTGACCGGTTCGTGGGGATCGCGGTTCTCTACCTCTTCGCCTGCGTCGGGATTCTCTTCCTGACCCCGGATCTCAAGGGGGGGCTGGTCTGGTCCCTGGCCGCCTTCGGCCTGGCCGTGGCGGGCCTGATCTGGCTTTTCAAAAGCGGGGGAAAACAGATCGACCGGCTGGAGAGGCTGACCTCCCTGCCCCTGGTCAGCAAGGTTATCGGCAAGCTCTCCACCGTCCGGGAGAACCTGGGCTTTTACTGCACCAACCTGAGGCCCACGGCCAAGGTGGTCTTCCTGGCCCTGGTCCTCCAGCTCAACGTTATCGTGGCCTATTACTTTCTCAGCCAGGCCTACGCCACCCGCCTGGGGCTGGGTCCCTTCTTTGTCATGGTCCCGATCATTCTCTTCGGGACCATGCTGCCCATCTCCATCAACGGGATCGGGCTGAGGGAGGGGCTCTTCGTCTACCTCTTCACCAGCTTCGGGGTCCCGGACGAGAGGGCCCTGGCCGTGGCCTGGACCCTCTTCGCCATGCAGCTGACCTACGGGCTGGTGGGGGGGCTGGTCTACGCCCTGCGCCGGCAGGAGGTCCTGCCCGGCACCGGCGGCCGGGCCGGGGACCGGCAGGAGTGAGCACCCCCGGCCGGGCTTACCGACCGAGGGGCCGGCCTCAGGAAACCATGGGGGTCAGCTCATGGTTCAAGGCCAGCTTGTTTTTGACCAGGTAGGGGCCGATGGCCAGGTAGTCGAGGTGGCCCACCTGGAAGGCCCGGACCGCGTCCTGAGGGGTGCAGACAATGGGCTCCTCGTGGATGTTGAAGCTGGTGTTGATGATCACCGGAACATCGGTCAGCTTTTCGAACTCCTTGATTATCTTGTAGAAGCTTGGGTTGTCCTGGGAGTTGACGACCTGCGGCCGGGCGGTGTTGTCCAGGTGGACCACCCCGGCGCAGTGGTCCCTCATCCAGGGGGTGCAGTGGAAGGTGATGGTCATGAACCTGGCGGTGTCCAAGGCTCCTTGATACTTGACAAAACACTTGTCCACCGCCTCTACCAGGACGGCCGGGGCAAAGGGCATGAACTCGGTTCTTTTGAGGTTTTTGTTGAGCCAGTCGTTAACGCTTCTGTCGTTGGGATGGTAGAGGATGGACCGGTTGCCCAGGGCCCGGGGCCCATACTCCATCTTGCCGTTGAACCTGGCCACCACATAGCCCTGGACCAGGAGCTCGGCGATCCTGGCTTCAATGTTCTCAAAGCGCTCAAAGGCCAACCCGGCCTCCTCAAGGGCCTTCTCTATCTCCTGGTCGCCGAAGCCGTAGCCCAGATAGATCTCCGGCATCTGGACCTCGGAGTTTTGGAAGGGGCGGGGGTTGGCCCCGGTCACCGCCTTGGCAAAGGCCGCCCCCACGGCCAGCCCTTCGTCCGACATGCCGGGGAAAACAAAGATGGAGTCCACCGAGTCCAGGTTGAAGACCTCCTCGTTGATCCGGACATTGGCGAAGATGCCCCCGGCCACGGCCACCTGGCGCTGACCGGTCTGCCGGGCCCAGTAGTCGACGTATCTACTGGTGATGTCCTCGCTCAGGAGCTGGATGCTGGAGGAGAGGTTCTCCTTGCTGAAATCAGGGGGCAGAAGCTGGGTCATCCTTTTAAGGGCGGTGTTGAACAGGACCTGACCCACGTTTTTGGTCCGGCCGTCCTCGTACTTGATCAAGCTGGTTAAGATATCGAGATACTCGGGCTTGCCGTAGGCGGCCAGGCCGGTGATCTTGCCCTCGTGTTTTTTGGCCTTGTAGCCGCAGATGGCGGTCACGTAGGCGTAGTAGTTGCCCAGGGAGTCGTAGGCGCCCACCTCGTTGACCTTCTTAAACTCCCCGTTCTTGACCGAGTAGACGTGGGAGGAGTGCTTATCCCCGCCGCCGTCCATGCTGACCACCAGGGCGTCCTTGAAGCCGCTGGTGCAGTAGGCGGCCGTGGCGTGGCAGAAATGGTGGTGGTAGTAGCTGATGGGGGCCTTGATCCCGAACTCGTTTTGGAGAACCGCCTTTATCCGGGCCCTCCGCTTGAGGTAGGCCGGCGAGCGGAGGAGGTAGAAGAGGTCCCGCAGGGCCGGGACGGCCCCGGCCAGCCAGCCGAACCTGGAGGCCAGCCTGAAGAAGAAGGCGTGAATGTTATGGGCCTTTCGCCGCTCCTCGAACCAGCCCTTCCACTCCAGGACCTCGTCGGAGAAGAAACCGTTGATCTGGGCCACGGCCACCGCCTCGATCTCCTCGGGCTTGACCCCGCTCAGCTCCATTACCGCGGCGATGGACCGCCGGGGGAACCCCCGGGCCATCTTCTTCCGGACCAGCCTCTCCTCGTTGACCGCGGCCAGGATCCTGCGGTCCTCAATTATGGCCGCCCCGCTGGTCTGCATGTCGGTGATGCCTAGGATCTTCATCTCAGCTCCGTTTCAAGACGTTGATCAATGGACCTTCTCTCCTGGTCCGGTCATACTCTCCTCAACGGCTAAATCCCTGCAAAAGACAATCCATTTTTCCGTCTCCCGGGTCGTTATTTTCGGTCCCGGGGGGTAAAAGGCCGGGTCGGTCCGGGCCCCACCCTGCCCGGGCCGTTCGGGGGGCCGAGCCCCTCAGGCCTCGAAGAAGCACCGGTGCCACAAGGCGGCGTTCATGAGGGCCCACAAAAGATGGTTGTGGTTGTGGGTTCCGGCCAGGTGCTGGCTCATGAGCTCCTCCACCGCCCGGGGAACCAGGTACTCCCGGACCAGGGGGCTTTGGGTCAGGAGCTCCTCCATCAGCGGCCGGAGCTGGTCCCGGAGAAGGTTCTTGACCGGGAGGGAGTAGCCCTGCTTGCCCCTGAAGACCACCTTGTCCGGAACCAGGCCCCTGATGGCCTGCCTGAGGATGTACTTGGTGGTGAAGCCCTTGAGCTTGAACCAACCCGGCAGCCTGGCCGAGAACTCCACCAGCTCGTGGTCCAGGAAGGGGACCCGGACCTCCAGGGCGGTGGACATGGACATCTTGTCCACCTTCATCAAGACGCTGTCGGCCATGCTCAGCTTGAGGTCGGCGTAGACCTCCCGGTCCAGCCGCTGCCGGCTGTTGCAGCCCTCCAGGAGGCGGCGCAGGGGAGCGAAGGGATCGAACTCAAAGCTCTCCCTGACCTCCGGCCGGAAAAGACTCTCGGCCTGGCCGGGCAAAAGGAAGTACTGCCACCTGAGGTGCTCCCCCTCGGCCGGTAACCGCAGCCCGTCGACCATCCGCTTGAAGATATTGACCGCGCCCTTCTTTTGGGGCCGGTCGGCCAGGCCGCCGGCCATGACCTTCAGGAGGGGGACCAGGCCCGGCACCGGCTCAATCATCCGGGCCATCTTGCTGGCCTTGAAGCGGTCGTAGCCGCAGAAAACCTCGTCTCCACCCTCACCGCTCAGGACGACCACCACCTTCTCCCTGGCCTTGCGGCAGATGAGCATGAGGGGGATGGCCGAGAGGTCGGTCATGGGCTCGTCCAGATGGTAGACCGCCTTCTCCAGGTCCTCCAGGGAGAGCCCGTCGATCGTCAGGACGGTCTGATCGGTGCCGTAGTGGTCGGCCATCTGGTTGGCGTACTCCAGCTCGCTGAAGGTGGGGTCGGGATAGGCGATGGTGAAGGAGCGGATCTGCTCCACCCCCAGCTCCCGCATCATGGCCACCACGGTGGTCGAGTCCAGGCCGCCGGAGAGGAAGACGCCCAGGGGAACGTCGCTCATCAGCCGCCGCTTGACCGAAAGCCTGATGAGGGACTTCAGCTCCTCCACCGCCTCCTCCGGCCGGGAGAAGCCCGGCTCGAAGCGGACGTCCCAGTAGGGTTTGAGGGTCAGCTCCCCGGAGTCCAGATCGAAGAGGGCCGAGTGCCCCTGGCGGAGCTTATGGATTCCCTTGAAAAGGGTCTTGGGGGCGGGCACGAACTCGTAGCCCAGGTACTGGTAGAGCCCCTCCAGATCGACCCGTCTCTCCAACCCCGGCCAGGCCAAAAGGGCCTTGATCTCATTGGCGAAGATCAGCTTCCGGCCGTCGTGGAAGTAATAGAGGGGCTTGATCCCCAGCCGGTCCCGGCCCAGGAGGAGGCGCCTCTTCCTCCCATCCAGGACGGCAAAGCAGAACATCCCGGATAAGCGGGGCAGGCACTCCACCCCCCACTCCTCGTAGGCGTGGAGGATGGCCTCGCTGTCCGAATGGGAGGTGAACCGGTGGCCCCTGGAGATCAGCTCCTGGCGCAGATCGAGGTGGTTGTAGATCTCCCCGTTGACCACCACGAAAACGTCGCCGGTCTCGTTGACCATCGGCTGGCGGCCGTTGGGGGAGAGGTCGATGATGGACAGCCGGGTGTGGCCCAGGCTGGCTCCAAAACCGACCTGCTCGCCCCGGGCGTCCGGCCCCCGGTGGACCAGGCGGTCGCCCATGGCCCGGATAAGCTCCCCGTCCTCCCAACTGAACCCAGCTATGCCGCACATCTAAAGAGCTCCTGCTTCAGGGGTTGTAATCCCGGTCCACGGTCTCAGAGATAGCCTTCCTGGCGGTACCACCGGGCCGTCCGGGCCAGACCTTCGTCGAGCCCCACCTGGGGGTTGTAGCCCAGCTCCTGCTTGGCCTTTTCGATCTTGAAGGCCCGGTTTTGACGGTACCAGTCCACCCTCCGGGGGAAGATGGGCGGGGTCAGGCCAAAGGGACGGAAGGTCTTTTCAAAAACGTGGCCGGCCGCGACCAGAGGCCAGACCGGATAGTGGGGGATCTTGACCTCCACCCCCAGGGCCCGGGCCGTTCTTTTGACCAGATCCTCGATCTCCACGTACTCCTCGTCGGCGATGAGGTAGGCCTGGCCGGCCCCTTTGCCCTCCTCCATGGCCAGGACAAAGGCCTCCACCAGGTTGTCGATGTAGAGGGGGTGGTAGAGGGTCCGGCCGCTCCCGAACATGGGAAAGACTCCTTTTTGGACCCTCTTGAAGATCATGAAGAAGCGCTCGTGATCTCCCGGACCATAGATCGCCGCCGGCCTGAAAATGCAGGTCTCCAGCCCTTTCCCCTGATACTGGATGACCAGGGGCTCGGCCTGGTACTTGGTCCGCTGGTAATAGTCGGCCGGCTGGATGGGGGCCTCCTCGCCGGCCGGGGGATGGTCGATGTTGCCGTGGACCCCGCAGGTCGAGCAGTAGATGAACTTCCTGACTCCATGGTCCAGGGCGGCCTCCAGGACGTTTCGGGTCCCCCCCACGTTGACCTGGTCGTAGTGGCCCTGGGGCACGTTCAGCTCCCGGAAGGCCGCGGCCAGGTGATGGACCACCTCCACCCCCTCCAGGCAGCGGTCCACCACGTCCCGGTCGGTCACCGAGCCGATGGCCACCTCGGCCCCCCATTCCCTGAGCTCCTGGGTCTTCAACCCCTCCTTGTAGTCCAGGGCGACCACCTGGTGTCCCAGATCCAGCAGCCGTTTGGTCAGGGCCTTGCCGGTGAAGCCGGTTCCGCCGGTGATCAGGACTTTCATTCCGTTCCCCCAGGCTGGTCGGAGTTGAGCCGGGCCGCGACGATCAGTTTGTAGCCTGACCAGAAAGGAAGCAACCAGTCAAGCTTGGAAATCATCCACATGAAGGGGTAGAGGGCTTTCAGGAGGGCGAACTCCTTCTGATTCCGCCGGATCTCGGCGGCGGTGACGATGGTCCCCTTCCGGGTGCTCCGTCCCGGGGCCCGCCGGCCCTGGAGGAACAGGTAGACCCCCCCCAGGAGGGTGTCGATGGCCTCGGAGAAGGTCTTGGAGTAGGTTCTGGAGGTCTCAATGGAAAAACCAGGTCTCAGCAGCCGGCCGAGCCCGGCCAGGTCATAGCCCGGCCGGAGGTGGCCGTGGAGCTCGTCGGTCAGCCCGATCAGGTGGCGGAGCCGGTTCAACAGGGAAAAGGGCTTGAGGTGGGGGACGTTGATAATCAGCCGGCCTCCCGGCTTGAGGATCCTTTTGAGCTCCCCCACGAACTCCCGGTCGGTGGGGATATGCTCCAGAAAATCGACGATGACCACCAGGTCGAAGGTCCCCGGTTCGAACTCGGTCGGCCCCCCGTCCAACTGATGGACCCTCTCGCCCACCAGCCGCCTGATGGCCGCGACCGCCGTCTCATCCAGGTCGGCGCTGAACCAACGGCCTCCCCTCTGCCTCAGGAGGAGGCTCAAGACCCCGTTGTCCGCCCCCACGTCGAGGCAGGTCTTACCCCGGGGGTCGGGCATCAGGGAGGATATCTGACGCCACTTCTCCTTTTTCAGGATCGATTTCTCGAACAGGGCCAGGGCCTGGCCGCGGTCGGTCTGGTCTTTTTCCGCCATCCTTGGACTATCCGCCGGCCCGAAAAGGCTCCAGCCGGCCATAAAAGGCCAGCAGCTTTCTCTGAAAGGCGGCCCAGGAGTACTCCTCCTTGACCCGCTCCCTGGCCCGGGCGGCCAGGGAAGACCTGAGCCGGCCGTCCTGAAGGAGCTCCACCAGGCCCCGGGCCATGGACTCTGGCTCGGGCTCCACCAGCCGGGCGATCTCCTGGTCCAGGACCTGGGTGTGGGTGGCCAGTCTGGTGGCCAGGAGAGGCCGTCCGGAGTCCAGGTAGGAGTAAATCTTCATGGGGGTGTTCTGGCCCTGGGTCCGGGGCGAAACCACCACCTCGGCCTGGCGGAGGAAGTGGCCCAGGAGGCTGCTGGGCCGGGGGCCGAGAAAGTGGCTGTGGTCTTCCAGGCCCATCCGCCGGGCCGTCTCCTGGTACTTGGCCACGTCCTTGGGGCTGCCTCCGATGATGACCAGCTGGGCCTCGGGGACGGCCTTCAGGGCCAGCTTGAAGCTTTCCAGCAAGAGATCGATACCCTGGTACCTTTCCAGGTTGCCGACGTACATCACCGCCGGCCCGGCCAGGCTCAAGAGCTCGGCCGAGGGGGTGGGACCGGCCTCCTCCCGGTCCAGGAGGCTGATATCCTCCAGGCGATGGATCAGCTTGGCCGGGTCAAAGCTTCTGGCCTTCTCCTCCAGGGACCGGCAGACCGCCAGGACCCCCACGCTGTTCTTAACGGCCCGGGCCTCGAAAAACTTCATCAGGCCGCCCAGGGGGCTCAGGGCCTTGAACTTCTCGATGATCTGCTCCGAGAGACAGGAGTCCATGTCGTAGACGTAGGGGGTTCCCACCAGGCGCTTGATCAGGACGGCCATGAAGACCGATTCCTCCACGGCGTGGACCAGGTCGTAGCCGTTCCGGCGGGCCAGCCGCAAGGCCTGGACGGTCATGACCGCGTCGCAGATCAGCTTCTTCCAGGACGGCCCGGGGGGCAGGTCCCGGATCCCCGGAGGGGAGGGGATGCGCTTGATGGTGACGTTGGGGATGGTCAGGTCCTCGCCCTCGTGGTAGGTCAGCAGATCAACCTGGTGGCCGGCGGGGCCCAGGGTCTCCAGCAGCAGCCTGACCGCGATGGGGGTTCCCCGGTTCTGGAAGAAGGGGTGGGGGGCCAGGAGGAGAATCCTGAGCTGACGACTGGGGCCTGGATCCATGGTCACGGGCGCCTTACTCCGACTAGTCTCAGGGATAGCTTATATCCCGGGGGAAGCGATGTCCTTTGGGCCTTTTGGGGGTCACCCGGCCCTTCCGGCGGTTTTGGTCAGCCCGAGCGGACCACCCTCAAGATCACCGGTGAACCGAGCAACCTGGTCAAGCCCGAGCCCCGGCCCAGGGCCTCCACGAGCCTGGAGAGCGGGGCCAGGTTCAAGGCCCGGTGGACCACCATCGGCCACAGAAACTGAGGCCTGAGGGAGGCCTGGCCGAAGCCGTGCCTGGCGAACTGGCCGATGATCCGCCGGCCCCAAAAGCATTGGTAGGGCCTGGTGTTTCCTTCAACCGCCTTCTTGGCCTTGAACAGCCCGGAGGAGAAGAGGTTGAAGCTGGCCAGGTCGGGGTAATCCACCACCACCGCCCGGGCGGCCACCCGGCACATCTCGGCGATGAGCTCCGGCCAGCGGCCGACGTGGGGCAGGAGCCGGAAGGCGGTCACCACCTCGAAGCTCCGGTCTTCAAAGGGCAGGGAAAGGAGGTCGCTGGTCACGAAGCCGTAACCGGCCGGCTCCAGGCTCCTCTCCAGCCTGGCCCGGCAGACCGGGTCGCTCCCCTGGACCACGACCCGGTAGCCCCCGGCCACCAGGGCCGGGGTCAGCTGGGCGTGGCCTCCGCCCACCTCCAGGACCCGGCCCCCGGCCCAGTCCTGGATCAGGTCCAGGGTGATCCGGGCCTGGGTCTCCAGGAAGAAACGGCCCACCTGACCGGCGAACCGGCCGGCGTAGCCGTCGGAGGCCGTCTCGATGTCGGCGTCTTCCCGGCCCTGGATCCGACCGCTTTGGCTCAAGCCGTATTCGCCTCCGGGCGGACGGGTGAAAGGGAGTCGGCCCTGATCCCAGGACCATGACCCCGCCGGGCCCGAGTCCGCCTCTTCGGGGAGGGCCCCCTCGGGGCCCGGTCACCTGATTATTTACCTCGGCCCGGGCCGGTGTCAAACCCCGGCCCGGGCCACTTGACCGCTTGGCCCGAAGTGTTAAGCTGGAGCGGCCTTAAAGTTTTCTTTTAGCCCCGGCGGGGCGGGCCTTGACGCCTTGATGGGGACATCCCCGGCCGACCCGGTCTCAAGGGTTCGGGGGGTGGGGGGCCGGAGTTGGTGGAAGAGCAAGCGGGGCGATCGGTCGCCGGAGCAGACGAGCAGAGCCCTCCCCGGCCGTCCGGGCCGGCCCTGCCCCTTCGCAACCCCGCCCTGGCCGCGGCCCGGGATTACGACCTGATCATCATCGGCGGCGGGGTCTACGGGGTCATGCTCTCCTACGAGGCCTCCCGCCGGGGCTTGAGGTCGATCCTGGTCGAGCGGGACGATTTCGGCGGGGCGACCACCTTCAACAGCCTCCGGATCATCCACGGCGGCTTCCGTTACCTCCAGAGCCTGGACCTGCGACGGTTTCGGGAGTCGGTCCAGGAACGGAGGTGGTTCCTGCGGGTCTTTCCCGGCTTGGTCAAACCCCTGGGCTGCCTGATGCCCTTGAACGGCCGGGGTCTCTACCGCCCCTCGGTCTTCCGGGCGGGCCTCCTGGTCAACGACCTTCTTTCCTGCCGCCGCAACCGGGGGGTCGACCCGGAGAGGAGGCTGCCCCAGGGGAGGCTGATCGGGCCCGAGCCGACCATAAGGCTCCTTCCCTCAATGGCCGGGTCGGGGCTCAAGGGCGGGGCCGTCTGGTACGACGCGATGATGTCCGGCTCCCAGCGGGTCCTCCTGGAGACCCTGCGCTGGTCAGGCCACCGCGGGGCGGCGGCCCTCAACTACCTCGAGGCCAGTCGCCTGCTCACCTCGGCCAAGGCCGTGGCTGGTCTCGAGGCCAGGGACCGGGAGACCGGGCAAAGCCATGAGCTCCGGGCCCCGGTGGTGGTCAACGCCGGGGGGCCCTGGTCCCGCAGCCTGGCCGCCGCCTTTGACCGGGACGAGGAGGCCCTGTTCAGAAGCTCGCTGGCCTGGAACGTCCTCCTGGACCGCCCCCCGCTCTCCGACCACGCCCTGGGCCTGTCCCCGCCCGGACCAGGACGGCGGATCTACTTCCTGGTTCCCTGGAAGGGCAGGCTCATGGCCGGCACGGTCCACGCTCCCTGGCCGGGAGGGTTGGAGCGGCCCCAGCCCTCGGCCGATCAGGTCGAGGCCTTTCTCCACGAGCTCAACCAGGCCCTGCCGGCCCTTGAGCTGGACCGGAGCCAGGTCATCCGGGTCCTGGCCGGGCTGATGCCGGTGACCAGGCCCGGGAGCGTGGCTCTGTCCCGGCGGCCGGTGGTGGTGGATCACGGCCGGCGGGGAGGTCCGCCCGGGCTTTACAGCGTTTCAGGGGTCAAGTTCACCACCGCCCGGCTGGTGGCCGAAAGGACCCTGGACCGGATCTTCCCCGGCCGCCGGGCCGAGCCCGCCGGTCCGGAGCCCGTCCTGGCCCCGGACGAGGTCGCCGGGAGGGGAGAGTTCGCCTTTGACTGGCGGCCGGAACCCCGGGACACGGGCTGGCAGGCCAGGCTCCGGGCCCTCATCGCCGAGGAGTCGGTCTGCCATCTGGATGACCTGGTGGTCAGGCGGACCACCCTTTGGGAGAACCCGGCCCGGTCAAGGGAGATCGCCCCGGCTCTGGCCGACCTGTTCGACTGGGACCAGGCCCGGCGCCGGGAAGAATTTGACCGATTGAAGCTGAATGGGTAAATGATAATTTAAAATCAACGATTTTGGACCGGAGTCGAGGCTCAAAGGAGAGGTGCCCGGATGGAAATCACGGCCGGCCGGGGAAGGCGATGGCGGCTCATGGGGCCGTTCCTGCTGGCCGTCCTCCTGGTCTTTTCCGGGCTCATAAAGGACCAGGCCCTGGGCCTGAGGACCAGCCTCGACTATCCCCAGCCCAACATTGAGCGCCGGACAATCCACCTGGACCTGCCGGAGGAGGACCAGGGGATGGGGGGGTTGATCACCGCCGACGTGGACGACGACGGGGTGCGGGACTTCATCGTCACCCGAGCGGACCGGATCGTGGCCGTGGCCCAGACCGGGGAACAGCTTTGGGCCCTCAACCTGGCTCTCCAGGTGACCCTCAAGTCCGAGGATAACGGCCTCCCCGGCTGGCATGGGCCGGGGGTCCAGGCGGCCGACGTGGACGGCGACGGCCAGACCGAGGTCCTCTTTCTGACCCGGGACGGAATCCTCCATCTGGTCGAGGGGGCCACCGGGCGGACCAAGCACTCCTTCAGTCTGCCCTCGCCCGCCGGCACGGACCGCTGGGAGCACCTGGTGGTGGCCTCCTTCCGGGGCGAGGGCGATCGGGACATCCTCCTCCAGGCGACCAACAAGCGGGGCTACCGGGCCGGTTATCATCTGGCCGCCTGGGCCGTGGACAGCCTCATCGCCGGAAACTCGAGCCCCCTCTGGCAGCGGAACGATTTTCAGCCCGCCGCCCACAGCGGGGCCAGGGTGGCCGACCTGGACGGGGACGGCCGGGACGAGGTCCTGGGCGGGGCGATAATCTCCCCCCAGGGCCAGGAGCTCTTCAGACTTCCCCTGCCGGACCGGATCGACGGCGACAATCACGTCGACGCGGTCATGGTCGCCGACCTCCGGCCCGATCTGCCCGGCTTGGAGGTGATCATCCTCGAAGAGGGGGGGGACGAGGCGGTCTTTGCCCTGGGCCGTGAGGGGGTCGTCTGGGAGAGCCACCATTTCCACCAGGAGCCCCAGAACGCGGCCGTGGGGGACTTCGCCCCCGGCCGGGACGGGTTGGAGGTCTGGTGCCGGAGCCGCTACGATGAGCACCAGAAGCCTTTTGTCTTTGACGCCCAGGGTAGGTTGATAGCCGACCAGGAGATGGATAAGCTGGCCCCCCCGGGATGGACCCAGGCCGGGGTGGAGGAGATCTTCAAGATCGACTGGACCGGCGGCCCCCAGGAGCTGGCCGCGGCCAAGGAACGCCACGAGTCCGGGGACGTGGCCGTCTTCGACCCGGTCGGGGGCCAGTTCCTGCTCCACCTGGACGAGGAGGCCGATCGTCTCTACGTGGCCGACGTCAGCGGAGACTGGCGGGAGGAGTTGATCGTCCTGAACCGCAACCAGCTCCGGATCTATCGCAACCTCGAACCCAACCCCGATCCCGGTCATCCCTCCCTCTGGGCGCGGCCCGAGTACGGGCGGGCCAAGATGACCTGGAACTACTACAACCCCTGATCGTCAAGGCCTTGAGGCGGGGACTCACTTGGCTGGGGATGACCATGGATCGAGCGGTCCCGGAGGCCTGACCCAGGCCTTTGGCCGGTCCGAAGGAGAGGGCCCGGGCTCAAAAAAGGGGCCGGTTCGGGCCCCGGTTGTTCAGGTAATGCCCCCGGCGGCCGTTAATTCCATAAGCCGCCTCGAGATGGGGCGGGGTGAAAGAACTCCAGGAGGAGGCTGGCCGGTGGAACGCGTCCCGCAATCCAGGCGCCCCGGGCCCCCGGAACTCATCGGCCTTGGCCGGGCCCTCTCCGCCCGGCCGGAACGGCCTCGCCGGGAGGACCCCTCCCGGGGCCGGGACCAGGTCCCCCGCCGGGCTCAGACCCACCCTTATGCCGGAGCTGAAGAATGAAAGTTTCGGTGGTTATCCCGGTCTTCAACGAACGAGACTGCCTGGACGAACTGGCCCGCCGCCTGACCCAGACCCTGTCCGGCCTGGCCGTCGACTACGAGGTGATCTTTATCAACGACGGCTCCACCGACGGCTCCGAGGAGAAGCTGGATCAGCTCAGCCGGGCCGACCGGAGGCTGAGGGCGGTCCATTTCCGCCGCAACTTCGGCCAGACGGCGGCCATGATGGCCGGCTTCGACCAGGCCAGGGGCGAGGTGGTGGTGACCATGGACGCCGATCTCCAGAACGAGCCGGAGGACATCCCCCGCCTCCTGGCCGAGCTGGAAAAGGGTTACGACCTCTGCTCGGGCTGGCGGGCCGCCAGGCGGGACCGGGCCTTGACCCGGGTCTGGCCCAGCAAGATCGCCAACTGGATGATCTCCAAGCTGACCGGGGTCAGGCTTCACGACTACGGCTGCTCGCTCAAGGCCTACCGCCGGGAGGTGCTCAACGGGATCCAGCTCCACGGAGAGATGCACCGGTTCATCCCCATCTACGTCTCCCTTAACGGAGCCAAGGTGACCGAGATCCCGGTCAACCACAACCCCCGGACCACCGGCAAGTCCAGCTACGGGTTGGAGAGGATATACAAGGTCGGGCTGGACCTGATCGTGATCAAGTTCCTCTACCATTACAGCCGCAAGCCGATCTACTTCTTCGGCGGCTTCGCCATGCTTTTCCTGACCGCCTCCTTCCTGGCCACCGTGTTCGCCATCTTCCTGAAATTGTGGGGGGGCAGGAACCTGGTCCGGACCCCCCTGCCTCAGTTGATCGTTCTGACCGGGATCATCGGGGTGATCTGCATCCTCATGGGCCTCCTGGCCGAGATGATCATGCGGACCTACTACGAGACCCAGAACAAGAAATCATACGCCGTTAAAAACAGTAACGGCCTGTGCCCGGCCGAGGCCTTGGTTCTTCCGGAGGGGGCGGTCCCGGCCCAGGCGGGGGAGAATAAGGCGGACGAACCGGCCCTGGATGAGGGCGGACCCCCCCGGGCGCCAGACTCGACCCTGACCCGCTTGGCCTCCAACAAGTAATCCGGGGGCCCGGCCCGCCCTGAAACCTGATTTTCCGGCCTTGCCTCAAGGACGGTGGGTTCGAGGACCTTCTCCGGATCCTGTCCGGGGCCTGACCTCCCCGGCCCGGCGACCAGGGATCCGGCCGGTCAGGAGCTAGCCCGGATATTTCATGAAGAGCGCCAAAAAGATAAGATAATAGACAGGTAATTCATTTGGTTATATTAAATTTGCGACGATTTTGAGTGGTGACAGTTTGAACCCCTGGTAGTGAAAGAGAAATTTAGCGGTCTTCATGAAATATCCGGGCTAGTCTCCCAGCTCGACCAACTTGTAGGTCTTGTTCTCATAGACGGGCGGGCGGGGGAAGTAGGTTTCGGTGTAGAGAACGGCGTGGGTGGCGCCGTACTTTCGGGCGACCCGAAGAACGTTCTCGGGGGTTGTCCGCCGGTAGTTCTTGTCCAGGGACTGGGGGGCCATCCAACCTCCCGTCTCCACCTGACCGTAACAGTCCTTGATCCTCTCGTACCAAGCGGCGATGGCCTCGTACTGCCAGGAGATGCATTTGAAATCAACGACCAGGCTCCGTCCGGCGGTGTACCTGAACTCTCCGAACATGGGCGGGGCCAGGAAGAGGGCCTGGGGGGTCGTTTTTTCCGCGGCATAAGCGGAGAGGGCTCGATAATCGGCCGTATCGTGGGTGTAGGTCCAGCTCAGCCTGGTCCCCAGGACCGGCAGGTTCGGGAAAGACAAACCGACCCCGATGACCAGGAGGGCCAGGACCAAGGGGACCGAGACCCTCAACCACGACCGGCTGGCGGCCAGAAACCAGAGACAGACCAGGGCGAAGAGAACGACCTTGGCCAGCTCCTCGGGTGTGTCGCCGCTGTGGTAGAGAATCAAGGCCCCGACCAAGATACTCAGGCCTAAAAGAAAGTCCATGATCGGACGCGGCAACCTGGTGGATAAGTAACCCCTTGAAATCTCGACCAGATGGCCCCAGGCCAGGGAGAACGGCACCTCCCTCCCCGAGCCGACCAGCATCAACCAACCGGGCAGGGTGCCGCTGAAGGAGGACCTCTCGGTAAGGAACTTGGCCAGGGTGGCCCCGATGAGGATATAGCCCAGCCACTTAAGAATGATGAGGAACCGGAAGGCCTGGAGGTTGGTCCAGAGGTTCCAGGGGAGAACCTCGACGAAAACATAACCGCCCAGGCACAGCAGGAGAAGATAGGCGATCGCCAACCCGGCCTTGGCCCCTTCGACCCTGGCCAGCCTGGTTTCCTTCAAGCCCCAGTAAAAGGAGACCGAGACCGTGAAAAGGAAGACCAGGGAGGCGATGTAGGCTTTTAGCCCGAAGTGGCTGGGAAGGTAGTGGTGGGGCAGGCGGAAGGAGATGATATCTATGTACTTCGCGCTGTCCGGGGCATGGCCCTGGATCCTCATGAAGACCAGGTAGACCACCACAACGATCACCAGAATAAGCCCCAGGACCAGACCCAACTCCCGGATCAAGGCTCGGAAGGGTTTCCCCCTGCCCCGGAAGGACTCCCAGACGGCCCACGAGGCGTGGGAGCCGAGGGCCAGAAGACCGACCACCGGACCGTTGAGAGGATGCAAAAGGGTGGCCAGCATCGAGACCAAGGCGCAGCCGACCAGGCGGCCGGTGAGGCCCAGGTAGAAGGCCCAGAGAACCAGGGGCATGGCCAGAAGGCGGGGGAGGAGATAGGGCTCGATGAGAAACAGGCCGCCGCCCAGGCGGATGCCCTTGAAGGCCATGACCAGGAGGCAGGCCATCATCACCGCCGGATCATTGTCCGGGAACAGGCGGCGGGCCGCGACCAGGGTGATCCAGGCCACGCCGGCGTAGGAGATCCAGGTCAGGAGGAACATGACCTTGGTCAGGCCGACGAAAGTGGCGAAGAAGGCCACCAGATGGGCATAGAAATACCGCGGCCCCAGGGTGGTCACGGCGTTGACGTAAAAATCATTGGTCAGAAAGGTGCTGTCCATCATCCTGAGGATGATGGGGATCTGGGAGATATGGTCGTCCAGGCCAAGGGTGTAGGGGTCCAGGACCAGACTGATGGTGGCCAGGATCAGCCCGAAAAAAAACAGCTCGACCCGGTTGAGCCTCAGGTTGGGTCCGGAGAAGGAGAGCGCGCCAGATGATCCTTGACTCATAGGAGAAGCCCTTCAAGGCGGTCAGATGCTAAGGTCCGTCAAGCCAACTGGAAATCAGTCCCCTCGCCGGTCCTTCCCGGAGAGCCGTGATTCAGGGAACCGGCCCTTCCCAAGAAAATGATCCCCGGTATTAATCGGAACTCAGCCGGCGGTCAAGCGACCCCGGGCCCATGGCGAACCGGCCAGGAACCATTATGCCCCATGGCTGGGGCCAGCCCAAGAGAATCATTTTTGATAGGCTATAAATTCCAGATTTTTAAAGATCGACAGCGGGAGCCGACCGGCCAGGGATAATACCCTAAACAGGGATGGCAGGGTGAAGCCCAGCTTGCGATAGAAATCAATATCCAGATGGGGGACCAGGTCCCCTCGGCCCGCCGTCTTGAGGCCCGCCTCCCGGGCGGCCTTAAAAACAGTCCTTCTGACCTTTGAAAGGGGTATCCAGTAGCCACAGCCGCTCCTGTCCCCGTTGAGCCGGAACACCTCCCGGATCATCCTTTCGCCTTGGCGGTACAGGGTGGCGAGGATGAGCGGGTCCAGGTGTCTTTTGTGGACCACGAGATAGAGGAAACCCCCCGGCCTCAGGATCCGGCAGGCCTCTCTAAAAACCAAAACCGGCTCCTGGACGTGCTCCAGGGTGGAGATGATCTGGACGTAATCGAAAAGCCGGTCCCGAAAGGGCAGCGCCTCGCCGGCTGAAACAAGATAGCGGGGATGGTTGAAGTAACGCCGGGCATGTTTGACCGCCCTGGTGGAGATGTCCAGGCCGTAGTAATCCAGGCTTTGGCCGAAATTATCAAACAACCTTTTCAGGAAGAACCCTCTTCCGCACCCGATCTCCAGGACTTTCGAGGGAGGCAGAATGAGTCTCTGCCAGGTGCGGTTCTCGATGGCCTGTCGCTCCGGGTTGAGATGGCGCCAGTTGGAGTATTGAACCTGCTCTTTATTGTCGGCGAAAAGGCAGGCCCATAGGTCCACCCCCTCAGGGTGCTTGAGGTTGGAGTAGAGGTCCTCCATGAGCTTTTTGTGCTCATTCAAGCCGGAGACAACCTCCCCCGCTCCCGGGCCCGGCTTCGGATCCGGTCCGGGAAGAGGCCCGGGAGGGGTGGAAAGGCCCTTTGGCCCACCTAACTTATGGTCATAAATCTTGATTTCAGGATTCCTACGGCTTGGCCCTTTGGGGGGGCTTCTTCATCTTCCCGGTCTCAAACCCGGGTCCAGGCCGGGGGGCCTGGTTTTGATTTCCTTCCACCCTGGTAGGGGCAAGGGCCTTAGATAACCGAACATTTCATCCATTGTATTACTCCTTGGAAAAGAAGACCGGTAGCTTTATTTTTTTATGGCGATTTTTTTACAAATCTGATTCGGGAAAAATGATTCCGGCCGGAGAGAGGGAGGGGAGCCTATCCCGGCCGGCCGGGGGTTCATATCCAGGGGAGGGGGATCATCGCTTGGGACCTTCTTTCTTCCGGCTTTCAACGACCCTGTCGCTGGGGCCGGGTATCCCCCGGACCGGTCTCCCCTCATCGGCCGCACCCCCCTTAACCCGGCCGGAGGGTGACCACGGCCTCGGCCGCCCCGGGCCGGGAGGACGGGCGAGGGCGGGCGGGGGGGAGGGACGGCCGGTCCGGAATCAGGCCCGGATGGCCAGGGCCATGACCCCCAGCAGGGCGAAAGCTCCGGCCGCGGTCATCCTGGGACGCCTCCGGAGCAGGAACTCGCTGGTCAGGTAGGCGCAGGCCAGGGACAGGATCGAAACCACCCCGAACTTGGCCAGGCTTGTCATTCCGGTCACTCCCAGCAGGACAAGCTCAATAACGATCACAAAGGGGTAGTGAGTCAGGTAGAGGTTATAGGAGTTGGCGGCCAGGTTTCGGTTGAGGGCCGTGGGCCGGTTGAAGTACCTGGCCGCCAGGGAGGCGAAAAGGCCCAGGCTGGCCAGGGTCAGGAAGTTGAGAAGGAGGAAGTAAAGGGCGCCGAACAGCTTCTCCAGGTTCTCCGGGCCGTGGAGCAGCTGATAGTAGGCGGCCAGGAAAGGGATGACTATGACCAGGAAGGCGGCCAGCCAGGTTTTCAGGTGACCGGGGAACCGGCCCCGCTCCACCCACCTGTACTTAAAGGTCAGGATACCCAGGGAGAAGTAGATGACGAAGAGCGGCAGCCGCGACAGCCTGAACTGGATCACGTTGCCCAGGGTCACCAGGGCCTCGGGGTTGGTCAGCCCGGGGGTCAGGGCCATGGTGAGGAGGACCAGGCCCATGGAGCAGAGCGAGGTCAGGGAGGCCACCCCGACCATGAACTTCAAGGTCGAGGCGGCGGACCTGGGCTCCGGTCTGGCCGGCCGGAGGATCCTCTCGAACCAGCTCCTCCTCAGGCCGTAGGCCGCGGCGAAGATTAAAAAGAACGGAATCAGGACCGACAGGAACCACATATAGCGCTGGTAGAACCCGTTGGCCATCATCAGCTCGTTGGTGGAGGGGATGAGCCCCACCTTGAACCGGAGAGCGTTTTTGAACAGCTCCAGCCACACCTCCCAGTAGCTTGCGGTCAGGATCAAACCGTCCCGGGTGTAGTGATAGACCAGGGGCAGGAGGGGACAGATGGTCAGGGTGATGATCAGCCAAGGCAGGCCCAGACGCTTGAGCTTGCCGGTGATAAAACGCCAAAAGCCCTTCTTCTCCATGGTCGGGACGGCAAAGTAGCCGGCCACGTAGAACAAAAGGGGCATGGTGAAGGCATCCAAAACCGCGGCCAGCCCGCCGACCACCAGGTCGGCCCCGGGCTCGGCCACGGGCCACCAGTCGAGGCCGTTATATGCGTTGGCCGCGTGCTGGAGGACCACGCAGACCACCAGAAAGAGCCGCAGATTGTCGAAAAAGATCACCCGCCCGGGAGCGCCGTTGGTGGTCGAAATCATGGATCTACCTCCGTCTAGGTCCGGACCGGCCCGGCCGCCTTGTTGAGCCCGGAAATGGCCCCCTAGGGCTCCCCCGCCCGAACGGACGGGCACCCCGGTCCCGTCCCCTCCGCCCCCGGGCCGCTCCGGCCGGCCCTGGGACCTGTTGAAAGCAGCCTTTGTGCCAAGGCCTGAACTTGATTGAAATAGAAGTAATAATAGTCATTTATAAGGGTGGAGGGTTTGGCCGTAAAAAACGGTGCCGGGAGATTGGACCAATTAATGGCCTGAGGAACCGAATTACGGTTGAGAAGACGGGCTGAAGTCGCGGGTTGGCCTTGGACCTTCAGGAGGGCCCGCCGATGAGGACCCGCCGGGGGGTCGATTTGGCCGCCCCGGCCGTGTTCCCGGCCCCTTGCCGGAAGGCGGCGACCCCCAGGCCCTGGCCCGGCGGCCCTGCGCCAAACCCCGGCCCGCCCGGCCTCCGGGGCGGACCGATCCCCATTCAATCTTCGTTGGGCTGAAGCATTCCTGTCACAACCCCGGCCTTTAATCCACTCCGGAAGGGGAACCTCCGGCCCCGGGGCGGGCCGGCGGACCGGCCGGCCCGGTTCCGGGCCGGAGACCAAAACAACTCATGAGGGGAGGAACAAGAAGCATGAGAGCGTCCATCCAAAGAAAAATCTGGGCCCTGACCGCCTTTCTGGCCCTGGTCCTGGCCGCGGCTCCGGCCCCGGCCGCGACCGCCCTCCACCAGGGCCAGCCGGCCAAGTACGTCTTCTTCTTCATCGGCGACGGCCTGGGTATTCCCCAGAAGGCCGCGGCCCAGGCTTACACCGGCAAGCAGCTGGTGATGGACGGCTTCCCGGCCCAGGGGATCACCACCACCCATGCCGCCGATCGCTACATCACCGGCTCGGCCGCCTCGGCCACCGCCCTGGCCAGCGGTATCAAGACCAACATCAACTACATCGGGGTGGACCCCCAGTTCAAGCCGGTCAAGACCGTGGCCGAGATGGCCAGGGACAAGGGTTGGAAGGTGGGGATCGTCTCCAGCGTGAGCATCGACCACGCCACCCCGGCCGCTTTCTACGCCCATGTCAAGACCCGGAAGATGTTGCATGAGATCGACCACTCCCTGGCCAAGAGCGGCTTCGATTTCTTCGGCGGCGGCGGGATCATGGACCCGGAAGGGAAGAAGTCCAAGGAGCCCCTGGGCGACGTCAGGGTGGCCATCAAGCAGGCCGGTTACCGGGTCCTGACCCAAAAAGACGAGTTCACGGCCCTCAAGCCCGGCGGGGGCAAGGTATTCGCCTATAACGAGTGGCTCCAGAACGACGGGGCCCTGCCCTATGCCCTGGACAGCCGGAAGGAGGACATCTCCCTGGCCGAGTTCACGGCCAAGGCCATCGAGCTCCTGGGCAACGACCGGGGCTTCTTCCTGATGGTCGAGGGCGGCAAGATCGACTGGGCCTGTCACGCCAACGACGCCACCGCCTCCATCCACGACACCCTGGCCTTTGACGCCGCCGTGACCGAGGCGGTGGAGTTTTACCAGAAGCACCCCCAGGAGACCCTGATCCTGGTGACCGGGGACCACGAGTGCGGCGGCCTCACCCTGGGCCACGCCGGGACCCAGTACCAAAGCTACTACGACATCCTGGGCAAGCAGAACATCTCCTTCCGCAAGTTCACCGACGAGGTCTTCAAGGAGTTCAAGGAGAAAAACGGGGGGAAGGCCGACTTCGCCCAGGTCAAGCCCCTCATCACCGATCACTTCGGGCTCAAGTTCGAGGGCGACCCCAAACAGGATCAGATGGTCCTCCTGCCCTTCCAGGCGGCCATCCTGGAGAAGGCCTTCAGCGACATCATGGCCGGCAAGACCGAAAAATCGGACAACCCCGAAACGGCTCTCCTCTACGGGGGCTATGAGCCCCTGGCCGTGGCCATCACCCATCTCCTGAACAACAAGGCCGGCCTGGGCTGGACCTCCTACAGCCACACCGGGGTGCCGGTGGCCACCAGCGCCCTGGGGGTGGGGGCCGTGACCTTCAACGGCTACTACGACAACACCGACGTGGCCAAAAAGGTCATGGCCGTGATGGGGCTGCCGGCCGAGGTCCAGTACCTCTCCCAGGAGGAGGCCCCTCTCAAGCTGGCGGTCAACAATTAACCGGCCGGCCTAAACCACCGGACGAGGCCCAAGGGCCGGAGCAGCGGCCCGGGGCCGGCCCCGGACCGCCGGCTGGACAATAGCTCACCGCCTCAACCGGGCGGGTTCGCCCGGATGGGGCGGCTTTTCCGCCCCGCCGGCATTTGAGGGAGAGGACAGATGCCCCGGCTTAAAAGACCGCCCCGCCAAGACCTCCTCCTCTGCGCCCTGTTCAGCCTTCTCAGCCTGGCCCTTATTTTTTGGCCCACCGGTTTCGAGGACCGGGTCAAGGCCCAGGGAGGGGTCCGGGCCAAGGGAGGGGTGATCGAGACGGACAACTCCGGCCTCCAGAAGCTGGGGATCATCACCAAGGGTCACCAGGACCTCAAGGTCCGGATATTGGAAGGTCCCTTCAAGGGCCGGACGTTCGAGGCCGGAAACCAGCTCCTGGGCCGGATGGACCTGGACAAGGCCTTCCGGCCGGGGGATGAGGCCTGGTGGTCCTTTCCCTGGACGGGGAAGGCCGGGTGGTCTACGTCCACCCCCAGGACCACTACCGGCTGGGCTGGGAGCTTTGGCTGCTGGCCCTCTTTGCCCTGCTTCTGGTCTTCTACGGCGGTTTCACCGGGCTTAGGGCCCTGCTCTCCTTCATCTTCACCGCCCTAATGATCTGGAAGGTCCTGGTCCCGGGCCTGCTCAAGGACTATGACCCCTTGTGGCTGGCCCTGGCGGTCGTGGCCGCGCTCACCGCAGCCATCATTTTCCTGGTGGCCGGGCCCACCCGGAAGGGCCTGACCGCCTTTGGCGGAGCCCTGCTGGGGGTCCTCACCAGCTGCCTCCTGGCGGTTTTCTTCACCAGGGCCCTCCACCTTCACGGCGCGGTGATGCCCTTTGCCGAGACCCTGCTCTACGCCGGCTTCCCCCACCTGGACCTGGTCCGGATCTACATCGCGGCCGTGTTTCTGGCCGCCTCGGGGGCGGTCATGGACCTGGCCATGGACGTGGCGGCCAGCATGGACGAGGTGGCGGCCCAAAAGAGGGGCCTCACCTGGTTGGAGGCGTTGCGCTCCGGGCTGGTGGTGGGCCGGGCGGTGGTGGGGACCATGACCACCACCTTGCTCCTGGCCTACTCCGGCGGCTACGTCACCCTGCTGATGGCCTTCATGGCCCAGGGCATCCCCTTGGCCAACATGTTCAATCTGATCTACGTGGCGGCCGAAGTCCTGAAAACCCTGGTGGGCAGCTTCGGCCTGGTCACCGTGGCCCCTTTCACCGCCCTCCTGGGCTCCTTGGTCCTGGTCCGCCAGCCCGCCCCAAGGTCCGAGGCCACGAGGCGGTCTGAAGCTCCGGCGGAGGGGGATGATGACCTGGATTGACCGGGGGAGGCCTTCCGGCCTCCCCCGGGGAAAGGAGCTCTTGGAGAAGGGGTCTAGGCCGGTTCCACGATCAGGCCCACCGTCTCGGCAAAGGCCTTTTTACCCTTCAGGCTGTAGAGGTTGTAGAGGGTCATGATGGTCGCCTGGGAGAAGACATAGTTCCGGAACTGGTTGAACTTCCGACCCTTGATATCCTCGGGGCTCATCCCGTAACTCCCGGCGGCCAGCTCCTCCATCACCGGAATCAGCCACTTGGCGGCCGGCACGGTGAGGACCCAGTCGTGATCGCCCAGGTGGGTGACAAAGCCTTCCATCCGCCGGGGCAGGGGCAGGCTCTTCCCGTCCTCGGCCAGGAGGCCCTCCTTGACCGGGTCCTTGCCCCGGAGCAGGCAGGCGGCGGTGATCCAATTGACCGGACCTTCCTCATCCTTGGGCCAACCGGGATGGTTGTGGGCGCAGGCCTGGGCCACGGCCATTTCCGCCGGCAGGCCCCGGTAAAGGCTTTCGGCCACACTGTAGGAATGATGCTCGCCGGTGCCGGCCAGGCTCAGCTCGGTCCGCGACTCGCCGCCGGCCTGCCACTGGAAGACCCAGGGCTTGTGCAGATCGTGCAAGGCCTGGGCGGCGATGACGTAATCCCGGTTCAGATCGTAACCGTAGACCTTTTGATAGGTTTCGAAAATGGCCTGGCTGATCATGACGTTGGCCGCGGTGTGGGTCACCGCCCCGCCGGGGTAGGAGTGGTGGCTGGTGTAACCGCTGCCCGGGGCGGCCAGGAAGGGATGGGGGGATTTCAGGGGGTCGTCGGTGGGGGGGAGGAAGTTGTCAAGGCTCATGGCCTTGTCGCTGATAAGCCTCCGGGAGCTGAGCTCCTGAAAAACCTCTTTTTTGTTTCCGGGGTCCATGAGCGGGGCCATGAAGGTCGGCGCCGGATCCTCCAGAATTCCCCTCACCTTGGCCCGGAGCTGAAAGTCGCTGATCGTGTTGACCGCCTTGATCAGGTAGTCCCAGGACTCGGTGACCAGACGGGATCTTTGGGCCATCTGCTCGGGGGTCAGGTCCATGATCTCGGTCAGCTTGGCGGTCCGGGCCTTGGCCAGGGAGAAGCGGGGCAGGGCCAGGGCGGCCGCCCCGACGGCTCCCGCGGCCAGGCCGATCTTTAAAAAGTCACGGCGTTTCAAAATGTTATCCAACATGGGTCTCTCCTCTTTTTTGGGTCAATTAGCTCCGGCTGAGGGGATTAAAGACAAGAAAAACCGCAGAACAGTGACCGCCAGGTGGAGACTGGGCAAATTCGGCTTTCAGCTATGGGAAGGGCGGGGGAGAGGAGGTTTTTCAGAGCGGTTGCCAGAACCGCGTTCCCTTTGAAAGACGGCAGGCTCCGGACAGGGATGAGGGAGCGGCTCCGGATCCGGCCCGGATTTTAAAAACCCTAAAGCCGAGGGAAGGGTGGGGCGGGTTGTCTCGCGGCCGGCCGGTCGCCGGGAGATGCCCGCCTGCGGCATAAGGATCAGGCCGGAGGTAATCTTCTGGCAATACTTTGAAACTTGCCTTGGGGGAGGTTGATGGGGCGGCCGGCTCCGAAAGCCGGCCTTTTCGACAACACCACCCCACCCATTCTATGGTTAGGTGTGGTTGTCGAAAAACGTTCCGCTTGAAAGGCGGCAAGCTCCGGGCGGGAAAGGGGGAGGAGGTCCTCCCCCTCCCCCTCAGATTCGGACGACCTCCCGGGCCACGGTGTAGCCGTCCAGGACCTTCTCGTTGACCTCCACCCCCAGCCCGGCCCCCCGGGGGACGGAGATGGTTCCGTCCGGGTTGAGGGTGAACTCCGGATCGACGATATCCCGGCGGTAGTACCTCTCCGAGGCGGAGATGTCCGAGGGGTAGATGAAGTTGGGCAGACCGGCCAGGGCCACGATCAGGGCCCGCCCCACCCCGGTCTCGAACATGCCCCCGCACCAGACCCCGATCCCGGCCTCCTGGCAGAGGTCGTGGACCTGCCTGGCCCGGGTCAGCCCGGCCACCCGGCCCTGCTTGATGTTGACTATCTGGCAGGCCTTCATCTCCACCGCCACCCTGGCCTGATAGGGTCCGTGGATGGACTCGTCCAGGCAGATGGGCGTCTTGAGCATCGGCCTCAGCTTGGCGTGGTCCCAGATGTCCTCGTAGGCCAGGGGCTGCTCCATCATCAGGAGGCCGAACTCGTCCAGGGCCTTGAGGGTCTCCAGGTCGGCCAGGGAGTAGGCGTTGTTGGCGTCGACCATCAGGGTGATCTCCGGGAAGGCCTTTCTGACCGCGGCCACCCGCTCCAGGTCCGTCCCCGGCTTGATCTTCATCTTTATCTTGGGGTAGCCCTGCT
>Ga0068714_10001745_pt1 | contig 30240 bp, 22 predicted proteins | sample MTBNYHSulfiMetaG_FD_62988 | JGI IMG/M metagenome (GOLD analysis project Ga0068714, IMG submission 62988) | Enrichment culture microbial communities from rom New York Harbor, USA that are MTBE-degrading - MTBE-NYH (New York Harbor Sulfidogenic)... | ecosystem: Environmental > Aquatic > Marine >...
AATCAAGTTTGCTAAGGTGGTTCATGGCAAGCCTCCTGTTATTTAATTTTGGGGTTATAAAAACTAACTTATACCGTAAACCCTGAGACTTGCCTTCTAATTTTTAATCATAAGGTCTGCATAAGCAGAAATTCAGAACCAAACGAAGTTAAGAGACTCCCACACCCGTGCCCTCCAGGGTATTCGAGGGTGTGAGAGAATGGAAATTATTAGAGATACCCATGAATGAATGAAAGGAAATGGTGATCGGATGTCAGAGAAAATTTATCGCGTTAATATGACCAGACTCACGGTATCAGCGGAAGAAGTACCAGAGCAATGGAAAGGGCTGGGGGGCAGAGGTTTAACTTCCACGATTGTGGCCCAGGAGGTGAAGCCCACCTGTCATCCGTTGGGCAAGTACAATAAGCTGATATTTGCTCCCGGCTTGTTATCGGCAACTCCGTGTGCAAACTCCGGGAGGCTATCAGCTGGGGCGAAAAGCCCTTTGACCGGAGGGATTAAAGAGTGTAACGCGGGAGGCACGGCTGCCCAGAATTTTGCCCGGATGGGAATAAAAGCCCTGATTATTGAAGGATTACCGCCGAAAGATGTCTTTTATAGTCTCCATGTTGATAAAAATGGGGTCAGCATTCAGGAAGAAACCGAGCTGGTGGGTAAAGGCAACTATGAGGTGGTAAAAACCCTGGTTGAGAAATTGGGAAAAAAGATTGGGATCATCAGCATTGGTCCGGTGGGAGAGATGCGGCTGGCAGCGGCCAATATTTCGGTGAGGACCCGGGATGATTATATCCGCAGTTTAGGCCGGGGCGGATTGGGTGCGGTTATGGGTTCGAAAAGAATAAAGTATATTACCATTGATGATACTGATAGCCCGGGCGTCCCGATCGTTGATCCGGAGAAATTCAAGGCCGCCGGTAAGATATGGGCCAAAGCTTTGGTTGAGCATCCGGTCAGCGGCCAGGCGCTGAAGAATTACGGCACCGATGTATTGGTGAATATTCTGAATGAAGCCGGTGGGTTGCCGACCAAGAATTTTCGTTATGGCCAGTTTGAAGGACATGAAAAGATAAGCGGAGAGACCGTCAATGCCACGATTGCCAGCCGGGCAGGCAAAATAAGCCACGGCTGCCATGCCGGGTGCGTTATGCAGTGTTCCCAGGTCTATAACGACAAAGACAAGCAGTATCTGACCTCGGGGTTTGAATATGAGACCATCTGGGCTTTTGGGGCGGACAGCTGTATCGATGACCTGGATATGATCGCCCAGGCGGACTATATTATGGATGATATTGGGATTGATTCGATTGAAACCGGGGTCGTGATCGCAGTGGCCATGGAAGCCGGGATCATACCCTTTGGTGATGCGCCCGGAATGCTCCGGCTGGTTAAGGAAATAGGTTCCGGCACGCCCTTGGGCAGGCTTCTTGGCTGCGGAGCAGCAGCAGTAGGCCAAGCCTACGGCCTTACCCGGGTACCGGTGGTAAAAGGGCAGGCAATACCAGCGTATGATCCCCGGTCGGTAAAAGGCATTGGCATAACCTATGCCACCACCCCCATGGGGGCGGACCATACTGCCGGATACACCATCGCCACCAATATCCTCAAGGTTGGCGGCTTCGTTGACCCCCTGAAAAAAGACGGGCAGGTAGAGCTTTCCCGCAACCTGCAGATTTCCACTGCCTTTATCGACAGCATGGGTCTTTGTATCTTTGTTGCCTTTCCGGTGCTGGACAATCCAGCAGCATTTACCGCAATGATTGATATGCTCAATGCCAAGGACGGCGTTTCGATGACCGGAGATGATGCCCTGTCGCTGGGAAAACAGATCTTGAAAACGGAACATGAATTTAACTTGGCGGCCGGATTCACGAACAAGGATGACCGCCTCCCGGATTTCTTCGAAGAGCCAGTGCCGCCCCACAATGCGGTGTGGGATTTCACTGATGAGGAGATTGACACCTTCTGGAATTTCTGAGAAACGTTTTGCAGGTCAATTTTCGGGAACAGGTTATTCGTGAAGGTTAAATTATTTGCATCATTCCGTGACGGGAGATTCATCGAAAAAGAGTGGGATTATGTTGAAGGCAGTACTGTCAGCCGGATTCTGGAAGAGCTTAATATTAATAAAAAGGACGTGGGGGTACTGTTAGTCAACTCCCGGCACGCAGAAACAGATTATAAACTGGAAAAAGGGGATACCCTTTCTATTTTTCCGGTCATCGGGGGTGGATAGAAAGAACTTGTTAATTTCAAGGAGGAAATAAAAGGAACTCATGATGATATCAAATATTAAAGGCAATCTTTTCTTAATCGTGGCAGTGTTTTTTTTTTAGCTTTTCTTTAGTTCCATTTTGTTATGCCCAGGGAGAGCAATCAGCAGGGGGTCCTGAAGCACAGCCACTAGGACAAACCGAACAACCAGTCGCAGAAACACCCGATCGACCTACCCTTAACATCAATACCACATTTTACTCTCTCTATGTCTGGCGTGGATATGAGCTGAGCCACAACAGCCTGGTAATATTCCCTTCGGTAACCTTAAGCTACAAAGGTTTTTCCATAAATTGGTGGGGTGATATCGACACCGACTATACGGGGGAGCCCGATGGCTTACAATGCTGGGAACAGGATTATTTAATCTGGTACAGCAACTCGTTGAAGAAGTTAAATTATACCATCGGCTATATTCATTACAACACGAATAATCCCGCCCACTATGATACTCAGGAAATCTGGTTAGCCCTGGGGCTCAGTATGTTTTTAAACCCAACTTTTAGTGTCTGGTATGATATCGAGGACAGTGGCTCCTGGTACTATAATCTTGCCCTGTCGCACAGTTTTCCGATTTGCCAGGATTACGTTTGGGGGTGTCGTGATTGGTCCTTCGATGTTGGTGGATGGGTGAGTTATTACTGGCAGAAAGATTATATGAAAGATAAAATACATTATTCTGCCTGGCACGACGGCAACGTCTGGGCTGGCCTGAAGATTCAGTTGAGTGATGTGTGTTCCATTACGCCAAAAATCCAATACTCCTTCCCTCTGAGCCATAAGGCGGATGATGCTCTACAGGCCGCAAGTTTTGATGGTAATGATTCCCAGTTCGTTTATGGCGGTCTGATTTTTGATTATACTTTTTAGGAAATTCTAATTATTTTTTCAAGGAGGGTTAAAATGGATAGACGAGACTTCATAAAGCTTTGCGCTGCCGGAGTGGTAATTCAGTCTGTGGTTCCCTTAAGGAAGGTGTTAGCGCAGTCTGCCCCGCAAGCCATTTCTATTGAAGAAGCAAAGCCGGGGGAAGATGTGTTCGCCTACATCAGCCGGCTCAAAGGAAGCTTTAATCAAACGCTCTACCAGCAGGTTATCGGCGCTTCGAATGCGTTTAAAGAAGGTGACGAGACTATTGGTGTGGGGGCCGGTGATGAAAAAACCAGGCAGAATGCACGCAGCCTTCTCTCAAACACAAAGATCAAAGACCTCTATGAGCACCCTCTGATTGTTGACGACCTGCAGAAGCTGATCTGGCAGACTACAGATCAGGCCCAGTACGAGAAGATCAAAGACTGGACCATGGGGCAGTTGAAAGAATTCCTTTTAACCAAATCTGAATCCGAAATAAAAGGCATTATGCATGGTCTGACCAGTGAGGCGATCGGGTGTGTCCCCAAGCTGATGAGCAATGAAGAGTTGATTGCCTTTAACCAAAAAATATTTAATCCCCTGCCGGGAACCAAGATGGGGGCAAAAGGGTACTTGAGCGCGCGCATCCAGCCCAATTCGCCCACGGACCACCCGGATGATGTGGTCTGGCAAGTGTTCGACGGATTTTCCTACGCCACGGGCGATATTGTCATCGGAACCAACCCCGTGGACAGTCAGGTCGAGAGCGTGGCCGCGGTGGAAAAAGCGCTCAAGGATGTGGTCGACACCTTCAAGCTTCAAGATACCATTCCCTGGTGTGTGCTTTCCCATATCGACGTCCAGACAGAGGTTGCCAAGAAATACCCGGGGTCGGTTGCGACCATGTTCCAAAGCCTTGCCGGAACGGATAACTGCAACAATACCTTCGACGTTACGGTCGAGAAGATAATAAATTATGCGAAATCCAAGAAGGGAGAGAGATACGGGCTCTACTTTGAGACCGGCCAGGGCTCTGAATTTACCAACGGCGCCGCCGGAGGTGTTGACATGATGGCGCTGGAATCCAGGAAGTACGGCTTCAGCAGGGCGGCACAGATGGAGTTGGCCAAAGTACAGCCCAAAGGGGCCTGGTTGCATGTCAATGATGTGGCCGGATTCATCGGGCCCGAGGTCTTCAGGACCCGCGAGCAACTGGTGAGGTGCTGTCTTGAAGATATCGCCATGGGTAAACTCCACGGATTAACTCTTGGCCTTGATATCTGTTCAACCCTGCACATGACCGTCAGCCTCGATGATCTGGAGTGGTGTCAGGACCAGCTTATGCCGAGCAATCCTGGCTATCTTATGTCACTTCCCACCAGGAATGACCCGATGTTGAGCTATTTGACCACGTCATTTCAGGATCATGTCCGGCTGAGGGAAAAATTCGGCCTAAAAGTGAACGATGCCATGTGGGCTTTCTATAAACGCATCGGGATTGTGGACAAGAACAACAAGTACACTAAACATTATGGCGATCCAATCTGGGTGTATTATCAGTACCGGCTGGCCAAGGGCGATAAGCGTTCCAAAGAAGCAATCTATGCTGAAGGTAAAAAGAAGGTCAAGGAAGTTGAGGCGAGAGGCGTTGATATTGCCATTGGCCATGGAAAGAATATCTGGGATCTCAATCCGCAACTGGAGGCCAAGGTCAAGTCGTACTACGACGATGCCAAAATATCACTCAGGGCCGAGCTTACCCCCGTCTTTATCAAGACAATCCCCAACGCACTGCAGGTCAGAACCCTGTCCAAAGATCGGGAAGACTATATTCTCCATCCGGCCAGCGGCGAGAAATTGAGCCCGGAATCTTTCGCGGCGCTCGAAAAGCTCAGGAACTCATGGGCAGGAAACGAGCCGAACGCGCAGATCGTGATCTCCGACGGCCTGAACGCCAAGGCCATTATGGATGAGGGGCATCTTACACCTTACCTGCAGGAGTTCCGGAAGCAGCTGACCGAAGCCGCCGCTGCGAGCGGAAAAACCGTTGTTGTGAGCGAAAAGAACATCGTTGTCACGAGCGGCAGGGTACGGGCCGGGTATGAGATCGGCTGCATACTGTTTGAAAAATCGGATCCGAATAAGCTGAAGGGAATTTTTCACATCATCGGGGAGCGGCCCGGAACCATGCACCATTCCTATTCGGTCTATATCACCGTTGCCAAAGGCAAGACATGGGCTGATAAGAAGATCGATCACGATATTACGAAACTCGTATGCAATATAGCAGATACGGCCCTAGCTCCGAAAGAAGCGGTTGCGGAGACCATCACTATTGTGAGGGAAATGGTCAACAAGCTGGTTCCTAACAGCCGGAGTCACCAGTGAGGAGAGCATGGGTTATTGGGTTAAGGAAATGATAGTGATTATCAACTAAATTAAATCGCTTACTATGGACATTAAAAATAGGGATCGAATCATAGGTCAGGTGTGAGGACATTAAAGTGAATGTTTTGATTTTTCTGATAGTGTTTCCCCTGGTTATCTCAGTCTTGGCGTTATCACTCCCGCGTGGTCTTCTTATCAAAAGGATTATTGGAGTAATCGCCAATTTAATTCTGTGCGCGGTACCAATCTATCTTCTGGTCACGTATCTTGATAAGGGTCCTGCCTATTTCCACCTTGAGAGCCACGTGATCAATAATTCCATGCTTGTGCTGGAAATTTTCATCGCAGCCTATATAATTTATATTTCCATCCGGGCAAAAAGATATCTTCCCGTGCTGCTCGTTCTTCTACAATCAGTGATTATGCTTAGTTTCGAGTTCACCTCCGGTAGGGGGATGCATATTGAGCACAGCCTGTTCGTGGATAAGTTCTCCATCATCATGGCGCTGATTGTTGGTATTATCGGCAGCGCCATTTGTCTTTACGCGATCGGCTATATCCCCGAATATCACGAGCATTACAAGGAGGTGAAAGCCAGACCCCGGTATTTCTTTTTTCTCATGTACCTTTTTCTGTCCGCTATGTTTGGCATCGTTTTCTCCAATAACCTCATGTGGATCTATTTCTTCTGGGAAATAACCACGGTCTGTTCCTTTTTGCTGATCGGCTATAAAAACGACAAGGCATCCCAGGAGAGCTCCTTTAAAGCCCTCATTATGAATCTGCTGGGAGGAGTTGTGTTCGCTGTCGGCCTGGTCTATCTGTACCATTCCTCTCAGGTAATGGAATTAGATAAATTGCTTCAGCTCGATAAAGGCTACGTATTAATCCCGGCGGTGTGCATTGCTTTTGCCGGGCTGGCCAAATCAGCACAATTCCCGTTTTCATCCTGGCTGACGGGCGCCATGGTAGCTCCGACCCCGGTGTCAGCACTGCTCCATTCAAGTACGATGGTAAAAGCCGGGGTCTATATTATTTTGAGGGTAGCCCCGGTGTTAGAGAACACCGTAGCAGCAAAAATGCTCATGCTCATAGGTGGGGTCAGTTTTCTAATTACCGCTTTCATTGCCATTTCCCAGAGCAATGCCAAAAAGGTGCTTGCCTATTCGACCATTTCCAACCTTGGGTTGATCGTCGCCTGCGCAGGAATTAATACCTATTCGGCAATATGGGCGGCGATTCTGCTGATTATTTTTCATGCGGTAGCAAAGTCGCTCCTCTTTCTCTGTGTGGGGATTATCGAGTACAAGCTTGGCAGCCGCGATATTGAGGATATGGACTATCTGATCATGCGCATGCCCAAGCTCACCGCGGTCATGATGACCGGTATGGCCGGGATGTATCTTGCTCCTTTTGGCATGATCATCAGCAAGGCTGCCACGCTGAAAGCATTTGTCGATTCCAATCCGGGGATGGCAATAATTTTAGCCTATGGGAGCGGGGCCACGATCTTTTTCTGGATTAAATGGATGGGCAAAATTATGTCCATTAAACAGGGCATCTTTCAGATCATGGAGGACCGGGTCAGCCGCTGGGAATGGATTACCCTGGGCATATTGGCCATTTCGACGGTGGCGGCATGCATTGGGTTTCCTCTCATCGCATTCCGCCTGGTGGATCCCTTTATCCTGGAGGCCTTTGGAAAAACCCTTATCGTTGATCCATTTAGTGTCTATATGATTCTCTTCATGATGGTTGGTCTGTTAATTCTTCTTCCCCTTGGCCTCCTTTTCTTTGCCTTCGTCAATAAAGGGTATAAGATGGTCGGAACCTATCTTGGCGGTGCCAATATTGACAATGTCACTTTTGAGGGGGCCATGGAATCTTCCCAGACAATTGAGCTCAAGAATTACTATCTGGAAAAATTCTTTGGAGAAAACGTTTTATTCAATGCCGGGGTTTTTATTTCGTTAATATTGTTGGCTATCATGTTCGGGGTGGTAATCATATGAACAGTATTTATGAGATCATCCAATCCTGGAGTATCCTTGAAAGGATGCTGGTTTTTTTTCTGCTTGCGCCCATTGCGGGTGGAGTACTGGCCGGTATTGACCGAAAATTGAGCGCACGGTTGCAGGGCAGGTATGGCCCGCCGGTGAGGCAGCCTTTTTTTGATGTTCTAAAACTTTTCCAAAAAGAACGGATCCTCGTTAATAAATTTCAGAACTTTCCTATAGTGCTCTTTTTTCTGTTTACGGTTTTTTCCGGCGCTCTTTTCTTTTCCGGCGCGAGTCTCCTTTTGGCAATTTTCAGTTTAGCCCTGGCAGGAACTTTTTTTATACTGGGTGGATTTTCGGTCAGTTCCCCGTATAGCCACCTTGGCGCTGAGCGCGAATTGATTCAGATGATGTCGTACGAACCCATGGTCATTCTTGTGGCGGTCGGCATGTACCAGGTGACGGGAAGCTTCAAGGTTGCGGAGATTGCTCAACACCAGGCGCCGCTGATTCTTTACCTTCCCGGGGTGTTCGCGGGCTTTGTTTATATCCTCACCATTAAGTTCAGAAAATCTCCCTTTGATCTTTCCATGTCTCATCACGCGCACCAGGAACTGGTGCGGGGGATCACTACCGAATTTTCCGGCCCCGCGCTTGCGATCATAGAAGTTACGCACTGGTATGAAAATGTGCTTCTCCTGGGCATGGTATATCTCTTTTTTGCCTTTAATCCCTGGCTGGCCATCGTTGCGTCACTGGGAGCGTATCTGTTTGAGATTTTTATTGATATGAATTATGCCCGATTTAAGTGGCAGCTTACGTTCTGGAGTTCATGGTTGTTTACGGCTGTGGCCGGGGTTTCAAATATTATTGTGCTTTGTTTTTTGAAATGACTTGGGAGAAAAAACATGGGTTGGTTTGAAAAATCACCGTGGCTTCTTCATTATAACGCGACCAGTTGTAACGGGTGCGATATTGAGGTTATTGCCTGCCTGACCCCTTTGTACGATCTGGAGCGGTTTGGTATTATCAACACCGGTAACCCAAAACATGCGGACATCCTGGCGGTCACCGGGTCGGTCAATGAGAAGAGCAAGCAGATTCTGAAAAATCTTTATGACCAAATGCCGAATCCCAAGGTGGTCGTGGCGGTTGGCCTTTGCGCCATTTCCGGATGCGTTTTTCAGGACTGCTACAATGTGCAGGGAGGAGTCGATAAGGTGTTGCCGGTAGATGTGTATGTCCCGGGATGTTCTGCGCGGCCGGAATCGATTATCGACGGAGTACTGCAGGCGTGTGAGATTCTTGAAGAGAAATACGCCCAGCAGAAAAAAGCAAAGCAATCATCACCAAAATCACAAACAAATCAACAGCAAGGGTTTAACCATGAGTGAACCGCAGGAAATCATTCTTATCGAAAAAAATAATTTACTGGGAATCGCGTCTGACCTCTTTGCAGAGGGCTGCCGACTTGTGCAGATCGGCTGCACCACGCTCCAGAGCGCCTATGAACTTAACTATTCTTTTGATAAAGAGTATCATTTCAAAAATCTGCGGTTTACCGTGGCACCGGAAGAAGAGATCCAAAGCATCAGCGTTATCTATCCAAATGCCTTTCTGTATGAAAATGAAATTCATGACCTTTTTGGCCTTACCATCAAAAACATAACCATTGATTACCATGGCACGCTTTACCGGACCGCGATCAGGACGCCCTTCAGCATTGAGAATTGTCCGGTGCCGGAGCCCCCAAAGTCGAAGAGAGAAACACCTCAAGAACCGGCGGAAACCCAAAAACAGAATCCCGAAGTCGATGAACAGCTAAAGGAATAAAGGAGCAAATCCCCATGGCGCATAAGAATATCATCCCTTTTGGTCCTCAACATCCCGTGCTTCCTGAACCGATCCATTTTGATCTCGTAACTGAAGATGAAAAGATTGTTGATGCTATCCCTTCGATAAGTTATGTCCACCGGGGGCTGGAACGACTTGTCGAAAAAAGAGATTTTATTGATTTCGTGCATATTGCCGACAGGATTTGCGGCCTGTGCAGCTTTATGCACTGTATGGGATATTGCCAGGCGGTGGAAGAGGTTATGGGTATCCAGGTGCCGGAACGTGCTCTGTACCTCAGATCCATATGGGCGGAGCTGGCGCGGATACATAGTCATATCTTCTGGCTTGGTGTTTCTGCCGACGCTTTTGGTTATGAAAGCCTTTTTATGCAATCCTTGCGTCTCCGGGAATTGGTGCTTGATATCATTGAAGAAACCACCGGCGGAAGGGTCATCTTTGGCTCCTGCAAGGTGGGCGGGGTGAGGAGAGACATCGATAGCGAAACTTTAAAGGGGGTTGTTGCCAGGTTGACAAATATGAAAGCCGATTTGGATGAACTCACCACCGTCTTTATTAATGATTACTCCATTCAGCACCGGTTGGTGGGGGTTGGATTTTTTTCCAAAGAAGATGCCTATATTCTCGGGTGTGTTGGCCCCATGGCCCGGGCGAGCGGTTTCGCTCTTGACATGCGGACTCTTGGGTATGCTGCCTATAAGTTCCTGGAGGTTGAGCCGATTGTTGAATACGGGGGGGACTGTTATGCCCGATGTCTCGTGAGAATCCGTGAAATTTTCCAATCCATTGATTTAATCCGTCAGGCAGCCGGGAAAATTTCCGAAGGGCCGATTGATGTCAAGGTGAAGGGCACGCCGAATGGCGAGTATTTTTCCCGGGTCGAACAGCCTCGGGGTGAAGTGATTCATTACGTTAAAGGGAATGGTTCAAAATTTCTCCAGCGGTTTCGGGTGAGAGTCCCCACCTTCAGCAATATTCCCGGTATGATCAAAGTATTGAAAGGTTCGCAGGTGGCTGATGTCCCGAATATCATTCTAACGTTGGATCCATGTATCAGCTGCACAGAAAGGTGAAGGAATAAAAATATGAGATCGTTCACCATGACAAAAACGGTGACCAAGAACCTGCTCAAAGGACCGGCAACCCTCATGTATCCGAAAAAAAAGAGGATTTTTACCAGGATTTCCAGGGGAAGCGTAGAAATTGATATCCAGAAATGCATTTTCTGCGGGATATGCAGCAAACGGTGTCCAACCTACGCCATTATAGTCACCAAAGTCACCAAGGAGAATAAAGAATGGGAGATCGACCGCCTTAAATGCTGCACGTGTAATCTTTGTGTAGAAGTTTGTCCGAAAAAATGTCTCTCGATGACTAATCAGTATACCCCGCCGGTAAGAGATAAAATGATGGGGAAATATAAACAAAGTTTTAGCGGCCCTGAAGCCCTTCCTGAAGAACCTGAGAAACCGTGATATATACCGGTTATAACATGGCCGAAAGCAAAAAATATTTGTAAAACTGATTAATCTATGTAATATAAATAAGCTCAATGGGCGTTGTTATCAAAAGTCGGCTAATAACCAGTAAGGAGGAAAAAAACAATGGCAAAAATGGTTGTTATCGAAGAGTCCGAATGCACTGCATGCGGAACCTGTGTGGAGATATGTCCTGAGGTTTTTGCCCTCGAGGATGGCGCTGAGGCTGCGACAGTAATCCAACCCACCGGCGGCCCGGAAGACTCGATCCAGGAGGCGATTGACAGTTGCCCTACATCGTGCATTCGCTGGGAGGATTAATCCCGGGAGGTTGGTACTTGCTATGCTGAACTTTCTTCTTATTTTTATACCGATTGCCGTCGGGCTTGAGCATTTTGCTCCGGAAAAGCATTCCTGGATTTTTGTTGTCTCCGGTCTGGCCATAATTCCCTTAGCGGGCTTGATGGGTAAGGCTACCGAACACCTGGCTGAACGAACCGGGGAAGGAATTGGAGGCCTGCTTAACGCTACCTTCGGCAATGCGGCCGAGCTTATCATAGCGCTGGTGGCTCTTCGCGGTGGCCTCTATGATGTGGTGAAAGCTTCTATTGTGGGATCCATCATCGGGAATATCCTCCTGGTGCTCGGGGCATCCATGCTGGCCGGAGGGCTAAAAATTACCGACCAACGTTTTAATGCCCTGGCTGCACGGTCTCAGGCAACGATGCTTACTCTGGCAGTTATCGCCCTAATAGTGCCGGCGGCATACCGTGCCGTCCTGGGGGAGGCGGCGGCGGCGAGTTTAGATAAAATAAGCATTGCTATTGCAGTGGTGCTTTTGCTCGCCTACGCCCTGGATTTGGTTTTTTCCCTTATCACTCACAAGCGGCTTTTTATGGGGAGCAGCCATGACGAAAACGAACCCGGGCATATTCAGTGGTCGTTAGGCAAATCATCGGGTATTCTCGCGGGAACGACGGTTCTCATTGCCTGGATGAGCGAAATTTTGGTGGGAGCCATTGAGCCGGCGGCTCACGAACTGGGAATGAATAACCTTTTTGTGGGGGTCTTTGTGGTAGCAATCCTGGGAAATGCTGCCGAGCACAGCGCGGCAGTGCAGATGGCGATGAAAAACCGAATGGATTTGTCCCTTTCAATTGCAATTGGGTCGAGTGTTCAGGTCGCGCTGTTTGTAGCCCCGCTGTTGGTATTGCTCAGCCATTGTATCGGGCCGCATCCGATGAATCTGGCCTTCAGTCCGGGGCTGGTGCTGGCGGTGTTTTTGTCTATCCTGATTACCGGTCAGATTGCCGGTGACGGAGAATCGAACTGGCTTAAAGGTGTGCAGCTTCTTGCGGTCTATGTGATTTTAGGAATTGTTTGCTTTTTTAGTTCCTGAAGTGGATTAAACTAACAATGAGCAAACCACTTTTTTTGGTGATGACCCATGCAATGGACAGATAATCTTTTCGAATACTTCCGAAGAATCCGTTTTATTTTTCTCTTTTTTTTCCTGCTGCTTTCTATCGGCATAATACCCCTTTTGACCGAGTGGGGGTTCGGCTATGCCTCAGAAATTATGCAGGTGCTTCTTGGCATTATCCTTCTTGCCTCTTTGTTCAGTATTGTTGAACACCGTCTGATGTCGTTTTTGCTCGTTATTTTATTACTGATGGTGGTTCTCAGGTTATTGTATCTTGCGTTGCATTTCAATGTGATGTTGCCCACGAGTCAAGGGGTCCAGGTGTTTTTTTGTTTGATGGCGGCCGTTTTGATTTTACGGTTTGTCATGCAGGCGAAGCGGGTCGATAACGATGTTATCTTTGCGGCCTTAAGCGTTTATCTTTTATTCGGTCTCATTTTTGGTTTCATTTATTCCATGGTAGAAGGACTGTTGCCCGGTTCTCTTGTCCACAACGTGACAAGCGCTTCGCTTGAAGGAGGTATCCGCTTAAGTCAAGCCGTTTATTTTAGTTTCGTTACCCTCGCGACCTTAGGGTATGGTGATATCATACCAGCGAACGACGTAATACGGTCTTTGGCAATCGTACAAACCATGTGCGGGCAGGTGTACCTGGTAGTGCTGGTTGCCCGGCTGGTAACTCTTTATGGAGGATCTTCAAAAAAGTAAAAAAAGGAGCTGTTTGAGAATCACACTTAATGTTTTGCTTGGATAACCATTTATACTTTTGAGGTTAAGACCATGAAACCATTTTTCATCATTCGATTTTCTTTTGTGTCCGTATTTCTACTTGTTTTTTGTTTGGGGTTCTCTTTTTTTGCAGCCTGCAAAAAGCAGGAACCAACCGGACCCCCACCCCCAGAGGTGCTGGTTGTCGACGTTATTCAAAAGGATGTTCCGATTTATTCTGAATGGGTCGGTACTATGGATGGGTTGGTAAATGCGACTATCCGGGCGCAGGTTTCGGGTTATCTCATCAAGCAGAACTACCGTGAAGGAGAACTGGTCAAAAAAGGACAGGTGCTCTTTGAAATCGATCCGCGGCCGTTCCAGGCGGCATTGGCGCAGGCTAAAGGGGAACTTGCCCGGCAGGAAGCGGCTCATGAGAACGCGAGGCTTACCTTAGCGAGAGTAAAACCTCTGGCGGAGCAGAATGCGCTGAGCAAAAAAGATCTTGACGACGCAACCAGCGCCGAACTGGCGACTCAGGCCTCAGTTTTCGCTGCCAAGGCAGCAGTGCAAAAGGCGGCTTTGGATCTTGAATTTACGCGGATCACCTCCCCTATTGACGGCATCGCGGGGATTGCCAAGGCCCAGCTTGGCAACCTGGTGGGGCCGGGCACTAACGAGGAATTGACCACTGTTTCCACCGTGGATCCTATTAAGGTTTACATTCAGGTGAGTGAGCAGCAGTACCTCAAGACCAGAGAAGGGGTGGAAGAGCGCGAGGCGCACGCCCCCCGGGATATTCCGCTTCAGCTAACCCTTGCGGACGGGAGTGTATACCCTCAGCTGGGGCAATTTTCCTTGGCAGACCGTCAGGTGGATGTGACTACCGGGACCATTAAAGTCGCTACTCTCTTTCCTAATCCGGGGAATATGCTTCGTCCGGGCCAGTTCGCTCGAGTCCGCGCACAAATGGACGTGAAGAAAGGCGCGTTGCTCGTGCCCCAGCGGGCGGTGGCGGAAATGCAAGGGAAATATTTGGTTGCGATTGTCGGCTCTAACAACAAAGCAGAAATCCGGCCGGTAAAAGTAGGGGAGCGGGTGGATAGCCAATGGGTGATCGCCGAAGGTTTGAAGGCAGGTGAAAGGATTGTAGCCGAAGGTATTCAGAAGGTAAAACAGGATATGCCGGTAACTCCGAAGCCCTTTCGTGCCGAGTCGGAAAAAGCGGCCGGATCCCCGGGAAAGCCGGCAGACAAACCTACCGCTCCGGAGAAAGGGGAGAAGGGGTAAATCACTATGGCCAAATTCTTCATCAACCGGCCCATTGTCGCCATCGTCATTTCCATCATCATGGTAATCATCGGGATCGTGGCACTTCTCGGACTGCCTATCGCTCAGTACCCGAACATCGTCCCCCCCGAAATTTTTATCAATACTTTTTACGTAGGCGCCGACGCCCAGACGGTTGAGCAGTCCGTCGCCACCCCCATCGAGCAGGAGATGAGCGGCGTTGACAACATGAACTACATGTATTCGCTCAATGCGAACAACGGCGAACTGCGGCAGTACGTCAATTTTGATGTTAAGACCGACCCCAATATCGACCAGGTCCTTGCCCAGATGCGCCAGAACCAAGCCGAGTCGAAGCTGCCGGCGGACGTGCGCAACTACGGCGTCACGGTGAAAAAGTCTACTGCCTCGCCCCTTATGCTCATATCTCTCTCTTCCCCGAACGGCACCTACGATGCCACCTTTCTTGCCAATTACGCGAACATCAACCTCAACGACCAGATCACCCGTGTCCCGGGAATCGCGAGCGTTACCGTCTTCGGCGCCGGACAGTATGCGATGCGCTTCTGGGTTAAGCCGGACCAGTTGGCCAAGCTGAATATCACCATTCCCGAAATCGTTGATGCTATCCAGAAACAGAATACCGTCAATCCCGCCGGCCAGATCGGCGCCGAGCCCGCGCCAAAAGGGCAGGAATTTACCTACGCGATGCGGGCCCAGGGCCGCCTGGTATCGCCCGAGGAGTTCGGGCGGATCGTCCTGCGGGCCAATCCGGACGGTTCATTCGTGCGGCTCAAGGAAGTCGCCGGCATTGAGCTGGGGTCCCAGAATTATTCAATGGAGGGCAGGCTGAACGGTAAAGCTTCTGCGGTGCTCGGCATTTATCAGCTTCCCGGCACCAATGCCATCGCGGCGGTGGATGGGGTGAAGAAGCTGATGGAAGAGGCCAAGAAATCCTTTCCGCCTGACCTCGACTATGTTATTTCTCTTGATACGACCGAGGCGGTGCGGGAGGGCATGAAGGAGATCGTCAAGACCCTCTATGAGGCCCTGATACTGGTCATCATTGTGGTCTTTATCTTTCTTCAGGGCTGGCGCGCTACTCTCATCCCGGCTTTAGCCGTCCCGGTCTCTTTAATCGGGACCTTTGCGCTCTTTCCGGTCATCGGTTTCAATATTAATACGATTGCGCTCATGGGCCTGGTGCTGGCCATAGGGCTGGTGGTTGACGACGCAATCGTCGTCGTCGAAGCGGTCGAGCATCACATCGAGCACGGACTCTCGCCGAAGGAGGCGACCCGCAAGGCCATGGAGGAGGTCTCAGGCCCGGTGGTGGCAATTGCCCTTGTCCTTTCCTCAGTTTTTCTTCCGACCATTTTTATCCCCGGCATCACCGGGAAGCTTTATCAACAGTTTGCCGTGACCATCGCCATATCGGTCATCATATCAGCCTTCAACGCTTTGACCCTCAGCCCGGCACTTTCGGCAATGATCCTGAAGCCGAAGAAAAAAGGTCGGGGCCCGCTCCAGAAATTCTATGACTGGTTCAATACTATCTTCGGCAAAGCAACTAACGGATACGTCAATCTTTGCGGCGCCTTTATCCGGAAATGCGTGATCAGCCTCCTTTTCCTCGGCTTGGTCACCGTCGCCACCGGACTCGTCGGCGGTAAGATCCCCGGCGGCTTTTTGCCGGAAGAGGACCAGGGGTACATGTTTGCCGGCGTCCAGCTGCCCGATGCTTCTTCATTGCAGCGCACCAGCGAGGCCTGCCGTCATATCGAGGAGGTCATGATGAAGACGCCGGGCGTCGAATATGTTACGGCGGTCGTGGGATACAGCCTGCTGAGCGGAGTCACGAATACTTACAGCGGCTTCTTTTTTGTAACCCTCAAGCCCTGGCATGAGAGGACAAAACAGGAAGAGAAGTATGAGGCCATCATGGCGAATATAAACCGCGAATTAAGCGCGCTGCCGCAGGGAATTGCCTTCGCGTTTTCTCCGCCCGCCATCCAGGGAATCGGCAATGCCGGCGGCGTGACCTTCATCCTGGAAGACCGCGCCGGCAAAGACATCAATTTTCTCTGGGAAAATACCCAGAAGTTTATGGAAGCGGTCCGGAAACGGCCGGAAATCTTTCGGGTCACAACAACCTTTCTGCCGACTGTCCCGCAGGTCTTCGTCGACGTCGACCGTGACAAGGTGCTCAAGCAGGGTGTGGATCTCGGTCAGGTATACCAGACGCTCCAGGCATTCATGGGCGGCATCTTCGTTAACTACTTCAACCGCTTCGGCCGGCAATGGCAGGTATATGTTCAGGCAGAGGGAGAATACCGGACGAATGCCAAGCAGTTGGGCCAATTTTATGTAAGGAATACCGAAGGCAATACCGTGCCGCTTTCTGCGGTGACCAACATCGAAAACCGCTCGGGACCGGAGTTCACGATGCGCTACAACCTGTATCGTTCCGCCCAGGTCAACGCGGTCTCCGCACCGGGATACAGCTCTGCCCAGGCGATGAAGGCGATGGAGGAAGTCTTCAGCCAGACCATGCCTACGGAAATGGGGTATGACTACCTGGGCATGTCCTATCAGGAGAAAAAGGCGCAGGAGGGGGTGCCGGTTTCCGTCATTTTCGGGCTTTCCCTGCTCTTTGTTTTTCTTATTCTCGCCGCTCAATACGAAAGTTGGTCACTCCCTTTCAGTGTGCTTTTGGGAACACCCATAGCAGTATTTGGTGCTTTTGCCGGAATCTTTCTGAGAAGCATGGAGCTTAACCTTTATGCTCAGATCGGGCTGATAATGCTCATCGGCCTGGCTGCCAAGAATGCCATCCTTATCGTAGAGTTTGCCAAGGTTGAATACGAAAAAGGCAAGAGTGTTATCGACGCGGCCCTGGAGGGGGCGCGGCTGCGGCTCCGGCCAATTCTTATGACCTCATTTGCCTTTATCCTGGGCTGCGTGCCCTTGGCCATCGCTTCGGGGTCGGGCGCGATTGCCCGAAAGGTGATGGGCACCGCGGTCATCGGCGGCATGCTCGCGGCCACGGTGATTGCCATCTTTCTCATACCGGTTACCTTTTATGTGGTGGAAAAAATCTCCCATCGGGGAACTCATTCGGATTCTTCAATGCACAAGGAGGATAAACCTCATGGGTAAGCTGATTAATGAACCGATCCCCTTCGCGATTGCATTTCTTATGTTTTTTATGGTCGGTTGTGCTGTTGGTCCTGATTACCAAAGGCCGAAGGTAGATATTCCGCAAGCCTGGCGTTTTGAGGAAAAAGAAGCTTTGGATGTTGCCAATACTGCCTGGTGGGAGCAGTTCAATGCCCCGGTTTTAAATGAATTGATTCAGATTGCTCTCAAAGAAAATAAAGACCTGATGGTCGCTTCAGCGCGGATCGAGGAGTTTATCGGCCGCTACCGCACCACCCGCTCCTATTTGTTTCCCCAAATTGGCGTTCAGGCAGTGGGGGGGAGATCCCAGGCAACCGAAGAAGGGCCTACTCCGTTGTCACCGAGCATTGAAAATCCTTCTGACTTTTTTCAAGGGTTTTTCTTTGGAAGTTGGGAAATTGACCTCTGGGGAAAGCTGCGGCGGGCCAAGGAAGCGGCCCGGGCTGATTTGCTGGGCACAGAAGAGGGGCGGCGAGGAGTGATTTTAACTCTGGTGACTGCGGTGGCCAATGGCTATATTGAACTCCGGGACTTAGACCGGGAGCTGGAGGTTGCCAAGCGCACTGCCACAACCCGTGAGGGAACCTACAAAATCTTTAAGCTTCGTTTTGAAGCCGGTGTCATTTCTGAGCTTGAACTCAGCCAGGTAAAGTCAGAATACGAGGCTGCCCTGGCCACCATCCCGCAGTTTGAAAAGGCCATTGCCCAGCAGGAGAATGCCTTAAGTATTTTACTCGGCCGTAATCCCGGGATTATTACCCGGGGAAAGATGCTTGATGAGTTAGCTCTGCCCGTAGTTCCCCAAGGAGTTCCTTCCGATGTGCTCGACCGGCGGCCGGATATTCGGCAGGCGGAACAAAATTTAATTGCTGCCAATGCGCGGATTGGCGTTGCCAAGGCAGCGTATTTCCCCAGCATCTCCCTGACGGGAGATTATGGTTATGCCAGTACTGAACTTTCAAATTTGTTTGACGGTCCGGCGAAGGCCTGGAGCTGGGCTGCGCCAATTGTAGCTCCTATCTTTACTGCAGGCCAGATTTCCGGAGAAGTTAAGGCCGCAAATGCTATCCAACAACAAGCTCTTTTCCGTTACCAGCAAGTGATACAAAATGCCTTTCGCGAGGTGGAGGATTCGCTCATTGACCAAAAAAAATCACAGGAGCAGCTTAGCGCTCAAGGGAGGCAAGTAGAGGCGTTGCGCAAATATGCTCAATTAGCGCGGTTGCGTTTTGATGAAGGTTATACCAGCTATATTGAGGTGCTTGACGCGGAACGGAGCCTTTTTGATGTTGAGCTTTCTTATACTCAAACCCAGGCTGCCTTGTTTCGGGCGTTGGTCAATATTTACAAGTCAATGGGGGGCGGTTGGGTAAACGAGTCGGAGGCGATGACGGCTGGAGCCGCCGCCCCAGAGAAACAGGCTCAAAAAACTTTTTGGGAGCGGATAAAACGGGCAATGAGCCTCATAAACTAAATAACCCCGGTTTAAGTATTACTAACAGCCTCATACACCAAATCTAAGGCTCGTTGGACTCCCACGGTTGATGCCACTTCACAACCAGGCGCTACCTTGATATGCCAGCCTCCTTCTCTTGATTCAATGTCGATCCAAAACTCTTGAGTAAAAGTATCTTCCACGACAATTACACGCACCATTCCTCTTTGACGTTTTGGGTCAAAAACAAAGTCTTGAAATTGGACTACTATCTCACCCCGTTCATTCCCCGGGGAAAATTTTTCAGGGTCAAAATGCTCGATGCAGTATGTTTTCACGGCGACCTCCTTTTTTCCGGGGATTTTCAGGTGTTCTTGTTTTACTAAATTTATTTCCAAAAAATTATTTTGTCCTTTTTCCCGCCACTTTCGCTCATACTTTGTATTGAATTGAGGGAAAGAAATTTTTGTGTCCACCGTGAACCCTGTGCCGGGGAGCTGATCGAGAACCCACGTGAAATACGGTTCACAGTCAGTAACAATCTGAGCCTCCCCTTTGCGCATCAAGCGATTATTAAGCAGCTTTAAAAAGTTATGAGAAAACAGGCGATGCCTTGCGTGATGTCGTTTGGGCCACGGCATGGGGAAAAGCGCGTACACGTGGTCTATTGACAGTGGTAAGAAGAGTCGGTCAAAGGCGACCCGGCTGTCTATTTGCAGAAGGCGAACATTGTTTAAGCCTGCCCGCGCAATCTGGCGTAAACCTCTTCGGATGGAACCCCACGTAAGCTCCATCCCCACAAAGTTTCTTTCCGGGGAAGAGAGAGCCTGTCGCGCCAAAAATTCACCATTGCCAAACCCAATTTCAACATCCAACGGCGCTTTACGTCCAAAAATATTTACCCATTGCAGGGGATGCTCTTTTTTTTGCCACAGAAGGTAAGATCGCAGAGAAAGATAACGTTTTTTCATTTCCCCAATTTTTTGTCATAGTTCAACATTACATTGGTGCTTTAAATAAATCAGACACGTTAGCAAGTTTATCCGGCGAACCAAGAATAAACAGCATATCCATAGGGTAAAGGATAGTTTCTCCACCGGGATTTGGCACTATTTCAGCACCACGATATATTGCTAACAAGGTAACTCCGTACCGCTTACGCATTTCGGTTTGTGCCAGTGTTTTTCCGGCAAGGGAAGAATTCTCTTTTATTCGGAAAGAGTTTACCTCGAACCCAGGAAAAGGAAGCCAGTCACAGGAGGTTTCCGGTTTTGTTGAAATGCTGCGGAACATTTCATATCCATCGGACCTGACTTCGGTGATAAACTTTTCAATTTCATCTTTGGGAATAAGATACTTGGTTAGTACGCGGGTAAAAATTTCTATTGAGGTCTCAAACTCCTCAGGGATCACTTCATTCGCGCCCAACGTATAGAGAGGTTCCATTTCCTCCACATACCGAGTTCGCGCGATAATATGAATTTTTGGGTTGCGCCTTCGGGCGAGTTCGGTTATCCGTCGCGTTGCCACGGGATCTGAAATGACGATCAAAATAAGTCGTGCCGCTTTTATCCCTCCATGTTTCAAAATTATTTCCTGAGAGGCATCGCCATAAAAAATCGGTTCACCTTTGGCTTGTTCTGACCTCACGGTTTGTGGGTTCATTTCGATGATGTTATAAGGAATATTTGCTCTCTTGGCCGCTCGGGCAACGTTTCTTCCATTTAACCCAAACCCCACGATGATCAAGTGGTCTTTTAACGGTACTGTTTTTTTAAACCCCTCCTTTGGCTCGATGGAAAATAAGCCGGTTTGTAATTTTTTAGGGTGGGGGACTCTTAAAATAATATCAGCAATGGCCGGCCCCATGGCAATAATAAACGGAGTTATGGTCATCGTAATGATCGAGAGGGCAAGGAAGTATTGATAGATTTCTTGGGAAAGCACGTTGTATTCGATCCCCACCAAAGCCAACACAAAGGCAAACTCTCCAACCTGGCTGAGCGATAACCCCACCAAGATAGCTGTCCGAAGCGGAAAACCCATAAGAAGAACAGCAAGACCAGCGACAATCGCTTTTATTGTTAAAACACCCGCAACAAGGAGGATAATAATCTGGGCATGCTGGATAAAGAAATCGAGATTGAGAAGCATTCCAATCGAAACAAAAAAAATGCTGGTAAAGACATCCCGAAACGGCAAAATATTGCTCAGGGCCTGATAGCTGTATTCCGATTCGGAGAGAATGAGGCCGGCTAAAAACGCGCCCAGGGCAAGGGATAGACCGGCCTGGGAGGTTAACCAGGCTACGGCAAAACAGATAATCAGAACACTGAGCAGGAACAGTTCACGGTTTTTAGTCTTGGTGATTTGAAAAAGAATTTTGGGGACGATCCATTGGGCGCTTAAAAAAACTAAAAGGATAATACCAACACCCTTAGCCGATAAGATGCCAAGCGCGTACCATGAGACACCTTCGGTTTTCGCCAGAAGCGGGGTTATCAGCATTATCGGAACCACAATGATATCCTGGAAAATCAAAATGGCAAGCGCGGTCCGGCCCTGGGGACTGTCTATTTCAGCCCTTTCCTGGAGCAGCTTCAACACGATAGCGGTGCTGCTCAAGGCAATAAGGAATCCAATAAACGCTGATTCCTTAAAAGGAAGATCAAATTTTCTGGCAACCGCAAAGCATACGACATAGGTTAAAATTCCTTGAAGCGTTCCGCCGATCAGCAGGAACCGTTTAATCCGTAAGAGGCCCTTTAAAGAAAACTCGATGCCGATCGTAAAGAGGAGCATGACAACGCCTATTTCAGCTAAAATTTCAACATCAGCAACAGAGCTGATTAATCCCAATCCATGGGGACCGACGACGATGCCGGTGAGAAGAAAGCCCACAATCGCCGGTATCCGAAAACGATGAAACAAAAAAAGGACGATGATAGCCAGGATAAATATTATCACCAGGTCCTGCAGTAACGGTGTGTGCATTGCTTTTTCCTCTTGATAAGCTTTGCTGACTATGAAAGAGTATCTTAAAGAGTGATTTCGGTTATATATTTTTTTAATTCTCGCAGGGTTACACTGGCCGCGGTTATCGCGGCGTCGTTTGACATTACGACGGCAAAGCCATTATCAAATTCCTTAATGAGCTTCTCGGCTGTTAGGGAAAGTGTCTCGCGATTCACTTCCAGGATATACTCCCGCCGTTTCTGCCTCAATTCATCAGTGATGCCATAAAGCTTTCGCTTAAAATCGGTAAAGCCCTTTTCTCCGGGGTCGAAAGGTTTTTCATCTTTGCCAACAGTTCCGATAATGGCTTTTTCGATCTGGTCGGCATCAATATCGCCTTGGTAAGCGTAGTCGAGAGAGTCACGAAATGCCTTAAGGGTGTCGACGATATTGGGGTCCCGATAGGAGGAGAAGGTAAATACTCCTTCGGTTCCCTGGGGAACGGCAAAGACTCCGTAGGCGCCACCCCGCATCCGTACTTTTTCCCAGAGAAAACCCGTTCGCAAAAAATGGGAAAGCACTGCTTCATATCCATGTTCAGGGCTGCCCAAGCGGGCTCCGCAAATCGCTTTGGCAACATACCCAACCGGAGATGTGACGATTAAAGACTCGGCCTTGGTTTTGTTTTTTTCCTCTTGTGTCGATGAATTAAAGATATCAGGGGAAGTTTTTTCCGCAAAAGAATTTACTAAAGACTCAAGCTCACTTCTTACCTTCTTAAAAGAAGATTCCTCAGCAGTGACATTTATTATTACATTAGTCCTTGCAAGAAGAACTTTCCTTATCTTCTTTAAGGTGAAAATAATATCATCCGACTTTTTTTCTAAATCTGAGGCGATCTCAGACAGGAAAAAGAACTGGGATATTCCTTCGAATTGCTCCTGGACTTTTATGGCCGGTGAAAGCCGGCTTCCTGCCCGGGTAGCGACAAACTGGTGGCCATGGGGTATGAGCGCGGCTTTAAATTCGTTTTTGAGTTCGAGGATCAGGTCTTTCACGCGTTCCTGGTCGTCAAAGTCAGCTTCGATTAAAAGGCGCTTAAGAAGATCAAGGGTCTCCTTCACATTTTCTTTGAGAGTTTTGATTCGAAAAAAGATATGCGCCTTTTTATTCAAAGAATTACGAACGTCCCCACTGGCCGAGAGGTGATACGTGAAACCACCCGTATGCAGAGAAAGAAGTTGGGCTGTTTTATCATAGGTGATGCCAGGGAGACCGGAACCACAAACTGCTTTACCCAATAAAGGAAGGAACGTTAAATATTTTTCGGTAACTCCCCGGGTGTCAAAAGCAAAATCAAGATAGATAACCCCATTGGTAAAGATATCATGAAAATAAGAAGAAACCCCGTGGGGAAGCGAGAACTGTTCGCTCTGCACCACCTGTACCTTTCGAGGCAAGTCGTAAAGTTTAAGAAAGGGAATTTTGTTGGCCAGTTCAGGGGGATCAGGTTCTTCTTGAAAATGTTTGAGCTTCTTGACGGAGGTCACAATGTCTTCCTTTTCTTTTTTCGTAAGGTTATCGTCAACATTTTTAAGCCACTGGTTTAATCGTGTCTCCTCCCTTTGTAAATGTTCCGGATCAGGACGGACGATGAGCGTGCTCCGGTGGGGGTTAAGGAGAAACTGCTCCTCAATCAGGCGAGAGAAGAATCTCTTATCTTCAGCGACCGTTTGTTTTAGCTTCCGCATCCACCGACCAAATTCTAAAGTAGTCTCAGGCTCTACATCATGAAGCCATCCCCGCAAGGTTTTTCTCATTACCCTAAGAGCATAAGGTTCTAACCCGCCCTTTATTTCACGGTTCCAAAATTCGATTCTCTGGATTGCCGCTTTCAGCATTTGTTCATCAAGATCGTTATCCCGCACGTTCTCTAAGGTCTTGATAACAACCCCTTCGATTTTCTCCACACATTCAGGTTCAGTTCCGCGTATCCCGGCAGTGAACACCAGTTCTTTCAGTTCAGTCTCTAAACCGGTTGACGGAGACAGGTCTTCTCCGAGCTTGGATTCGATCAAAGCCTTTCGTAAAGGAGAACCGGCATTGCCCACTAAAACTTCAGATAAGACCTCGAAAGCTACGACCAGAAAAGGATCAGTAACCGGGACCGTAAGCCAGTTCACCGTAACGCTCGATTTTTTGTTTAATAAATCTCCTTCTTTTATGGGAAAGGTTATTTCCAGCCTTTTGGGCGAAGGCCATCGCGGCTCAAGCGGGATTGTCGAGGGTATCGTGAAACGACTAAATTGAGATAAAAAATTTTCCTGCAAGAAAGCTAAATGCTTCGTGGTCGGGATATTGCCATAGAGGAAAATTTTGCAATTGGAGGGATGGTAATATTTTTTATGGAAATTAACAAAAGCGTTATAGGTCAGTTCAGGAATATGTACCGGGTCACCACCCGAGTCAAACCCGTAGGGTGTTTCCGGAAAGAGGGATTGATAAGACCAGTCGGCTACCAAAGCGTCCGGGCTTGAATATTTACCCTGCATTTCATTATAGACCACGCCGACAATTTTTAAACCGCTGGTTGGATCGTCAATGGTTTTAAACTCTACGTGGTGTCCCTCCTGTTTGAATAATTCTTCTTTCAAAAGGGGGGAAAAAACCGCATCTCCATAAACGAGCATCAGGTTAAAGAAGTCTTTCTCGTTTATACTGCTGGCGGGGTAAACGGTCTTGTCCGGGAAGGTAAGAGCATTAAGATAGGTTTGCATGCTTCCTTTAAGGAGGGTGACAAAGGGATCTTTTATGGGAAAACGACGGGATCCGGCTAAAACCGAATGCTCTAAAATATGAGGAAGCCCGGTGTTGTCATACGGAGGAGTCCGGAACGTGAAGGCGAACAAGTTCTCTTGATCGGCATTAAAAAGGTGGTATACTTCCGCGCCCGTTTCAAGGTGAATTAATTTGATACCCGTAGACCGGTATTCAGGAAAGTCTTTTTGAGATATAACCTGAAAGCCAAAATAAATTTTTCCTTCATCCAATAAATCTTTTTTCACTGAAATTCTCTTTCTTCTGTTTTTAGTTTTTTGATACCCTGTCCGCTTGCGACGGGGGAGTTCATTAAAAAATGCGCGGCTGACTACGCTTCACTTGCGACCTCTCAACTCTTTGACCCTTCGACTCTTTGACCTTTCGACCAATGAATTAATAATAGCATAGAATGATCAGAAAGCTAAGCAGAGAATTTATGGGGCACAAAGCAAACGTTTAACCCGTTAGAAAGGCCCCGCTTGCCTTGTCAGATATTTAATATCTAACAGGGTTTAACTGAATACTTTGATATTATGAAATTTTTTAATCTAAATCTCTACAGGAGAAGAAATAACTTGACAGCCAAAAAAAGATAAAATAATGTAAATTATAATCTGGAATCATTCCGAATTAGAAAAAGAAAATGAAAGCAGCACTTATCAAAATGATGAGAGAGCGGGGGTTTAAAATAACTCCCCAACGGAAAGCTATTATTAACGTATTGGCTGACGCAACCCTTTGTCATCCGGGAGCGAACTTTATTTATCGGGAGGCCAAAAAAAAGGCTAAAAGTCTGAGCTTATCCACCGTCTATGCCACGCTCAACGAACTTTGTCGTCTTAACCTGATTAAAATGCTGGAGTTTGATAAGGGTGAAAATCGTTATGAAGGGAATATTACCCCCCATGTCAATTTGGTTTGTAAAGGCTGCAACAAGATTTTGGACTACAGCCTTCCGGTCTCCATTGATCCCAAGGAAATTCTGAAGAAGTCCCGGTTTTGGATTACGGACACGAGGCTCGAATACTACGGATATTGCCATGAGTGCAGAAAAAAATAAGTTTTTTGTCAGGCTTTCTTTCCGGCAAAGAAGGGTTAGGATTTAAAGGAGACAGATATAAATTTTTTTAAATCTCAAACCGGAATGATTCCGAATTAAATTATTTGAAAAAAATTGATCCGTTTATACTCAGGGTGCGCTTTGTTTCTGATGCAAACTTATTTTTCTCCTGGGGGTGGAAGGCCAGCTTGTTAAAAGAAAAATCTTTGAAGTTGTTTTGAAAATTTAGTCTTTTTAAATAAAAAACTTTAGCAACCAGGAAAGGAGTGTATTATGAAAGATAAAAAAAGAAAACTAACTACGCGAAATGGCGCCCCGGTCGTTGACAACCAGAACGTCATGACCGCCGGTCCGCGCGGACCAATGCTCATGCAGGATGTCTGGTTTTTGGAGAAACTCGCTCACTTTGATCGTGAGGTCATCCCCGAAAGAAGGATGCACGCCAAAGGATCCGGGGCCTTTGGAAATTTTACGGTCACCCATGACATCACCCGGTATACGAAGGCCAAGATATTTTCCGAAGTGGGAAAGAAGACCGAAATGTTCGCCCGCTTTTCAACCGTGGCCGGAGAGCGTGGAGCCGCGGATGCCGAGCGTGACATTCGGGGCTTTGCACTCAAGTTTTATACGGAACAAGGAAATTGGGATTTGGTTGGCAATAACACACCGGTGTTTTTCCTGCGTGATACGCTCAAATTTCCTGATTTAAATCACGCGGTTAAACGGGATCCCCGCACCAACCTGCGCAGCGCTCTCAATAACTGGGATTTCTGGACCTCACTGCCCGAGGCGCTTCATCAGGTCACCGTTGTCATGAGCGACCGGGGTATCCCCGCTTCGTACCGGCACATGCACGGCTTTGGCAGCCACACCTTCAGCTTTATCAATGCCAAAAATGAACGACACTGGGTTAAGTTTCACTTTAAAACCCAACAAGGTATCAAGAATCTCACCGACGAAGAAGCTGAGAAGGTCATCGGCAAATGCCGGGAGAGCCACCAGAGGGACCTTTATTACAGCATCGAGAAGGGCGACTTTCCCCGTTGGACCATGTTTATCCAGATAATGCCGGAAAAGGACGCGGCAAAATATCACTTTCATCCCTTTGATCTCACCAAGGTCTGGTTACACAAGGATTATCCGCTGATCGAAGTAGGCGTCATGGAACTGAATCGTAACCCGGAAAACTATTTCGCCGACGTGGAACAGGCGGCCTTTAACCCGGCCAATGTAGTCCCCGGTATCGGCTTCTCACCTGACAAGATGCTCCAAGGACGTCTCTTTTCCTATGGCGACGCTCAGCGTTACCGGCTCGGCGTCAATCACCACCAGATTCCGGTCAATGCGCCCCGCTGCCCTTATCACAGCTTTCACCGGGACGGCTCCATGCGGGTGGACGACAATTACGGCAGCACCTTAGGCTACGAGCCGAATAGTTACGGCGAATGGCAACAGCAGCCGGAATTTGCTGAGCCGCCCTTGGCTCTCGAGGGAGCGGCTGACCACTGGAATTTCCGCGAAGATGATGACGATTACTACACCCAGCCCGGTCTGCTTTTCCGTCTGATGAGCCCTGAGCAGCAAAAAGCTCTTTTCGGGAACACCGCCCGCGCTATCGCCGAGGCTACAAAGGAGATCAAGATCCGCCATATCGGCAACTGTTTAAAGGCCGACCCGGCTTATGGGAAGGGAGTGGCTGATGCAATGGGTATCCCGCTGAGCGAAGTGCCTAAATAAAGGGATAAGGTCAAAGAGTCAAAAGGTCGCAGGGTCAAAGGGTCGCAAAGAAAGTCACAAAGTCGCAGAGTCGAATAGTCGCAAGGTAAGTCTCAAGGTCGAAGGGTTACAGGGTCTCAGGGTTAGATAGGTAGGTAGGTTTCACCTTTTGACTTTTGGCATTTCGACTTTTAGACTTTTTGACTATGCGACTCTTTGATAAAAGCATTAAAATGAAAACTTTACTCCTCCAAAAGCGGAAATTCCCGCGGTATCGTAACCCTGAATTTCATGATAATGCTCGTTAAAGAGATTTTCGATCCTCGAGAATACTTGAAAGTGCTCATTTATCGTGTAGCTTCCCGCAAGATCAACCCGGGTATACGATTTTCCAATGTTATTGTTCCCAGAAGTCCAGTCAATTCTCCGACCAACATAGTTTAACGTGAGGTTTGCCTGAAAATTTTTCTGAAAAACATAATTGATTGCCATGCCGGCTTTATGTTTCGGGCGGCGCAGCAACTGCCCGCCATTAGATTTGTCTCTAGTATCCGTGCGGGTATAGTTGGCGGAGATGGTGAAGTTTTCCAAAGGGTTAACAGTTAGTTCCATTTCATAGCCTTTTGCTTTTGCGTTGTTTAAGTTTATATAAGTGCTGGTCCAGTCAGGATATGTGTAATAGGTGATGTAGTTAGAATAATCATTATAAAAATAGACAAAACTAAAAAAGAGTTTTTCATCAAAAAGATATTGCTCTATTCCCGCATCAAAACTATCGCTTTCCTCGGGTTTAAGCTTTTTGTTTCCGCCTAAAAACCAGTAGGCGGGAATGGGAGGGGCGTAAAGCTGGTAAAGGGAAGGCGCTTTGAAGCCGGTGCCCCAGGTTCCTTTGAATTTTGTCCCAATGGAGCGAATGAGGTAAGCTAAAGCGACTTTATAGTTTGTTTCTGTCTTGAATGTTTGGTGATCATCAACGCGCACACCGCCCGTTAAAAAAAATCGGCTAAAGAGCTTGAGCTGGTTCTGGAAATAAAAGGCTTTATTGTTAACTGTTTTTTCGGGAAACCGGGACTCTCCCCAGTTATCAACATAAAAAGATTCTCCTGTTTCTTCCTCGTATTCAATTCCCATGGTTACGACGTCAATATCACCAAGATACCAGTTGTTTTGCCAGTCGCCTTTGATGATTGACGCGTCATACCATCCCTTTGCCGAATAGGTCGGTTCGTGGGAATCCGGTTTATCCCGATCATCGCGGCTGGTTGTATAGTAACCAAACTTCAGAATCGAATCCCAGAAATCAGTGATCTGTTGGGTGTAGCGCGTGAGATAAAATTGAGAATTGGTTTCTTCGATATAATTGGGGTCATTGATCGTACGGAAATTCATGAAGTCCCAATCATCTAAATGGACCTTAGCATCAATTGAGCAGAAGACAAAATCCAGGGCGCCGCGATCGAAAAGCTGGTAACCCATCCGGCCGGAGAACGCATTATTCTCGTAATTGTCATCCGCGGAAACCCCATTGCTGTCAACCCGGGTGCCGGAAAAAGAGTAGTCCCACCTCCCGATTTTACCGTCTCCGCTCAAAACCTCCCGGAAAGTTTCGTCCGAGCCTCCCTCGGTAAAAAGAGAAAATTTCGGTTTTCCGGTTCCCTTTTTGGTGATGATATTGACTAATCCGCCGATCGAATCCGAACCGTAAAGAGTAGATTGAGGGCCACGGACAACTTCGATTCGGTCAATATTATTCGTTAAAAGGTCAGCGAAATTAAAAGTCCTGGCGGGAGTAATCGGGTCATTTATTTCCATCCCATCAATCATGACCAGCGTATCTTCCGACCGTGCTCCCCGGATAAAGACGGAGGTGTTTCTTCCCAGGCCTCCCTGGCTGGTGATATCGAGACCCGGAACTTTCCGCAACGCTTCTTGTACGGTCATATTCTTGGAATTGTCAAGCTCCTGAGCAGTGATAACGCTCGTTGAACTGGCTACCTCTTCAATACTTTCTTCGGTCTTGGTTGCGGTCACCACAATCGGTTTAAGGGTAACTTTTTGCTTTTGCTCTTCAGTTTGGTTTTCTTCTTCGGCTGCAAAACCAACCGATAAGAAAACAAAAGAGCTTAAGAAGAACACAAATAACATTTTAATAAGATTGACGTTTGACTTCATTACCTTTCTCCCTTGTTAATAGGTTAATTAAATTATTTACATTGTGATTTTGGTTAAGGGGGATAAGAAAATAAAAAAATCCCTGAACCCAATGGATTCAAGGATTGCACCCAGCTTGCTTCACCCTTTATCCGCGAAAGTGGTAAAAGTTATGTTTCTTAAAGGCAGGTCTTCTGACTCTCCCGCGCCCTAAACTAACCTTCCCATTCCGATTAAACGAAACAGTGGTTCTTTCCGCAATACATTCTTGCGTCAGTTTAAGACACTTACATTACTTTTTTAGTAAGAAGCGGGATTACAGCGGCGGGACCGTTCCCGATTTTAACGGGATTCCCTTTTAAACCCCTTAGGGGTGCCTCTATGATATTATTTTTTTCAGAAGTAAATCATCCCACAATATTTGTCAATGAAAAATTTCAAAAACCTCCCAAATTTTTTTATAATCTTTTTGAAGTATTACAAATGGCATGATTATGTGGTTTTATTCGGCTCAGGGGGTCGTTTGAGAACAACCTAACGATCTATCAAAACGACGCTGAGGACCACGGGCGTAAGCCCGTGGGTGAAAGCGTCCCAGCCGAAGGCTGGTAAAAGGGTTCTGATATGATATGCTCAGAGCATGGAAATAAGGCTGAGTG
>Ga0068714_10001747_pt1 | contig 30231 bp, 19 predicted proteins | sample MTBNYHSulfiMetaG_FD_62988 | JGI IMG/M metagenome (GOLD analysis project Ga0068714, IMG submission 62988) | Enrichment culture microbial communities from rom New York Harbor, USA that are MTBE-degrading - MTBE-NYH (New York Harbor Sulfidogenic)... | ecosystem: Environmental > Aquatic > Marine >...
AAGGATTGGCGTTTGTCTCGAGGATGCCCAACCCACACGCAAGGACGTAGTACGAGATGCAGAAGAATACGAACTGTTGCAGGAGTGTGGAAGGATATAGCAGAAAACAACCTACCGCGTACAATCCAAGTCCAACCAGCACGCCCGTCTTGTAGGAGAATCTGCGGGAAATGATCGCTCCGGGAATGGCCATGCAGAAGTAGCCACCGTAGAACGCGAACTGAATCAGCGACGCCTGAAAGGTGGTCAGTTCTCCGAACACCGCCTTGAACACCCTGACCAGGGGGTCCGTTATGTTATTGGCGATCCCCCACCACATGAAGCAACTGGCAAGAAGAGCGAAGGGGAGAAGTATTCCTGCCGGAATCAGAGCAGAGCTTTCTCTTCCAGCAGCGCGGGAATGTGACGTTGTTGCAGTTACCTCACCACCGGTCGACGCTTCCGATTGATCTGCCATTGGTAGGACCTCGTCTTTAAGTAGCCTTCTTCCCGTCCGGGCTCGGTCGCGACGGCGTCTCCAGGCCCGTGAAAATCACCATAGCATGGCGTGCAGGACCTGACTCGTCAAGCATCTACTGCCGGTGGATTGAACGTTTCCGTCTGCTGGGCCGCGCACGTCGATCCTGACCCCGCGCCAGGATCGGTAAAAGGTTGCACACCAGGCGGAAAGCGACTATCCTGAGACACAATCGTTGGCGGGCTGGGCCACGCGGTGAGCATGTGACAGGATTGGATGGGAGCGCAGATCATGAAGAATGCGGTGTGGATTGTCCTATTGGTCGTGCTGGCTGGAATCCTCGTGACCGTGGGTCTGCTTCGCAAGGGCGGCGCTGACGGATCGCGCAAGATCGGCGTGATTCCCAAGGAAACGGTCTCGGTCTACTGGGAAGGCGTTCGACAGGGCGCGTTGAAGGCCGGCAAAGAAGAAGGCTACGACATTCTGTGGAACGGGCCTGAGGTCGAGACCGACCGCGAGAAGCAGCTCCAGATCATCGAAGACATGATCGCGCAGAAGGTCGCCGGTATCGTTCTGGCGCCCAGCGACCGCAAGGCGCTGGTTCCGGTGGTCGAGAAGGTCCACGAGCGCGGCATTCCCTGCGTGATCGTCGACTCCGGCGTCGATACGGACAAGATCCTCTCGTATATGGCCACCGACAACTACAAAGGCGGCGTGCTGGCCGCCCAGCGCATGGGCGAGATTCTCGGGGGCAAGGGCAAGGTCATCATCGTCCGATGGACTCCCAACTCCGGATCGACCGATGCCAGGCTGGCCGGCTTCACCGAGACGCTCGCCAAGGAGTCTCCCGGAATCGAGATCGTCGACGCCCAGTACCCCAGCCCGCCCACCACGGACAAGGCCCGCGACGTCACCGACGACATGCTAACGAGAAACCCCGAAGTCGACGGGATCTTCGCCTGCAACGCCACCACCGCCGGCGGCGCCCTCACGGCGCTGCGCAACGCGGACCAGGGCCGCAAGAAAATCAAGATGGTGGGGTTCGACGCCTGGCCCATGGTCGTGGACGGGCTGGAAAAGGGCGACCTCGACAGCCTGATCATCCAGAACCCGTTCAAGATGGGCTACGAAGGGGTCAAGGCAATCGTGCGTCACCAGAAGGGCCAGACCGTCCCCAAACAGGTCGATACCGGCGTGGAACTGATCACCCAGGACCGGCTCAAAGACCCAAAGGTCCGGGAGTTGCTTGACTCGCAGATATGAACGCCCCCCTGTCCCAGACTGTTGCCGATCGCGATGTGGCGCTGCGGATGACGGGGATCTCGAAGCGCTTCGGCCCGGTCCAGGCGCTTTCCGACGTGACGTTCCACACACGAGCCGGCAGCGTCCATGCCCTGGTCGGCGAAAACGGCGCGGGCAAATCCACACTCATGAAGATCCTCGCGGGCGTCTACCAGCCTGACAGCGGCTCCATCGAGATCCACGGAACGCCTCAGATCCTGGTGAACCCGGCCCAAGCCATCGAAGCGGGCGTCTCGATGATTTACCAGGAACTGGACCTGGCCGAGCACCTGACCGTGGCCGAGAACATCTTCCTGGGAACCGAGCCGCAAGGTCCCCTGCCCTGCACGGTCAGTCACCGCCAGATGGCTGCCCAGACGCGACGTCTCGCCGAGCAGTACGACTTCAAAATTCATCCGGACGCGAAGGTCGAAGACCTCTCCACGGGCGACTGCCAGATTGTCGAGATACTGAAGGCCCTGCGTCGAAACGCTTCGATCATCGTGATGGATGAGCCGACGTCGTCGCTGTCCGAACGCGAGACCGTCCGGCTCTTCGAGGTCGTGCGGCAACTCCGCGAGCAAGGCCTCTCGATCATCTACATCTCGCACCGGCTCGAGGAGATCGTCGAGCTGGCCGACGAGGTCAGCGTCCTGCGCGACGGGCAGCTCGTCCACTCCGAGTCCATCACCCGACTGGATATCCCCAAGATCGTGCACCACATGGTCGGCCGCGAGCTGACGGACTTCTTCCCCCAGCGGAAAGTGAAGATCGGCGACGTGATCTTCGAAGTCACCGGGTTGTCATCGGAGGCGGGCATACGTGATGTCGCCTTTCAGATTCGGCGAGGCGAAATCGTCGGCATGGCCGGCCTGGTCGGCGCCGGACGCACCGAGATCGCCCGGGCCATCTTCGGCGTGGACCCCAAGACTTCGGGCCGCGTCATATTGGACGGGCGGGAATTGAACGTCACCTGCCCTGCCGACGCCATCGCCAGCGGGATCGCCCTGCTGACCGAAGACCGAAAACGGACGGGCCTGTGCCTGCAATTGCCCTGTAGCTGGAACATCACGCTGCCCAACCTCGCCCAGGTCGGGATGAAGTCCCTGATCCGTCCGGCACAAGAGCACCGAATTGCGGCCGAGGCGGGGGCGCGCGTGACGGTCAAGTGGACCGGACCCGAGGCCCTGACCGATTCCCTCTCGGGCGGCAATCAGCAGAAGCTGCTGATTGCCCGATGGCTCCTCGCCAATTCGACGCTCATGATCTTCGACGAGCCGACGCGCGGCATCGACGTCGGAGCGAAAGCCGAGGTCTACGGCCTGCTCAACCGCCTTGCCGAACAGGGCAAGGCCCTGCTGTTCATCTCGTCGGAACTGCCCGAGCTGTTCGGGATCGCCGACCGGATCCTTGTGATGCGGCGGGGAAAGCTCGTCGGAAACCTCGTGACGAAACAGACAACGCCCGAAGAAATCATGCACCTGGCGGCTGTCGAGGAGAATTGAATGAGCAAGTTCGTCAGACAACTGCTGCCCTTTGCCACCCTGGCGATCATCGTCGCGGCGCTGGCGGCGCTGGAGCCGGACACGTTCCTGACCACGGAAAACTTCCTCAACGTGCTGAGCCGCTCCAGTGTCAACGGGATCATCGCGATGGGCATGACCGCGGTCATCATCTCCGGCGGCATCGATCTGTCCGTCGGCTCGATGCTGGCGCTGGCAGGCATGGTCGGCGCGGGCGTCATGCTCAAGATCGGCGGTCCCGACGCGGGCACCGCCGCGATGGTCCTCGGAACGCTCGTAGGCATCGGCGCCGGGTTCCTCTGCGGGCTGCTCAACGGCGTCCTGATCACCAAGCTCAAGCTGCCCCCGTTCATCGTGACGCTTGGGACCATGAGCGCCTTTCGCGGCACCTCGTACATCATCAACAACAGCAAGATGTACGATGTCCCGATGTACACATTTCTCGGCCAGAGCAATCTGTTCGGCGTCCCGGTCAGCGTGCTGATCCTGGCGCTGGTGGTCCTGTTCGGCTTCTTCGTGCTGCGGTACACACCGCTGGGTCGGTACACGTACGCCATCGGTTCGAACCGGGAGGCGGCGTTCCACGCGGGCGTCAACGTGGACCGTAACCTGATCGCCATCTACAGCATGATGGGGCTGTTCGTCGGACTGGCCGCGATGATCCAGGCCAGCCGGACGATCTCCGCCCAGCCCACCGCGGGCATCAGCCTGGAGCTCGACATCATCGCGGCGGTTGTCATCGGAGGCGCCAGTCTCTCCGGCGGACGCGGCACCGTCGTCGGAACCATCGTCGGAACGCTACTAATCAGCTTCCTGCGCAACGGATGCACCCTGCTGGGCATCTCTACCAATATCCAGCTCGTCGTCATTGGAGCGATCATCATCGGCGCCGTGGCCCTGGACCAGATCGCACGATCCAAGGCCGAGGCAAGTTAGCAGGTCGTTCATTCCCTCGGCCGGGAATCTGTAAGGAGGATTTACCATGTCTGAAATGCTATCACGCAGGCGATTTCTCGAAGTGGGCATTACGACGGCCAGCGCATTGTCTCTGCCCGGCGTGGCCAGAGCGGCTGCCGACGAGGCTGCGGCAACACGTCCGGAGCAGCCTTTCAAGATCTCGCTGGCGGAGTGGTCGCTGAACCAGAGTCTCTTCGGCCGGACCGACCTGAAGATTACCAACCTCGATTTCCCACGCATCGCACGCCGGCTCGGGATCGAGGGACTCGAATATGTCAACCAGTTCTTCATGGACAAGGCCAGGGACCAGAGCTACCTGGCTGAGCTGAACCAGCGCGTCAAGGACAGCGACTGCAAATCGGTCCTGATCATGTGCGACAATGAAGGGGCCATCGGCGCAACCGACAAGGCCAAGCGTCTCGAAACGATCGAGAACCACATCAAGTGGCTGGAGGCCGCCAAGACGCTCGGCTGCCATTCGATCCGGGTGAACGCCCAGTCGGACGGCAGCTACGAAGAGCAGCAGAAGCTGGCAGCCGACGGCCTGCATGGGCTGTGCGAACGAGCCAGGCCATACGGCCTGAACGTGATCGTCGAGAATCACGGAGGTCTGTCGTCCAACGGTGAATGGCTCGTCGGCGTGATCAAGCTCGTGGACCTGCCCAACTGCGGCACGTTGCCCGACTTCGGCAACTTCGGGGAATACGACCGCTACAAGGGCGTAGCCGAGATGATGCCCTACGCCAAGGGCGTCAGCGCCAAGGCCACGAGATTCGACGACGAAGGGAATGTGCTGGATACGGACTTCCCCCGCATGATGAAGATCGTCCTGGACGCCGGCTACCACGGCTACGTCGGAATCGAATCGGGAGGAAGAGACTCGATGAGCGAGATCGACGCCATCCGGGCCACCAAGCGCGTGCTCGAACGCATCCAGCGCGAGCATCGGGTCAACGCCAACGCCTCAGCCTGACCGAAAGACCCCGCACCGGAGACCGGAAGATGACAGACCGACTCAGCCGAAGAGATTTGCTCACAACCTCCGCCCTGGTCGCCTCGGCGGCCGTCTGCGGACAGAGTCTCCAGGCCGCAGAGGATGAGCCCGCCCCAAGCCAGCCGCTCAAGCTCGGGCTGATGACCTACAACCTCGCCAAGGACTGGGACATCGAGACGATCATCAAGAACTGCACCGAGACCGGATTCGAGCACGTCGAGCTGCGGACAACCCATGCCCACGGCGTCGAAGTCACCCTCACCCAAGCCCAGCGGCGAGACGTCCGCAAGCGATTCGAAGACGCCGGCATCAGACTGAGCCTGGCCAGCGCCTTTGCCTACCATCATCCCGACCCCGACGAGTTTCGCAAGAGCATCGAGGGCACTAAGGAGTACACACTGCTGGCCCACGACATTGGCGCCCTGGGCATCCGCGTGTTTCCCAATGCTCTGCTGGTCGATCAGGGCATCCCCGAAGAACAGACGCTCCGCCAGATCGGGCAGGCCGTAAAGGAGGTGGGTGAGTTCGCACACAATTACGGCGTCCAGATCCGCTTGGCCGTCCACGGCAGAGGTACCAACATCGTGGGCAAGGTCAAGAAGATGATCGATTACGCGGACAGCCCCCACGTGTACGTCAACTGGAACTGCGATCCCAACGACACGAAAGGGCCCGGTCTCGAAGCCAACTTCGATTCCGTCAAGGACCGCATCCGTAACGTGCACCTGCACGAGCTATGGGACGAGCAGTACCCCTATCGGCAGTTCTTCCGGCTGCTCCGGCAATCCGGCTACCGCGGCTACTGCGACGCGGAGATCCCCGCCAGTTGCGAGCCTATCCCCCTGATGAAGTACTACCGCGCCCTGTTCCTCGCCTACCAGAACGCCCTTTAGATCAGCGGCACGGATAGCAGCCTCAAGGCGTAGCCTTGGGGATGGCGGGTATGTCTTGTCCATGGGCGACGGGCAGCCAACCGTAGCAGTCTTCTGTGCCGCGGTGGCGATTTTCCCCAACAGCAGCTACCTCCCGCGCGTTAAGGTAGATGAAGAGTCCCAGTGCACGGGAGGTCAGGTGCGGATTGTGGCGGCGGAAAACGTAGAGTCGACAGGACCGTCTCGCAGCGAAGCGGCGTGCGTCAGGTCCGCGGAGGTGTTCCTGGCGGAGACCGCCCTACTGAGGAAGGTCATCGCGGGCATGGGTTTATGCTCCGGCGATGCGGAGGACGTCCTCCAGACCGTGTCGGTCAAATGCCTCAGTCCTGCCTCTGCGTTTGCCGAACGAGTCCAATGCCGCCGCTGGCTGATCCGCGTGACGATGAACGAGTGCGTTACGGAACATCGGCGGCGACGGCGATTCCGCCGGCACGCCGCAGGCATTGCTGAACGCAGGCCCGGGCCCGCCGCAAAGGACCCCGCCGAGGATACCATCTCCTCGGAGCAACGGGACGCCGTGCAAGCGGCCTTGCGCGACCTGCCCGATGAGCTGCTCCAGCCGCTGGTGCTGAGGTACTTCTGCGACCAGAGTTCCGCACAGATCGGCGAGATCCTGACTCTGCCGGCCTCAACAGTACGCGGCGCGCTGTGCAAAGGGCGAATGGCCCTGGCCAAGGCCTTGATGAAACGAGGAATAGAACGATGAATCGCGACTCTTGCCAGATTACCGAAGAGGTACTTGTCGACTTTGCAGACGCTTCCTTGGGCGCCGAGGAAGCTGCGCGAGTCCGCGAGCACATCGAGCGATGTCCGCGCTGCCGTGCGACGGTCGAAGCCCTGAGGCAATCGCTGGAGACGGCCCAGGCCATCTGGCAGGACAACGCCTGCCCCGTGGTCCGGGCCCGGACGCTGCCGCTGCACTGGTGGCACTACGTGGCCGTCGCCGCAGCGGTCCTGCTCGCTGTTGGCACACTGGCGTACCGGCCGGCACGTCGGCCGGCGCCGGCCGATGCGCCGACGCTCGCGGAGATCGAGCATCGCATTGCACAGTCGGCCAGAGCGGCACGCCTGCTGGCCACCGTCGATCAATTGGAGTCCCAAGCGTCGCTGCGGGACGTCGCTGAAAGTCAATATCGCTACATCCTGGCAAAGTACCCCGAAACCGCCGCCGCGAAGCCGGCGCGATTGAAGCTCGAATCCCTTCGATAAGGAGAACCAACCATGACCGCGAAGACAATCATCCTGCTAATCCTGTCCGTAGCAAGCGTAGCTTTCTGCGCCTCGGCCCCAGCCGAGCCCAACGATGCTGTTGCGGAACTCAAATTCGAGAAGAGCCCCCTGGCTCCAACCTGGACCGTCAGCGCGGCCGTGGACGGCGAACTGGTGACGTACTACAACCCAGGGTCTGTCCGGCCGGAGTATGCGGCTAAGATCACCCTGCCCCGCGACAGGATATTCTCCAGCGATGTGGTCATGCAGATGGTAATGAGAAGCCCACTGGCCCAGAAGCTCTCGCCGGGACAGAGTGAATTCCTGACCCAAGGTTTCGGTGTTTCGGTCGATACGACTGCGGCCAATGTCCCCAACCATTACTCCGTGAACCTCTATGCCGTCAGCGAGGAAGATGCCAGGATCATGGCGCACGCCCTCATCGACACCTTCGCCACGAATGCCGGGATGGCTGTAGCCTCTGAAAGGGAGGAACTGGAGCAGTGCCAGGAAAGGCTCAAGCAGAACCAGGCCGCCCTGCCGGAGAAGGAAAGGCAACTCGAAGACATGCGAAAGCAATACGAAGCGACGAAGTCGTCCACGTACCCGCTCAGCAGCGAATACGAGGCCCGTAAGTTGGCGGAGGAACTTGTCTTACAGATGGATAGGCAGGCCAAAACGCTCGACATTGAGCTGGCGGGCGTGCGCGGCAAACTGAAGGTGATCGACGAATACCTTGGCAAGCCCAACCTGGACAACAATGTCATCGAAACGCTGGAGGCACAGAGAATCGAGCAGACGATCGAGCTTAGCGGCCTGGAAGCCCGCCGTGAAGCGATCCACCGAATCCGTGATGAACAACGCCGGTTTTGCAGGTTGCTCGAAATCGTCAACGACCTGGAGCGGTCCGTTGGACAGATGAAGAATACCATCACTCGTGATCAGGAGATCATCACGGGAATCACCAACCGGCTGGCAAACCCATCGGGATACATGGTCCCACCGAAGATCTATCAGAACAAGGTCATCCTGCATCCCATCGCCCCCGAGGACGCACAGAACCGTTTGTAGTGACGCCGTAGGGCGTTGCCTTCTCGTATGCCCTCACGGGCACCCTACAAGCAGGGCACACTGCGAACGGGCGCTTGGATTGCAGCTCTGCCTGTGGTATCCTCCCGTTTGCAGTAACGCCGTAAGGCGCTCAGGATGCCATTACAGGCACACGACAAACGGCTGTCCTTTGAGAGTAGTATCCATGAGTCATCTGGCATCGACGACCGACATCTACAGGCTTCTGAACGTCCATCCGGGAGGCCTCTCGGAGTCGGAGGTCAGGGACCGGCTGAATCGATACGGCCCGAACGAGCTCCAGAGCGTCGCGCGGTTCAAGCTGCTGACGATGATCGTCTCGCAGTTCTCGAACATGTTCCTCATCCTGCTGTTGTTCGCCAGCCTCGTCTCCTGGCTGACCGGCGCCGGGTCCGACGCTCTGATCATCGCCTCCATCGTCCTGGCCAACGCCACGATCAGCTTCATCCAGGAGTACAAGGCCGAGCAGGCGCTCAAATCCCTCCAGAGCATGATGGCGGACCTTACGCACGTCGTGCGCGACGGGACGGTCACGCGCATCCCCGCGAGGCTCATCATGCCGGGTGACATCGTTCAGGTCGAGGCCGGCGACCGCATCCCCGCCGATGGCGTCATCCTCGAATGCATCAACGGCATGGTCAACGAGTCGTCGCTCACCGGCGAGTCGGTCCCGGTCTCCAAGAGGGCCATCCGATCGGAGCGGGCGCCTCTGGACGAGGAGAAGGTGTTCGCCGGAACGACGCTCAGCTACGGCCGGCTGACCTTTCTGGTGTCTCAGACGGGCATGAACACGCGGATCGGCAGCATCGCCCGCGTGACGACCGACATCGCCGTGGAGAAGAGCCCGCTCCAGGTGGAGCTGGATGCCATTGGCCGGCGGATCGCGCGGGTCGCGGCGGGCATCTGCCTGGTCGTCTTTCTCCTGATGGCCATCCGCTACGAGCTGACCCTCACCTCGCTGCGCGACGCCTTCCTGTTCGCCATCGCGCTGGCGGTGGCCATCGTGCCGGAGGGGCTGCCGGCGACGGTGACTATCGGCCTGGCCTTCGGCATGAGAAAGATGGCCCGCGAAAATGCGATCATCCGCAAACTCTCGGCCGTCGAGACGCTCGGGTGCACCACCGTGATCTGTACCGACAAGACGGGCACCCTGACGAAGAACGAGATGACCGTCCGGGCGGTGTACGCCGGCGGCGAGTATCTTCACGTTTCGGGAGCCGGCTACGGGAAGGAGGGCGACTACACGGACGAGTCGGGTCGGGCCGTCGAATCGGCGGATGAGCGCCTCAGCCAACTGCTGCGGCTGGCGGTGCTCTGCAACAACGCCCACTACACCGACCACACCGCGCTGGGAGACCCCACGGAGATCGCCCTGCTGGTCGCCGCGGTCAAGGCCGACGTCGACCCGGCGACCCTTCGCACGCACTACCCCCGTCTCGACGAACTGCCCTTCGACTCCGACCGGCGGATGATGACCACCGTCCACGAGCACGTGGGCGATCGCGGGTTCTTCTCGGCTACGAAAGGCGCCCCCGACCGCATTCTCGATCGTTGCACGCACTATTTCGATCCCGATGGACATCGGCGCCACATCCAGCCCCTCGACAAGGAGACGCTCAAGAACCTCCTGGCCGTGCGATCGCGGATGGCGACCGGCGCGATGCGCGTGCTCGGGTTCGCCTACAAGGATCTCTCCAGCCCCGATGCAGCGCATCGCGGAAATCTGGAAGAAGACATGGTTTTCGCCGGGTTCATTGGCATGGCCGACCCGCCGAGACCCGACGTACAAGAGGCCATCCGGCTGTGCAAGCAGGCCGGAATACGCGTCATCATGACCACCGGCGATCAGAAGGAAACCGCCTTGGCCGTCGCGAGGGAAACCGGCATCGTCCCGATGGACGAGGACCGGGTGATCCTGGCGGACGAGCTGCGCCGCATGGACAACGCGACGCTCGATCGCGCCCTGGAGCGGGTCAACATCTTCGCTCAGATTTCCCCGGAGGACAAGATGAGGCTGGTCGAGAGCCTCAAGAGAGACGGCGAGATCGTCGCCATGACCGGCGACGGAGTCAACGACGCCCCGGCCCTGAAGCGAGCCGACATCGGTGTCGCCATGGGCAAGAGCGGCACGGACATCGCCAAGGACGCTTCGAAGATGGTCATTGCCGACGACTCGTTCTCCTCGATCGTCACCGCGGTCATGGAAGGCCGGGCCATCTACGACAACATCAAGAAGTTCATCCTGTACGCCTTCTCCGGAATCACAGCCGAGTTCTTCGTCGTGTGCTTCTCCCTGCTGCCGGGCGTCGGGCAACTGCTCTCGGCGATCCAGATCCTCTGGATCGACCTGGGAACCGAAGTGCTGCCCGCCCTGTCGCTGAGCCTGGACCCGGCGGCGCCGGACATCATGTTCCGAAAACCCCGCAAGCGACAGGACCGTCTGATCGACAAAGAGCTGCTGCTGCACGTCGGCTTCAATAGCGTGGTCATCGCCATCGGCGCCGTCCTGCTGTACTTCGGTTACCGTGCCGGCGGCTCACCCGAGAAGGCCGTGACGGTTCCGTTCGTGTCCATCGTCCTGTTCCAGATGTTCAACATCTTCAACTGCCGCGACTCCCGGGGGTCGATCCTCCGTACATCGCTCTGGAAGAACCCCTACGTTCTCGGCGCCGTCGGCATCTCGACGGTCGCCACGATCCTGCTGGTCTCGCTGCCGTCGACGGCCCGGCTGTTTCACATCGAGCCTCTGTCCGCCCTCGACTGGGTCATTCTGGCCGTCGCGTCCAGCTCGATCATCGCGCTGAACGAGATCGCCAAACGCCTCTACTGGAGGACCTCGTAAGCCCCGGCCGGGCCATCTCCCATCCCGATGTGCATCGGGGTTGAGGGTGCCACCCAAGTCGTCCAGAGTCAAGGCAACACCAGTTCCGCTACCGGAGTGAACTGCCGGTGCCACTTGTACTGACACACTTTCTCCAGCGCGACGCGCTGCACGTGTGCCCCTTTGAACAGGATGTTGATTCCCCGTCCGTGGCGCTCCAGAAGGATGCGCGTGAGCTGGTTGGGGCTCATCCGATAGGGAGCTCCGGGAATGCCGGAACCTTTCAGGTCCAGGAACTGTGGCGTTTCGGCAACTTGCGAATCGTCCGGCCACGCGTCCACCCACCCACCGTCTGAGATCAAGGGGCTGTCGCCGCGGCCGTCATCATACTTGAAGTAGTACTTTTTGACTTGCTCGGCAGGATACGCGGATTTGCGTTCGGCGCTGAGGTTCTGCATCCAACCGTTGAGTGTGTAGCTGCCTTCGTGCACCTCTTCTCGTCCCTCCGCGTTCACCTGTGACTGCCATCGCCAGGCCAAGTCATGGGCCCCGTACAGGGGTGACGTGTCATTGTATGGATTGCGCCAGACGGCGGCTCCCGGACACCGCAGAACCTTCAAAACACCGCTGCGCGTGTCGCCCCGGCCCTTGGCGAACTCCTTGGCGCTGAAGTACGGGCCTAATTGATAGAACCAGAATCCGCCGCGGGCCCACTGGGCCGAGGGCGCATATTCGATATTGAAACCGTTGTTGTCGCCGGCGTACTGGTCCCAGGCCAGCCCATACTGCCGCAGTTGAACGGAACAGGCTGCCATCCGCGCCTGCCCTCGGGCCCGGCCCAGGACCGGCATCAGAATGGCCATCAGCAAGGCGATGATGGCGATGACGACCAGAAGCTCGATCAAGGTAAAGCCGTCTTGTTTGCGCATGACGTTTGCCCCCTTCCCTCAAAGGGATGTAGGACATCTGAGAACGACCTGGTGTCGGGTCCGTCTCGGTCAGGATCCGCTATTTGCCCCGACGACCGTCCGCGACGATTCATCTCCGTCTCAAAGAGCCCCTTCGTCTCGAGTCCATCAGCTATTGTAGAACGGCGGAGTGCGAGACGCAAATATTCCATGTGGATTGGCCCTCTGCTCCGGGTATGCTGGTCCGGAAAGCAAAGACGATCATCAACGCCCTGACCTTGAGGAGACCTGCGATGAGAAAAGCTCTGCTGCTCGCCTGGAGCGTTTGCCTGTGCGGTTCCGTTGCGTTCGGACGGGACTATTATGTCGCGACCGATGGCAACGACGCCAATCCCGGAACAATCGAGAAACCCTTCGCCACGCTGGAGAAGGCGCGCGACACGGTCCGGCAGAGCAAATCCGATGGCGCGACGGTCATCCTTCGGGGCGGCAAGTACTTCCGCACGCAATCCTTCACGCTGACCGAGCAGAACTCCGGCCAACCGGACAAGCCCATCGTCTACCGCGCTTATCCGGGCGAAACGGTTCGGATAATTGGGGGTCGTCAGCTTGCCGCGACGGATTTCGCACCGGTCTCATCGGCGGACCCCGTCTGGAACCGCCTCGATCCCAGCGCCCGTGGCAAATGCCTTCGAGCGGGCGGACTCGAATCGATTGCACAGGCGCCACTGCGGGTGGAGCTGAGCGTCGACGGCAAGCTGATGCCGCTGGCCCGCTGGCCCAACGAAGGGTTCGTTCGCACGACATCTGCCACTAACGACATCACGTTCGGCTACGACGATCCGCGTCCCGAACGCTGGCTGGATGCGTCCGACGCCTACGCCGTCGGCTACTGGTGTCACGGCTGGTCCAACCAAATCGTGAAGATCACGAAGACCGACACGACCAACAAGACAATCACCGTGGATAAGACCCCGCCATACGGGATTCGAGCGAAGAAACCTTACTACGTGGTCAACCTCGTTGAGGAGATTGACCGGCCGGGCGAATGGCACTTCGACCGAGACGCAGGAAGTCTCTATCTCTGGCCACCCGATGATTTCGAAAAGGGCGACATCCTGATCTCCACGCTGGATTCGTCGATCATCGCATTGAAGAACGCCTCGCACATTCGGATCGAAGAGTGGACCGTCGAGATGGGCGTCGGCGACGGAATTGAGGTATCCGGCGGCAACGACGTCGTGATCGGGCGTTGCACGGTCCGCAATATGCGGGGCAACGGCATCGAAATCAGCGGTACGAAGCACGGCGTGGCACACTGCACCGTTCACGGCATCGGGCAGACAGGCGTCGGCGTATCCGGCGGAGACCGTGCCACGCTCACGCCGGGTAATAACTTCGTACGCCATTGCACGATTCATGATTTCGGCCGCTGGCAAAGAACCTATGCGCCGGCGATCCGCATCAACGGCGTGGGCAACATCGCGGCCAACAACCGCCTCTACGATGCCCCGCATTCGGCCATCCTTTTCAACGGAAACGAGCACCGGATCGAGCGGAACGAAATCTACGGCGTCTGCTACGAGGTCGACGACGCCGGCTCGGTCTACGCCGGACGCGACTGGGGCCTGCGCGGCAATGTGATCGAGAACAACTTCTTCCATGACATCGCCAGCCACCTGACCGGCAGCAACGGCGTCCACGCGGTCTATCTCGACGACTGCGCCAGCGGCATCACCGTCGCCGGCAACGTCTTCTACCGCATCAGCGGCCGAGCCATCATGTGCGGCGGGGGACGCGACAACACCATCGACAACAACGTCATCGCCAGGTGCGGCTCGGCCCACTTCACCGACCGGCGCGGCAAGGCCTGGATGGACAAGGACAACAGTTGGAAGCTCCTCGACAAGATCAAGCGGTACAACTACACGCAGCCGCCGTGGAGTGAACGCTATCCGCGACTGGCGCACATCCTCGACAACGGTCTCGAGATGGCCAAGGAGCCCGAAGGCTGCATCATCGCACGCAACCTCGGCTGGAAGAACGAGCGTTGGCTGGAGAAGAACTGCCTCGGCGCCTGCGGCGGATTCGATTTCTATGCCTTCCAGGACAACATCGAGGACCAGGACCCGAGGTTCGTCGATGAGGCGAATCTGAACCTCGCGCTGCGCGACGATTCACCTGCGTACTCGATCCCTGGCTTCAAGCCGATTCCATTCGAGAAGATCGGCCCGCAAGAAACCGACAACAAGCTGGGCGGCTACACCATTGACGAGGCCTGGATGGCCGAGGCAATGAATGTGTTCAATGCACCCAAGCCGGAACTCGAATTGCCGACGAAGCATCCCGACGCTCAGTGGTTCCCCCAGGCGAGTTTCGGCCTGTTCCTTCATTGGGGAATCCACAGCGTCGCGGGAATCGACCCCTCGTGGTCCATGATGAAGGGCTGTCCCTGGCATGGCAGCTCCGACCCCTACAAGGAGTACAACCAGGATCAGTCGAAGTATTACGGGCTGGCGGAGAAGTTCAATCCGACGCAGTACGATCCGAACAAGTGGATGGCCGCCGCGAAGAAGGCAGGCTTCACCTACGTTGTGCTGACGACGAAACACCACGACGGCTACGCGCTGTGGCCCACCAACTTCGGCGACTTCAGCACGAAGCAGTACGTGGCAGGCCGGGACCTGCTCAAGCCCTACGTGGACGCCTGCCGCAAGCATGGCCTGAAGGTCGGCTTCTACTTCTCGCCTCGCGACTGGCACTATCCGGGCTACCCGCAGGCGATGGAGTACCGGGCGGAGTATCCGCTGCCGCCGGCCGAAGAGAACTTCGAGAACTTCAAGGCGTTCTACGCCTACACGCTCGGCCAGATCCACGAACTGCTGACCCGTTACGGCAAGATCGACCTGCTCTGGTTCGACGGCATGGGCTGGAGCGGCGTCGGCGACATGCGCGCCGAGCAGACGCTCGCGTGGGTCCGATCGCTCCAGCCGGGCATCGTGATCAATCCGCGCTGGAGCGGGTTCGGCGACTTCGACACCACCGAGTGTACGCCGGGCAAGCCTGAGCACTGGAAGAGCGGCCAGTGGTGGGAGGCCTGCGACATCTGGCCCGCCGGCCACTGGGGCTACGTCCCGAGCGAACGGTTCAAGCCGCTCTCGTGGGTCTTCGACCGCCTGGCCAACTGCCGCGCATGGGAGGGCAACTTCCTCTGCAACGTCGGCCCGCGTCCCGACGGCACCATGCCCGACGTGTTCTATGACCGCTGCGAAGACCTGGCGAGGTGGATGGCCCACAGCGGCGAGTCGGTCATCGGCGCCGGCCCGACGCCCGGCGAGGACCGCGCCAACGTGCCAATCACCACGCGCGACGGTACATGGTACCTGCACGTGCTGCCTTCGCACGAGGGCCCGGTGGTGCTGTCCGGCGTGCCCGAGCCCAGGGCGGCTACGCTGCTGCGCACCGGCCAGACGCTCCCCTGCCAGCGCCAGGGCGGCAGCCTGATCATCGCTATCCCCGCAGAGCTGCGGACTGACCTCGACGACGTCATCGCCGTCCGCTGGTAACCGGTTCCGACGCGCCCATTCGATGCCCTCACGGGCAGATATGAGCGACCGGGGGCATTTGCGGGGTTTCCGCTTGCGTGAAGGCCGGGGATGTGGTATGAATTGATTGTTCTGGAAGCCCGTGCCAGGGGCATCGGATCGTGCCCTTGCCGGGCGGAGGCAGAGCGGAGGTGAGGTGCAGAGGTGGGTCCGGAGGCACACTTCGAGCCGGAGGTCCTGATGCAGCGTGTGCGCCGCACATGGCGGAAGGAAGAAGCATCCTATGATGGCATGCCGAAGTCAGTTCGCGCTCTCCCAACGTGGTCGATAGTGCCGCTTGCGGAGAGTGAGTCTCTGGGTGCGTGACCGTGATGCGGTCACGATGGTCGCTTTCTTTTTGGGAAGGAGGACCGTCATGGACAAGAAACTGATTTGCCTGGTCTGTTTCGCATCAATGTTGGTCTGGATCACCCCGATGAACCTCGGGGCCGCAACCCTCCATTGGACCGGCGCCGGCGGCGACAAGCTCTGGGACAATCCGGCCAATTGGGAAACGGGCAAAGTCCCCACAGCCGGCGATGAAGCGTATATCGACGTGCCCCCGGCAGCCGCCCCGAACGGCCCGGTGATCCAGGACGGCATGGAGGCCAAGGTCTCCGGCCTGGCGTGCGAAGTGGCCGGCGAACCGACGATGACGATGACCGGCGGCACCCTCGACGTCGGAAGCTGGATCTGGTGGGGCGACGGGGCCAACTGCCACGGCACATTCACGATGACCGGCGGGACCATCACCACGGGCGCCGAGTTCGAGCTCGGATGGGGTGGCGGCGAAGGGACGTGGATCATGACGGGCGGCACGGTCAATGCAAAGGAACTTGTCATTCCCACCGCGACCGGCCGGGCCGGGCAACTGTACCTGCACGGTGGCACCGTCAACGTTGGCAGCGACGGCCTGCGAATGTCGCCGACCGGCCTGATCGACATCACGGAGGGCACACTGACTCTCGAAGGGGATGTGCGCGCAGAGATCGAGACCTTCATCGGCGCCGGCCGGATCACGGCCTACGCCGGGACGGGACGCTTCGACATGGACTTCGATCTGAGGAATCCCGGGTTGACCACCGTGACCGCGATCGCGCCTGTCGGGGAGAAGGCGTACGCGCCCCTCGACCCCACGGACGGCCAGACCGACGTGTACCGCGATACGAATCTGACCTGGGTCCCCGGACTCTATGCCGATACGCACGATGTGTACCTCGGAACGGTGTTCGAGGATATCAACAACGCCACTCGGGCCAATCCGCTCGGCGTGCTCGTCAGCCAGGGACAGGACGCCGACACGTACGATCCGCCCGGACACCTGGAGCTCGGCCGGACATACTACTGGCGGATCGACGAAGTCAACGGTCCGCCCGACTACACGATCTTCAAGGGAGACGTCTGGAGCTTCACGACGGAGCCGTACGCCTACGCGATCGAGGACATCGTCGCGACGAGTAACGCCACATCCGAGGCGGACGCGGGAGCCCAGAACACCGTCAACGGGTCCGGCCTGGACGCTGACGACCGGCACTCGACCAAAAGCACCGACATGTGGCTGGGCCTGCCTTCCGGCGGCGAGCCGGTCTGGATTCAGTACGAGTTCAGCCGGGTCTATCAACTGCACGAGATGTGGGTCTGGAACTACAACGTCGAGTTCGAGCGCGTTCTCGGCTTCGGGCTCAAGAGCGTCGCGATTGAGTACTCGGCCGACAGCGCGAGCTGGACGGCGCTGGGCGATTTCGAGTTCGCCCAGGGATCGGCAACGAGCGGATACGCTCACAATACTGCGGTCGATTTCGGCGGCGCGCCGGCGAAATACGTCCGGCTCACCGTCGACAGCGGCTGGGGCGCACTGCCCCAGTACGGCCTGAGCGAGGTCCGGTTCTTCCAGGTCCCCGCGCATGCGCGGGCGCCGCAGCCGGCGTCGCAGGAAACGGGCGTGCCGCTGGACGTCGCGCTGAGCTGGCGAGCGGGACGCGAAGCCGCACAGCACGAAGTGCATTTCAGCGCTGATGAGCAGGCGGTCATCGACGGCACGGCTCAAATCGATACGGCCACAGAGAATCGCTATCGGCTCGACGCCCTCACGATCACTCTGGGGACGACATACTACTGGAGGATCGACGAGGTCAACGACGCCGAGAGCCCCGCGGTGTGGGAAGGCGACCTCTGGAGCTTCACCACCAGCACATACCTCGTCGTGGATGACTTCGAGAGCTATACCGACGACGTCGACGCCGGCCAAGCCATTTTCCAGACCTGGATCGACGGGTGGACGAACGAAACCGGTTCCATCGCGGGTTACCTCGAAGCCCCCTTCGTGGAGAGGACGCTCGTTCACGAAGGCAGACAGTCCATGCCCGTGTCCTATGACAACCAGATATCGCCGTGGTATTCCGAGATCGAACGAGCCTGGCCGACGCCTCAGGACTGGACTGTCGGCGGCGCTGAGGCCCTGGTGCTCTACGTCCGGGGCGATGCGGACAACGATCCCGAGACGCTATATGCCGCCCTCGAAGACGACCGCGGACGGACCGCCAGCGTCACACACCCCAACGCCGACGTGCTTACGGCCGGCGAATGGCAAGCGTGGCGGATTCCGCTTAGCGCGCTCGGTACGAACGGTGTGGATGTCACGAACGTCGCGAAATTGTACATCGGCGCAGGCGACCGAGACCATCCGGCGGCGGGCGGCTCCGGCCTGTTTTTCCTCGATGATATCCGGGTGGGCCTGGCGACGCCGGAGCAGTAACGATTGACTTCGGGATCGGAGCAGGTGTCACGAACAGAATAATGTTGGCTCGTGCAGCCGAAACGCAGACATAGAGTTTCTTTCTGAAGGAGGATTGTCATGTCGAAAAAACTGATGCTTCTCGCTTTGGTGCTGTTGGCGCCGATGGCGGCCTCCGGCGCGGTCAATCTCGGCACCGATCCGGACCTGGTCATTTACTACTCCTACAACAACGAATTCACGGACATGGTCATGGACCAGTCCGGCAAGGGCCGCAACGGGACCGTGAAGGGCGACGTCACATTCGAACCGCTCGGCCTGTACGGCGGCGCCGCCAAATTCGCCAAAACCTCATACCTCGACCTGGACGGTCCGAGTGTCCCGCCTGAGTACATTCCCACCTCTGCAATCACTCTGGCGGCCTGGGCCAAATGCGAGAACACGGGCGATCATCACGCGATCTTCAACGCCCGCGCCAACGACTCGACCTGGCTGGTCCATCCCGAGTTTCGCAGCGGAGGCAACTTCCGCTGGCTGCTGCGGTCCGCCGGCGGGACCAGTATGTTCGACATCCAGGCCGGCACCGTCGTCTGGGACGAATGGATGCATTACGCAGGCACCTACGACAAGGCGGTCGCCAAAGGAACTCTGCACATCAACGGCGAGATCATCCAGAGCGCCAACGTCACGGCGGGCGCCGAGATCGCCGGCGACTGGGGCCTCGGAGCGCGCGTCGGATACAATATCGACAACGCACGTCCCTTCACCGGTCTGATGGACGAACTCTGCATGTTCACCCGGGCGTTGAGCCAGCAGGAGATTCAGGTGCTGATGCAGGGCATCCACCTGACGCCGGCCGAGTTGGCCAGCAACCCCATCCCGGCACACGAGGCCAACGACGTGTCGTGTGACACGGCCCTGAGCTGGACGCCCGGCGAGTACGCCGCGACCCACGACGTCTATCTGGGGACCACCTTGGACGACGTCAACAACGCCAGCCGGGCCGACCCGCGATCCGCCTCTGGCGGACTGGTCAGTCAGGGACAGAGCGAGGCCACGTATGTACCACCGACCCCGCTGGAATACGGCCAGATGTACTATTGGCGAATCGACGAAGTCAACGCGGCGCCTGATTCGACCATTTTCAAGGGGCTCATCTGGAGCTTCACGACCGAGCCGTTCGCCTACGCGGTCGAGGACATCGTCGTGACGACCAACGCGGTCTCCGCTCCCGGGTCCGGGCCGGAGAAGACCATCGACGGCTCCGGGCTCAACGAAAACGACGAACACTCCACCAAGAGCACAGATATGTGGCAGGCCACGCCGGGCGCCGAAACCCCCGTCTGGATTCAGTATGACTTCGGCCGCGCGGTGAAGCTCCACCAGATGCTCGTCTGGAACTACAATGTCGAGTTCGAGCTCGTGCTGGGCTTCGGGTTCAAGGATGTCACCGTGGAGTACTCTGCCGACGGCGAAACCTGGACGACGCTCGGCGACATGGAGTTTGCCCGGGCAATCGCCAAGGCCGGCTACGCCGCCAACACAACCGTCGACTTTGCCGGCGCTGCCGTCCGCTCCGTGCGGCTGACCGCCAACAGCACATGGGGCGGCATGTCGCAATACGGCCTCAGCGAGGTGCGCTTCCTTTATATTCCCACGCAAGCCAGGTATCCCGAGCCGGCCGACGGCGCCACCGACGTGAGCGTCGAACCGACTCTGGCCTGGCGCCCCGGCCGGGACGCGGCAACGCACAACGTCTACTTCAGCGCCGACGCATCCGCCGTTACGGACGGAACCGCGCTGCTTGGCTCGACCGCCGAGAATCAGTATGCAACCGAGGCGCTCGACCTCGGGACAACCTACTACTGGAAGGTCGATGAGGTCAACGACGCCGAGAGCACCACGACGTGGGAAGGCACAGTGTGGAGTTTCGTCACCCAGGAGTACTTCGTTGTCGATGACTTCGAAGGCTACACCGACAACGTCGACGCCGGTGAGACGATCTATCAGACCTGGATCGACGGATGGACCAACGATACCGGCTCCATGGTCGGGTATATAGACGCGCCGTTTGCCGAGCGGAAGATCGTCCACGACGGTCGGCAGTCCATGCCTCTGGCCTACGACAACACGGACGCGCCGTTCTATTCCGAAGCGTCCCGGACGTTTGCAGCCGATCAGGACTGGACCATCGGGGCGGCCGACACGCTGACCCTGTACTTCCAGGGCAAGGCGGGCAACGCGCCGGCCACGCTTTACGCCGCCTTGGAGGACAGCGCCGGGCACGTTGGCACGGCGTCGCATTCGAACCCGGACGCGGCCCTCGCGGTCGAATGGCAGGAATGGCAGATTCCGCTGAGCACCTTCAGCTCGGCCGGTGTCAATCTGGCGAGGGTCAGTACGATCTACATCGGCGTGGGCAATCGCAACAGCCCGAGCGCCGGCGGAAGCGGCACGTTCTACATCGACGACATCCTTGTCGGGCGGCCGGTCCGGTAGGCCGCATCGCAACAGCCTGCCCGGCAGGCAGACAACACAGATCGTCGCGGCGGGCCGTGGGTCACATCCACGGCCCGCCGTTGTTCTTCACGGACATCACCAACGGCAGCCGTCTTTCAGACGCGACTACCCGTTTTGGCCTGGGGTCAGGCTTTGGTTCGTAGTGATCGCGATGGCCACCGGGATGAGGCGCTACCCTCACAGGGGCCGATATGTCACGCCCTGGACCGCTGTTGCCGCCCTCTTCTCTCAGGTCGGCCCCCCACGTGTGTGTGAGAACATCCGCGCAACCGTGTGGCAGCCTCAAGGCGCAGCCTTGGGATGGCGAGTATGATTCGGCCTTGTGTGTCCGGAGACGCCGACACGTCCGGCCATCCCCAAGTCCTACGGACTTGAGGCTGCCACACACAGTCCTCACGGCCCAGGGTTCTTCCGGTTGACTAACGCATTGTCCCCAGGTATACTATGTCACAGAGACATGGAGGGTCGTGCGGCGGGATCAATGTGGATTTCCAATTCGCATGTCGCATCACAGGAGTGATTCCCTCCCCTGGGTGAGCCCGTGGGACGCGCGTGGTTCCGGGGCTTGTCGTGTGCCCGTAAGGGCATGCTGGTCCCGGGAACGGTAACGCCTTACGGCGTCACTACGAACCTGCGCGTCTTAACTACACGCCAGGAAGGCGGAGGTAAGGAAAGGCGGAGTTGATGGCGAGACGACATCTGGATTGGCGATTGGGACTCGTTTTGATCCTCGCCACCACCATCTTCGTGGCGGCGGTGTACCTTCTCCAACGATAGGAACGCCGCACGCGTCCCGAACAACGTCACTCCACCGTCCCATCCTCCATTCATTGACCGTGACGCCGCGATGCGGACCTATGTCTGTCCGGCCTCGGGCGGCGTTTCCGGCGGTGCGGAAAGCGACGCCGGCGCGTCGGCCTCAGAACCCAGGACGACGCGGGCCCGCGCGTCAACGGTGCGCGGGACATCGAGGTCGACGCCACCTGCGGCGCCGAGCTCCTTAAACTTGCGGGCCGAGACGAGAACACGGCTTTCCATCGATCCAACCGCCTTGTTGTATGCTTCGGTAGCCCGGTCGAGGTTCCGGCCGATCTCGTCGAAGTGGCCGACGAGCACGCGAATCCGGTCGTACAGCTCCTTACCCAGATCGCTGATGGCTTGGGCGTTCCGGGCGATCCGCTGCTGCTGCCAACCGTACGAGACGGCGCGGAGCAGCGCGATCAGCGTCGTCGGCGTCGCGAGGATGACCTTCTTCTCCACACCCATCTCGATCAGCCGCGGCTCCTGCTCGAGCGCCGCGCTGAAGAACATCTCGCCCGGCAGGAACATCACGACGAACTCGGGCGCCTGGGCGAACTGGTCCCAGTAGCCCTTGGCGCCGAGGTTCTGAATCTGGGTCAGCACGTGGCCGGCGTGACGCCTGAGCTGCTCTTTGCGCGTCACCTCGTCCACCGCCTCGATCGACGCCAGGTACGCATCGAGCGGCGTTTTCGAATCCACCACCACGATACGCTCGTTCGGCAGGCGCACGATCATGTCGGGCCGGATGCGCCCGCCGCCGACCGGCGAGGACTCCTGCGTCACGAAATCGCAGTATTCCACCATGCCGGCGATCTCCACCACGCGCTTCAACTGAATCTCGCCCCAACGGCCGCGCACATCCGGCCGGCGCAGCGCCGTGACCAAGTTGGCGGTTTCCTTCTTCAGATCGGCTTCGGACGTCGCCAGCGACTTGATCTGCTCGGTCAGCGTCGCAAAGCTGCTGGCGCGAGCCTTCTCGATCAGCCCGAGCTTGTCGTCGACCTTGGTCAGTGACTCCTTCAGCGGTTTAACCAGCTCGTCGATGGCCTTCTGGCGTTTCTCCAGCTCGCTCTTGGCGCCCTCGTGGTATTTGTCGAGATTGGTCCTGGCCAACTCCAGAAACTGGGTGCTGTTGCTCTTGAGCGCCTCCTGCGAAAGAGCCTTGAAGGCGTCGGAGAGCTTCTGCCTGGCCTCGTCCAGCAGACCGAGCTTGTCTTTGGCGGCCTTCTCCTGCTCTTCGAGCCGCGTCGCCAGTCCGACGCGTTCGGCCTTCTGCGTCGAGCATTCCTGCTGCAAGTCGGCGATCTGCCGGTCCCGGGTGGCGATCTGCGTTTCCAGTTCCGGAATCCTGGCGTTGCGTTCCTCCGCGACGGCGCGGGCCTGGGCCTCGGCCATGTGCTGCTGCGCCAGCGCGCCGATCCTGCGGCGAAGGAGGCCATAGACGACCAGAGCCGCCCCGGCGGCGCCGACGATGCAACTGGCAATGGCAATCAGGACATATTCCATGAGCCGACCTGTATAACTAACTCAATTCGGCCGCGATTATACGCACCGGGCATCCCAATGTACATCGCGATCACAAATCGGTAGGATGGTCGCGTTGCAGAGCGCGTAGCCCTGCCGTGTTGGTGGTGTGCGATGGAACGAATCGAAGCGATCCTGTTCGACTGGGGTGGCGTGCTGATCGACAATCCGGCGCCCGGACTGATGGCGCACTGTGCCGAGGCGCTGCGGGTCGACGTCTCGGATTACCAGCAGGCCCACAACCGTCACGGCGAGCCCTTCCAGAAAGGCCTCATTCCCGAAGCAACATTTTGGCAGCGCGTCTGCGCCGACCTGCACCGCCTGCTGCCCGAGGTTCCATCGCTCTGGGGCCAGGCCTTTCGCGCGGCCTATTCGCCCAGGCCGGACGTCTTCGCCTGGACCGGACAACTGCGACAGCAGGGCTACAAGACCGCCCTGCTTTCGAACACCGAACGACCGGCGATGGAGTTCTTCCTGGAGCTGCGCTACGACGTGTTCGATGCGTCGATCTTCTCCTGCGCCGAGGGGACGCTCAAGCCGGAACAGGAGATATACGAGGTCGCGGCACGCAAGCTCGGCCTGCCCCTCTCGCAATGCGTATTCATCGACGACAAACAGTTGTTCGTCGATGGCGCGATCCAGGCCGGAATGAAGGCGGTCCTCTACGAGAACCTCAACCAGGTCAAGCAGGCGCTGAAGTCGCTCGGCGTCTGCGACGCTGCTTAACTTGCTTTCAGACGAAAGGATCACCGTGGGTTTCCTGAATCTGCTGAAAGCCAAACCTGTCGTGCTGTTGGACGGCGCCATGGGCACGGAGCTGGACAAGAAAGGCCTCATGGGCCGGGGACGTGCCAATCTCGAATCGCCCGACGCCGTCCTCGAAATCCATCGGGCCTATTCCCGGTGCGGCTGCGATGCGCTGACGACCAACACGCTGACCATGAATCGCATTTACATCGAGACGCACCACGTGGACGTCTCGGTGCGAGAAGTGAACCGCGCCGGTGTCCAACTGGCCGACCGGGCCATCGGCTGCGGCCAATACATTCTCGGCGACATGAGCTCGACCGGCCAGCTTCTGCAACCCTACGGCACGTACACCGAGACCCAGTTCTGCGATGCGTTCCGTGAGCAGGCCAAGGTTTTGGCAGAAGCCGGCGTCGACGGCTTCCTCATCGAGACGGTCTTCGACCTGCGAGAGGCGGTCGTCGCACTGCGGGCGTGCAAGGAGGTCTCGTCGCTTCCGGCGATCGTGTCCATGGCGTTCCAGACCGAGGACAAGGGTGGGCGAACCATGATGGGCGACACAGCGGAACAGTGCGCCAGACAACTGACCGGGGCCGGCGCCGACGTCGTCGGAGCCAATTGTGGCGACCTCGACCCGAGCCAGATGGCCAAGGTCGTGGCTCGTCTCAGAGAGGCCACCGACCTGCCGATTCTGGCCCAGCCCAACGCGGGCAGGCCCAGACTCGTCGGCGACAAGACCCTTTTCGATATGGCGCCGGGACCCTTCGCGGAAGGAATCGCCGAATGTATCCGCGCCGGCGCCCGGATCGTGGGCGGCTGCTGCGGCACAGGCCCCGAGCACATCCGCGCCGTTGCCGAGATGGTCCGGGCAACGAACCCGGCCGGCTCGACGTCGGGCGGCAAAAGGCAGTAACCCGTCTTGCTCTCCAGCCACTATGGGGGTAAATGCGCCGAAGGCCGGATTGCCGGCCTCCCGGATCGCAGGTGCCAAGGACAGCCATCTGGAAAGGAACGAACGCCATGTCGAGACGAATGATGATCGGTGTAACGGGAGCAACACTGTTGATCGCCGCCGGATTACTCCTCGCCCAGCCCGGCCCGGGCGGCCGGCGCCGCCCCGGAGGTCCGGGGTTCGGTCCTCCAGGAGGCCGGGGGATGGAGAACAAGCCGCCCATGGCCAAAGGCCCTGTCGAGCAGAAGATCCTCGACGTGCTGGACGATATGAACCGGAACGAACGCGGCGGCAACATGAATGTGCCCATCGAGGACGGCCGCCTGCTGCGACTGCTGGCCGAGTCGATCGGCGCCAAACAGGTCGTCGAGATCGGCACCTCCAACGGGTATTCCGGGATCTGGCAGGCCCTCGCCTTGAAATCCACCGGCGGCAAGCTCACGACGTTCGAGATCGATGAGGGTCGAGCGGCGATGGCCCGGCAAAACTTCCAGCGGGCCGGTGTTGCCGACATCATCACGCTCGTCATGGGAGACGCCCACGAAAAGGTGGCGGATGTGGTCGGGCCTGTCGACATGGTCTTCATCGACGCGGACAAGGAGGGTTATGTCGACTACCTGCACAAGCTGTTGCCGAAGGTGCGGCCGGGCGGGCTGATCGTCGCGCACAATATCACGCCCGGTATGGCCGACCCGGAGTACGTCACGGCCATCACGACCAACCCCGAGCTCGAAACCTTCTTCTACAGCGAAGCCGGCGGCGTGAGCGTTACACTGAAGAAGCGAGGCCTGGATTAGGACGGCCCGCGCAGAGTCAGCAGATAACGGTAGAGAAGAACTGCAAGCTCTGGTCAGGAGGACAGGAATGCCGAGAGAGGATCTGCAACGAGGATACGGCTTATCGACCTCGACCTACGTCGTGATCGCCAGCATGGTGGGCACAGGCATCCTGGTCTCGCCGGGCTACATGATGGCCTCGCTCGGGAACTACCCCGTGATCTTCGGGCTCTGGGCCCTGGGCGGGCTGCTGGCCCTTTGCGGGGCGCTCTGTGTGGCGGAACTGGCGGCCGCTCTGCCTCGTGCAGGTGGGGAATACGTCTACCTTCGCGAGGCGTACGGTCCGATGCCGGCGTTCTTGTCCGGCTGGACCTCGTTCTTCGTCGGCTTCTCCGCTCCGCTGGCGGTCGCGGGCTACATCGCCGCATCCTACCTTCTGGCACCGTTCGGCCTCGACACGCAGGGGAATCGCTACACGCTCAAGGTCGCGGCGGCGGCCATCATCCTCGCGGTGACGCTGCCGAATCTCTTCGGACATCGTCACTCGGCCCGAACGCAGAGCGTGACCACGATTCTGAAGCTCGGGCTTTTTGGGGCACTGGTCGCAGGCGCTCTGCTGCGGGGCACAGGCCGACTGACCTATCTCGGACAGGGCCGGACACTCGATACTGTCGAGGTGGGAACCGCGGCAACACAACTGTTCTACGTGATGTTTGCCTACAGCGGCTGGAATGCTGCCAGCTACCTGGCCGGCGAGGTCAGGAACCCTGCGAAGACCCTGCCCCGGTCTCTGCTGCTCGGCACCGGCGTGGTCGTCGTGCTGTATCTGGCCCTCAATCTCGTCTTCGCCTGCGCGGTGCCGCTGACAGACGTGGGATTTGACAACGCCGAACAGGTCCCTCAACTGGCGGTCGCGAATCTTTTCGGATCGAGCATCGGCCGCATCTTCTCCGCATTGCTGGGATTGACATTTCTGGCCACGGTCAGTGCGTTCATCATCACCGGACCGAGAGTGTATTACGCGATGGCCTGCGACGGCTTGTTCCCCTCAATCGCCGGACGCACAAACCGGCGAGGGGTCCCCGCCTACGCGATGGTCCTTCAGAGCGTCTGCGCCGTGATCATCCTGTTTGTGACGGACTTCCAGAATCTGTATCGGTATGCCGCCCTGGGCCTGTCGCTGTTTGCACTGCTCTTCATCAGCGCGGTGTACGTCCTGCGTCGGCGGCGACCGGAGATGGAAAGACCGTTTCGCGTGCCTGGCTATCCGATCACTCCGGCGATCTTCATGGCAGTGACATTGTTCATGGCCGTCTACGCCTTCAAGCTGTGGCGAACCCCGTCGCTAATGAGCGTCGGCAGCATCGTTCTGGGCATCCCGGTCTACTACATCTGGGTGTTCGTCCGTTGCCGGCTGGACCCGACGAGGCAAACGAGGCGTTCGGTCAATTGACTTGGGTGATACGAAGGATAGCCGATGAAGTGGTCTACGCTACGACGTCGAGTGCGTCCGGCGCGGGCCCTACTGAACGTCGCGAGGAAGATGGACGGCCTCGGGAGAGATGTCGAACCTGCGGCACAGCGATTCCAGCAGCATCTCCAGTCGCTTCAACTGGTAGTCGGTCGGCAGCGAGGAAACACCGTTTCCCACCAGGCATATGCGGATCGTCCGCTCGTCGCCCCGCCACGCCGCATCGGGCCGAATCTGACGCTGGTTCAACCAGTTCTCCGTCGTCTGGATTTCGCCGTCACTGGCGCCGACGCCGTTGCCCACAAGGAAATGGCAATCCAGATCCGCCGGACTGGCCAATCCTCGAACGGCCGCCAGGCGCTGAATGTTGCCCCCCTTGGTCCCGCTGAAGGCGATCTCTATGCTGCCCCAGCAACTCCGCGATGGATCGATTCGGCACTGGAGCGCGTGATCGACGGAATCGAGTCGGTAGTAGGCGGACAGACAAAACAGAGGTTCGGAAGGGGGATTGTCTCCGAGGGCCATCAACACGACCGCACCGGTCGTCATGGAGATCAGCAGTGCAGCTAAGACCTTAACTACCCTTGGCTGGTTCGACATCCGTTTTCGATTGCTTCCCACATGTCCGTCCACGCGCTGCACCCTACACCCTGCAAATTCAACAGGTTCACAAAAGGGCCTGCTTCTTATATACCACTACATCGACTCTTGCCAGTGTGTTACTTCAAAATTTCTGCGAATTTGCCCAACCTACACGTACGTGACATTCAGTTCTTCTCTCGGCTTGCCGAAAGGAAAAAGGTGAAGCCCGGCGTGCGGTCGCCGGAATGCCTTGACCATCGCCGGCAACCGGACTATAGTGCGCAGATTCCGGCAGGCGCCGCGTGGCTCGACGTCGTCGTCCTCTGGATGTCACCGTGGCGTCGAATGCGCGGCTCGCAATGGAGAAAGGAGCGTCACAGTGTCACACTGGCGATGTTTATCGGCCGAAGAGATCTCCCAGCTCACCACGCAAGGTTGCTCCTGTGAGGACTGGTCGCGCGTTCAGGTGGCCGAAGAATTCCGGCCGGAGCGTGTCCGCGACGCGCACTTCTCCGGAGACGTTAAGCTGGGCAAATTCGACAATCACGTCTCCTTCTTCGGCGGCGTCCGCAAACCCACGGGCCTCTATCGCGTCACGCTTCATAACTGCATCGTCGGCGACAACGCCTACCTCGGCCATGCGCGCAGCTACATCGCGAACTATATCATCGAAAACGACGTGGTCATCGACAACGTCGACCTGCTGGCGGTCGAGGGCGAGTGTTCGTTCGGCAATGGCAAAGCCGTGTCGGTCGTCAACGAAGGCGGCGGCCGCGAAATTCCCATCTACGATCGCCTCTCGGCGCACACCGGCTACATCCTGGCCTTCTATCGCCATCGCCCCGCCGCGATCGACAGGCTCAAGGAGATGATTCGTCAGTACGCCGCGTCCATGACGTCGTCTATGGGGCGCATCGGGCGAGGGGCCCGGATCACGAATTGCGGCCTCCTCAAGAACATCAAAGTCGGGCCGGCCGCCGTCATCGAGGGCGCCAATCGGCTGGAAAACGGATCGATCAACAGCAGCACCGAAGACCCCGTTTATATCGGACCCGGCGTCTACGCCGAGAACTTCATCGTCGCCAGTGGAGCGAAGATCACCGACGGAACCATCCTCTGCGACTGCTTCGTCGGGCAGGGCACGGTCCTGGCCAAGGAGTACTCCGCCGAGAACTCGGTCTTCTTTGCCAATTGCGGCGGCTTTCACGGGGAGGCCTGCTCGATCTTCGCCGGCCCCTACACGGTGACCCACCACAAGTCCACGCTGCTGATCGCCGGACTGTTCTCGTTCGTCAACGCCGGCAGCGGAACCAACCAGAGCAACCACCACTACAAGCTCGGGCCCGTCCACCAGGGCGTCGTGGAACGCGGCTGCAAGACGGGAAGCGATTCCTATATGCTCTGGCCCGCCAAAGTCGGCGCCTTTACGGCGGTCATGGGTCGGCACTACCGCAACTCCGACACCTCCGACCTGCCCTTCTCCTATCTCATCGAGAACGAGGACCAGAGTTTCCTGGCGCCGGGCGTCAACTTGCGCAGTGTCGGCACGGTCCGCGACGCTCGCAAGTGGCCTCATCGGGACCGTCGCAAAGACTCGAAGAAACTGGACCACATCAACTTCAAGCTGCTCAGCCCGTTCACCATCCAGAAGATGATCAACGGGCGCGATCTGCTCCGCAAGCTCAAGGAGACGTCCGGCCCGACCAGCGATTACTTTACCTACCACAGCGTCAAGATTCTCAGCGACGCTCTCGAACGCGGCATCACCCTCTACCAGACCGGAATCGACAAATACCTCGGCAACTGCCTGATCAAGCGTCTCGAAGGCCGGCAACTGCGATCTCAGGACGACCTACGGGCAGCGCTGCGGCCGGAAACCGAGATCGGACAGGGTACCTGGATCGACTTGGGCGGCATGTTCGCCCCGGAACAGACCGTCGAGCAACTGCTCGACGACATCGAGAGCCGCCGGATCGAAACGCTCGATCAGCTCGAAGCACGATTCGCATCGATCCATCAGAGCTATCCGGTCTACGAATGGGCATGGGCCGCCAGTGTAATCGCCCGGCAGACCGGCAAGGCCGTCGACACCCTGACACCCGAAGACGTTATCGCCCTGACGAACCGCTGGAGAGAGGCGGTGCTGGATCTCGACCGCCAACTCCATGCAGACGCCAGGAAGGAATTTGCGGCGACCGTCCAGATAGGCTTCGGCCTCGACGGGAATGAGCAGGCCCGACAGAAGGACTTCGAGGCCGTGCGGGGTTCGTTCGAGGCCGACAAGTTCGTCGGAGAAATCGAGAAGCACATGGCGGCGAAGAGCGCCCTGGCCGATGAACTGATCCACCGCATCGAGCCGCTGCGAGGCC
>Ga0068714_10001748_pt1 | contig 30226 bp, 36 predicted proteins | sample MTBNYHSulfiMetaG_FD_62988 | JGI IMG/M metagenome (GOLD analysis project Ga0068714, IMG submission 62988) | Enrichment culture microbial communities from rom New York Harbor, USA that are MTBE-degrading - MTBE-NYH (New York Harbor Sulfidogenic)... | ecosystem: Environmental > Aquatic > Marine >...
CAGGGCGAGCTGGAGCAGGCGCTGGAGAAGTACCGCCGCTGCCAGGTGGACGAGGAGCTGCTGGCTCAGCTCTACCACCTGGGCCTCGATTTCGAGCGCAAGCGCCAGTTCAGCAAGGCGGTATCGGTGTTCCGGCATATCGAGGAGCAGTCCGCCGGGTTCCGCGACGTGGCCGAGCGCATCGAGCGCAACCAGGCGGTGGAGCAGCGCATCGTGCTGGCCAAGGGGGGGCCGGCCACCCCGACCGGTACGGTGATCATGACCAGCGAGGGGCTGCAGAAACCGACCCTCGGCCACTACCAGATCGAGCGGGAGATCGGCCGTGGCGCCATGGGCATGGTCTACCTCGGCAAGGACCCGCGCATCGGCCGCGAGGTGGCGATCAAGACGATGAGCTTCTCCTCGGAATTCGAGGGGGCGCAACTCAAGGAGGTCAAGGCGCGCTTCTATCGCGAGGCGGAGACCGCCGGCCGGCTCAACCACCCCAACATCGTGCACATCTACGACATCGGCGAGGAGCACGAACTGGCCTACATCGCCATGGACTACCTGCGAGGCGAGAACCTGGCCCACTTCACCGCTGCCGATGCCCTGCTGCCGATCAACGAGGTGCTCGCCATCGCAGAGCAGGTGGCCGAAGCGCTCGACTACGCACACCGCAAGAACGTGGTGCATCGCGACATCAAGCCGGCCAACATCATCTACGACCGCGGCGAGGCGGTGGTCAAGGTGACCGACTTCGGCGTCGCCTGCCTGACCGACTCGAGCAAAACCAAGACCGGCACGGTGCTCGGCAGCCCCTCCTACATGTCGCCGGAGCAGGTCGCCGGGCGCAAGGTGGACGGCCGTGCCGACATCTTTTCCCTGGGGGTGACCATTTATCAGCTGGTCACCGGGCACCTGCCGTTCGAGGCCGATACCCTCGGCAGCCTGATGTACAAGATCACCAACGAGGAGCACCCCAAACCGGGCAAGTTCCGCAAGGGGATCCCTGCTTGTGTCAGCCGCATTATCAACAAGTGCATGCAGAAGGATCCGCAAAAGCGCTACCCCAACGGTGGCGAACTGGTCGCTGCGCTCAGGCGTTGCCGCAATTAGGAGTGGGAGATGATGAATTCACCTGCGCTTGCAATCAGTGGCGTGACCGACCCGGGCCGGGTGCGCGACCACAATGAGGATGCCATTCGCTGGGATACGCAGGGGGGCTGGGCCATCCTCGCCGACGGCATGGGCGGCCACCTGGCCGGCGAGGTGGCGAGCGCCCTGGCGATCGAGACCATTGCCGGGGAGCTGGAGAGGCTGCAAAGCGACGGCGGACCGGTGCCGGAAGTGCTGCAGCAGGCGGTGGCGGGGGCCGGTCGGGCCATCCACGAGCAGGCCCAGGCGGACATCCGTTACCACAATATGGGCACCACCGTGGTGGTCACCCTCATCCATGACGGTTTGCTAAGCTGTGCTCACGTGGGGGATTCGCGACTCTACCGCTTCAACGCCGAGGGACTCACCCTGCTCAGCCGAGACCATTCGCTGGTGCAGGAGCTGGTGGATGAGGGCTTCCTCAGCCGGGAAGAGGCCGCCTCCTCGGTGCACAAGAACGTGATCACCCGCGCCCTTGGGTTGCAGGAGACGGTCGAGGCGGATCTGCTTCAGGTGCCGGCCGCCCCCGGCGACCTGTTCCTGCTCTGCTCCGACGGCCTGACCGACATGATCGCCGACGAAGAGCTGCCGCTCTACCTGGCCAATGACAATCTGGATGAGATGGCCCGGGAGCTGGTGGCGGAGGCCAACGCGCGCGGCGGCATGGACAATATTTCGGTGATTTTGGTGCGGGTCGGCGAGCAGGCGTGAGGGTAGGATGGGATGCATCCCATCATGCGGTCAACCCCTGCCGGGAGATCGTGAGATCCGCTTGCAACTTGTAACTTGAAACTTGTTACCGGGTTTAAAAAAAATGGCAAAACTGGTTATCAGCAGCAACGGCATGACGGTGCGCGAGTATCCCCTGGAAGCGGGGCGGGTGACGATCGGGCGCAACTCGGTCAATGACATCGTGCTCAACGAGCCGGTGGTCAGCGGCGAGCACGCTGCGCTGCAACTCGGCGCGAAAGTGGCGACAGTCACCGATCTCAACAGTACCAACGGCACCTTCGTCAACGGCGAGCGGGTGAAGAAGCGATCGCTGCGCCACAACGATGTGATTGGCATCGGCAGCCACGAACTGCGCTACGTCGACAACACGGTGCAGGATTTTGCCTCCACCCTGGTGCTGCAGCACAAACCGGATGAGACGGCAGCGCAGCTGCAGGCGGTGCTGAAGATCCTCAACGGACCCCGCGCCGGCAAGTATATGCCGATCACCAAACAGCGCACCGCGCTCGGCAAGCCCGGGGTGCAGGTGGCGGTGATTATGCAGAACGGCAGCGGTTACCAGTTACTGGCGGTGCCGGTCAGCGGCATCGCGGTGACCACCCGCCTCAACGGCAAACCGGTGGGCAACGCGCCGCAGCCGCTCAGCTTCGGCGATGAGATCGAGATCGCCGATGTGCGCCTGGCATTCGTGCAGCAGGCAGGTTGAGGGAGAGAGGATCATGCCCAGACTGACGCTGCGCTACAACGGGGTGACCCTCAGGGAGTATGAGCTGGCTGGCGAGCGGATGTCCATCGGGCGCCGCTCCGACAACCCGATCCAGCTCGACGACCCGACGGTGAGCGGCATTCACGCGGTGCTCTCGATCCAGCCCGATCCCTACCTCGACGGGCACCTGCGGGTCACCCTGGTCGATTTCAACAGCACCAATGGCGTGTTCGTCAACGGCGAGCGGATCAGCCAGCGACAGCTCCGCCAGGGGGACGTGATCCGGCTCGGCCAGCACGAACTGCTGTTCGACGACCCGGACCTCTCCGCATTCGAGCAGACCACGGTGCAACTGCGCGAGGAATAATCCCGGTTTTTCACCACGAAGCGCACGAAGTCCACGAAGGGGTAAAAGGATTACTCCACGCCGCGGGATGCCGCTATCGTAGGATGGGATGTATCCCATCAAGGCCGGAGCCCTCATGGATAAAGGATGCATCGCATCAGGCCCGAAACCCGGCTGATGGGATGCATCCCATCCTACGGGACCGCGCCTCCAGAAGTATGCAAGATGGGCAAAGCGCCGCGTGCCCAGCAAACCCGCCAGGTCGCTGCGCGAGGGATAACCACGGATGATTTCACCACGAAGCGCACGAAGGCCACGAAGGGGCAACAGGATTGCTCCTTCGTGTTCCTCCGTGGGCTTCGTGGTAAGGCTTTTGTTCTTGGGGAGGTAGATGTGATGCATCATGTCGATTGCTCCACACCGAGGGATGCCGCTGTCGTAGGATGGGATGTATCCCATCAAGGCCGGAGCCCTCATGGATAAAGGATGCATCGCACCAGGCCCGAAACCCGGCTGATGGGATGCATCCCATCCTACGGGACCGCGCCTTCAGAAGTATGCAAGATGGGCAAAGCGCCGCGTGCCCAGCAAACCCGCCAGGTCGCTGTGCGAGGAATAACCACGGATGATTTCACCACGAAGTGCACGAAGGCCACGAAGGGGTAACAGGATTGCTCCTTCGTGTTCCTCCGTGGGCTTCGTGGTAAGGCTTTTGTTCCTGGTGAGGTAGAGGTGATGCATCATGTCGATTGCTCCACACCGAGGGATGCCGCTGTCGTAGGATGGGATGTATCCCATCAAGGCCGGAGCCCTTTTGGATAAAGGATGCATCGCACCAGGCCCGAAACCCGGCTGATGGGATGCATCCCATCCTACGGGACCGCGCCTGCGAAGATTCCCCACTTGATGGTACAATTGCGCCCGGTTTTTCCTGCTTTTGGTACGTTGAGAGGATTTTCATGGCTGGACACAGTAAATGGGCCAATATCAAGCACCGCAAGGCCGCCCAGGATGCCAAGCGTGGCAAGATTTTCACCAAGCTGATCCGCGAGCTGACCGTCGCCGCCCGTACCGGCGGTGCCGACCAGGACTCCAACCCGCGCCTGCGCGATGCGATCAGCAAGGCGCTCAGCGCCAACATGAAGAGGGACACCGTTGAGAACGCCATCAAGCGCGGCGCCGGTGCCGCCGACGGCGAGAACTACGAAGAGGTGCGCTACGAGGGTTACGGCCCGGCCGGTGTGGCGGTAATGGTCGAGTGCCTGACCGACAACCGCAACCGCACCGTGGCGGAGGTGCGCCACGCCTTCAGCAAGAGCGGCGGTAACCTCGGCACCGACGGCTCGGTGGCCTACCTGTTCAGCAAGATCGGCATGCTCAGTTACCCGGCGGGCAGCGACGAGGACGCCATCATGGAGGCGGCCCTGGAGGCCGGTGCCGAGGATGTGGTCGGCAACGACGACGGCTCGGTGGACGTCACCACCAGCCCGGAGAACTTCACCGAGGTGAAGGAGGCGATGATCGCGGCCGGCTTCGAGCCCGAGGTGGCCGAGATCACCATGCAACCCGCCACCAGCGTCGACCTGGAACTGGAGGATGCCGAGAAGGTGTTGCGCCTGGTGGACATGCTCGAGGACCTCGACGATGTGCAGAACGTCTACAACAACGCCGACTTCAGCGATGAAGTGATGGGACAACTTCAGTGACAAGTGGCAGGTTGCACAACCCTGGTCGCCGCCACAATGATGGGATTCATCCCATCCTACACATCGCTACTTGAAACTTATGTGTCGCATTTTAGGCATTGACCCCGGCTCCCGCATCACCGGCTTCGGCCTGGTCGAGCAGGTGGACGGCCGGCTGGTCTATGTGGAGAGCGGTTGTATCCGCGCCGGTGAGGGCGAGTTCGCCGGCCGGCTCAAGACCATCTACGACGGCCTGCGCGATATCGTCACCCTCTACGCACCGCAGGAGGTGGCGATCGAGCAGGTGTTCATGCACCGCAATCCCGACTCCGCGCTCAAGCTCGGCCAGGCCCGCGGCGCCGCCATCTGTGCGGTGATGTCGATGGGCCTGCCGGTCAGCGAGTACACACCGGCGGAGGTGAAGAAGGCCACCGTGGGCAAGGGCAACGCGGCCAAGGGCCAGGTGCAGCACATGGTGCAGGCGCTGCTCAAGCTGCCGGGCATGCCGCAGGAGGATGCCGCCGACGCCCTGGCCATCGCCCTTTGTCACAATCACACCCGCCAGACCCTGAGCCATATCGCCGGGGTGCGCGGGACACGGAGAGGACGCTATCGATGATCGGACGCCTGCGCGGTACCCTGGCGCTGAAACAGCCCCCGCTGCTGCTGCTCGACGTGGGCGGCGTCGGCTACGAAGTGGAGGCGCCGATGAGCACCTTCTACCAGTTGCCGGCCCTCGGCGAGCAGGTGGTGCTGCACACCCACCTGGTGGTGCGCGAGGATGCCCACCTGCTGTTCGGCTTCGCCAGCGAGTCGGAACGGCGCCTGTTCCGGGCGCTAATCAAGGTCAACGGCGTCGGCGCCAAGCTGGCGCTGACCATCCTCTCCGGCATCTCAGCCGGCGAGTTCGCCCGTTGTGTGCAGGAGAACGACACTGCCGCCCTGGTGCGCCTGCCGGGAGTGGGCAAGAAGACCGCCGAGCGCCTGATCGTGGAGATGCGCGACCGCCTCGCCGACTGGGAGGGCGACGTGGCGTTGCCCGGCACCGCCCCGGCGCAGGCCGCCGCCCCGGCCACCGACCAGACCCGCGATGCGGTCAGCGCCCTGATCAGTCTCGGCTACAAGCCGCCCGAGGCGAGCCGCCTGGTGAGCAAGGTCGAGAGCGAAGGGCTCTCCAGCGAGGAGATCATCCGGGCGGCGCTGAAACAGGCGGTGAAATGAACGTTCAAGGTTCAAGGTTGAAGGTTCAAGGAGTGGTCCGGGGGCTAGGGCGCGTATCGCGTAACCATGTACTATGTGCCAGACGCGCATCCTTAAACCTTAAACCTTGAACCTTAAACCTTGAACCTTGAACCTTGAACCCATGATTGAAACAGACCGCCTGATCACCAGCACGCCGCTCACCGCGGAGGAGGCCCACGACCGGGCCATCCGGCCGAAGATGCTGGCCGATTACGTGGGCCAGCAGGTGGTGCGCGAGCAGATGGCGATCTTCATCAGTGCGGCGCGCAATCGCAGCGAGGCGCTGGACCATGTGCTGCTGTTCGGTCCGCCGGGCCTGGGCAAGACCACCCTGGCGCACATCATCGCCAACGAGCTGGGGGTGAACATGCGCCAGACCTCGGGGCCGGTGCTGGAGCGCGCCGGGGATCTCGCCGCGCTGCTGACCAACCTCGAGCCCCACGACGTGCTGTTCGTCGATGAGATCCACCGCCTCTCGCCGGTGGTCGAGGAGGTGCTCTACCCGGCGATGGAGGATTACCAGATCGACATCATGATCGGTGAGGGCCCGGCGGCCCGCTCGATCAAGCTCGACCTGCCGCCCTTCACCCTGGTCGGCGCCACCACCCGCGCCGGCATGCTCACCTCGCCGCTGCGCGATCGCTTCGGCATCGTGCAGCGCCTGGAGTTCTACTCGGCCGAGGAGCTGACCCGCATCGTCGAGCGCTCCGCCCATATCCTCGAGATGCATATCGACCCGAAGGGGGCGCACGAGATCGCCCGGCGCTCGCGCGGCACGCCGCGTATTGCCAACCGCCTGCTGCGCCGGGTGCGCGACTACGCCGAGGTCAAGGCCGACGGCAAGGTCTCGGCCGAGGTGGCGGGGCGGGCGCTCGACATGCTCGATGTGGACGTCAACGGCTTCGACATGCTGGATCGCAAGCTGCTGCTGGCGATCATCGAGAAGTTCGACGGCGGTCCGGTCGGGGTGGACAACCTCGCCGCCGCCATCGGCGAGGAGCGCGGCACCATCGAGGATGTGCTCGAGCCGTTCCTCATCCAGCAGGGCTTTCTGATGCGCACCCGCAGCGGCCGGGTCGCCACCAACAGCGCCTACCTGCACTTCGGCCTGACGCCGCCGCAGAGCAACGCGGCACAGCGGCAGAAGGAGATGGAGCTGTTCGGCGACGAGACTACTCGCCCCCAAAAAACTTGATCTCACCGCAAAGACGCAGAGACGCAAAGGCTATCTGGTCAAGCGAGCCATGGTGAGCACATTGGTTTGGATGCTGAAACTGGCCTGTCGCAGCTCAGATTGGCGCATAGCTCTACCCGAATCCTTGCCAACCTCCGCTGTGGGTACCGGTTCATGACGACATGATGTAGTGAAATTTGCTGTAGTAAGAAATCTTTGCGCCTCTGCGCCTCTGCGGTTAGCTTTTAGGGCGGTTAGTTACTGGTGAAAATAATTGCGACGGGGGCCACAGTTGTCGAAGGAATTTATCTGGCCGGTGCGTGTCTACTACGAGGACACCGATCACGGCGGGGTGGTCTATTACGCCAACTACCTCCGCTTTATGGAGCGCGCCCGCACCGAGTGGTTGCGCGCCCTGGGATTCGAACAGGATCGGCTGATAGAAGAAGAGGGACTGATCTTTGCCGTGCGTTCCGTTCAACTGGATTATCACAAGCCGGCCCGTTTCAACGACTGCCTGGAAGTGAGCGCGCGGATGACCCGGTTCGGCCGGGCCAGCATCGATTTCGAACAACAGGTGCGCCGCGGCGAGGAGCTGCTGTGCGAGGGCGTGGTGCGTCTTGCCACGCTCGACGCCGGCAGCTTTCGCCCCCGGCCCACCAGCCAACGACTGATTGAGCGCCTGAACGAGGAGAGGCCATGACGACGGACATGTCCCTGTGGAGCCTGTTTGCCAACGCCAGCCTGCTGGTGCAGCTGGTGATGCTGCTGCTGTTGCTCGCATCGCTCTACTCCTGGACCCTGATCATCCAGAAATACCGCCTGCTCAAGTCGGCGCGGGCCGATGCGCAGACCTTCGAGAACCGCTTCTGGTCCGGCATCGACCTGCTGGAGCTCTACCGCCAGGTGAGCAAGCGCCGCGACGAGCTGGGCGGGCTGGCCAGCCTGTTCGAGGCCGGTTTCGGCGAATATGCCCGGCTGCGCAAGCAGGAGGGGCTGACGGGAAAGGATATCGTCGAGGGGGCGCAGCGCTCAATGCGGGTGGTGCTCAGCCGCGAAATCGACCGGCTCGAGGCGAGTCTGGCCTTCCTCGCCACCGTCGGCTCCACCAGCCCCTATGTCGGCCTGTTCGGCACCGTTTGGGGGATCATGAACTCCTTCCGTGCTCTGGGCGGGGCGCAGCACGCCACCCTGTCGATGGTCGCGCCGGGCATCGCCGAGGCGCTCATCGCCACCGCGATGGGGCTGTTCGCCGCCATCCCGGCGGTGATCGCCTACAATCGCTTCGCCAACGAGGTCGAGAGGCTAGAGACCCGTTACGAGACCTTCAATGAGGAGTTCTCGACCCTGCTGCAGCGCCAGGCCCACACCCGCCAGGGCTGAGAGAAATGGCCGCAACGCATAAAAAACGGCGCATGATGGGGGAGATCAATGTGGTCCCCTACATCGACGTGATGCTGGTGCTGCTGGTGATCTTCATGATCACCGCGCCGCTGCTCAGCCAGGGGGTCAAGGTGGACCTGCCGCAGACCGACTCGCAGCCGATCCCGCAGGACGATCGCGAGCCGCTGGTGGTCTCGGTCGACGCCTTCGGCGCCTTCTACCTCAGTCTGGGGGCGGACCCGCAGGCGGCGCTCGATGCCGAGCGCCTGCTGGCGCAGCTCGGCGCGGTACTGCAGCGCGAGCCGGGGAGGCCGGTCTACGTCAAGGGCGACCGCCACGTGGCCTACGGCAAGGTGGTAGAGTTGATGGCACTGATCCAGAGCGCGGGTGTGCCCAGCGTCGGCCTGATGACCGAGTCGCCCGAGGATGGTGATGGCCGCTGATCGGGAACGGCTCATCGGCTTCGCCGGGGCGGTGCTGGTGCACCTGGTGCTGGTCGGCCTGCTCGCCTTCAGCATGCAGAAGAAGCCCGAGGCGCCGGCCAATCCTGCTGCCAAACCCATCGTCCAGGCGAGGGCTATCAGCGAGGCCGAGGTGATGGAGCCGATGCGCCGCCGCCAGGCCGAGGAGGCGGAGAAGCAGCGCCAGGCCGAGGAGGCGCAACGCTTGGCCGCCGAGGAGCAGCGCCGCGCCGCGGAGGCGCAGCGCCAGGCCGCCGAAGAGGCCAAACGCAAGGCGGCGGAGCAGGTGCGCCTGGCAGAGCGGAAGAAACAGCAGGCGGCGGAGCAGGCCCGTTTGGCCGAGCAGGAGCGACAACGCAAGCTCGAGGCGGAGAAGCAGCGCAAGGCCGAGACCGAGCGCAAGGCCGCCGAGGAGCGCAAGCGGGCGGCCGCCGAGGCCGAGCGCAAGCGCAAGGAGGCCGAAGAGAGCCTGCGCCAGGCGATGGCCGCCGAGAACGAGCGCCTGGCGCAGGAGCAGCAGCGCCGGCGCCAGCAGCAGTTGCTGAGCGTGCGCCAGCAGTATGAGGCGGATATCCGCAACAAGGTCGAGCGCAACTGGCGGCGTGAAACCGGCAGTCGTGGCAGCCACTGCGTGGTACTGATCAACCAGATCCCCGGCGGCGAGGTGATCAACGTAAGGCTGAACGAGTGCGACGGCGATGTAGCCTTCCAGCGTTCGGTGGAGGCCGCGGTACGCAAGGCCTCGCCGCTGCCGCTGCCGTCGGACCCGGAGGTGTTTGATCGTGAAATTGAATTTGTATTCGAGCCCTAGAATGATGAAAAAAATCAGCAACTGGTTCCTGATACCCATGCTACTGCTGCTGGCCACGGCGGCCGAGGCGCGCCTGACCATCGAGATCACCCAGGGGATCGAGGGGGCGATGCCCATCGCGGTGGTGCCCTTCGGCACGCCGGGCGCGGAGGGCGCGCCACCCGGGGTGGCTGCCATCGTTGCCGCCGACCTGGCGCGCAGCGGTCGCTTCGCCCCGCTGGCAGCGGAGAAGCTGCCGGCACAGCCCCATGACGGCAAGGGGATCGATTTTGCCGCCTGGCGCGCCGCCGGGGTGGAGAATATGGTGGTCGGCCAGGTACAGGGCAGCGGCGACAAGCTGCTGGTCCAGTTCCAGCTGTTCGATGTGCTGCGCGGGGTGCAACTGACTGGCTACAGCATCCCCACCACCGCGGAGCGGCTGCGCCGGGTGGCGCACCAGATCAGCGATATCGTCTACGAGAAGCTCACCGGCCAGCGCGGCGCCTTCAACACCCATGTGGCCTACGTCACGGTGGAGCAGACGGGCGCGCAGGAGCGCCAGTTCCGCCTGGCGGTGGCCGATGCGGACGGTTTCGGCGAGCAGGTGATCCTCTCCTCGAAGCAGCCGCTGATGTCGCCGGCCTGGTCCGCCGACGGGCGCCGCCTCGCCTATGTCTCTTTCGAGGAGGGGCGCTCGGTGGTCTACGTGCAGGAGGTCGTTTCCGGCAAGCGCGAGGCGGTGGCCAGCTTCAAGGGGCTGAACAGCGCGCCGGGCTGGGCACCCGACGGCCGCCGCCTGGCGCTGACCCTGTCGCGCGACGGCAATCCGGAGATCTATATCCTCGACCTGCAGAGCCGCGCCCTGACCCGGGTCACCCACAGCCACGCCATCGACACCGAACCGGCCTTTGCGCCGGACGGCAAATCGATGGTGTTCACCTCCGATCGCGGCGGCAGGCCGCAGATCTACCGGGTGGCGCTCGATAACTACCGGCCGCAGGGCCGGCCGAAGCGCCTTACCTTCGAGGGCGACTACAATGCCCGCGCCAGCTTCTCGGCCGACGGCAGCCAACTGGTGATGGTCAACGGCGAGAACAACCGTTTCCGCATCGCGGTGATGGAGCTGTCGCGCGGCACGGTGCGGGTGCTGACCGACAGCCGGTTCGACGAGTCGCCCAGCTTCGCGCCCAACGGCAGCATGATCATCTTCGCCACCGAGCGGAACAGCCGCGGCGTGCTCGAGGCGGTCTCGGTGGACGGGCGGGCGCATCAACGTTTGGGTACCAGCCAGGGCGACGTGCGTGAGCCGGCCTGGTCACCGTTTATCTCTCAATAAGGGGGAAGTGCAATGAAGAGAATCTATGCAGGATTGTCCATCGCAGCGGCATTGATGCTGATGCTGCAGGGCTGTACCGGTACCGGGGAGACCCGTCCCGGGGATGTGCCGGTCGAGGATCGCAGCGTCGGCGCGGACGGAGCCGACGGGGCGCAGGCCGGGGGCGCGATGATGGGCGGCAGCTTTGCCGGGCGGCCGATCACCGAGGTGTTGAGCGATCCGGACACGCCGCTCTCCAGGCGGGTCTTCTACTTCGACCTCAACAGCAGCGAGCTGAGTCCCGAGGACCTGCAGGCGCTTTCCACCCACGCCCGGTTTATGGCAGAGTTCCCCACCGTCACCCTGGTGCTGGAGGGGCATGCGGACGAACGCGGCTCGCGCGAGTACAATCTGGCGCTGGGCGAGCGCCGCGCCAAGGCGATCGAGCGCATCCTCAGCGTCGAGGGCGTGCCTGCCGAGCAGTTGCAGGTGATCAGCTTCGGTGAGGAGCGCCCGGTGGCGCTGGGACACGACGAAGAGGCGTGGCGCCTGAACCGCCGCGTTGAACTGCTCTATTCGGGATATTGATATGAGAAAAGTACCTTTCTGGGCGGCGACCGCCGTGCTCGCCGGTTGTTTTTCCGCGGCTACGCAGGCGGCGACACTCGAGGAGCGTGTCGAGCGGGTGGAGCGCATGGTCAGCAGCCAGACCCTGCTGGATATGCTCGAGCGCCTCGAAACCCTGCAGCAGGAGGTGCAGCAGCTGCGCGGCCAGGTCGAGGAGCAGCAGTACACCATCACCGGCCTCAAGGATCGCCAGCGCGAACTCTACCTGGACATCGACCGGCGCATGTCCCGCATCGAGCGCGAGGGCGGGGGCGCGGCGCCCGCTGCAGTCGAGCCCGGCGCAGGCGCCTCTGCCCCGGCGCTGACCGCCAGCCCCGGCGCCGCGGTGGTGGCATCGCCCGCGGCCGGTGCGCCGGCAGCCAACGATGAGGCGCGCATGCAGCAGGAGCGTGAGGCCTACCAGCAGGCCTTCGATATGCTGCGCGAACTGCGTTACGCCCAGGCCACCGCCGCCTTCCGCGACTTCCTGCAGAAATTCCCCGACGGACGCTATGCCCATATCGCCCAGTACTGGCTGGGCGAGGCCGGCTACGCCCAGCGCGATTTCCGGCAGGCCATCGCCGACTACAATGCGCTGCTGGCCAACTACCCCAACAGCCCCAAGCGCGCCGAGGCGATGCTCAAGGTCGGCTATAGCCACTATGAGCTGAAGGAGGCGGAGCAGGCCCGTGCAGTGCTGGAGCAGCTGGTGCAGCAGTTTCCCGATTCGACCGAGGCGGGTCAGGCCCGCAACCTGCTGAAGCGCATCAACCGGAATGCCGGCTAGAGAGGCCCTGGCCGGGGAGCCAGGCGGGGCGCGCTTGCGCATCAGTGAAATCTTCCTCTCCCTGCAGGGAGAGGCGGACGCCGCCGGCTGGCCGACGGTGTTCGTGCGCCTTACCGGCTGCCCGCTGCGCTGCCACTACTGCGACACCAGCTACGCCTTCAGCGGCGGCGAGTGGATGAGCATCGAGGCGATCCTCCAGGCGGTGGCGGATTATCATACCCGCCATGTCTGCGTCACCGGCGGCGAGCCGCTGGCGCAGAAGGAGTGCATCGCGCTGCTTGGCGGGCTCTGCGATGCCGGCTACGAGGTCTCGCTGGAGACCAGCGGCGCCCTCGACATCTCCCGCGTCGACCCTCGCGTGAGCAGGGTGATGGATCTCAAGACCCCCAGCTCCGGCGAGGCGGCACGCAACCGCTACGAAAACATCGCGTTTCTGACCCCGCGCGACCAGGTCAAGCTGGTGATCGGCGACCGCAACGACTACGAGTGGGCGCGGGCGGTGGTGGAGAAATACCGCCTCGACGAGCGCTGCGCCGTGCTCTTCTCCCCCAGCTTCGGCAGCATCGAACCGCGCCAGCTGGCCGAGTGGATCCTCGAAGACCGCCTGGCGGTGCGCTTCCAGATGCAACTGCACAAGCTCCTCTGGGGCGACGAGCAGGGACGGTAAAAAAACCTTTCAACGCAAAGGTCGCAAAGACGCAAAGAACGCAAAGATGATAAGGGCTTTTTACAATCGGATTTAGGCTTGACCTTTCGTCGGTCAGCGTCCGATACAATAGCTCTAATAATACTTTGCGACCTCTGCGTCTTTGCGTTCTTTGCGTTAAGATTTTGATTTTCAGGCAGGTTTTAGTAATGACGACAAAAAGGGCTGTGGTGCTGGTTTCGGGCGGGCTGGATTCGGCGACGACCCTGGCGATTGCGCGCGAGCAGGGCTTCGAGTGCTATGCCCTGAGTTTCGACTACGGCCAGCGCCACCGCTGCGAGCTGGTCGCCTCCGATGCGGTGGCAGAGAGTCTGGGTGCGGCGGAGCACCGCACCTTCACCCTGGACCTGCGCCAGTTCGGCGGTTCGGCGCTGACCGACGACGCCATCGCGGTGCCCGAATCCGGCGGCGAGGGGATCCCGGTTACCTACGTGCCGGCGCGCAATACGGTGTTTCTCTCGCTGGCGCTGGCCTGGGCGGAGGTGCTGGGGGCGCAGGATATCTTCATCGGGGTCAACGCGGTGGACTATTCGGGCTACCCGGACTGCCGTCCCGAGTTCATCGCCGCCTTCGAGCGCATGGCCAACCTGGCCACCAAGGCGGCGGTGGAGGGCCACCCGATGCGGATCCACGCCCCGCTCATCGAGTTGAGCAAGGCGGAGATCATCCAGAGCGGCACCCGCCTCGGCGTCGACTACGCGCAGACCGTCTCCTGCTACAACCCCACCCCCGAGGGGCTGGCCTGCGGCCGCTGCGACTCCTGCCGCCTGCGCGCCGAGGGCTTTGCCGCCGCCGGCCTGCCCGATCCCACCCGCTATCAGGGAAAACCCGAATAGTATCCCGCGCCCGCTTGCGATATTCTTGGCGATTCAGTCTACAGAGATCTGCCCACACAGGGTCCGGGACTGGGTCGCCGCCACGGCGATCGACACACACTACTATATAGCGCTAAGAGGTTTGGAAGATGGTATTCGAGAGCTTTATCGAAGCGAACTCCATGCTGCTGTGGTCGACCTTCGCCATCGCCCTGGTGATGGGCGCCGCAGTGAACAAGACCAATTTCTGCACCATGGGTGCGGTATCCGACGCGGTGAACATGGGTGACTGGGGGCGCATGCGCGCCTGGCTGTTCGCCATCGCCGTGGCCCTGCTGGGCGTCACCGTGCTCGAGGCGAGCGGCATGCTCACCCTCAGCCAGACCTTCCCGCCCTACCGCGGCGGCTCGCTGGCCTGGGTGGAGAACCTGCTCGGCGGCCTGATCTTCGGCGTCGGCATGACCCTCGCCTCCGGCTGCGGCAACAAGTGCCTGATCCGCATCGGTGGCGGCAACGTCAAATCGGCCATGGTGCTGCTCGTCATCGGCGTCATCGCCTACTTCATGACCAACCCCTTCCCCGGCTCCGACAGCACCCTCTACTCGGTACTGTTCTACGGCTGGACCAACCCGATGGCGGTCGATCTGGGCGCAGGCCAGGACCTGGGCACTGTGTTCGCCGGCGCCGAGGGCGCCGCTGCGGCGCGCACCTGGATCGGCGCCGCGCTGGCGCTGGCGCTGCTGGCCTATGTGTGGAAATCCGCGGAGTTCCGCAGCAGCTTCGACAACATCCTCGGCGGCCTGGTGGTCGGCCTGGCGGTGCTCGCCTTCTGGTTTATCAGCAGCAACATCCAGCTCGATATCGATGGCGACATGATGAGCATGGGCAGCTACTACAACCAGTGGGACTTCCTCGCCGAATCCGAGGCGGGCAAGCCCGCCGCGGGCGCCCCGCTGGCCACCCAGTCCTTTACCTTCATCAACCCGATGGGCCAGACCCTCGGCTACGCCGCCACCGGTTTCAGCAGCGCCCTGCTCACCGCCGGCGTGATGGCCCTGCTCGGCGTGATCCTCGGCTCCTTCCTCTGGTCCGTTGTCACCAGGGGTTTCCGCTTCGAGTGGTTCAGCTCCGTGGGCGATTTCCTCAACCACTTCCTCGGCGCGATCCTGATGGGCTTCGGCGGCGTACTGGCGATGGGCTGCACCATCGGCCAGGGGATCACCGGGGTCTCGACCCTGGCCATCGGCTCGTTCATCACCTTCGCCGCCATCGTCCTCGGCAGCGCCCTGACCATGAAGGTGCAGTACTACAAAATGGTCTACGAAGAGGACGCCAGCTTCGCCAAGGCGCTGGTTGCCGGCCTGTGTGATATGAAGCTGCTGCCCAACGGCCTGCGCAAGCTCGAAGCTGTATAAATATTTATTATTAGGGCTTGCCATTTTCGGCATATCCGGTAGGATATGCCGCTCTTTTGGGGCCGTTAGCTCAGTCGGTAGAGCAGCTGACTTTTAATCAGTTGGTCGCAGGTTCGAATCCTGCACGGCCCACCATATATTGCAAAGGGTTGCGCTTCACGGCGCGACCCTTTCTCTTTTCCGCACGCCAAAACGTGTTCCCGCTGTTTCAGGTACCCGTTGATGGGCACGCTGCGCTTTGCCCATCCTACATTTTTGCCCATCCGGCTACGTCCCGGACGCGGTACAATACCCTTTCCCAAATTCGAGGATGACCCATGGCGTTGATGACGCTGCGTAACGTGACCCTGGCCTTCGGCGGTCCGCCGCTGCTCGACGGTATCAACCTGCAGATCGAGCCGGGTGAGCGGCTCTGCCTGGTCGGGCGCAACGGCACCGGCAAGTCGACACTGATGAAGCTGCTTAACGGCGAGCTGCAGGCCGACGGCGGCGAGGTGGTGTGCGAGCAGGGGCTCCGGGTGGCGCGACTGACCCAGGAGGTGCCCCACGACATCAGCGGCGCGGTGTTCGATGTGATCGCCGAGGGGCTGGGCAAGACCGGCGCGCTGCTCGCCGAGTATCACCACATCAGCCAGCAACTGGGCGATGGTGACGAGAAGCTGATGGGCAAGCTCGAGCGCATCCAGCACGAGCTGGAGGCGGCCGACGGCTGGCTGCTGAACCAGAAGGTGGAGTCTGTTGTCTCGCGCTTAGGCCTGCCAGCGGAGACCGACTTTGCCGCCCTCTCCGGGGGACTCAAGCGCCGCGTGCTGCTGGCGCGCGAACTGGTGCGCGAGCCGAACCTGCTGCTGCTCGACGAGCCGACCAACCACCTCGATATCGAATCCATCGCCTGGCTGGAGGAGTTCCTGCTCGGCTGGAACGGCACCCTGCTGTTCATCACCCACGACCGCATGTTCCTGCAGCGCCTGGCCACCCGCATCATCGAGCTCGACCGCGGCAAGCTCACCTCCTGGCCCGGCGACTACGAGACCTACCTGCGGCGCAAGGAGGAGGCGCTTGAGGCCGAGGCGCAGCAAAACGCCCTGTTCGACAAGCGCCTGGCACAGGAGGAGGCGTGGATCCGCCAGGGGATCAAGGCGCGGCGCACCCGCAACGAGGGGCGGGTGCGCGCCCTCAAGGCGATGCGCGACGAGCGCAGCGAGCGGCGTGAGCGCAGCGGCAAGGCGCGGATCGCCGCGCAGGGGGCGGAGCGCTCCGGCAAGGTGGTGATCGAGGCGACCGATATCGGTTTTGCCTACGACGGCAGGACCCTGTTCCGCGACTTCTCCACCGCCATCATGCGCGGCGACAAGGTCGGCATCCTCGGTCCCAACGGCTCGGGCAAGACCACCCTGCTGCAGGTGCTGCTGGGCAAGCTGGCGCCGCAGCAGGGCTCGGTGAAGCTCGGCACCAAGCTGGAGATCGCCTACTTCGACCAGCACCGGGCGCAGCTCGACGAGGAGGCCTCGGTGCTGGACAACGTCGCCCAGGGCAGCGACCGGGTCGAGATCAACGGCCAGAGCAAGCACATCATGGGCTACCTGCAGGATTTCCTCTTCACCCCGGAGCGGGCACGCAGCCCGGTGCGCTCCCTCTCCGGCGGCGAGCGCAACCGCCTGCTGCTGGCCAAGCTGTTCACCAAACCCTCCAACCTGCTGGTGATGGACGAACCGACCAACGACCTCGATGTGGAGACCCTCGACCTGCTCGAGGAGCTGCTGCTGGAATACCCCGGCACCCTGCTGCTGGTGAGCCACGACCGCGCCTTCCTCAACAACGTGGTGACCAGCACCATCGCCTTCGAGGGAGAAGGGCGGCTCAACGAGTATGTCGGCGGCTACGACGACTGGCTGCGCCAGCGCCGGCAGGAGACGGAGCGGGCCGCGGCGGAGAAGCCAAAGCTGGCCCCTGCCGTGCAGAAGGAGGAGAACAGGGCCGCGGCCAGGCGCAGCAAGCTCAGCTACAAGGACCAGCGCGAACTCGAGGCCCTGCCCAAACGCATCGAGGAGCTGGAGGCGGAGGTGGAGACGCTGCACGAGACCATGGGAGATCCCGCCTTCTACCAGCAGGAGGCGGCGGCGATCGCCGAAGCCCGCGAGCGGCTCGAAGCGGTGGAGCAGGAACTGGCTGCGGCCTATGTGCGGTGGGAGGCGTTGGAGGGGTGAAACCAAGCCCCTGGTTCAAGGTTCAATGTTCAAGGTTCAAGGAATGGTTCCGAGCTATGGGCGGGTCTCGAGTATGGCTAATCCGGCCTATGGGTCACAAGCGCGGACAGATTATCAGGAGGGATGGCGCGAGAATGCGCCTCCTTGAACCTTAAACCTTGAACCTTCAACCCAATTCCCCTTCGGCGAATTTCCGGATCGCCTCCGGGTAGATCCGGTGTTCCTGCTCCAGTACCCGGGCGGCGAGGGTCTCCGGGGTGTCGCCCTCGAGGATCGGCACGCGGGCCTGGATGATGATCGGGCCTGAATCGAGTTCCGGGGTGACGAAGTGTACCGAGCAGCCCGCTTCCGCGTCGCCGGCCGCGATGGCGCGGGCGTGGGTGTCGAGGCCGCGGTACTTGGGCAGCAGCGAGGGGTGGATATTGATCATCCTTCCCTCGTAGTGGCGCACGAAGCCGTCGCTCAGGATACGCATGAAGCCGGCCAGCACCAGCAGTCCGGGCTGATAGCTGTCGATCAGCTCCTGCAGCGCCGCATCGTAGGATTCCCGATCCGGAAAACCCTTGTGATCCAGCACCGCGGTGGGGATCCCGGCCTGTTCGGCGCGGGTCAGGCCGTAGGCATCGGCGCGGTTGCTAATCACCGCGCGTATCGTGATCGGCAGTTCGGCGTCGATGATCGCCTGCAGGTTGGAGCCGCTGCCGGAGATGAGGACGACGACGGACAGACTCTCTCGCTCCGGCATCAGTCGATCCGGACCTGCTCGCCGCCCTCGTGTTTCTCGATGCGGCCGATGAGGGTGGCCTGCTCGCCGGCCGCGCCAAGCTGCTCGATAGTCTTCTCCGCCTGCTCGGCAGGAACCACCACCACCATGCCGATACCGCAGTTGAAGGTGCGGTACATCTCGCTGTCGGCGATGTTGCCCTGTTGCTGCAGCCAGTCGAAGATCGCCGGGCGCTGCCACGCCTTGCTGTCGATCACCGCGCGGCAGCCTGTGGGCAGCACGCGCGGCAGGTTCTCCGGCAGGCCGCCGCCGGTGATGTGGCACAGGGAGTGCACCTCGACCTGCTCGAACAGCGCCAACAGCGGCTTGACGTAGATGCGGGTCGGCTCGAGCAGCACCTCGCCGAGCGGGCGGCCGTGAAAATCCTCCTCGAGGCTGGCGCCGCTCACCTCTACCACCTTGCGCACCAGCGAGTAGCCGTTGGAGTGCGGGCCGGAGGAGGCGATACCGATGATGGCGTCACCTTCGGCGACCTTGCTGCCGTCGATGATCTTGCTCTTCTCCACGATACCGACACAGAAGCCGGCGAGATCGTAGTCGTCGCCCTCGTACATGCCGGGCATCTCGGCGGTCTCGCCGCCGGTCAGGGCGCAGCCGGCCAGCTCGCAGCCGTCGGCGATGCCCTTGACCACGTCGGCCGCGGCGTCCACGTTGAGGTGGCCGGTGGCGTAGTAGTCGAGGAAGAACAGCGGCTCGGCACCGCCGACGATGAGGTCGTTGACGCACATCGCCACCAGGTCGATGCCGATGGTGTCGTGCTTGTTCATCTGCATCGCCAGCTTGAGCTTGGTGCCGACGCCGTCGGTGCCGGAGACCAGCACCGGCTGGCGGTAGCGATCCAGCGGCACCTCGAACAGGGCGCCGAAGCCGCCCAGCCCGCCGATGACCTCGGGGCGCAGGGTACGTTTGGCGTGGGGCTTGATGCGTTCGACCAGGCTGTTGCCGGCGTCGATGTCCACACCGGCATCGCGATAGCTGAGGCCGGAACCGGAGGATTGCTGCTTGTCGCTCACAGAGGGTGTCTCCCAAGACGGTGATGCTAAAAATGTGCGTATTCTATCAGCGCAGCGGCTGCCCGTCTTGTTATCATACCGCCTGGAGCCTCACTCCCTTGACTTGTACCCACCGCTGACATAGCTTGCGCTGACATGAGATACCTTACGATAGTTTCACTTGTTTTCTGCCTGTTATCCCCGTCACTTCGGGCGGCGGAGTCCCTCGCGCTCTATGTGGCCGAAGTCGAGGTGCCGAACCAGGCTGCCGAGGCCCGTGCCGACGGGATGCGCCAGGCGATGGCGGAGGTCCTGCTCAGGGTCAGCGGCGACAGTCGGGTGCATGAGGATGCCACGCTAGCCGAGGCGATGCAGCAGCCTGCCCGGTATGTCCAGCAATACCGCTACCGCAGCGAGGCCCTGCCGCCGGCCGCCGGCAAGGCGGATGCGGCGAAGCGGGAGCGCCTGTTGCTCAGCGTGAGTTTCGGCCCGCGGAGCATCGATGCGCTGCTGCGCCAGTCCGGGTTCAACGTGTGGGGCAGTGCGCGCCCCTCGACCCTGATCTGGCTGGTGGTCGAGGATGGCGGCAAGCGGGTGCTGGTCGGTGCCAACGACAAGGGGCTGGTACGGGGGCTGATTGAGACCGAGGCGACACGTCGCGCCCTGCCGGTGAAGCTGCCGCTGCTCGACCAGACCGACCTCGGCCGGGTACGCCCGGTGGATGTGTGGGGCGAATTTCTCGACACCATCCGCAGCGCCTCGCAGCGTTACGCCCCGCAGGCGCTCCTGATCGGCAGCCTCTATCCGGTCTCCGCCGGGCGCTGGGAGGCACGCTGGACCCTCGACTACCGCGGTGAGCTGACGCGCTGGCAGTCGGCGTCGGGTGAGGTCGCACCGCTGCTCGCCGGGGCCATCGACCGCGTCACCGGACAACTGGCGGCGAGCTTCACCCAGGGATTGCTCGGCGGCAACGCCGAGATGCGGATGCGGGTCGAAGGGGTCAGCAATCTCAAGGCATATCGCAGGGTGGTCGATTACCTCTCCGGCGTGAGCGGCGTGAAGCAGGTGGTCGTCGAGACCCTGACCCCCACTGCCGTCACGCTGCGCATCAGCGCAGAGGGGAGTCCGGAGTCGGTGCTGCGGGTGATCGCCCTTGGCAAGACGCTGGCCAGGCTGGAGCAACCGCAGACCCCGCAAGCGAACGGCACGATGCCGCGCACCCGGGTATCGCTGATGGGCGGGAGCGAGCGGGAGGCGGGCACACCCGCTTCCGCTGACGCACCGGCCGCGGAGGATGCCGCCATGGTGGTCGAGCCGCCGCAACCGGAGCTGCACTATCGCCTGATACCGTGAAGGCCCGAGACATCCCCAATATCATCACCGTCCTGCGCATCCTGCTGGTGATCCCCATTATGGTGCTGCTCGCCTGGCAGGAGTACCGGACGGTGCTCGTGCTGTTCGCCGTTGCCGGCTTTAGCGACGGTCTGGACGGATTCCTGGCGCGCCGCTGCGGTTGGCGCACCCCCCTGGGAGCGATCCTCGACCCGCTGGCGGACAAGTTCATGCTGGTGGGCGTCTACCTGATGCTCGGCTGGGGCGGGCTGCTCCCACTCTGGCTGGTGCTGCTGGTGATCCTGCGCGATGTGGTGATCGTCAGCGGGGCGCTCGCCTATCGCCGGCTCTGCGGCGACCTCACCATGGAGCCCACCTTTATCAGCAAGATCAACACCTTGTTGCAGATCGTGCTGGGCCTGGCGGTGATCGTCGCCGCGGCAGGCTGGCCCCCGCCGGCCTGGGCCAGCAGCGGGATGATCGTGCTGGTGGCACTGAGCACCCTGTGGAGCGGTGTCGATTATGTGTGGCAGTGGAGCTTGCGAGCCCACGAGTGCCGGGCAAGGAGGGAGTGATGACGGATTCGCAAAAGTGGTTCGTGCTGGCGGGTGTGAGCGTCGGCGGGATAGTGCTCTACCTGCTGGCACCGGTGCTGGCCCCTTTCCTGTTCGGGGCGGTGCTGGCCTACATCGGCGACCCGCTGGTCGACCGGCTCGAGGCGCGGCGTTTTTCCCGCACCCTGGCGGTTACCACGGTCTTTGTCGCGCTCAGCCTGGTGGCCCTGATCCTGCTGCTGATCCTGGTGCCGATGCTGGAGCGGCAGATCGCCCTGCTGGTGAGCAAGTTGCCCCAGTACCTCGACTGGTTGCAGAACAAGGGGCTGCCCGCGCTCACCGCCTATCTCGGGATGGAGGCGTCGGATTTCGATCTCGCCGGGCTCAAGGAGCTGGTGCGGGGGCAGTGGCTGCAGTCGGGCGGTACGGTCAAGGGGGTGCTCGGCGCGATCTCCAGCTCCGGCATGACCCTGCTGGCGTGGCTGGCCAATATGTTGCTGATCCCGGTGGTGACCTTCTACATGCTGCGCGACTGGGACATCATGGTCGAGCGCATTCGCGAGCTCATTCCCCGCCGTTATGAGGGAACCGTGGTGCGCCTGGCCGGCGCCTCGGACGAGGTGCTGAGCGCTTTCCTGCGCGGCCAGCTGACGGTGATGCTGGCGCTGGGGACCATCTATACGGTCGGTCTGTGGATCGTCGGGCTGGAGCTGGCGCTGCTCATCGGCATGATCGCCGGCCTGGTGAGCTTTGTTCCCTATCTCGGTTTTATCGTCGGCATCATTGCCGCAGGGGTCGCTGCCGTGATGCAGTTTCACGAGCTGTTGCCGCTGCTCTACGTGGCGATCGTCTTCATGGTCGGCCAGAGCATCGAGGGCATGCTGCTGACCCCGCTGCTGGTCGGCGAGAAGATCGGCCTGCACCCGGTGGCGGTGATCTTCGCCGTGCTGGCCGGTGCCCAGTTGTTCGGCTTTTTCGGCATCCTTCTCGCCCTGCCGGTGGCCGCGGTGGTGATGGTGTTGCTGCGCTACACCCACGAGCGCTATGTCGGCAGCCGCCTCTACGCCGAGGAGGGGGCAGACGCCCCATGAGCGACAACCTCCGCCAGCAGTTGCCGCTGCGCATCGGCCTGCGCGACAGCGCCACCTTTGCCAACTTCTTCCCGGGCGGCAATGCCGCGGTGTGCCACGCCCTGCAGCAGCGCAGCGAGCCGTTCATCTATCTGTGGGGGGCTGGCGGCAGCGGCAAGAGCCACCTGCTGCAGGCGGCCTGCCATGCGGTGAGCGAGGGCGGCGGCGGTGCGGCTTACCTGCCGCTGGGGGAGCTGTCGGCGATGTCGCCCCAGCTGTTCGAGGGGATGGAGCAGATGGCCCTGGTCTGCATCGACGAGCTGGAGGCGATCGCCGGGGAGAGTGCGTGGGAGCAGGCGCTGTTCCACCTCTATAACCGCATGCGCGACAGCGGCAGCCACCTGGTCGTCGCCGGCCAGGCGGCGCCCTCGGCCCTCGGCCTGCAGCTGCCCGACCTGGTCTCGCGCCTGAGCTGGGGACCGGTCTTCCAGTTGCAGGGGCTCGATGATGAGGGGAAGGCTGCGGCGCTGCGCCTGCGCGCCGCCCAGCGCGGCATGGAGATGCCGACCGAGGTGGCCGGCTATCTGCTCAACCACGGCCCGCGCGACATGCACGCCCTCTTTGCCCTGCTCGACAAGCTCGATGAGGTGTCGCTGGCGGCGCAGCGCAAGCTCACCATCCCCTTCGTGCGTGAGCTCATCCGCTAACAACAAGCCAGCCACAAAAGCCTCAACGCAAAGGGCCGCTCTATGGCGTCCTGCCACCGCGGCACTTGTGCATCCGTGCACATCGCGCAATGACGCAAAGGCCGCAAAGAGTGCGTAGGCCCGATAAAGCGAAGCGGCATCGGGCAGGAGAATGCCGGACACCGCTGCGCTATGTCCGGCCTACCCACTCCCACGGATAATTACCACGAAGCGCACGAAGAACACGAAGAAAACATCTTCACCACAGAGCCACAGAGGCGCGGAGGGTGTCCTCGCATCTGTAGCGATTACCTGAATGGGTTTTCTCCGTGTGCTCCGTGCCTCTGTGGTGCACTCATTTCCCTTCGTGCTCTTCGTGTTCTTCGTGGTGAGCTTTTCCGGCTTTTAAGCGGTAATCACTGCGACAGCTTTTTCAGTTCGCGCCCGCCGCGCCGTGCGTACATCACGCAGCCGATATAAAACGCCAGGCTCAGCAGCAGCTCCAGCAGGGCCAGGTGGCGATCCTGCGGGGTGCTGTAGAGCTCGACCACCGCGTGGAGAAAGTAGATGAGGGAGAGGAAGCTGGCCCAGGCGTAGGTATAGGGGCGCCCCTGCAGCAGCCCGCGCAGCGGAAACAGCAGCGGCAGCAGCAGGAAGCCGAGCACCAGTGCAAGCGGCAGCTGCGGCGGCGAGAGCACGGCGTACCAGAGCGGCAGCAGCAACAGTAGGCCGAAGTAGCCGGCCATGGCGATGGTGCGGGCCTGGCGCAGCTTATCCATTAATATTGCCCCCCAGCGCCCTGGCGGTTTCGGCCAGGCGCCTGCCGAGGGCGATGCAGAGCCGGTGTTCGGCCTCGCTCAGCGGCCGGCTGTTGTCCGGGCCGCCATGGTGGCTGGCACCATAGGGGGTGCCGCCGCCGTCGGTATGCAGCAGGTCGGTCTCGCTGTAGGGCAGGCCGCTGATCAGCATGCCGTGGTGCAGCAGCGGCAGCATCATCGACAGCAGGGTGCTCTCCTGCCCGCCGTGCAGGCTGGAGGTGGAGGTAAAGACCGCCGCCGGCTTGCCGATGAGGCTGCCGGAGAGCCACAACGGGCTGGTGGTGTCGAGAAAGTACTTCAGCGGCGAGGCCATGTTGCCGAAACGGGTCGGACTGCCGAGGGCGAGCCCGGCACACTCCTTGAGGTCGGCCAGCTCAACATAGGGGGCCCCTTCGGCGGGGATGCTCTCCTCGGTGGCCTCACTGACGGGGGAGACCTCCGGCACGGTGCGCAGGCGTGCCTGCATTCCGGGCACCTCCTCGATGCCGCGGGCGATCAGCCTGGCCATGGCAGCAGTGGAGCCGTGGCGGCTGTAGTAGAGAACGAGAATTTCGGCCATCTAGAGGATCTCCAGGACTTTTTCCGGCGGGCGCCCCAGTGCAGCCCTGCCGTTGTGCACGACGATCGGCCGTTCGATGAGTTTCGGGTGGGCAACCATCGCCTCGATCAGGGCATCGCGGCTCAGCGATTCGTCATCCAGCCCCAGTTCGGCGTACTCGCTCTCGCCGGTGCGCATCAGCTGGCGCGGCTCGAGGCCGAGCAGTGCCAGCAGTCGCTCCAGTTCCTCCCGGGATGGCGGGGTGTCGAGGTACTCGACGATGTTGGTATCCAGCTTGCGATCATGCAGCAATTCCAGTGTCGCGCGGGACTTGCTGCAACGGGGATTATGGTAAATCGTGGTGCTCATATGGCGTTAAATCCTTGGAGATGACATCGGTCAGCATTCTACCTGCTCTCTCCTTGACAGCCTATAGGGCGGGTGATAGCTTGGCCCAATCTACGTTTCACAGGCGGCTGATGTGCACCTGGGCACTTCCTTATTTCATTCTACGAATTGGCGCAGGCTTGGCGGCACGGCCATACTGCTGTTGTTGCTGGCCTCCTGCAGCGTGATGCCCCCGGTGCAGGAGATGAGCGACGCGCGCCAGGCGATCAAGGCGGCGCGCGAAGCCAACGCCGAACTCTATGCCCCGCGAAAACTGCGTAGCGCCGAGGACTCCCTGGAGCTTGCCACCAATACCCTGGAACAGGGCGAGTATGAAGAGGCCCGCATGGCGGCAACGGTTGCCAAGGCCCTGGCCATCAAGGCGCGGGATGCAGCGGTTGCGGCAGCTTCGCAGTAGTGTGTGAAGAAACCGGTCTAAGGGCGTGATATTATTGAGGAATCAGTCACAAACTTGACCTTGACACGTTTTTGACGCAAATGCTACCGTGGCTTGCAAATCAGGCAGCTTTCAGATTTACTTATCTCTATCCAAGAACCAATAAGGCGGAGTCCTCTCATGAAACTTTTCAAAGCAATCAAATTCACGGCGCTTATCGCGTTGGTTCTCAGTATCGCAGTCGGCTGTGCCAGCACTCCCGAGGAAGAACCCGTCGATGATCAAGTAGTACTGGCCCAGCAGGCAATCGCTGCCGCCAAGGACGCCAACGAAGAAGCCAAGGCCGCAGGCGCAGCCTGGCGTGACACCGATGCCCTGATCGCTGCGGCTGAAGAGGCACTGGCAGCAGGCGACACCGGCAAGGCCATCCAGCTGGCGAACGAAGCACGCCTTCAGGCTGAAAATGCACTGGCACAGAAGCGCGCTGAAGAGGCCCGCCTGATGGAAGCTGCTGCAGAGCCGGCACCGATGGACAGTTACACCGTGGTGCGCGGCGACAGCCTGTGGGGCATCTCCGGCCGCAGCGAAGTCTACGGCAACCCCTACCAGTGGCCGCTCATCTACAAGGCCAACCGCAGCCAGATCAAGGATGCCGACCTGATCTACCCCGGCCAGCAGCTCGATATCGACCGCGCAGCCAGTGCGATGGAGATCGATGCCGCAATCAATCATGCCCGCACCCGCGGTGCCTGGTCGCTGGGTGTTGTCGAAGACTCCGACATGGCCTACCTGGCACGCTGATAGCTCAGCAGGAAAGTACGCCGGCAAAGGGCTCCCTCGGGAGCCCTTTTCTTTTGTGCCGATAATGGCTATAACATGCCTTCGCCGTGAGGTTGCTTACCAGGTTCCGGGAAAACGAATTGATGAAGAAAGTGGAAAATATTTTTGAGACCCTGCTGTGGAACAGCCGGTTTGTCGTTATTTTTGCGGTCGTCGCCAGCCTGTTGACGGCACTCGCCATGTTCTTCATGGCCACTGTCGACGCCTGGTATATGTTGAGCCACCTGCTGGAGTATGCCTCGCCGGCGCTCGATGCAGCGACACGCTATTCATTGCGCAGCGCAACCATCACCCATGTGGTCGAGATTATCGACGGCTACCTGCTGGCGACGGTGTTGTTGATCTTTTCGCTGGGACTTTACGAGCTGTTCATCAGCAAGATCGATATGGCCGAAGGGAGCGAGACCTCATCCAATGTCCTGTTGATCAACAGCCTGGATGATCTGAAAAGCCGCCTGGCGAAGGTGATCCTGATGATCCTGATCGTCAAGTTCTTTGAGCACGCGATCGGCCTCAGTTTCGACTCTCCGGTGGCGCTGCTCTACCTGGCCGGCGGTATCGCGCTGCTCGGTCTTGCGCTCTACCTCTCCCATGCGGCGGAGCACACGGGCAACGGCGGCAAATCCCATTGAGAGGAAACTTTCGCCCGCCAGACCGGTCGGAAGGATTGGTTGGCAGCAGCATTCGATGCAGGACATGAAACGATGAAAATGGTACGAGCGCAGCTTTTCCGCTTTGTGGTTGCTTCCCTGTTGCTGGCAGCAGCTTCGGTGCAGGCAGATTCCGAAAACTACACCTTTACCGATCTGCAAGGGAATCCGGTAAAGCTGGCCGATTACAGGGGCAAATGGGTGGTGGTGAACTACTGGGCAACCTGGTGCCCCCCCTGCCTGGCCGAGATCCCTGAACTGGTCCATTTTCACGATACCCACAAGGATGTCGATGCGGTTGTCCTCGGTATGAATATGGAGGAGAAGGAGCGGGAGTCGCTGGTATCCTTCGTCGACGACAACATGATGAGCTACCCGGTGGTGCCGATGAACAGGGAGATGCCCCTGCTGGGCTCGGTTCCCGGCCTGCCGACCACCTATCTGCTGGACCCCGAGGGCAAACCGGCCGCGGTCCAGGTCGGGGAGGTAACACAGGAAATGATCGAGGAGTTCATGGCAAACTACGGAGATGGCCGCTGATACTCCGGATATAAACAGCAAGGTGATAATAATGAAGAATCTGCTGAACTACTCCCTGTTACTCGTTTGCGCCCTGTTCGCGCTGAATGCGCCGGCTGCAGAGTCTCCGCGTGACCCCTACGCCTATTTTTTCAACGATACCTTCGGTGATTTCTCCGAGGAGCTCGAGAATGCCAGGGAGCAGGGCAAGCAGGGTGTGATGATCTTTTTCGAAATGGATGAGTGCCCCTTCTGCCACTGGATGAAGGTGAATGTGATGAACCAGCCTGCTGTGCAGGAGTACTTTCGCGAGCACTTCCTGCTCTTTCCGCTGGATATCGAAGGGGATGTAGAGATCAGCAATTTTGCCGGCGAGCGCATGCCGCAGAAGGATTTCGCGTTCAAGGAGCACCGCGTTCGTGCCACGCCGGTGATTGCCTTTTTCGATCTGGACGGTAAGCAGATCCATCGTCATACCGGTCGTACCGCCGATGCGGAAGAGTTCATGCTGATGGGCAAGTTCGTGGCCGAGGGCCACTACAAGGAGACGCGCTTTACGCGCTTCAAGCGCGAAAACCGCAACTGACAAACGGATCCCCCCAGATGAAGCGCCTGGCTTTTTGTCCATCGGCCCTGTTGTGCCTGTTCGCCATGAGCGTACCGACGGCGCATGCCGTCGAACCCCTGCCCGACCCCCTCACCCTGGAGTACGCCCTGTCGCTGGTTGACGAAGGGCATCCTGACCTCCTTGCCGAGCAGGCCGAGCAGGCCCGGCTGAGCGCCGAGCTGCAGGGGGTCGATGCCCGCAACGCCCTTGATATCAGCGTCGAGGGGCGTGCCCGCTGGGTTGAACCCCCCAGCATCGATAACGGTGATGTGGTCGAGGACCACAAGCTGAGTCTCTTTGTGCGCAAGCCCCTGTATGACTTTGGCCGCACCGATGCGCTGCGCCAGGCCGCACAGCAGGCCTCGCTGGGGCGCGAGCACCGCTATCAGGCGGTGCGCGACAACCGGCGCATCGCCATCATGCACTCCTACTTTGATGTCCTGCTGAGCGACATGGAGACCGCCCGGGACAATGAGGCGCTGGCGGTCGCCTTTATCGCCCTCGATCGGCTGCGTGACCGCCAGGAGCTAGGCCAGGCCTCCGATATCGCGGTGCTGGAGGCGGAGGCGGCGTACCAGCGGGTACGCTACCAGCTCGCCCAGAGTGAGACCCGCCAGCGGGCAACCCGGGCGCGGCTTGCCAACCTGCTCAACCGCCCGGGCATGCCCCCGTCGAACCTGCAAAAGCCGACACTCGATTACCGACAGCGCAAGTTGCCGGAGTTTGAAACGCTGGTCGAGCAGGCGATGCAGCGCTATCCGGAGATCCTGGCCCTGCGCTCGGAGCTCGAGGCGGCCCAACAGCGCATCGAGGCGGCACGCGCCGACCACCTGCCGCGCCTCGACGGGGAGCTCGAGGCCTCGAACTACTCCCGCGAGATCGGCTCCTATGATCGCTGGCGTGCAGGGGTGACGCTGCAGATCCCCATCTATAGCGGCGGCCGCGTCGATGCCTCGGTGGCCGACCAGCGGGCGCAACAGTATATGGTCCAGGCACGGCTGGATAAGGCCCGTTACGATTTGCGGCAAAACGTCCTCGACCTGTGGCTGGAGCTGCAGAATTTGCAGCTGCAGCAGGAGCGGGCCAACAGCGAGCAGGACTACAGCGAACTCTACCTCGATCGCAGCCGCGCCAATTACGAGATGGAATTTACCGCCGACCTGGGCGATGCCATGGTGCGCCTGAGCGAGGCGCAACTGGGGCTGGCGCAGGTCGAATACCAGTTGGCCATCGCCTGGGAGCGCCTTGACGCGCTGATCGGGGCGAATGATGAAAATGCGCTCATCGCAGCAGGGGGAACAGCAGAATGAAGGAACTTGGAGGAGGGAAGCGCTTGTTCAGATCGACGTGCCTTGGCGTGCTGATGTGCATGGTCTCCCTGCCCGGTGTCGCCGCACAGTGGAACGGTGTTGTGGACTGGTCGCAGCGCACTGAACTGGGCACCAGCGCCAGCGGTGTCGTGACCAGTGTGCCGGTAAGGGCGGGCGACCGTGTGAAGAAGGGGCAGTTGCTCGTGCAACTGGAGCAGGCGGCCCTGCAGGCGCGCTTCGATCAGCGCAAGGCGGAGCTGCGACACGGTGAGCTGATGTTGGCCGAGGCCAGCAAGGAGCTGGAACGCGCAGAGGAACTCTATGCCAGGACACTGCTGGCCGATCACGATCTCGATGTGGCGAAGATCGCCCATGCGGAGGCGGAGGCGGCCTACCAGGCGAGCCGTGCCGAGTACCACCAGGCGCGCGAGGATCTCGACAACAGTACCCTTCGCGCGCCCTACGATGCGGTAATCCTCGCACGCCATATCCAGCCGGCGGAGACGGTGAACAGCAACTGCCAGACGCAGACCCTGCTCACCCTCGCGCCCGCCACGCAGATGAGGGTCAGGATCCTGGTTGCGGCTGACAAGCTGGCCGGGTTCGCCGCTGATCGGAGCGTCACTGTCGAGGTGGCCGGGCAGCGCTATCAGGGAGAGGCGGCGGCGATCGGTTACGAGGGGGAGAGCCTCAACGATGCCGTGCGCTATCCGGTGGATGTGGTGTTTCCCGGCGGCGATGCCCTGCTGGTCGGGCAGGGGGCCAGGGTGAGCAAGCCTTGAGCCGCTGTATCCGCTGCCTGGTCAGCGGCAGGGTGCAGGGTGTCTGGTATCGCGCCTCGACCCGTGAGCAGGCCGGCAGGCTGGGACTCAGTGGTTATGCGATGAACAGGGCCGACGGCCGGGTGGAGGTGCTCGCCTGCGGCGACGAGGCCGCGCTCGCCGAACTGCAGGCCTGGCTGTGGCAGGGACCGCCGGCCGCCAGTGTCGACGATGTGCAGTGCAGCGAAGTCGATGCGGCGCCGCCCGAGGGGTTTACCACGCAGTAGGAGGTGAGGGTGAGGGGTGAGGTGTAGGAGCCGAGTCCTCTCGGCGAATGGTGTTCGGCCTGGCTTGCGGGCTTTGTTTGGGCTGATCTCCCGATCTCCCGCGATCCTTGACGAATGATGGGATGCATCCCATCCTACACGCCTCACGCCTCACGCCTCACGCCTCACGCCTCACGCCTCACGCCTC